>Ga0102935_1000562_pt1 | contig 13528 bp, 12 predicted proteins | sample SalPonR2_A_D2_MG_FD_78508 | JGI IMG/M metagenome (GOLD analysis project Ga0102935, IMG submission 78508) | Salt pond soil microbial communities from South San Francisco under conditions of wetland restoration - Salt Pond MetaG R2_A_D2_MG | ecosystem: Environmental > Aquatic > Marine > Intertidal... | reverse complement strand
GTCTTGAGACGGCGTACGGCGTTATGGGGCTTCGGGCAAGTCGGCGAGGTGAATGCGACGCCGGCTGCCGCGCTGTCCGTAACGCAAGCGCCTCGCTGTGGCGTCCGCGATCGTGCTTTGCGTCGGGTCGAGCTGACTATTGGTCGAGTTCCAGACCGCTGCCTTGTTGCTCGGATGGCTCCGGAAACGACACGATGTTGCAGGTGCCGTTCTGAGGTGCAAACCAGCTCGCCCGCGCTGCGGCCGTGACAAACCCGGTTCCCGCGGATCGGATCGCCCCCTTTCAGGACGAGACACGGTGACCTAGGTAGACGGGGAAACAGGAGTCGACATTGAGCAAACAGGCATCGAAACATCCTGCACTCGATCCGGAACGCGTCGCGGCTGTCGAGAAATTCGGCGGCAAAATCATTCCTTTGTCCCCCATCGGCGCGGAGGTCAGCGGTATCGACCTTTCATCGGGGCACACGCCGCCGCCCGATGTTCTAGATGCCCTCGAGCAGGAGATGGCTCGTCGCGGCTTTCTCGTCTTCAAGAACGAAGGACAGCTGGACGCGGAGGACTTCCTGCGTGCGAGTTGCTGGTGGGGTGGGAAGGAATTGCACAGCACCCATGGTGTCCACCCCGCGACACCCGGCCGTAACCCTCATATCTTCCGCCTCTCCAACGATCGCCGGCACGGCATCCCCGGCGTCGGACCGCAATGGCACAACGACGGAAGTTTCATTCCCGCGACCTTTTCGCATTCCGGCTATCACATCATCCGGCCGCCCGAGAATGGAGGCGGCACCTATTTCGCCCATCAGGGCATCGCCCACGAGGCTCTGCCGGAAGACCGCAAGGAGTACTGGGGGCGTCTGTCCTCGGTGAACTCCGCGTCGGGCGTCGTGCACCCGATGGTTCACGAGCACCCGGTCTCCGGACAGAAGTGCATCTGGCTGCACCTCGGCATGACCGGGGCGATCATCGAGAAACGGCCCGGGGAGGATGGATTCCGCCTGCTTCGGGAAGACGAAATGAACCGGCTCTGTCGCCAGTACAACGATATCCTTAACGCCGGGCTGACAGATGGATACGCCGTCGCCTACGAATATCGGGAAAACGACTGCGTCTTCATCGATAACCTTGCGGTGGCACATCGCGCGGCCCCCGAGGCTCATATGCCTGTCGAACAGCAGGGATTGCGCATCATGCACCGCAGCACAGTTCGCGGCGTCTCCGATCTGGCGCCGGACTTCGGTCTGCCCGCCTACCTCGAAATCGACGGGCCGAGCCCGTTCGGAGACGGAGTGTGGCAGGGCGGGGGCGTTGGCTTTCGGTGGGACGAAAATATCCGCATGCAGAACTAGGGTCACGTGCCGGCGAAAGGCGCTGCAGGGTCTCGGGGCTGCGGTCTGGCGCAGGGTGAGGACGATTCCGCTCTGCCGGGCGCGCCAACGGGTGCCGGGCAGACTCCGGAGGGCTCTTCTCTAGCCTCGCGACCGACTGGCGCGATGCTTTCCGCTGGCTTCGGAACGCCCCAACAATGTCAGCCCGAACAAGGCCGTTTTCGAGGGGGCCGCGGGAGAGGTGGCTTTACCAGGGCAGTTCGTGGCCCTCTGCATGCCGGAACGCACCGCTGCTCTGAAGGTCGAGGGCATCGATCCTCTCGATCAGACCGCGCGCCGCGTCGGCCGGGTCAATTCCGTTCCCGCCCGTCATTTCGGTCCCAACCATGCCGGGATGCAGCAAGGCAACGGCGATCCCGCGCGGCCGGAGTTCGTGGCCGAGGTTTTTCCCGATCTGGTTTACGGCGGTTTTCGACGTCCGGTAGCCGTACCAGTTGCCTGACCCGTTATCCTCGATCGAGCCCATCCTGCTCGTCACGATCGCGACCTTCGAGCCGTCTTTCAGGTTGCTGGCGAGCGCCTCGGTGACGCGCAGCGGACCGAGCGCATTCACCCGGAACTGTTCGAGCATCGTGTCATAGTCGAGCTTGCCGAACGCATCGCGGCGCATGATCCCGGCGTTGTTGACGATCACGTCCAGCGGCTCGTCGGCGACCTCGCGTCTGAGACGGTTCGCACCATCCGCATCGCTGACATCGACCCCATCGATGATCCGCACGCCAAGCGCCTCGAGCTCGGCACTCGGCGTCCTGCAGGCGGCGAGGACAGTGTCGCCGCGAGCCTCGAGTTGCCTGCAAAGCTCAAGGCCGATGCCCCTGCTGGCGCCGGTGACGAGGATCGTTGCCATCTGAAATCACCCTGGAATCTGAAAACGCTGCTTGCTTGGCATGCAATACAGACCGTGGGCCGGCACCACAACGTCCGGACGCCGCTCAACTGCCGGTCCGGATCGTCGGATCGAGCGTATCGCGCAACCAATCGCCGATGACGCTCGTTGCGAGTGTGGCGCCCCGCGCAGATTGGTTCACGGGAAACATCTCCTCGCCCTCAACTCGCGCCCCCGGGCGAAATCTGCGCAACCCTGCACAGCGACGGTCAGACCGACCGACCGCGTCCGCAAACCGGCCCCTTCATGTCTTCACCCGCTCGCTCTTGGGATCGTACATCGCGCGGAGGCTGACCTCGGTCGCGACCCTCCTGCCGGCGATCTCGACTGCATAGTCCGCGTTCAGCATCTCTTCGGGCCGTTCGCCGCGCCGATTGCAGGGCACATAGCCAAGGCCGATGGCGGCGCCCAGGGCATGCCCGTACGCCCCGGAGGTCAGGTATCCCACGATCTTGCCGTCGCGGAGGACCGGCTCGTTATGATGAAGGTGATGCTCCGGTTCGGTCAGGCGGAACTGCATCAATCTGCGATCGACCCCTGCCTCTTTCTTTCGAAGCACCGCGTCTCGCCCGATGAAATCACCCTTGTCGGTCTTCACGGCGAAGCCGAGCCCGGCTTCGAGAACGTGATCTTCGTCGGTGATATCGTGTCCGAAATGCCGAAAGGCCTTTTCCAGGCGACAGGAGTTCATCGCGTGGATGCCGCAGAGCTTCAAACCACGATCCGCCCCTGCCTCGACGAGGGCTTCGAAGACATGGGCGGCCTGGTCGGTCGGGACGTAGATCTCCCATCCCAGTTCGCCGACATAGGTAACGCGGTGGGCCCGGGCGAGGCCCATGCCGATCTCGATTTCGCGCGCGGTGCCGAAGGGGTGGGCGGCGTTCGAGAAATCGTCCGGCGAGCAGGCGGCCAGAACGTCGCGCGCCTTCGGACCCATCAGGGGGAAGACCGCCTCGGCCGCCGTCACATCGACGATGGCGACCGCAGCCTCTTGCTGATGCCGTCGCAGCCACGCCAGATCTCGCCGCAGCGTCGCGCCGGGCACGACCAGCAGGTAGGCACTCTCGGCGAGGCGCGTGACGGTCAGATCGCATTCTATTCCGCCACGCGCGTTCAGCATCTGCGTGTACACGATCCGGCCCGGGGGAACGTCGATCCGCCCCGCGCACAGCCGGTCGAGGAAAGCGCAGGCATCCCGACCCTCCACCCGGATCTTGCCGAAGGATGTCATGTCGAGAAGACCTGCACCTTCTCGCAGCGCCATGTGCTCGGCGCGATGGTTCTCGAACCAGTTCTGGCCATCCCAGTCGTAGCGATATTCCCGTTCCTGCCCCGGCGCCGCGAACCAGTTCGCGCGTTCCCAGCCCGCCATCTCTCCGAAGACCGCGCCGGCGGCCTTCAGGTGTTCATGAACCGGGGAACGGCGCACGCCGCGCGCGGTTTCGGGCTGCCGGTTCGGATAATGATCGGCATAGAGCAGCCCGAGCGTTTCGGACACCCGTTCGCGCAGGTAGCGTCTGTTGCGCTGGAACGGTTGCGCGCGGCGGATGTCGACTTCCCAGAGGTCGAACGGGGGCTCACCGTCCTCGAGCCAGTGCGCAAGTGCCATGCCGGCCCCGCCGGACGACACGATGCCGATGGAGTTGTACCCCGCCGCCACCCAGTATCCGCGCAGTTCCGGCGCCTCGCCCAGGTAATAGCGATCGTCCGGCGTAAAGGATTCCGGGCCATTGAAGAAGGTGTGAATGCCGGCCTCTGCCAGCAACGGCATGCGGTTGACCGCAGCTTCGAGGATCGGTTCGAAGTGATCGAAATCCTCCGGCAGTTGATCGAAGCAGAAATCCTCCGATATCCCTTCCATTCCCCATGGTTTCGCTCGTGGCTCGAACGCGCCCAGCAGCATCTTGCCCGCGTCTTCCTTGTAATAGGCGCATTCATCCGGAACCCGCAGGACCGGCATGGTGCCGAGGCCGTCGATCGCTTCGGTCACGATGTAGAAGTGTTCGCAGGCATGAAGGGGAACGGAAACTCCCGACATCGCCCCCAATTCGCGGGCCCACATGCCCGCGCAATTGATCACGATGTCGGTTGCAACATGTCCCTTGCGTTCACCCTGTTCCCAATCCACTCCCGTGACGCGGCCGTCGGCGACCGCCACGCCCGTGACCTTGACGCCCTCGAGGATCCGCGCCCCCCGCTCCCTCGCGCCCCTGGCCAGTGCGAGCGCGATGTTGGCCGGGTCCGCCTGTCCGTCCTTCGGCAACCATGCCCCGACCGTCACGCCGTCGGTGTTGAGATGCGGATATCGCTCCATCACCTCTCGGGGCGAAAGTTCTTCGACCTCCACACCGTAGACCCGCGCCAGTCCGGCCTGTCGCAGAATCTCCTGCTTGCGGTGGTCCGTCAGGCCGACCGTGATCGACCCGGTCTGCCGAAATCCGGTGGCAAGCCCGGTTTCCTCTTCGAGGTTCGAGTACAGGTCTGCCGAATACTTCGCGAGTCGGGTCATGTTCTGGCTGGCCCGCAGTTGCCCGACCAGACCGGCGGCGTGCCATGTCGTTCCACAGGTGAGTTGTTTTCGCTCCAGCAGAACGACGTCGGTCCAGCCCAGCTTGGCAAGGTGATATGCCACGGAGCAGCCCGAGACGCCGCCGCCGATGATCACCGCCCGGGCCTTGTTCGGAATATCAGCCATCAATCGCAACCTTCCGCCTTACGCTCAGATGCACTCGCCCCCGTCGATCACCAGCGCATGGCCGGTCATGAAGGACGACTGGTCCGAAGCAAGGTAGACGATGCCGGCCGCAATTTCCTCCACGGTTCCGAAGCGCCCCATGGGGATGGCCGATCCGATGTATTCCTCCAGCTTGTCCCGTCCGCCCATCTGGGTTTCGAAGCCCTTGTTGAAAGGCGTGTCGATGAAGCCCGGGCAGAGCGCATTGAATCGAATGTTCTCCGTCGCGTAATCGGCGGCCATCTGCCGTGTCATGGCGACAACGGCGTGCTTGGTGGTGCAGTATGCGATCATCTCCCGGTCGTACTGAACGCCGGAATTGGACGACGTTATGATGACGCTCCCGGCTCCCTGCGCCCGCATCGGCGCGAGCGCTGCCTTCGCCCCAACGAAATGTGCGCGGACATTCAGGTTCCAGGAGGCGTCCATATCTTCCACCGTCACCTCTTCCAGCCGGCCCTCGACCTGAATGCCGGCGTGCGAATGCAGGATGTCGAACCTCCCGTGACGTTCCGCAGTCCCTGAGATTGCGTCCTTTAGAGCCGCGTCGTCCGTTACGTCGACCTCGATGGCCTCGGCGTGGAGGCCCTCCTTGCGGATCGCCTCGGCCAGTGTCTTCGCAGACGCACCGTCGCGGTCCGTCACGACAACATGCGCTCCCTCGCGGGCCATGGCCTGCGCGCCCGCCGCCCCGATCCCCGATGCGGCGCCCGTGACTAACGCGACCCTACCTTCCAGCAGCATGTCCTGTTCCCTTTCTTGGCACGAGTCACCCTCTCGGGCCTCGTCGGAGGATGAGTTGTGCGATGACGAGGAGGATCAGCGATGCGACCATGACCATCGTGCCGATCGCGTTGATCTCCGGCGTGACACCTCTGCGGATCGACGAGAAGATGTAGATCGGCAGGGTCGTCTCGGAGCCCGCGACAAAGAACGCGATGATGAAATCGTCGAAGCTGAAGGTGAAGCTGAGAAGGAACCCCGCCAGAATTGCCGGTGCGATGAGCGGCAGCGTCACCTGTCGGAACGTCCCGAAGGGCGTGGCGTAAAGATCGGCCGAGGCTTCCGCCAGCGCCGCTTCGAGGCTGCCGAGCCGGGCCCGGACGATGATGATCACCAGTGCCATCGTGAACATCGTGTGTGCCGCGATCAGTGAACCCATGCCCATCGACAGCGATGGCGGGTCCGCTCCCTCGGGCGCAACCGCGGCGAGGATGGGATTGATGACGTCGAACACCGTGACCAGCGCGATCAGCGTCGCGATGCCGATCACGATACCGGGGATCATGATCGCGACGTAGATCAGTCCATCGAACACGGCACGGGCCGGGCCGCGAATGCCCTGCAGACCGACGGCCGCGAGAGTGCCGAGCACGCTGGCGAGGGTGGCCGAGACAAAGGCCACGATCAGGCTCGTCTCCAGCGCATCCATGACGAAGGGGTTGTTCAGCGCGCGCCCGTACCACTGCGTGGAAAAGCCCTGAAGCTGGCTCGCATGCCGGCCCGCGTTGAAGCTGAACAGCGCGATGATCGCGATGGGCGTGTAGAGAAACAGATAGACGCAGAGGGAATAGAGACGCATGGACACTCCCTCACATGACCGAGACGTCGTCACGGCCATTCTGAAGCCGTGAGATGAGACGCATGTAGACGGTGACCGACACCAGCATGATCAGAATGAGCGTGAAGGCGACGGCTGAACCATAGGCCCAGTTCCGCGATTGCAGGAACAGGTCGACCAGCGCATTGCCGACGAAGAACACCTTGCCGCCGCCAAGCAGGGCGGGGATCAGGAATTCTCCCATCAGGAGAATGAACACGAGCAGGCAGCCGGTTGCTATTCCGGGAATGGACAGAGGCAAGGTCACCCGTACGAACGTGGTGACGGGCCCTGCGCCGAGGTCCGACGACGCCTCCAGCAGTCTCTTGTCCAGCCGGTCGAGCGACACGAAGATCGGGAAGACCATCAGCGGCAGGTATCCGTACACGATGCCGATGGTCACCGCGAATGGCGTGTAGATCAGCCGCACGCCCTCGATGCCGAAGACCTCCAGCAATGCCGGCAGGCCACGGCCGCCGAGGATGAAGATCCACGCGTAACTCCGGATGAGGATCGAGGTCCAGAAAGGGACAATGACGAGAACGAGAAGGATCGTCTTCCATTTCGGGTCGGTGCGCACCGCCAGTTGGTAGGCCAGCGGATAAGCGATGAGGAGGGCGGCCAGAGTCCCGAGCGGTGCGAGGACCAGAGTGTTCTTGAACGCCGTCCATCTCGCAGGGAGATTGGCATATTGCTCCAGCGTGAAGGCGGGGACATAGCCGCCGGCCGGCCCCCGCTCTCCCAAGCTGAATATGAAGACGACGCTCAGAGGCAGCACGAGCATGACGAGAAACCACACACCCGCCGGAGCGACGAGAAGCCAATTCCGCCTGCGCTGTGTCATGTCCCGTGCTGCCCCCTCACTGTCGTCAGGCCGACTTGAACCGGGCCATGAGTTCGGCGCGGTTCGGGTCGGTGAGCGTCGCGGCCGCACCGAATTCCAGCGCGTCGAGAAGCTCCTGCGCCGGGTAGAGGATCGGGTCGTTCAGGATCTCGTCGGGCAGAAGCGCGTTTGTCCGCGTATCGGCCACCGGGTAGCCGTGCGCCAGAACCTCGCGCGCGTTCACCTCGGGGTCGAGCATGTGATTGATGAGGGCGTAGGCGGCCTCGCGGTGCGGCGCGCCCTTCGGAATCGCGTAATAGTCCGACCAGATCTCGCCGCCCTCGCGTCCGAGCACGAATTCGATCTCGGGCATGTCGCTGTTCAGCTGCTTGCCGTCGCCGGTCCAGCACATGGTGAGCCATGCGTCGCCCGAACGCATGGCGGGCTGGTAGTCGGACGAGATCGCGAAGAGATGCGGCTTGACGTCGATCAGCAGCTTCTCTGCGGCGGCCAGTTCGCCGGGATCGATGGAGTTGAAGGAGTGCCCGAAGTATTTCAGCGCATTGCCGATGGTGGTGAGCTGGTAGTCATGGACCATCGTCCGGCTCGAGAAATCGTCCATCGTGCGGTCGAAGAAGTCCTTCCACGTCGTCAGTGCGTTGCCGCCGTCATGCTCGGTGTTCACGGCAAAGCCCGTGGTCCCCCAGTTCTTCGGCACCGCATAGAGCACGCCGTTGACCGTGCCGGCATCTGCGAAGCGCGGGTCGAAAGCGGCCGCGTCGTAGTTCGGCAGCTTGGTGACGTCGAGCGGCTCGATCAGGTCTTCCGAGACATAGGTCGTGATCGTGTAGTTCGTCGGCACGAATACGTCCCAGCCCGATCCCCCGGCCTGCAGCTTGGCCAGCATCTCCTCGTTCGACCCGAACACGTTGACCTGAACGAAGGCGCCCGTGTCGTCGGTGAACAGGTCGAAATTGGCAGCGTCGTGGTAATTTGGCCATGTCGCCAAGACCACGCGGTCACCGATATGGCTACCCGCATATGCGGGACGCGGACGCAGGCCGGGCATGGCCTGACCGAGCACCGCCGCGGCCGTGCCGAGTCCGGTCACCCCGAGGAAATGGCGGCGCGAGACCGACCCTTTCTGGTAGCGACGCAGTTCCTCCATGAACTTACGCTTCGAGATATGATCGTTGTCTTTCATTTGCCTCGTCTCCTCTCGGTTGGATGGAAGTGTTCAGTCCGCTTTCAGAACGAGGGCGGCAGACTCGCCCCAGGTGATATGCGCTGCCGCGCCCACCACGAAGCTGCTCGCATCCTGCTCCGCCTGCCGTGGGGCGAGCACGATGATGTTTCCGAGCGCCTCGTGTCGCACCAGGTATTCGGTGTGTTCCCCCAGAAAGATCCGGTTCTGGATGGTGACGGGAAGGCTTTCACCCTCCGGTTCACGCGTCATCCTGATCTGCTCCGGGCGAACGCTGAGACAGCCCTTGCCCGAAGCGGGCAGCTCGGCATTCGCCCGGCCCTTGAGGATCGGCCCGGCATCGCTCTCAAACCGAACCCGCCCGGCGTCGCTGCTTGCGATGCGCCCCTCGACGAAGTTCGACGTTCCAACGAAATCCGCAACGTACCGGGAGTTCGGCCGGTCGTAGAGCTCCTGCGGCGTTCCGATCTGGATGATCCGCCCGTCGCGCATCACGCAGATCCGGTCGCTGAGCGAGAGCGCCTCTTCCTGGTCGTGGGTCACCAGCACGAAGGTGATCCCGAGCTGGCGCTGGAGGTCCTGCAACTCGATCTGCATCTCTTTTCGCAGCTTCCGGTCGAGTGCGGCGAGAGGCTCGTCGAGTAGCAGGAGTTTCGGCTCGTTCACGATGGCGCGGGCCAGGGCCACACGCTGCTGCTGACCCCCTGACATCTCCCAGATCCGGCGGTTCTCGAAGCCCGAAAGGCGCACGGTTTCGAGTGCGGCACGAACCTTCTCGGCAATCTTGCTGCGCTGCAGACGCGGGCGGCGCTGACGCAGCCCGTAGCCGATATTGTCGGCCACCGTCAGGTGCGGAAAAAGCGCGTAGCTCTGAAACACCATGTTGACCGGTCTGCGGTACGGCTCAAGCCCGTTGACCACCTCCCCGTCGATCCGGATCTCGCCGGTCGTCGGTGTTTCGAACCCCGCGAGCATGCGCAGCGCGGTGGTCTTGCCGCAGCCCGAGGGCCCGAGAAAGGACAGAAACTCGCCGGAGGCTATGCTGAGATCGAGGTCTCGCGCCGCAAGGACGTCACCGAACGACTTGGAGACGCCGCGCAACTCGGCCACGGGCACTGCGGCCGGTTTCATCTCGGGTGTCTCATATTGCGCGCCAGCGATGCCAGGGACCATTCTTGGCGAAACCCTCATATAGCATGTGAAGTCGATATTGCTCGACACTTCGCAAAAGTGTAAATATGCTTTTTGTGGTATCCGGCGCTGACGCACCGGACTGAAAAGAGGGTTGGACGCCGATGGAATGGCTCGAACATGCCGGCCGGGTGGTCGACAGTATCGCAACGCAGAGCTTTCCCTCGGAACTGGCACGATTGCTCAGGAGCATCGCGCCATACGACTTCACGGTGATTTTCGGTTACGCCGGCACGGCCCGCCCGCTCGCGCTTTACGACGATTTTCCACTCCAGCGTCGCATCATGCATGTGGAGGAATATCTCGAGGGACCCTATCTGCTCGATCCGTTCTTTCTGACGAGTCGCAATCTCGAAGAGCCGGGCCTGTGGCGTCTGCGCGAGATCGCTCCGGATCGTTTCCTGCAGGGCGAATACTACCGCAGCTACTACGCTCAAACCGGTCTGGCCGAGGAAATCGGCTATCTGGTGCGGGTGAACGAGGAGCTGGTCCTGGTCGCATCGCTCATGCGCACGGAACGGAAGTTCTCGAACGCGGAGATCCGCGCGCTGAAGCGGATCTGGCCGCTGGTGGATTCCGCGTGCCGGAAGAATTGGCAATCCCTCGCCGTCTCCGAACAGGACACCTCGGACGATATGGAAGCGCGGATCGCCAGAGCGTTCCAGAGCATCGGCGGCGGCGATCTTACCAAGCGGGAAAGACAGGTCGTCGAACTGACCCTCCGCGGACACTCGGCTGACGCCATCGGAAAGCTGCTCTCGATCTCGCCGGGGACCGTCCGTATTCATCGCCGCAACATCTACGCAAAACTCAGGATCAGTTCGCAGGGAGAGCTCTTTTCCCTGTTCATCGAAGCGATGGTCGGCACCGGTGTCGCTTCGTCCCGAGGTTCGGTCCCGGCAACTTCAACCATGGCGGCATCCACCCTGCCTTGACAAATCCGATCTGCGCTGGGCCCCGTCCGGCAGCGGCGCAAGGTCTGTGATGGATGGCACCAACCGCTGATCGATCCGGATCGGCAGGACGGGATCCAGACGAAGCTGCAGGCGAGCGCTGCGCACCCGGGGGCACGCCAACAGCCCTTCGTACGTCGCTGCTCTACGGGAAGCTCTTCGATGAGCCCGGGGACCGGCTGACGCCTACGCAGTTGAATATACGGGGCGGCAAGCGACATCGAACCCGCGCCAAGCAGACGTTCAGGGCAAGCCGACACTGCGGCGGAGTGCTCATTTACGCCCGGACGACTGCTTCTGCGAGAACCCCGATCTTGAATCGATCACGCGATATACCAAAAGTGCGGCTCGCTGCCGCCACCGGACGCGTGGGTGGTATGACGATCGGCGGGACATTCATTGCAATCGTGTCGAGCGGCACTCCGCGTTCGTCAGATACCCCTCAATCCGGATGCGAGACTTGATCGGCGTGACGTTCTCCGTATTGCTGCTGATGTGGGCATCGGAATGCTGCCTTGCCTGGCACCACACCGCCACAAGAGTGGAGGAGGAAAGAACATGTACCGAGGTTTCCTGTTGGGCGCGACCGTCTCTGTCGGTGCGGTGATGCTGGTGCCTGGCGTGGCCACCGCGCTGGGACGCGCGGGCCGTCCGCTGGCCCGGGCCGCAATGCGGACGGGGGCTGTCGCCTACGACGAGTTTCGCGCCGCCGCCGCCGAAACCTACGAACAGGTCGAGGACATCGTGGCCGAGGTCCGCGAGGAGATGCATGAAAAACGCGAGGCCGAGATGCAGGAGGCCGACGCGGAGGTCGCGCGGGACAGCGACTGATCGCGATGGCGGCGGAAAAGAAGGGTCCTCTTCCCTACCGGGCACATCTCGCCCACCGTAGCCGGCGGCGCCTGAGGCTCCGGCTCGACGGGCCCACGCTGAAGCCGGAGGCAGCGCAGGACCTGGCCGACAGCCTGTCCTCGGTCGATGGTGTGGCACGCGTCGTTTTCCGTCCGAACACGAGCAGCCTCATCGTCGAGACGCTCAACGAGGCGGGCGATGTCCTCGAGAAGCTGAAAGCCTCCCAAGCGCTCAGAATCATCTCGACGCCCCGGCCTGTTCCGGTCGGGCAGGTGATCCAGATGGGCCTCATGAAGGCCGACATGGACCTCGGACGCCGCACAGAAGGCGCTCTCGACCTCAGGACGTCGATCGCGCTTCTCCTCGCCGCCGGCGCGGTGCTCCAGTTCGCGCGCGGCAGGGTTGCGGGGCCAGCCACGACGCTGGCCATGAGCGCCTTCGCGCTCCTCGACCGGGGAATGAAGGACGGCCGGCGCTAGTCCGTGAGCCAGCCGGTCTCGCCCACGTCTTCCCAAGGCGCTGACAGGTCGTGCCTGCCCATATGTCCATATGTGGCGAGCCCTTCGTAGAAGCTGCCGTTATGAGCGCCTGGCAGATCCCAGAGACCGAACCGCTCCTGAATGGACGGCAGGTCCAGAGGCAGGTGATGGCGCAGGCGGTCCGTCATCACCGCGTCGGGTATCACGCCGCTGCCATATGTATCGTCCTGCACGTCCGTGGGGCCGGTTTCGCCGACGGAGTACGTCAGTTGCACCTCGCATTCGCGGGCGAGACCCGCTGCGACGACCGACCGTGCGGCGTGGCGGGCGGCGTAGTTTGCGACCCGGTCGATGCGTGAAGGGTCCTTGCCACTCAGCGCCGAGCCGCTGTGCCGAACGAAGGCACCGTATGAATCCTCGGCCGTCTTCCGGCCCGTCAGGCCCGAATGGGAGGCCGGGCCGGATCGCCCGGGATGCACCATGACCCCGACCCGCGCTTCGGGGCTCAAGGCGAGACCCAGATCGGTCAGCGCAGGCTCGACGACTGCCGCGCGCAGGCTTGACTCGACGGTCCCATGGGCCATCGGCTCCGCTGTTCCCAAGGTCAGGGCAACGGCAGAAACCGCGACCGGACGGCGGTCCTCGAAGCGCACCGCCACCTGCGCCTGGGCATCCGGCATGACCCAGTCGAGAGCGCCCTCGCGCCGCCCTGCGTCGAGCAGCATGGCGATCCGTTGTGCCGCCGCGAGCGGTGCCGGCATGGCCCTGTCGGTATGGTCGCAGGCATAACCGAAAGCGGTCGTCATGTGCCGGACCGGATGCCCGGCGATGGCGTCGGCCAGGAGGCTCTCGTCCTCGAACATCTCCAGAACGACGGTCAGGGAGTCGCTCGGATAGCCGCACTTGGCGATCGTTCGCCGCGCAACCGCCGAAGGATCGACCGGCGCGATCCCGCCCGTCCGGATGGCGAGGAAGACGACGCCGGAGGCCAGAGCGCATTCCGCGGCCACTCCGTGCCGGGCGCTGCCGGCCAGCCAGGCATCGACGACGGCATCGCTGATCTGATCGCAGAGCTTGTCGGGATGCCCCTCGGTCACCGCATCCGAGGCCATCAGGAAGTCCCGCATGGTCTGCCCTCCACTTCCTTGAGTTGAAGCCATACACCCCGCCGCGCAAGCACCGCGGCCGCCGGGAGCATGGCTGTCCCGAGCGAAAAGGCGGTGGCCCCCGCTCCGATAGCGCCGAGGCCCAGCGCGCGTCTGAGACCGGGAATGGCGAAAGGCGCCATCGCCACGCCAGCCGAGGTCAGCACTGCGCTGTCGAGCGTCCTGTTTTCGAGCAGCCGTCCCGGTCTGATGTGCCGCACGTCTGATCTCTGACAGAACAGCGTGTAGATGAGCTGGCCGAGCGAGAGCGAG
>Ga0102935_1000558_pt1 | contig 13554 bp, 18 predicted proteins | sample SalPonR2_A_D2_MG_FD_78508 | JGI IMG/M metagenome (GOLD analysis project Ga0102935, IMG submission 78508) | Salt pond soil microbial communities from South San Francisco under conditions of wetland restoration - Salt Pond MetaG R2_A_D2_MG | ecosystem: Environmental > Aquatic > Marine > Intertidal... | reverse complement strand
CCTCCCATTCGTCCTGGTTCGATTACTGCTACTGATTTTCCTCTGCTTGCAAAGGCTGAGGCAACGTCAAGACCTGAGCCAGCTCCAATTACTATTAGATCGTATTCTTCCATAGTTTATCACTAAGTTTCTTGAAAAAAGTTGAAAAATTTGGAGAGGCCTGTTTAGGCCTCTTCCTGCTTTTTTTCTTCTATAAGTTCCTGTAGTTCATCTGCAGAGTCTGCTCCGTCTCCACAGGCAATACATACATCGTCGTCTTCAGATTCTCCCATTTTCTTTTTTCACCTTCGAATAATATTTTGATTGACTCAGATACTTTTTCAATCAATCGGTTACCGTTTAATTTCGAACCGGCTCAAATTTAATCAAGGTTTCAAAAGGTAACTTATTAAGTCTATGCGTTCCTGATATATTTATGACAGATAAAGAAAAACTCCCAACATGGTGTTCCGGCGAAAAATGGTGTCCATTAACAGCCACGACTAATCTTATCTCCAAGAAATGGCATCCTGTAATCATTCACAGACTTCTTGAAGAAGGAGGCACAGGGTTCAACCAGTTGAAGAAAGACGTCGGCGGAATATCAAGCAAAGTTCTTTCCGAAAGCCTGGAAGACCTTGAAAACAAGAACATCATAAGTAGAGAAGTCATAAGTGAGAAACCTTTCCGAGTCAAGTATTCTTTGACTGACAGAGGCCAGCAACTTGAACCGGCCATCAATGAAATGATCAAATGGGGGAGAGAAAACTTGAAAGAGGCCTCTGACAAAGACGAATCAGTCGTATAATCAACAGATTTAAACAGTTCCACAAAGAATTCAAATTCAAAAAGTATGGGTTACAGTCCTATAACACTAATTTTTCTAGTTCTGCTTGCTTCAGGCTGTGTTTCGGATCAAGTTTCTGAAGACACGACTAAAGTCGGAGAAGCAGTCGAAGAGGCCTCTGAGAGCAATGCTTACATGGTAGAATACACAGATTCTGGATTTGCTCCTGACACTCTTCTGATACAGCAAGGAGACACAGTCAGATGGATAGACAGCTCAGAAGAAAAAGAACTACTGGTGACAACAGAATACAGCAGTATGTGTCCTGTAGAAGGATTCTCCTCATGTGAAATAGTCACAGACTACAATCATACTTTCAATGAGACTGGCAGATACGTTTACAGAAACAGCAACAAACTCAACGATCAAGCCACAATAACAGTACAGCCGAAAACACTTCCATGAAAAACTAATAAACACAAAAAACACACTAAATTTAATAGAGGCCTCTAAATTATGGTTATTCGCTGGGATTCGGAAAGTGACTGGGAAAATAATCAAGATTCTTCCGGTACAGTTGGTCGTAATGGACATTTGAAGCAAGGATACTCCAGAGAAAGGCCTGAACTATCTAATGGTTTAGTCGGTTACTGGCCTCTACACGACAACTCAGCCACAGACTATTCTGGCAATAGAAATCATGGTTCTTTAAATGGCGGAGTGACGACTGGCGTAGCAGGTCGAGGAGGCCTTCAAGCCATGAGCTTCGACGGAAACGACGATTATATTGATATATCGAAATCTGTTTCATCGGAGTTTGGCTCCGGTTCTTTCACTGTTATGGCATGGGTAAAGACTGATTCAAGTGGTAGAGTTTTAGATAATAGGAATGAGAGTAGTGGTTTTGCAGGGATAGTTATGAATATTTCAAATGGAAAGATAGTACTGAGTATTGATGATGGAAGCAATGCTGAAATAGTGAGAGAGGGATCTATTGATATTCGAGATGGTCGGTGGCATCACGTCGTGGTCATGAGAGATAACTCTTCCAATGATTTGCGTATATTTTTAGATGGTGAAGAAGACACCGAATCGACTTACACTGATACTTCAGGCGGCAATTTAGACAGTTACGGTAGTGTATCCCATAATAGAAATACGCAGATTGGTGCAGAATATGTTACATCTGACAATAATGCTGCCGGGCATATTGAAGGAGCGATATCTGATGTCAGAGTGTATGGCGGAGCTCTATCTTCTTCAGAGGTTCAGACTGTATATCGTTGGGGTAGTGGTGATTTTGCGAGGCCTCCTGATCAGGATGGTGGTGGCGTGGCTTATTGGCCTTTGGACGGTAATGCAGATGATTCTTGGAGCAGTAACGATGGGAATGTTTCAGGAGCTGTTTATAGCGATGCTGTGAGGAATCAAGGATTGAGGTTTGATGGTGATAATGACTCTGTTAAGATTACAAGTAGTGAATTAGATATTTCCGAATCTAAGACTGTTTCAACTTGGTTCAGAATGGATGGTGTATCAGCTAATAAAGCCCCGAGAATTTTTCAGACAGGTACAGGAAGTTCAAATAGAGCTTATGAGGTATGGGTTAACGACGAGAAAAATGAGTTTGGACGAGTTGTTTTGAGGATTAACAATGATCAGAGTCCGTCAAGCAAGTATGTCAGTCATAAGATTGATGGTTTTGGTTATAATCAATGGTATCATTTAACGACTGTCTATGATTACAGTGCTGGTCAAATGAGACTATTCATCAATGGTGTCTTGAAATCAAGCTCAAGCTATAGTGAACAAATTGGTTCTGAAACAGATCATTATATTGGAAACTGGTCTGAAGGCGGAAGCAGGCCATGGAACGGAAAAATAGATGATATTCGTGTTTATGTTAGAGCTTTATCTTCGAGAGAAATCTTTGAACTGTACAGGTACGGCACTAGAGGCCGTGATTTGCGTAGGCAACTGGTGAATTACTGACAATGGTTCTTGTTGGATACTGGCCTCTAGATGAGGGATCTAGAAGTACGGCTATGGATTATTCTGGGAATGGAAACGATGGAGATTTAAATGGAAGTATAGCTCAAGGACAAATCGGAATCTTGAATAACACTTCATATAGATTTGATGGGACAGATGGTTATGTAGATACTAATTCTAAGATCGTTGACAATATACTATCCTCATCAAGAAGTAAAATCTCAATTTCTATGTGGCTAAAGACAAGTTCAAGCGATACAGAAGAATTAATTGGTGTTAGTGACGCTAGCACTCCATTTTTACTCGTAGAACAAAATAACAAAGGTAATGCTGGTAGCCTAGATTTTGGAATTAGAGATGACAACAGTAATAATGTATAGTGTTACACAAGTGGAGGATTGGTAAATGATGGAAATTGGCATCATGTTTGTTTTGTTAGAGCAGGCAAGGACGGATCAGAATATTACATATGGATTGATGGATCAAATCAGAATCTAAATTTTGCCAATAATCAGACACAAGACACTGGAGTAACAACAGGTTATAATCCTTATATAGCAGGCCTAAACAACGGAGGCACCATGATTAGGCCTTTTACCGGTAATCTTTCTCAAATAAGGATATACGATCATGCATTAACTCAGCAAGAGATCAATTACTTGTATCAAGTCGGGAGTAGAGGCCTGCACACATCTGATAAGAGGACTCTGTAGGAAAACTATTTGACTTTTTGACACATAATTGATTTTATGGATAAGGAAACTGTTGAGAAGTATCTGGATTTTTACAGTAAAACGCAGGGAGTCCTGCCTGAGAGACTGGAGGAGTTCGGCGAAAAATACAGGGAACAAGGCCATTTAACGAGAGAACAGTTATATGAGATAGCTTATGAGTCAAGTACCAGGAGTGCTTATCACGTCAAAAAGAATCCGGAGGAGAGGTGCCGGGAAGTCACTTCAAATGTATTGAAAGTTGACGATGACTTTTCCAAGATAGCCTTAATAGAGGCCTTGAAGGGATTCAAGGCTCCGACTGCTTCGTGTGTCCTGGCTTCAATCGATCCTGAGAATCATGCTGTAGTTGATACGCGCGTATGGGCCTCGCTTGAGAGACTGGATTATTTGGAAGGCAGGAAAGAAACTTTCACGGCCTCCGACTATGTTGAAATGATGAAGCCGATCAGAGAAATCGCAGAGAACACCGGATACAGGCCAGTGGATATTGGATATGCTTTATTTGCTTATGACGTGGATAAAAGAAAGGGAACGCTCCACTAGGCCCTGAAAGACTTAATTTTTAGCTTAATACGATACTTTACTTTTCTGGCCTTCGCTAGATAAGTCAGAGCTTTGTGGATGTATGCTTTATCGTTTTTAATCAGCACTCCATATTTTCCTGCCTTGAATAATTTGCTGTTTCTTGGAGAGTATTTTTCCAGCAGTTCAGAGTTATTTGAAATGTTTTCTACTATCAGTCGGCCTTGACTGGCTTTTCCATAGGAATCAGTTTCCTCTACATCCGCTGATTCTCCTCCAGCGTAGACTGATTCGAATCCTGATGCCGAGAGGCCTCTGTTTACTTTGATTCCATTTTTATCACATTCAAAGGCTTTTTGAACTGTATCAGGAGCTGAAAGACTGCCGGCCCAGATCATGTTTTCTATCTCGAGTTCTTTTCCGTTTTTGAACTCCATGCCGTAACTTGTTATTTCTTTTATTTCCGATCCTCCTCTGAAGCTGAGATCTGTTCTGTTGAAGAAATTAAGGAATCTTTTGGAGATGTCTTCACTTTCATCTTTGAGAGGCCTCGTCGACTTATCGATTAAAGCAGTGTCATATCCCTCTGACTGGAGAAACGTTCCTATTTTTGTTCCTTCGAGTCCTACTCCGATTACAGCTACTTTTCCATCCTCAAGATTTTCTAAAGCTTCTTCACGTGCCTCAGGGCTGTAAAAATTATCTGTGTAATCGAGACTGAATCCAGAGTTCTCAATATTTCCTCTCTCAGCCACTACTAAAGCATCATATGTAATATCTTCTTCAGAAGTCTCCACAATCTTTTCTTTAGGCCTATAACCTTCTACATTTTCATTTACAAATTCTATATCACTTTTTTCCAGAAAGGCCTCGAGATCCAGAAAATCTATTTCTCTTGAACTGTAAAGATCATCTCTGTTGTAATGTCTTTTATCGCCTATAAGCACAGTCTCAAATCCTTTAATCGATAAATCAAGTACTGCGGAAAGCCCTAAAGGCCCTGTTCCGGTTACAACAATTTTTTCACTCATTTACAGAGACAAATTAGAGATCGGTGTGTTTAAAACTAACTAGAGAAAAACTTGACTTCTGTACAAACAGAGTATTATGGTTTAAAAGACTTCAACACGACATCAAAGATGTAGTTTAGGCGGGATGGTGTAGTGGACTATCATTGGCCGTTTGGGACGGCCAGACCCCGGTTCAAATCCGGGTCCTGCCATTGTTTAATCAAATTAAGTAACTGCGCAATCGGACATTGATATTCAAGTGGTCAACCGAACTATTATCTTAACTTTGTTTTGTAGAAAGAAGAAAAAGAAAAAACATATGGGGCTTTTACTGGATTTCTGCGGTTCCTGTGGCTGTGTCTATGGTTTGTCCGTTGACTATGAGTTCTGATTGTGTTTCGTATTCGCCGGTTTCAGGTTCTACTTCTTCTGTGAAGCTGTAGGTGTATTCATCTTCTTCTAGTTGTTCTGTCTGGTTTGCTTCTTGAGGTTCAACCAGTCTGAAGATGAATGTGATTTCTGAGTCCGTTTCCTCCACAGTTTTGATCTTTGTGTATCTCTGGTCGCTTGTGTAAGATGCTTCACCGGTTACTGTGCTACTTGTTGACGTTAGCTCCAAGTCGCTCTCTCCTGAAATGTCTGTTTCTGTCTGTGATTGGTTGGTTTCTGACTGATTTTCAGGATCTTCTTCTGCCTCCCCCGTTTCATTGTCTGATTCATCGTTGTCTGTTTCCAGTACTTGCTGAATCAGGTCTTCGTTTCTCTGTTCGCTCCATTCCTGTGCGTTGTTGCCTAGGATTGATGCTGATACTTCTACAGCATCATCTCCACGTGTGAAACTGGTTTCGAATCCTGTCTCGTTTAGACCTAATACTAATTCGTCTCCAATTTCTTGTTGTCCAACTACGTTCACTGTTTCAAAACCTGAGTCTTGGATGTAATCCGTTGACTCATTTACTGTGGTGCTTGTAACTGTGTATACGGCACTGTCTGCAGCCGCATACGTCGGGATCCCGAAGCTGAAGCTTTGACCAGCTAATGCATAAAGTTCATCGTTGTCAGGGTTGTCCTGAATCTCACTGTACAGATCTGATGTAAGATCCTCTACACTTCCCTGATTAAACTCTGCATCAGTGTCTAAGTTGTTTAAACCTTCTTCTAAACTGTTGTTTGTGGTGTTGTCCAAGCTGTAACCTGTTACTTGGCTTGGATCCTCAGATTCAACTTCGTCAAGTACTTCTTCTCCTGAAGTGTTGGAATCTGCTAGAAGCACAGGGTTCTCGCCGGCAGTGTTCATTACTGCGGAAAGCAATCTGTAGGTCTCATCTTCTTCCATCAATTCTGACTGTACAACTCTTGTCTCGTCGTAGCCTTCAGGCCAGAAATAATCTGCAACCTGTATTGATGTGTCTGAAGCTGTCTGACCAGAAACCCTTACAGTTTCCTCAGATGTCAAACTGTCGATCTCATCTTCAACATCTTCGGAAAATGCAACAGGACCACCTACAATGATTGCCTGTTCTACCTCTAAAGCTTCCATACCGTTCTCTGTAGAGCTTGACAACCTGTCCGGATTACTTAATACAACCGGAACACCTAATCGTTCGGAGGCAGCATCCGCAACCGTCGCATCCAAATGACTTCTAGAAGACGTAACAATCACAGTCTCAACCGTCGCATCACCTTCAAACTCCGTCACATTCTCATCTGTGATGTTCTCATCTGTGACGTTCTCATCTGTGATGTTCCCAGCCGTCATATTCGAACTATTTAACGTCATATTCGAACCATTCAGCATTTCACTCATGTTATCACTGGAACCGTTCTGCGCATAAGCCATTCCAGTAATCAAACTCAACGCCAAAACCATTGCTGACAATTTCCGTTTCATAGATAAACAATAAATTATTATCCGCGCCTTAAAACCACTTATACATGCAAAAAACTTCAAAACAAAACATACAAGAAAAAATAACAACAAGTAAACTCTATTTTGAATAGCCATACAAACCGCAGATACCAAAAACCACGTTTCAAGAAGGATTGGTGTATTGGACTATCATCGCACATTGGATGTGTCTAGACCCGAGTTCAAATCTAGGTCCTGCCATAAATTTTTCTCCAATCTGTGTTTCTGTAGTGAACTGGGAAGGATACGATTCTCGCTTAGATATAGAACTTCGAAATATCGAAGATACAGATATGTTGAATTTAGTAGAATGTAATGCTGACTAGTAGGAAGGCGAATCCTAGGCCCGAGAGAAAAATAAGCAATACTAATAATACTCTTTTATCAAAAGTTTGGTCGCTGTAGTTTCCATTGTCTCTTATTTCTTCTTTAGTTTGTTGGTCTTTGAGAAGTGTCTTGAGTATCGTCTTTTTCTGTCCTTCAGTAAGTTCTTTGCTTTCGTTAAGTCTAAATTGGATCTTTATCTCGTTGTTCAATTCTTTCAAATCATCTGAGATTTCGTTCACGCAGTCAATCTTTTCTTGACCCCGCAGGTTCCAGTAAGATTTACTGCGAGGCTCTGAGTCTTTTATCTCGACTCTTACTTCTTCTGCACTTTTTCTTCTTGGGCTCATATTATCATATCTGGAGTTTTTACACTCCTGGCACTCCTATGGCTTCGAATCCTACTATTCCTATCGTTGCCAGTAAGTAGAGTATTATCATTACTGAAGCCCATGCTATTCCTGCGATTATAAGGGCGTTAAGCCATCCTCCTTCGTAACTGGAGTTGATGACTGCAAGCCATGCTATGAATGTTATTGCAGGGCCTAGGAGCGGTATAAATCCGAAGAAGAATCCTACTACTGTCCAAATCACGGCTCCTATAAGGGCTGTCCAGACTGCTTTTCCGTAGTCTGATTTTCCTGTTGTGATCATTGCCCCGATGTGTATGCCTATCCCTCCTATTACGAGGCCTATGATAAAAACCAGCAAGTTATCGATTAGAGCCATGGATTTAAACATTGTATTTGTTCTTTTAACGTATTATTACAGTTTATTACACTATAAGAGTTGTAATAAAGGCCTGTGATATTTTTTATGTGTATTTATCTGTATATTTAGTTAAGTTATTGGGCTGTTATGTTCACTTTATGAGGGGGAAAATGTATGTTATTTGAGAAGAGGGAGGAAGAAGAGCGTAAGCAAAAATCGAAAAATCACAGGACTTGGGCTGAAAAGCTTCACAAGCTTATCTTTCTTGCCGGAGTCGCTATAGCTTTCAAAGGATTAAAGGCCTGGCTCCGGAGTAAAAAGAAGAGAATGGTCCGATAAAAAATTTTCTCTTCCTTCTTTTTTTATTACAATTTTTAATTTTGAACTGATTCTTTACTTACATGAAGGAGGATGTAAAGGCCTCTAAGGCTTACAGATTGAAAAAATATATCGATAAGTTGCTGCCCTTGACTGTTTTACTGTTGTCAGTGTATCTGTATATTGAGTTATTTGCTGCCACGAGTTCAGTCATCTATGCTTGGAAGAGACCTCTAAAGTTCTTTTTACTGTTTTATTTTGTAGGAGAACTTGTTTTACTTTTCAGTATGTATGAGGATGACAAGAAGTTTTTCAGGAATCACTGGCTGGATATTTTATTGACTGTGCCGTTTTTCACTACTTTGAAAGGCCTATCAGGGATTAAACTTGTAAAATCGACTAAGATAGGAAAACTGTTGAAGCCAGGAAAATTTATGAAGAACACTAAATTGGTGCAGAAATCCGCTAAATTACTGAAAAAGAGCTTCAAATTCATTAAGAAAAAGCTGTGATCTTGTCTTGCGTTATAACCTTTGGCATTTATTCTGTGTTTATACAAGGAGGTGTTATTTTATGAAAGGTACAGTAAAGTTCTTCCACGATCAGAAGAATTACGGATTCATCGAAACGGATGAGATGGATGATGATGTATTCTTCCACAAGGAAGACCAGGATGAAGGATTTAGCGTTGAAGAAGGAGCTGAAGTCGAGTTCGATCAAGAAGAAGGAGATCGAGGTCCAAAGGCAGTCAACGTAACAGAAGCTTAAAGCTTCTGCCAAAAAAGGCCTGGGAGACCAGTCCACGCTTTTTTAATTTATATTATATTTGACAGTTTTTCTCTCAAGAACTACATTAATGTGTTTATAGGTCTCTAAAGCTAGTTTTGGGGAAAGAAAGAAGATAAGGTGTATGTGACAAGAGCATCGCATTCCCCTTATTGACGATTTTGTATTACGATGTATTACGATATTGTCTGTTTTTGTTTTTAAATCTTTCTGATTATGCTCTTTATCTTAATTCTGACAAAAACAAATTCGTGGAAAGTAATTTTGATTCAGATAAACTAGAGGAGTATTTACTTGAAGATGCAACAGATCATATGCCAATAAGTGAGGCCTTCGATCTCTTTCTACTTGTGATTGGGGAGAAGCCTGGAGCCTCAGTTACAATACATTTTCAGAGGCTTTCAAATGACTTCAAGAAATTCGTAGAGGATTTCTCTGAGGAATTCGGCTTGTATTATTTAATGGAAAAAGATGAGCAAGGATCTCAAGAAGAGAATTTCTCCGGCAACACAGTCTTTTTCACTAATCAAAAAGATAGACTGGAAAAAGTAAAGCCCGTAGGAGAGGCCTCTACTACAGATATAGGCCTTTTCTTAGGATATCCTGGAGATGCTGTAGAATCTTTTGAATCTAGCACAGGATTTACAGAAGCCTACAAAAAGTTTGAGGAAGAGGCCAGAAAAGAAAATGTTTCAGAGGATGAAGCGCTTGAAATACTTGAGAATGCCTCTTCCAAGTCTTATGGAGAGTTGTTTCAAGAGAAGCTTGAGGAATTAAAAGAAAATGAAACTATTGATTCAAAAGATCTAAAGTATCTGGAGCTTGTATCATACGTACCGGAGATCGAGGAATCCTCTGTTTTGGAAGCAATCAAGGAAGGAAAAAGACGAGAGAAATCCCTCAAAAAACTGGATGAAAAAGGATTTTCGATCGGCGAGAAGTTTCTGAGAAAGATCATGTAGAAATTGATTATTTTATTTGTTGGAGCCAAACATATTTTCTATGAGACTTACAAGCCCTGTCTTTGACGATGGAGGAAATCTGCCTGAAAAATACAGTTACATCCGTGAAAACGTTAATCCGCCTCTAGAGTTTTCTGAAGTACCAGAAGAGGCCTCTTCACTATGCATTATACTGGATGATCCTGATGCAATGGAGCCGGCCGGGAAAATCTGGCTTCACTGGACGATATGGAACATCTCGACAGACGTTGAAATTATTGAAGAAGGAGAGGCTCCAGGAATCGAAGGAACAACTGATTTCAGGGATATAGGATACGGAGGTCCGAATCCGCCGGATGGAACGCACACTTATGTGTTTAGAGCGTATGCTTTGGATACTGAATTAGATCTAGGGGAAGGAGCTTCACGTGAAGAACTTGAAGAAGCTATGGAAAACCATATAATAGATAAAACTACGTTAAAAGGTGATTTTGTGCCTATTGACTCCTGAGAAACGATTTTCAAGATGAAAAATATACAGGACGCACTCCATGGATACATAGAACTCAGTGATGAGGAAGTAAATGTTCTTGACAGTCCTGAGATGCAACGCTTGAGGAGGATCAAGCAGTTGGGCCTCTCCTCGCTTGTTTATCCGAGTGCGACTCATACGCGTTTCCAGCATTCTTTGGGTGTGATGCATATTGCAGGGAGATTTGCTCAAAGCTTAGGTCTTGATGAAGAAAAGAAAAAAGAGTTGAGGATGGCCGGGCTCTTGCATGATTCCGGGCATGGTCCTTTCTCTCACGCAAGTGAAGTAGTGGCTGAGAAAGAAGGTCACTCTCACGAAGATTTTTCCTGTGAAGTAGTTGATAAACTGGAGGATAGTTATTCTGTTGATCCTGTGAGAGTGAAAAAGATCATCAAAGGTGAGCTTGAGATCGGTCATGTAGTCGCAGGGGATATAGACAGTGATAGAATGGATTACTTGATGCGTGATGCACATGCTTCAGGGCTTAAACATGGCCATATAGATTATGAAACAATCATAAGACTGGCTCAAATCGATTCCCGTAGACTAGTATTTGATAGTAAAGCAGTTCAGGCCTTGGAGTCTCTTTTTACGGCGCGTTTTCACATGATGAAGACGCTTTATCAGCATCATACTTCTCTTGTAGCTGAGAAAATGTTGCAGAGAAGTCTTGAGAATTTTCTAGAAGAAGGCGTTGGAATAAGGGAACTGATGCGCATGGATGATTATACGGCACATAGTCGATTAAGTAAGTCTGATGGATCGGCAGGAGTTCTGTATAAACAGATCAGTGAAAGAAATCTGTATAAGAGAGCTATTGTATGGGGGCCTGAAGAGTTGACTCGGGAAGGCCTGAAATCTGTTGAGAAAAGGATTCAAAATCCTAGGAAACTGGAAAAACGGATAGCAGAGTATGCCTCTGTCCCGGAGCATGAGGTGATTATTGATACGCCGTCTATCCCTGATCATGAAGAGTTGAATGTGAAGATAAAATCCGGGCAAGATATCCGACCTCTTGAGGATTTTTCTCCTATTCCGGAGGCCTTGGAGGATGCAAGATGGAGGAACGTGGCTCTGAGGGTCTACGCGCCGGAAGATAAAATTGAAGATGTTAAATCTTCTGCTGAAACTGTTCTGAAAAGTTACAGTCAGGTTCTCTCACAGTACATGTAGTTTTATTCTTTGAACATAGAATTCTTGTTTTATGTCGGGGAAACATCTTATAGTCAGATACGGAGAGATAGCGACAAAGTCCGATAAAGTCAGGACGGATATGGAGAAAATACTTCGACAGAGAATCACTGACAGACTCAAATACGATGATGTTAGTTTTGAAAAAGTAAGGACTGCTCCCGGTCGAATAATAGTAGAGGATACAAATTCTAAAGCCGTTGATTCTGTAAAAAATATTCCGGGTGTTGTCTCTGTCTCACTAGCGTCAAAAACAGAACCTAAAATCGATAAAATTACTGAAGAAGCCCTTAAATTAGATTTAGGAAAAAGTTTTGGAATTAACGCAAATAGATCCGGAAATCATAGTTTTGACAGTATGGATGTAAACAAAAAAGTTGGAGGTGCTCTAGATAAAGAGAAAGAGGCCTCTGTAGATCTTGATAATCCGGATACATGGGTAAATATAGATATAAGAAATAATGAGGCGTTTGTTTTCACTCAGAAGCTTTCAGGCCCGGGAGGTATGCCTGTAGGTTCTTCAAGTAAGCTTGGAGCGTTGATAAGTGGCGGAATTGATTCTCCTGTATCAGCTTATGAGATGATGAAACGCGGATGTGATGTTGAGCCGTTTTACTTTTACAATAGTCCTTTTACGGCTGAGGATCATCTTCTCAGATTTGAAGCTTCTGTAAAAAATCTGGAAAAATTCCATCCTGCAAAAAAATGGAGTTATACAGTAATCGACATGTCGGAAATAAACGAGAAATTGATAGAAATAGGCAGAGGAAGGATGATACTTCACAGATATTTGATGTTTCGTATAGCTGATGAATTAGCGAGAGAAAAAGGCCTTAAAGGGCTTGTAACTGGAGAATCGATGTCACAGAAATCCTCTCAGACAGCATCAAACATGGCTATAACTTCAAGAGCAACTGAGCTTCCGATCCACAGGCCTCTCATTTCGTTGACTAAGGAAGAAATCACAGAAAAAGCCAGGAAGATAGGAACTTTTGAAGACGCAAAGATAGATTCTGCCTGTAGAGATCTTTCTCCGGAAAAGCCGGCTACAAGACTTTCGGAAGAAAGATTTGAACAGTTAAAATCGGAAATTGGTGTTGAAGATCTTATCGAAAAAGCAAAACAAAACGCAGAAAAGAAAGAATTTTAAAACAAAAGTAAATTGGCTATGGGACTAAAAGATACTTTAATTGAAAGGCCTATTCTGTTTTTACTTGTTATTGCTAATCTGGCAGGCACATTGTTTGGCGTATACTATTATGTTCCTCAATTGTTGGCTTCGGAAGTATTTTTCTGGCCTGTAATCCCTGACTCTCCTACAGCGACTTTTTTGTTTATTTTATCGCTATTATTGGTAGCTAAAAACAATTTCAATAAGAAAAAAGGCCTAAAAAATATTATTTACGGTCTGGCTTTTGTAGGCAATATAAAATATGGTATTTGGACTGTTTTCGTTTTGATTGAGTTCATGCCACAGTTTTTATCGATAAATGGGCCTTTGATGTATTCATTTCTTCTCTTATCGCATCTGGGAATGTTTTTACAGGCATTTCTTATCTTGCCTTACATAGATTACAGCGATAATGTCTTGATCGCTCCAATTTTGTATCTGTTCAACGATTTAATCGATTACAGTTTCCAGATCCATACTTCTCTTCCAGAGGCCCAGTCAATCGATTCAAATGTGGCTTTCGTGGCTTACGGTCTCACTGCCTTTTCAGGCCTCTCACTTTATCTAAAGAAAAAATACGATCCTTCAAAGCTAACACTTATTGAGAATAAATCACTAATTTAGAAAAATAAGAGAAAAAATGTGTT
>Ga0102935_1000552_pt1 | contig 13594 bp, 14 predicted proteins | sample SalPonR2_A_D2_MG_FD_78508 | JGI IMG/M metagenome (GOLD analysis project Ga0102935, IMG submission 78508) | Salt pond soil microbial communities from South San Francisco under conditions of wetland restoration - Salt Pond MetaG R2_A_D2_MG | ecosystem: Environmental > Aquatic > Marine > Intertidal... | reverse complement strand
GCGTGCGCCTTACCACTCGGCCATCCCGGCTCAGTTACGAATACCCGTTCGACCCTTTAACTCCTTCCGTTTCCGTGTATCCGCGGCGCCAGCGCGTGAGTGAGACCGGCCGCCGTGGCGCCGACGAGGAGGGTGACGCCGCCGATGGCGACGACGCTCACGTCGAAGGGACCGACGGCCAGCCGGTAGCCCTGCACGAGCACGAGAAAGGCGAGCGCGCCCACGACACCCCACAGGAGGCTGGATTTCCGCCGCGGCGTCATCGCATCACTCGACGTCGGCGATGGCCTCGATTTCGAGCGCCGCGCCCTTCGGCACGTTTCCGACTTCGACGGCGCTCCGGGCCGGCGGCTCCGCGTCGAAGTACGACCCGTACGTCTCGTTCATCTCGTCGAAATCGTCGATGTCGCCGAGGAAGATGGTCACCTTCAGCAGGTCACCCGCGTCGGCGCCCTCCTCGGCGAGGATGGCGAGGACGTTGTCCAGTGCCTGTTCGGTCTGTGTGGCGACGCTCTCGTCGTCGAGGAGTTCGCCCTCGGTCGTCAGCGGGAGTTGGCCCGCGGTGAAGAGGAGGGAGCCGTTCGTCGTCGCCTGACTGTACGCGCCCACGGCCGCCGGGGCGTCGTCCGTGCTGATGGTTCGTTTCACGGCCATCCCGTGGTTCGGCGGTCGGTTAAAAGTAGGTATCGCCGGCAGGATAGGAGCTCATCGGAAGTCATCACAGCCTCCCGCCGGACCGTCCCGGCGAGAGGCTAGGGACAGTTACCGGTACTCCGACTCCGTTGAGATTTCCATAGTCCGAGAAGGATGGCGTGACCGATACAGAGGTTGTATGCAGCAGTCGATCACTGTTGAGTCCACACCTTTATCCACGGATCACTTACTCAGAAGCAATGTGAATCAAGACAGTTCCACCAAGTTTTGCACGAGATTCTCCTGTCTTACCTCACGCGAACAGCCGAGGTTATCTCACCCAGACTATAAATCATTAGGTAACGAATACCAAGAGAAATGGATGACTCCGTTCAAGACCCAAACCAAGGGAAACAACCGGTAGAGGGGGATTTGCCCCCACGATTAGCCGAGGATCAGTTCTACCGAGCCCTCACCTCACACCATCGTCGGCGCGTACTCTATTATTTACTTGAGGAAAACGAAAGCAGCGTTGAGGAACTCGCTACTGTCCTCAGCGGCTGGGAAGCCACGACGACTGAGACAATGCAGACGCCAGCAAACCGAAGAACACTCCTCCTCTCACTATCTCATAACCACTTGCCACAACTTGCCAATGCCGAGCTGATAGACTATGATTTTCAGACCGGTTCCGTCCAGCTTGAGTCGCTCCACTGGCGGGTCGCAGACATCATTCGTCAGAGTGTCAGGGCCGAACAGCCAGATGATGCGTAGCCGTGCTGGGCTCGCTAATTGCTGATTTACGAGACAGGGAGCACCACTGTACCATCTACAGAAGTGGGGACCCCCCCGAAATCGAACGGTGGCTTACTACCCACGGTGTCAACATTGAATCCCGCTCGCTCCCACCAGGTGGGCCTCCCCCGTTTATCGAAATCAAAGTCAACGATGAGGTCGTGGGAATCATTGGGGTCGAAGCAGTCGAAGGGCTGCTTGAGCCGCCAATCGTCAGGCCTGACGAAAGAGACGGGATCTCCGAGGGCTACCGAGTGCTCTTTGAGATCCTTGAGAAGACGGTCATTACCGGGATGAGTCGGCGGGAACTCCTCGCAGTCAGTCGGGAAATCGAAGACCGTGCCTTTCGGGTCGGGGAAGGGATTCTTCGAGTTAGTTTCCAGACCCTCTCGACCTTCAAGTCACAAACAGATGTGTACCGGACTCTCGTAACCGACACGGACCTTGAGATCCATATTTACGGGATCGAAGACTGGACGCCGCCAGCGATCAAGGGGATCACCTATCACGGTGAAGAGGCCGAGCGCTTCAAGCCCTACTGGGCCCTGGCGTATGACGGTGGGCCTGATAGTACACAGGCCTGCGGCTTGGTTGCCAAAGAGCTGTCGGACGGATATACTGGGTTCTGGACGAACGATTCGGCGATTGTTGAGGAAATCGCAACGAGGCTCAATACAGTCTGAGCTCCGTTCGGACACGCTCATCCGTCTTACTACGTCTACGTTTCCCGGTTAAACGCCATGTTTTCTCTATTGCGCTACATAGCCACCCGTTCTAACCGATCACGGTATTCTTGATCTGACCAGCACTCTGTGCAAGACTTGCGCCCTGTGTTCAGCACGGTCCCAACAAACTATCAGCAACGGAGCCGAGGATCCCCAGAGTTACACGGACATCTGGTAGCCGTTGACGATCTCCACCTCGTAGCCCTCGGCGCGCAGCGTCGAGAGCAGTTCGTCGACGTGTTCCGGCCCGCGGGTCTCGACTTCGAGTTCGACCCGCGCGTCGTTCATCGCCACGTCCCGCGAAGTGCGGTCGTGGTGAAACGCCGTGATGTTCGCGCGGAGGTCCGCGATGATCGTCCCGAGGTCGACGAGGGCGCCCGGCTGATCTTTCAGGATGGTGCGGAAGCGGAGATAGCGCCCCGTCGCTACCAGCCCTCGCATCACCACTGTCGTCAGCATGTTGAGGTCGATGTTCCCGCCACAGAGCGCCGGGACGATGGTCTCGCCCTCCTCGTACTCGATGGCACCCGACAGCAGGGCGGCCAATGAGATGGCACCGGCCCCCTCCGCCAGTGCCTTCTCGCGTTCGAGCAGGTAGGTCAGCGCGATGGCGATGGATTCGTCGTCGACCGTCACCACCTCGTCGACGTGTTCTCTGATCACCTCGAACGTGCGGTCGCCGATCCGGCGGGTGGCGATGCCGTCGGCGATGGTGTCGACGCTCTCGCGCTCGTAAATCTCCCCTTTTCGGAGCGACTCGGCGGCGCTGGAGGCCCCCTCGGCCTGGACGCCGATCACGCGGATGTCGGGGTCGTGGGCCTTCACTGCCGTCGCGATGCCCGAGATCAGGCCGCCGCCGCCGATGGGGACGATCACCGTCTCCACGTCCGGACAGTCCTCGACGATTTCGAGGCCGATGGTTCCCTGCCCGGCCATCACCATCTCGTCGTCGAACGCGTGAACGTACGTCCGGCCCTCCTCGCGTTCGATTCGGTGGGCTTCCGCCTGCGCCTCGCTGTAGTCCGCTCCGTGAAGGATCGCCTCGCCGCCGTAACGCTCGGTCGCTTTCACCTTCGACACCGGCGCGTGCTCGGGCATGACAATCTTCGAGTCGACGCCCGCGCGCGTCGCCGCGAGCGCGACGCCCTGAGCGTGGTTGCCGGCGCTCGCGGTGACGACGCCCGCCTCTTTCGCCTCGTCGGAGAGCGTTTCGATGCGATTGATCGCGCCCCGGATCTTGAACGCGCCCGTGCGCTGGAAGTTCTCCAGTTTGAGATACACGTCGGCGCCGGTCATATCCGAGAAGGCGAACGAGTATTCGAGCGGCGTGTGACGCGCGACGCCCGCGACCCGCTCCCGGGCGTCGAGCACGTCCTCGTACGAGATCATACCACCCATACCCGCCGGTGGCTGTTAACGGTTTATAGTATTCATTGGAATCCATCGCACAGCCGACCGCACGAAGCCTCGCGCTCGGTCGTATAACCAGTTTCCGCGCGGAGTCCAGCGGCTCGCGGGTGTAGAGAGGGGGGAATGCACGCGTGTGACGTGCAACTAATCGATGATCGTGGAGGGATATAAACGTCATGAAGGCACGGTGAAAGTGAAAGTAGAGGACTGCGGCGGGATGATATCGGTTCTCACGGTCATCCATCAAGAGTGTTCCGGCCGGACGACGACCGATTCGGCCTCGAAATACCGCCGGACGCGCTCGGCGAACGGGCCCGATCCGGGCCAGTCGACTGCGTCCTCGACGGCGAGGGCGTCGGGGTCACCGACGTAGACGGCGGCAGTCCCGTCGTCGGTCCGAGGCACCGAGACGCGGACGTAGAGACCCTCCTCGACGCCCTCGTAGGCGTCGAGGGCATCCACGTCGTCGGTCCGCAGGAGGCGTCCGGCCGTCTCGCCGCCGGGGGCGAGCGTCGGATACCGACCGGCGACGGGGTGACAGCCCTCCAGCACCGCGGCGCCGACGAAGACGAAGGCGTCGACGACCGACGCCACCCGCTCGGGTTCGGTGAGGGTGCCGTAGACGAAAATATCCATACGACGAGGGTCGGTTACCGCTCGTCGAGGGGGGCGAACTCGCGCTCTCGCTCCCCGACGTAGCGGGCGCGTGGCCGGATGAGCCGGTTGTCCTCGTACTGTTCGATCATATGAGCGATCCACCCGCCGACCCGCGACAGCGCGAAGATGGGCGTGTAGAGATCCATCGGAATCCCCATCTGGTAGTACATCGACGCGGAGTAGAAGTCGACGTTGGGGGCGAGCCCTTTCTCTTCCATGTAGTCCTCGATGGCGACGGAGTACTCGTACCACTTGCGGTCGCCGGCCTCGTCGCCCAGACGCTCCGAGTACGTCTCCAGAATGCCCGCGCGAGGATCACGGACGTTGTAGACGCGGTGGCCGAAGCCGGGGATGCGCCGGCCGTCCTCGACCGCTGTCTCGATCCAGTCGCCCGGATCCGCGTCGCTCTCGTCGATTTCCTTCAACATCCGCATGACGTTCTGGTTGGCGCCGCCGTGGAGTCCCCCGGCGAGCGTCCCGATGGCGCTCGTGACGCCGCTGTGGAGGTCCGACATCGTCGACGTGGTCACCATCGCCGAGAACGTCGAGGCGTTGAGGCCGTGGTCGGCGTGGAGCACTAGCGCGGTGTCGAACGTCTCGGCGGCCACCCCGTCGGGCTCCTCGCCGTTCAGCATGTAGAGGAAGTTCGCGGCGTGTCCGAGGTCCTCGCGGGGGGCAACGGGGTCGTTACCGTTCCGCAGGCGGGCGAAGGCGGCGAGCGCCGTCGGGAACTTGGCCGTGATCCGACAGCCCTTCGCCAGGTTCGCCTCGCGGTCGTCCGGGTCGGCGCCCGCGTCCGGGTCGTACGCCGAGAGCGCGGAGATGACCGTCCGCATCATCGCCATCGGGTTCTCGTCCCGCGTCGCGAGTTCCTCGATGAGGTCGTAGACGGCCGGGTCCAGATCGCGTTCGGCGGCCAGACGGGCGGCGAACTCGTCGTGTTCGGGGCGGGTCGGCCACTCCCCGTTCCAGAGCAGTGACAACACCTCCTCGTACGTCGCTTCGCGCGCGAAGTCCTCGATGGCGTACCCGCGGTAACCCAACTCGCCGGCGTCGCCGTCGATGTAGCTCAGCCGGGACTCGGAGACCACTACACCCTCTAGCCCCCGCTTGACCTCATCAGACATATCGTACCGATTTCGCACCGTCTCAAAAAAGCGTTGCCGTTTCATTCACGGTCGCGTCAGGAATTGCCTCGAACGGGAGCAGACGCCTGCCGATCGTCGGAGGGCAGTCCCGTGACGTGCCGGTGACCCGCCGGAAGCGGTCCCGGTAGCGAGGACGACGCCGACCGGGGAGATTTTACCCCTCGACGCCGCCCGGCTAGGTATGATCCTGTCGGACACCGACATCCTCGCCCGTCTCCACGAGGGTGATCTCGTGATCGACCCCCTCGACGACGTCGATCAGCAGGTCCAACCGGCCAGCGTCGACCTCCGTCTCGGGTCGGAGTTCCTGGAGTTCCAGCGCACGAACATCTCCTGTATCCACCCGACCGACGAGGGGGAAGTGGGCGAGTACATCTCGGAGACCGTCGTCGAGGAAGGGAACGAGTTCATCCTCCACCCCGGCGACTTCGTCCTCGGCACCACGAAAGAGCGCGTCGAGATGCCCGCCGACCTCGTCGCGAACGTCGAGGGGCGTTCCTCGCTCGGCCGCCTCGCCGTCGTCGTCCACGCCACCGCCGGCTTCGTCGACCCCGGCTACCGCGGGCAGGTGACGCTCGAACTCTCCAATCTCGGCACCGCTCCCGTCGCGCTCACGCCCGGCATGCGCGTCTCACAACTCGTCTTCACCGAACTCTCCTCGCCCGCCGAGCGACCGTACGGTAGCGAGCGCGGCTCGAAGTACCAGGACCAGCGCGGCCCCCAGGCCTCCCGAATCGGGGACGACCCCGAGTTCGAGTCATGAAGTTCGTCGAGGAAATCGTCGTCGAGGAGTTCCTCCCGACGGTCCGCTCCATGCTCGCGGCCGACCTCCGTGAACGCGGCTTTACCCAGCGCGAGGTGGCCGACGCCCTCGGCATCTCCCAGTCCGCCGTCTCGAAGTACGCCCACGGCGACGTGGCGACCACCGACGCGATCAGCGCGGACGAGCGCGTCCGGGCGCTCGTCGAACGGGTCGGTGACGGGCTCGCGACCGGCGATATGAGCCGCGTGCAGGCGCTCATCGAAATCGAGGTGCTGATTCGCCAACTGGAGAACGGCGACCTGCTCGCCGAGCGCCACCGCGAACGAATGCCCGAACTCCGCGAGTACGACGCCTCCTTCGACGTCCACGACCCCGAGAGCGGCGCGCGCACCACCGAGCAGGTCCGCTCCTCGGTGCGCCGTGGGCTCCGCATCCTCCGCAACGCCGCCGGGTTCGCGGGGCTCGTTCCCAACGTCGGCTCCAACCTCGTCGAATGCCTGCCCGACGCGACCGGCGTGGAGGGCGTCGCGGGCGTCCCCGGCCGCATATTCGACGTGCGCGGGACGGCGACGGTTCCCTCCGACCCCGAGTTCGGCGTCAGCGAACACGTCGCCTCCATCCTCCTCTCGGCCCGTACCGCCGGCGCGGCCGTCCGCGGCGCCGTGAACGTCCGCTACGATCCGGCGCTCGTCGACGACCTGCGGGCGGCGGGCTATCCGACCGTCGAGTTCGAGGCCGGGCGGGACGAGGAGGGCGGCGGCGGGACGACCCGACCGGCCGTCGTCGACGCCGTCCGCGACGCCGGCCCCGACGCCCCCTTCGTCCTCTATCAGACCGGCGGCTTCGGCATCGAACCCATCACCTACGTGCTCGCGGCCGACGCGCCCGCCGCCGCACGGGTCGTCCGCGATATCGTCGGATGACCGTCCCCGAGCCGGATCGAGCGACCGCCGCGCAGGCCTTCTACTCTCGGTGGGCACCCGGCTACGACCGCCTCGCGACTCACGCACCGGGCGTCCACCGCCTCCGAACCGCCCTCGTCGACGCACTCGATCCCGCGCCCGGCGACACCGTCGTCGATATCGGCTGTGGCACCGGCGCGACCCTGCCGTATCTCCGCGACCGGGTCGGCAGCGAGGGGACCGTCGTCGGCGTCGACTTCGCGCCCGGCGCCCTCACCCGCGCTCGCGCCCGGATCGACCGCGCCGGCTGGGAGAACGTGGCCGTCTGCCGGGGCGACGGCACGCGGCTCCCGCTCCGAGGCGCCGACGCCGTCGCCGCGAGCTTCCTGATGGGGATGCTTCCGGACCCCGCGGCGGCGGTCGAGAACTGGCTCGCGTCGCTCGACTCCGACCGGGTGGCCCTCCTCGACCTCGCGCGGAGCTACCGGCTCCCCGGGCGCGCGATCAATCCGCTCTTTCGGCTCGCAGTCCGCGCGTCGTCGCCGCCGGGCACGGCGGCTCACCACGGCGAGTCGCCGACACAGGTGCTCGATCGACGGGTGGCGGCGGCGCACCGAACGGTGTTGGAGGGATGTGCCGAGACGACCCACGAGACGCGACTCGGCGGGTTCGCCTATCTGAGCGCCGGGCGGCGGTAGCCGCCCGCTACCCGTACCGTTCCGCGTGCGCCTCGCAGAACTCGGGGGCGCGCAGTTGCGCCCGGATCACGCCGGGCTGACGGTGTGCGTCGTACAGCCGGCACCGCTCGTCGTCACAGAAAGCCGATCCCGTCTTCAGAAAGTCCACGGCGGCGAGGACGTACCCTTTCAGCGCCTCGGTCGTCCGCGGGTCGTCGGCGACGAGGAAGTCGCCCTCGATTTCGGCCTCCAGCACCTCGCGGGGCGGGGCGTCGCCCGTCAACATGGCGTGTTTGCTCTTTGCCTCGTAGTACGCCTCGGGTTTTGCGGGCGCCTCGTACAGCCCGGGCACCGAAATCGGGGACGGTTGGCCGAGGACGGCCACCCGCTTGTGCCACCGGCCGTCGTGATCGCCCCACGTGCCGAGGACGCGGTCGAGCAGGGGGAGATGGAGGTGGTCGAGCCCCTGATCGGCGGGGAGACGAGCGTTCAGTGCCTGCTGGACCGCGCGGCCGTCGTAGACGACGCCGCCCGCGCGCTCGGGGTTCGCCAGCGCCCGCTCCTCGTATCGGACGATGCCGACCATCGTGTTGCCCGTCTCGCGGTCGTAGGGGTCGGTGACGCGGGCGGCGGCGAGTTCCTCGGCGAGGCCGTCGTCGCGAGAACCCAACAGCCGGTCGCGTACCCGCACCTCGCCGTCGATCCGGTCGCGGAGCCAGTCGGCGATGGCGTCCGCGTCCGCGGGCGTCGTCGGCGCGCGGTAGAGGGTGACCGTCTCGACCATCTCCCTCGTCGCGATCAGTCGTCCGCCGGCGCCCGGGACGTGAGTTCCACGTCCGCGGCGTCGACGCCGAGTTCGTCGATGGCGGCCTGGGCGGCGCGCTTGCCCGAGACGAGCATGGCGCCGAACGTCGGCCCCATCCGCGGCAGGCCGTACGTGGTGGCGACGGCCATCCCCGTCGCGATCAGGCCGTCGTGGACGAGGCCCGTGTGTTCGACGACGGCGTCCTCGCTCTCGCCGACCCACATCGAGTCGTGGCCGGGCGAGTCGTGGCCGGGCGCGCCGTAGGAGTCGTCGCCCGTCTGATCCATCCCCGTGTTGTGCTCCTTGGCGTGCTGGATGCCCGGCGCATCGAGGACGCCGCGCTCGTCGAGTTTGGAGATGGCGACGGCGTCGTGACCCGTCGCGTCGATGACGAGGTCCGCCTCGACGGCGATGGGATCGACGCAGGTGATCTCCCGGGGCAGCGCGTGGACCGGCGTCCAGTTCATGACGATGCCACCGACGCGGTGGTCCTCGCGGATCACGATGTCGGTGAACTCCGTCATGTTCTGCATCTTCGCGCCCGCGTCACACGCGGCCTTGATGAGGCCCGAACACGCCTCCGGCCCGTTGGCGACGTACAGCCCCTCCGTATCCTGCGCGGGCTTGTAGTCGACGTCGAGGTCCTCCAACACGTCCTGAGCGGGGTCCCGGACGGTCACCTTGTTCATCAGGAAGCCGCCGAGCCAGAATCCACCGCCGAGGTAGTTGTTCTTCTCGACGATCATCGTCTTCACGCCGCGCTCGGAGAGCTCCTTCGCCGCCATCAGTCCCGAGGGACCGCCCCCGACGATCAGCACGTCCGAATCCGAGAAGTCCATGAACTCCTCGGTCCACTCCTGTCCGATCGCACGCGTTACGTCCGCTTCACCGACCTGACTGAACTGGCTGAACGAAGACATACCACCTAGTAATATTACTAAGTAGTTGAAATAGCTTGTGCCGCGCCGACGAAGCCTTTTGCCCGTCCATCCCGGAGCGTGAGGTATGGATATCGAGGTGAGCGAGCGGTGAGCCGGCTCGTCGAGGGCGAGTGGGTCGCCGAAGCCGACCTAGAGACCGACGACGACGGGGAGTTCAAGCGACAGGAGCAGGCGTTTCACGACCGTCTCGGCACCGACGCGTTCCCCGTCGAGGCCGGGCGCTATCACCTCTACATCTCGCGTGCGTGCCCGTGGGCGCACCGCGTCGCCATGACCCGCAGCCTGAAAGGACAGGACGACGCCATCTCACTCTCGCTCGTCCAGCCGGAGCGCTACGACGAAGGCTGGGAGTTCTCCGACGCCCATCCGGACCCCCTCTACGGCGCCGACTACCTGCGGGAACTCTACGTCCGGGCCGACTCCGACTTCACCGGCCGGCCGACCGTGCCCGTCCTCTGGGACACGGAGACGGGGACCATCGTCAACAACGAATCCGAGGAGATCATGCGGACCCTCGACGTGGCCGGCCACGAACTCGGCACCCGCGACGTTGACCTCTACCCCGAGGGCTACCGCGACGAAGTCGACCGGCTGATCGACGACATCTACGACCCGATCAACAACGGCGTCTACCGCGCCGGCTTCGCCGGCTCACAGGCGGCCTACGACCGCGCCGTCGACGAACTCTTCGACGCGCTCGACCGCTACGACGACCTGCTGGCGGATCAGCGGTATCTGGCCGGCGACGTGCTGACGGAGGCGGACCTCGCCATGTTCGCGACGCTCGTGCGCTTCGATCACGTTTACCACACCCACTTCAAATGCAACCGCCGCGCCATCCACGAGTACGAGAACCTCTGGGGCTACACGAAGGACCTCTACACCACGCCGGGCATCGGACGGACGGTCAACATGGACCACATTGTCCGCCACTACTACGTGAGCCACGCGGACCTGAACCCGAAGCGACTGGTGGCGACGGGCCCCGACATCGACTTCACCGAGGGTCACGACCGGGATCGGTTGCCGGGCGGGCCGCCCGAGGTGCTATAGAATGGCGAGCACGCCCGCACTCAGCCCCAGCGTCACCAGCAGTCGCCCGACGCTGCCGACGAACGTCGCCGCGGCGAAACGGACGTAATCTTCCTCCAGCACGGCGAAGGCGTAGATGGAGAGCGTGTCGGGAAAGAACGGTATCGAGAGGGCAAGCGCGAGGCCGGCGTAGCCCCAGCGGCGAGCGACTTCGACGGTCCGGCGTTCGGACCACCCGATCACGTCGAAGCGGGAGCGCCGGAGCGCCTTGATCAGCGGTCCGGCCTCCTTGGCTTCCTGCCCGATGTGGAAGGCGAAGACGCTCCCGGCGGCTTTCCCGGCGGCGGAGGTGAGGATGATCACCGCCAGTCGCAACTCGGTCGACAGACCGAGGTCGAGCGGTGCTAGGAGCACCACCTCGCTGACGCCGGGAAGCGCGAAGGCGATGAGAAACGAGTAGACGAAGATGATCGCCAGTCCACCCCACCCCGTCGCCGACTCGACGAGGCGTGTCAACCACTCGAATCCGGGGAGGTCGAGCACGACGAGGGGGACCAGTGCGTCCACATCCCACACTGGATGGGTGAGGACCTAAGTCTTTCAGGTTCCGGTCGGCGGACCGGGTGCCAGTTCACCCGTCCCGGCAGTCTCGACGTCGGGGACGAACGGCGCGGCGGCGCGGTTGCGGGCCGCCCCACCACCCGAACGTTGGCCTCCGTCCCGCCGCTGGCGACAGGTGGCTTTGGCCGTTCCGGGGCTGGGCCGGACGAAAACGAGTCGCGAGCGGTTCAGCGAACCGAGTCGAGGATCAACCGAGACTCGACCCGACTGACCTCGTCCAGCACGTCCGCGACGGCGTCGATGTTGGCGCTGATCGAGGTGATCCCCTTGCGGACCAGAAAGTCGACCATCTCGGGGTGGGAGCCGGCCTGCCCGCAGATACTGGTGTCGACGCCCGCCGCGCGGCAGGCGTCGATAGTGTCGCCCATGATGGCGAGCACCTGCGGGTGGAGTTCGTCGAACCGGTCCGAGACGTGTTCGTTGTTGCGGTCCACCGCGAGGACGTACTGCGTGAGGTCGTTCGTCCCGAAGGAGACGAAGTCGACGCCCTCGTCGATGATGTCCTCGACGCCCATCGCGCTGGCCGGCGTCTCGATCATGACCCCCCAGTCGCGCTTCGTGGGGTCGATGCCGACCGACGCCATGTGCTCGCGGGCCGCGGCCACGTCCTCGCCGTCGGTGACGAGCGGGAACATGATCTCGAGGTTGTCGTAGCCCATCTCGTAGAGGCGTTTGAACGCCTCGAGTTCGTGTTCGAACACCTCCGGCCGGTCGAGGCTTCGCCGAATGCCCCGGTAGCCGAGCATCGGGTTGTGTTCGTTGGGTTCGTCCTCGCCGCCCTCCAGCTGTCGGAACTCGTCGGTCGGGGCGTCGAGGGTGCGCACCCGAACCGGCCGGGGGTAGAACTCCTCGGCCACCGTGCGGACGCCGTCCATCAGTTCCTTCACGTACGCCTCGGAGCCCTCGTCCGCGATGTAGCGCTCGGGGGTCTTCCCCAGCGAGAGGACGAGATGTTCGATCCGGAGGAGGCCAACGCCGTCGGCCCCCGTCTGGGCGGCGCGGGACGCCGCCTCGGGGATGGAGACGTTCACCTTCACCTCCGTCGCGGTGACGGGTTTGGGCCGCGTGCCGACCGGGCCGTCGTCGTTACTGCCGGGTTCGACGGCGGGGGCGTCGGTCGCGAGCGTCCCGTTGCGGACCGTTCCCATCTCGCCGTCGACGGTGACCATCTGCCCGTTCTCCAGCGTGCGAGTCGCGCCGCCACAGCCGACGACGGCCGGCACGCCGAGTTCGCGGGAGATGATGGCCGCGTGGGAGGTCATCCCACCCTCGTCGGTGACGATGGCGGCCGCACGCTTCATCGCCGGCACCATGTCGGGCATCGTCATCTCGGTGACGATCACGTCACCCTCGCTCACCTGATCGAGGTGGTCGAGTTTCGTGACGACCCGGACGGCACCGGCGGCCGTGCCCGGACTCGCGCCGAGGCCGGAGAGCAGGTGGTCGTCGGTATCGTCATCGCTTTCGCCACCCTCGGCCGTACTGCTCGCCCCGTCGTCGATTGTCGTGATCGGGCGAGACTGGAGCATGTACACCTCGCCGCCGGCGACCGCCCACTCCACGTCCTGCGGTTCGCCGTAGTGCTCCTCGACTTTCTTGCCGAGTTCGATCAGGCGATCGATCTCCGCCTGCGTGAGCACCTGTTGATCGCGTTTGTCCTCGGGGACCTCACGCTCGACGGTCTCGCCCGTCTCGTCGTCCTTGACGTGCATCACCTTCTTCGTCGCGACCGTCATCGTCTCGATCTCGCCCGTCGTGCGGTCGACGACGTAGTTGTCCGGCGAGACGGCGCCGGCGACGACGGCCTCACCCAGCCCCCACGCCGCCTCGATGATGATCCGCGGGTCGCCGGTCGAAGGGTGACTCGTGAACATCACGCCGCTTTTCTCGGCGTCGACCATCGTCTGGACGACGACGGCGATGTCCACCTCGTCGTGCGGGAACCCTTTCTGGTTCCGGTAGTAGATGGCCCGCTGGGAGAACAGCGACGCCCAGCACTCCTGTACCCGGTCGACCAGGTCGTCCTCGGTGACGTTGAGGAACGTCTCCTGCTGGCCGGCGAAGGAGGCGTCGGGCAGGTCCTCCGCGGTCGCCGACGACCGGACGGCGACGAACGTCTCCCCGTCGCCCATCGACCGGTACGCCTCGACGATCTCCTCGCGTACGTGCTCGGGTACCTCCGTCTCGACGATGAGTTCGTGGGCGCGCTCGTGGGCCGCTTCGAGCGCGTCCGAGTCCTCGGAGTCGACGTCGACCGCCGAGAACAGTTCTTCGTCGATTCCGGCATCCTCGATGAAGGTACGGTAGGTGCCGGCGGTGACGACGAATCCGGGTGGGACGGGGAGACCGGCCCCCGTGAGTTCGCCGAGCGAAGCCGCCTTGCCACCGACCGTCCCCAGATCGGTGGACCGAACGTCCTCCAGCCAAGCTACAGCCATTTCGTACGCACGACTCCCACCAGCGCGATAAAGAAGGTTTCGGAGCG
>Ga0102935_1000550_pt1 | contig 13619 bp, 15 predicted proteins | sample SalPonR2_A_D2_MG_FD_78508 | JGI IMG/M metagenome (GOLD analysis project Ga0102935, IMG submission 78508) | Salt pond soil microbial communities from South San Francisco under conditions of wetland restoration - Salt Pond MetaG R2_A_D2_MG | ecosystem: Environmental > Aquatic > Marine > Intertidal... | reverse complement strand
TTGGAGGCGGTCTTCCTCGGTGTGCTGCTGTTCGGCCGCGAACGCGTCTCAGATCGGACTTACATCCTCTCGTCGGTGCTGACCGGGGCGGGCGCGTGGCTCTCAGGCTTTTGGATTCTGGTCGTCAACGCGTGGATGCAGACGCCGCAGGGCTTCGAGCTGATCGAGCGCAACGGGATGGAGATCGCCAAACTCACCGATCCAATGGCCGCGTTCTTCACCCCACGAATGCCGTGGATGTACGTCCACATGATGAACGCCTCAGTGATCGCGGTGACGTTAGCGGTCGCCGGGATCGCCGCCTACTTCATCTGGAGAAACCGTGAATCAAAGGCCTGGAACACCGCTCTCCGCATGGCAGTGGTCTTACTTTTGATCTCCGCACCGCTGCAGGCGATTCACGGCGACGCTTACGGTCGACACGTCGCCGACACCCAAGAACAGAAGTTCGCCGCGATGGAGGCACACTACGAGACCGGTCAGGCCGATCTCCACCTGCTTGCGTTCCCGAAGAGCTTCGATGCGCTGACTGATCCGCGGACGGACAATCTGTTTACGATCAGCCTGCCCGCTATGGGCTCGTTCCTCGCCAGCGGGGGTGATTTCTCCGCCGAAGTCGTCGGCTTGCACGAGTACGACGAGAACCCACCAGTCGCGCTTGTCTTCTGGTCGTTCCGCGCGATGGTCGGCCTCGGGTTCCTGTTTATCGGCCTCGCCCTCTGGGGTGGGAACCTCCTTCGGCAGGGGAAACTCCGCGAGAGCACACGCTACTTGCAGGCGATGATGCTGGCGAGCCCGCTGGGGTTCGTGGCGCTGTTGACGGGCTGGTACGTCACCGAAATCGGCCGCCAACCGTGGGTGATTCAAGACGTGCTCAAAACGAACGACGCGGTGTCGACGACCTTGACCGGGGCCGAAGCCACCGGCACGCTCGTGGCGTTCGTCGTCCTTTATATCGCCCTGCTGACGGCCTTCGGCTTCGTCCTGAAATGGATGATCGAAGGCGAACTCGAACGGATGGGGGTCAAAGAGAGCGCGGACCGCAGCCGACCGCAGATGCCATGGGTGAAAGGCGATGACTAGCCTCCTGATCCCGGTCGACGCCTACCTCGTCGAGTCGCTGCCAACCGTCTGGTTCGGGGTCGTCATGTTCACACTGGCGATGTACGTCGCCCTCGATGGGATGGATTTCGGGATCGGGATGCTGTATGCCACCCGTGACGACCACGATCGGGAGACACTACTGTCGGCGTTCGGCCCGATCTGGGACGCCAACGAGGTCTGGCTGGTCGCCTTCGGCACCACCCTGCTGGCGGCGTTTCCGGCGATCTACTCCCGACTCCTGAGTGACCGCTACCTGCTGGCGATCGCCATCGTGATGGCACTGCTGATGCGGGGTGTCGCGCCGGAACTCCGCGAACAGCGCGACGATTCCGAGTGGCACCGTCGCTGTGACCAGCTGTTCGTCTTCGGCAGCACGGTGACCCCCCTGCTGTTGGGGATGCTCGTCGGCAGTTGGATCTTCGGAACGGCTGCGGTCAGCCTGCCGAGTCTGCTGACCGGCGTCGGGCTGGTCGCCCTCTGTCTGACCAGCGGTGCGGCCTTTATCGCCGCCAAAACAAGCGGCCCGCTGTCGGCCGACATGGTTCGCTACGGCACAGCCTCGACGGCGGCCTACCTCGCCGGCGTGGTCGTCCTCTTGGCCGTGGTCTACTGGCTCGACCCCGCGAACGTGCGGGCGCTCCTGGTGACACTGCCCGCAGTCGCAGTCGTCCTCGCCAGTGTCGTGTTCGGCGTCGGTGGAGTCGTCGCCGCCAGACAGGGTCGACACAAACTCTGGTTCGGGACGACTGTCGGGCTGTCGTTTTTGCTCGTCGGCCTCGTCGCCACGCTGCTGTACCCGACGATCTACCCCGTCAGCGGGCTGACGATCGATGCGGTCGTCGTCTCGCCGCTCGCGCTGAACCTCACCACGATCCTTGGACTGCCGGTCCTACTGCTCGTCTTGTGGTACTTCAAGTTCCTCTACGGAACCTTCGCCGGCCCGGTCGACGGCGAAGGATACGGCACCTAACCCGACTACTCCCACGGCTGCCCGGATGGAAACGGTTTTTCAACAGCCATCCGAAGCCGACGTATGGACTACCGAGTTGTTGCGGAACTCTCGCCCGACGAGCGCGTTGCATTCTTCGAGCGCGACGCCGGGATCGATGCTGCTCGAGGCGACGCCGCGGATATCATCTCTCGCGTCCGTGAGGAAGGTGACGTGGCCCTCCGCCAGCTAGCCGCCGAGTTCGACGACGTCGAGGTCGGCAATCTCGACGTGACTGATCTCGCCGAGCGCGCCCACGAGGAGGTCGACGACGAGGTTCTCGATGCGATTTCGACGGCCGCCGACAACATCCGCGAGTTTCACGACCAACAGGTCCCCGACGACTGGCGGCAGTCGTTCGACGGCCGGGAGTTAGGCAGACGCTACCGCCCCATCGAGCGGGTCGGCGTCTATGCCCCCGGCGGCACCGCCGCCTACCCCTCCAGTGTGCTGATGGGTGTCATCCCAGCCAAGATTGCGGGCGTCGACCACGTCGCGGTCGCTACCCCACCGGCCGAGCCGATCAATCCCGTCACACTGGCGGCGGCCCACGAAGCGGGCGCGGACGCCATCTACGCCGTCGGTGGCGCACAGGCTGTCGGCGCACTGGCGTACGGGACCGAGACGGTCAACGCGGTCGACAAGATCGTCGGCCCCGGTAACAAGTGGGTCACCGCCGCCAAGGCCGAAGTCCGCGGTCACGTCGAAATCGACTTCCTCGCGGGCCCGAGCGAGATGCTCGTGGTTTGCGACGAGAGTGCCGATCCTGAGCTTGTCGCCAGCGATCTGATCGCACAGGCCGAACACGACCCCAACTCCTCGGTCGTCGCAGTGACCGACGACGAGGAGACCGCGGAGGCGATCGGCGAAGCGGTCGACGCCCAGATCGAGGGCCGCGAGCGGAGCGACATCATCGAACAGGCACTGGCGACCGACGCGAGTGGCGTCCTGCTGGCCCGTTCGATGTCCGAAGCCGTCCTCTTTGCCGAGGAGTACGCCGCCGAACACCTCTCGATTCAGGCCGACGACGACGAGGCACTCCTCGACCGGATCGACTCGGCGGGCAGCGTCTTTTTGGGGCCCTATACGCCGGTCGCGGCGGGCGACTACGCCTCGGGCACCAACCACGTGCTGCCGACCAACGGCGGGGCCAAACGGTTCGGCGGGCTGTCGGTCGACGCCTTCCTCCGGTCGACGACCGTCCAGCGACTCGACGAGGAGAGCCTCGACGGGCTTGCGGAGACGATCACGACGCTCGCCGAAGCCGAAGGGCTGGACGGCCACGCCGAAAGCGTGCGGCGGCGATTCGAGTAGCCGCCGGCTACTCCGCACGATTCGCTCGGACTGGAACGGGTTTTGATTGCATCCCGTCGTCACAGTTAACACCCTTGGACAACGAACGGTAGCTATGAGCACTGGAACCGTCGACGGTAGTTCCGAGGCCGCGGTAGCGGTCTCCGAGCTGGCCGCCGAGAAGGCACTCGCGTTGATGGACAGCGAGGGAATGGATCAGGACGTCGGTGGGCTCCGGCTTTTCGTCCAGCAGGGCGGCTGTGCGGGGCTCTCCTACGGCATGCGGTTCGACAACGAACCCGAAGACGACGATACGGTGACGGTCCACCACGGGCTCCGGGTATTCGTCGACCCCGCGAGCCTCGACTATATCGGGGGCAGCCGACTGGAGTACGAAGACGGCCTGCAGGCCGCGGGGTTCCACGTCGAAAACCCGAATGTCGTCTCCGAATGCGGCTGTGGCGAAAGCTTCCGCACCTAAGAAGCTAAATCGGGTGGCGTTCTTTCACCGGTATGGATCTCGAAGCGCTGACTGTCGAGTCGGAGGGCACCGTCTACGTCGACCGAGCCGATACCGAACGCGGCTCCGAAGGCCCGTTTTTCACGGTGTACACCACCGAAGCCGCCACCGACCGGTGGGGTTACTTCTGTGGGTCGTGTGCGAGCCTCGACAACGCGATGGATACGATGGGCCGGATCGTCTGCAACCAGTGTCCGAACGTCAGAAAACCCGACGAGTGGGACGCCGCCCACGAGTAAGTATTCGGACTTAGTCGACCGCTATTCGGGGTCGATGTGGTCGGCCAGTGACTCCCGAATAATCGTGCTGCAGTAGGTACAGCGAACGTCGTCGTCGACCACGGTGAAGTTGGTTTCGACCGGCTCGTTTTCGTTGGTGATACAGTTACGGTTGGGACACGACAGCAGGCCGACGACCGTCTCGGGGCGGTCGACGCGGTTCTTCTGGACGACCTCGAACTCCCGGATGATGTTGATCGACGCTTCGGGCGCAATGAGCGAGATGACGTCGACCTCCGACTGGCTCAACTCTCTGTCTTCGACTTTGACCACGTCCTTGCGACCGAGTCGGTCGCTGGGAACGTTCATCACGACCGAGACACCCAGCCCCTCCGAGCCGTCGATACCGAGGATCGACAACACGTTGAGCGCGTGGCCGCCCGAAACGTGGTCGATGACGGTGCCGTTGCGGATCTTCGAAACGCGGAGTTCGTGGTCGCTCATTGGTCTTCCTCCTCGGAGAGCAGGTAATCAAGCAGCGCCATCCGGACCGGGACCCCGTTGTGGGCCTGTTCGAAGTAGGTCGCGTGGTCGGTGGCGTCGACCCCGGGATCGATCTCGTCGACGCGCGGCAGGGGGTGCATCACGGCGAGATCGTCTTTGGTCGCCTCTAGGGTCTCGGTATCGATCTGGTACTCCCCGGCGACCTTCTCGTATTCGGTCTCGTCGGGGAACCGCTCGCGCTGGATGCGGGTGACGTACAGCACGTCGAGGTCCGGCAGCACGCCCTCCAGTTCGGTGTGTTCCCGCACTTGGGCACCGGACTGATGGAGGTCGAACCGGACGCCGCGGGGGAGCCGGAGGCTCTCGGGGCTGATGAAGTGCTGGCGAACGTCGAAGTTCGTCAGCGCCTCGGCCAGCGAGTGGACCGTCCGGCCGTACTTGAGGTCGCCCATGATCCCGATCGAGAGATCGTCGAGGCCGACGTTCTCGCGGATCGTATAGAGGTCGAGCAAGGTCTGGCTCGGATGTTGGCCCGCGCCGTCGCCCGCGTTGATGACGGGGACGTCGACGAACTCCGCGGCCATCTTGGCCGCGCCCTCGCTGGGGTGTCTGAGGACGAGGGCGTCGGCGTAGCCTTCGACGACGCGGACGGTGTCGGCGAGGCTCTCGCCCTTCTTAACGGAGGAGGAGTCGACCGATCCCATATCGGTGGTGGTGCCGCCGAGTCGTTTCATGGCGGTGTCGAAGCTCATTTTGGTGCGTGTGCTCGGCTCGAAAAAGCAGAGTGCGAGAACGGCCCGGTCGTGGGCGTCGCCCCACGCCGCCGGGTCGCCGTCGATCTCGGCAGCCCGGTCGAGCACCGCCTCGATGTCTGCCCGCGAGAGCTGGGTCGCGGAGATGAGGTGGTCCTGACGCATTGATTAACGGGGGTCGCCCAACGGTCTTGAATCCCGCGGGTCGACCTCACCATACCCGGCCTTTTTGTCAGTTGCACTCAACAACAACGCATGGGAACTGTTGACGCTTCGACGCTGTTGCCGAACGACCACGTCACGCAGGCGGTGCTGGCGGGGGAAATGACCCAGATCAGCCGCGGGCAGGCCTACGCCGAGGCGGGAGACACTTTTGAGATCGACGACCAGGAGTTCGTCGTCGTGGGTGTCGACGAGCTCACGCTGGGCGAGCTGACCGATGCGGACGCCCAGCGGGAGGGGTCAGCGGACCTAGAGGCCTACAAGGAGCGGCTGGTGGCCGCCCACGGCGGAAACTTCGAGTGGGATGACGACGCGGAGGTCGTTCGGCACCGATTCGAGGCGAAGTAGATCAGTCGTCGGCCGCGGCGGCGTCGCTGGCGGCGGTCGGGACGTCGTCCTCGATGCTCGGCGGGTAGACGCCGCGTTCGAGTTTGAGATCCGACTGCGCGCGGGCCATGCAGGTCAGCGCGTAGTTTTCTCGCTCTTTTTCGGTGAAGCCGCGGGCGGCGGGCTGGGCGACCTCGCCTTCGATGATCTCGGCCGAACAGGCCAGACACATCCCGACGCGACAGGAGTACTCCTGTGCGATTCCCGCTTCGAGACAGGCTTTCAGGATGGTCTGCTTGTCGGAGACCGTGATCGTCTCTCCGGTTCCGACGAACTCGACGGTGTACTCGGTCATACCGCAGGTGTTCGATGAGGCGACCCTAAACTCTTGTTATAGGTTCTGTCGCCCGCGTGTGGACGAATTCGGTTGGAAGGAACGACCGCCACAAAATCCGGAACGACTAACCCCCGACCGGTCCCCATACCGACAATGAGCATGAAAGCGACCGCGCGGGCCCATCCGATTCAGGGGCTCGTCAAATACCACGGGATGCGCGATCCCGAACTCCGACTGCCGTACCACGATTCGATCAGCGTCTGTACCGCCCCGACCAACACCACTACGACCGTCGAATGGCTCCCCGAGAGCGGGCCAGCCGACGATGTCTACCTGATCGACGGCGAGGAAGTCGACGGACGGGCGGCCGAACGGATCGCAATGGTCGTCGACCACGTCCGTGAGCTCGCGGAGTTCGACCACGCGGTCCGGTTCGAAAGCGAGAACTCATTTCCATCAAATATCGGCTTCGGCTCGTCGTCCTCGGGATTCGCCGCCGCGGCCCTCGCCTTAGTCGAGGCTGCCGGACTGGATATGAGTCTGCCCGAAGTCTCGACGGTCGCCCGGCGTGGCTCGTCGTCGGCCGCCCGCGCGGTGACGGGTGCGTTCTCGCATCTCTATGCGGGGCTTAACGACGAGGACTGCCGCTCTTATAGACTGGACTCCGAACTCGAAGACGACCTCAAAATCGTCGCCGCCCACGTTCCCTCGTACAAAGAGACCGAGGCCGCCCACAAGGAGGCCGCCGAGAGCCATATGTTTCAGGCGCGCTTGGCCCACGTCCACGATCAGATCGTCGAGATGCGGGACGCCCTTCGGGAGGCCTCCTTTGATCGGGTCTTCGAACTCGCCGAACACGACTCGCTGTCGCTGACCGCCGCCACGATGACCGGTCCCGCGGGCTGGGTCTACTGGCAGCCCGAGACCATTGCGGTATTTAATGCGGTTCGGGAACTCCGAGAAGAAGGGGTTGAGGTCTACTTCTCGACCGACACGGGTGCGAGTGTCTACGTCAACACGCGCGAGGAGTACGTCGACGAAGTCGAAGAGAGAATCGCAGAGATCGGCATCGAGACCGACGTCTGGGAGGTCGGCGGCCCCGCCCACGTCCTCGACGAGAGCGAGTCGCTGTTTTAATTACCGGCTGCTCGTCAGCCGCCGAACTCGTCTTCGGCGACCCGGACGACGACCGTCTCGTCGACCTCGCGCAGATCGTAGCTCGGCACGGTATCAGTCACCCGCGTAACGTACATCGGTTCGACCAACCGACCGTCCTCAACGCCGAAAATTTGGAGAAGGCGGTCGGTTTCTTCCGGCGGCAGTTCGCGGTCCCGGACCTCTGTGGCTAGTTCGCGGGAGACCCATTCGGTTTCGCTGATTGAGGACTCTTGGACCAGCGCGTAGTCGGCGAACCGGACCAGATACCAGTTGAGGTCATTTAGGAGGGCGACGGCCGCGCCGAGGCTCACCGTGTCGAGCCCGATGGCGTTGTCGAACGGTTGGGAGAGGTCGTAGGTCGCCAACGCGTTGCGGGCGGTCTCACGGGACAACAGTTCGTACTGAACGTCGACGTCGTCGGCCCCGATGAGACAGACTCGTGTCACACCCGAGGGAAGCCAGTCGCCGAGTAAATCCGTTTGGGTTTCCTGTCTGTTGTAGACGGTTCTCGCCCGACCACCCACCGGTCACCGGTCACCGGTCGAGACGGGAACGGGCTACAACAGACCGTCTCAGGTTCGGAACTCGAAGCGCGCGCCGCCGCTCTCTGACTCGGTGCTCTCGACTGTCCAGCCGTGGGCCTGTGCGATCCGGCGGACGATCGCTAGCCCGAGACCGCTGCCCGACCCCCCGTTGGATTCACCCGCCTCGAAGACGGACTCGCGGTCCTCGGCGGGGATGCCGACGCCGTCGTCGGCGACGAAAAAGCCGTCCTCGCCAGCCAACTGCCCGACGGTAATCGTGGGTTCTGGCCCCTCGCTTGCAGACGCGCCACTTTCGGCGGTGTCATGATCTGCCGACAACCCGTGTTCGAGACTGTCGTCGGCCTCCGGTCGACTGTCGGTGAAACCATGTTCCACGCTATTCCGAAACAGGTTCTCGACCAGCCGCGTGAGCCGGTCCTCGTCGGCCTCGACACTCCCCCCGTCTTCGACGACCAGCCTCGCCGAGTCGGAGCCCGCGGTCTGCCACGCGGCGTCGGCGGCCGCCGCGAGGTCGACCGATTCGGGATCGGTGACTTCGTGGCCGCCGCGCGCCAGCGCAAGCGAGTCCTCGATGATCTCGGTCATCCGCTCGTGGGCGAACTCGATCTGGTCGACGTGTTCCCCATCGAGGTCGTGGGTCGCCTCCAGGAGTTCCATCCGACCGCGGGCGACCGTCAGGGGACTCCGGAGGTCGTGGGAGACGATGGAGGCGAACTCTTCGAGCCGCTCGATCTGCCGTTCGAGCTGGCCTTCGCGCCGTCGGGTTCGCTGTCGCTCGACGTCGTAAAACCCGAACGCCAGCCCGATGACCGAACCCCGAGCGACCCCCGCATTCAGCGTCTGGAGCTCTTTTTGGATGAGAACGCCCCCCTCGAACTGCGAGTAGAGGGTCAGAAACTCGAACCCACCCACGATGGCTCCGCCTACCAGACACCAGAGCGTGAGTCGGACCATCGCCGTATCGGCCGACCGATCGGCCCACGCCCAGTAGCTCGCGCCGACCAGCAGCGCCGAAAACAACAGCGGAACGATGGCGTCGGTCACGAACACCACCCCGCTCGTCGGCTCGCTATTGATAATAAACAGCAGTGTCAACGAGGCGGTCGCGATACCCACTCCGGCTATCGTGCCCGCGCTGAGTCGGCGGCGCATCTACCTACAAAGACGGATCAGTGAATAAAAGAATACTGTTTCCAGCGACTGATTAGAACGTTGAAATGTCGCCTTCGATCACTTTCCGCGTGATCTCGGTCACGTCGGCCAGTTCGCGGTCGACGATCCCCCGGATCTCCCCGTCAACGTCGGCGACGTCGACGCCCGCCTCGGTGACGACCTGCGCGTCGGCGACGTGGGGCTGGTCGATCGGTTTGCCGATCTGACTGAGGAGTCGGACCTGCAGATCGCGGATGCCCTCGACCTCGTCGACGACCGATTCGGCGATCTCCGTCGAGAGGAGATTGTAGATTTTCCCGATGTGGTTGACCGGGTTTTTGCCTGACGTGGCCTCCATACTCATCGGTAGGTTCGGCGTAATGAGGCCGTTGGCACGGTTGCCTCGTCCGACGGAGCCGTCGTCGCCCTGCTCGGCGGAGGTCCCCGTTACTGTGAGATAGATCGAGCCCTCGTCGAGATCGTCGGCGGTGTTGACGTCGACGCTGACCTCGCGGTCGGTGATGTCTTCGGCGAGATCGGTGACGTAGGCCTCAACGTCGTCGACCGCCTCGCTGTAGGCTTCGATATCCCCGAGATAGGCGTCGATCATCGCGGCAGCGACGGTGATGTTGATGTGGTCGCCCTCGCGTTTTCCCATGATCTTGACGTCGGGGCCGAGCTCCGGATGCTCGTCGGCGTAGGTGGTGTTCAGTTTCCCTTCAGCAGTGGCGACGATCTCCTCGGTCTCGGTCAAGGGGGCGTGGCCGACGCCGAAAGAGGTGTCGTTGGCCATCGGCACGGTCGCGCCGTCCTCGCCGAAGACCTCCTGTAAGTCACCCGAGCCTTCGCCGAGTTTCACGTCGACGATGACATCGGTGCCGTATTCGAGTTCGGGGACCGTCTCGGCGAGGTACTCGCGAGCCGCCGCGAGGGCGGTCGCGTTGACCGGCAACTGCTCGCCGTCGTACTCCTTCGTCGCCCGGCCGACGATCAGGATGTACATCGGCTCGATGACCTCGCCGCCGCCGAAGGCGGGCGAGGCTCGACCCGCCACCAACTGGGTCTCGTCGGTGTTGTAGTGGAGGACTTTCCCGACACGGTCCAGATAGAGCTGCGAGAGGGCCCGCGAGACGCTTTCGGCGATCCCGTCGCTGATCGAATCCGGATGTCCGACGCCCTTCCGCTCGACGATCTCGACGCCCTGATCCTCGACCGCCGACCGGTCGAGTTCGCTAACCTGAATGTTCCGACTCATTACTGGACCCTTCGGAGGCGGCCATTCTATAACTTGCGGAAACCTCTACCCACCTCAAAATAACCACTGCGCATTTTACTTCCGTTGGAACAACAGCCCAAGATAGGAAGTCCGGATCTGCTCGCCCGGATCGAGTCCGAGCTCCGACAGCAGGTCGACCGCGCCCTCCCGAACACGCTCGACCTCCTCGGCGGTCGTTTCCCGTTCGATCTCGACGAACTCGCCGAGATCGGTCACGGAATCGAGGCTGATCGTGTACCCCTCCAGCGCATAGAACTCCCGGTCCTTTTCGACCGTGGCGGCTGGCTCGAAGCCCAACCCCGAGAGGACGCCTTCGAGTGCCTTCTCGCTGTCGACTGTCGTCTCGTGTTCCTCCCGCGTTTTCGATTCGGCCTCGACCAGTGGACCTTTGTACGTGACCTTGGTGACGGCCGCCCCGTCGACGGGCTGTTCGGAGCGGATGCGGAGAGCCTCGTCGGTTTGGGCAAAGTCGCGGTGTGGGGCGTCGTAGTAGGTGTCGGTCTGTCGGCGGCTGTCGACGTGGTCGGCTCCGTGGTTGGCCAACGCCTCGCGGACCGTCTCGTGGTCGGCCCGGAGTTTGAGTTCGACTTCGTACATACCTGCACCTCAGCCACGACTGCAAAAACCCCTGCGGGTTGGCCACCGTGAACCGTGCTTCTTAAGGGTGCATCGACAGTTGTTCGGAGTATGAGTGACGAACAGGCCGAGGCAGACGCTGCCGAGGCTGATGAGTCTGCAGATGCTGCATCGGAGACCGAGACAGGGTTCCAGAACGGCGATTTCGTCGAACTCGACTACACCCTCCGCACGACTGAGGACGACGACGTGGTCGACACGACGATCCTGGAGGTCGCCGAAGAGGCCGGCATCGACACCGACGAACACGAGTTCTCCCCGCGCACGATCATCATCGGCGAAGGCCACGTCTTCGAGTCGGTCGACGACGCGCTGATCGGCAGCGAAGTCGGCGACGAAGAGTCGGTCATCATCTCGGCCGAGGAGGCCTTCGGCGAGTACGACCCCGACCAGGTCAAGACGATCAGCGCCCAGAAGATCCCCGAGGACGACCGCTACCCCGGTGCGAACGTCCAGATCGACAACCAGCAGGGCCACATCGAGACGATCATCGGCGGCCGTGCACGCGTCAACTTCAACCACCCGCTGGCCGGCGAGGAACTCGAATACGAGTACGAGATCCTCGACGAGGTCGAAGACGCCGAGGGCAAAGCCGAGGGCCTGCTCGGAATGTACCTCCAGCACGCGCCGCCGCTGTGGATCGAGACCGACGAGGTCGAAGAGGAGGTCCCCGTCGACTCCGACGACGAGGACGCCGAGCCTGAGTTCGAAACCCAGACCGTCGAGAAAGAGACGCTCTACATCGAGTCGACGCCACAGCTGACGATGAACCAGCAGTGGATGATGTCGAAAGGCCAGATCGCTCAGGACGTCATCGCCAAAACCGGCGTCGACCGACTCGTCGTCCAGGAGATCCTCGACGGCAGCGGCGGCGGCATGTTCGGCGGCATGGGCGGGATGGGCGGCCTCGGCGGTGCCGGGGACGTCGAAGAGGCACTCGACGACGTCGACCTCGACGATGTCGAGCTCGATGCCGACGAGCTCGCCGAAGAGATCGAAGACGAAGCCTAATCGCGTTCGTTTCTCCACGTTTTATAAGCCGCTTACCGCTGGGTCGACCCAATGGATTTCGATAATGCAGTGACGGATGCGACGGTCGCCGCGGCGGTCGCAGCCACGACGATTGCGGTGACGCTGGTCCTCGAGTTCGTGTTCGCGGTCCAAGCCGGCCCGCTGCTCCGACTCGCGCCGCTGAGCGTCTACTTCGTTTATCTGTTCGCCCACCGACAGCTCCCAGACAGCGTCGACACGCCGCGCAACTGGATCGGACTGGCGGCGGTCGTCGGCATCGGCGTGCTGGTGGTCGCCCTCCAGTTCGGCAGGTAACGAACCCGCGACACACGGTCGGCATACGATCGCTACCTCACTGATTCGAGCCTCAAGCTCGAACCGTGCGGGTATGATCTCCGTGGAGATGTTCCGAACACCATGTAGGGTCGGATTGATACTCCGCGTACAGTACGCTGAGACATCCTCCCCGGCGTGAACGCCGGGGCTTCCCCTACGAGGGGAATCCGGGAGGCAGGTTTCAGTCCGAATACGCCGTGAACGTCATCTGCGAGAGTTTCTCGCTCGTCTCTCGCTGGACAGTGGCGTTGCCGAGACGCTATGGGTCTCGTTCGCACACCAGAACGCTGCGCGTTCTGGAGGCGGTGTCACAACCGCTCCCATCCCGAGGCGCGTCATTGCGTCCGGGTTCCCAACGGACGCTCTCACCCCACAGGTTTACCCGACTGGCGATGTTCACCGCCGTCGCAAAATCGCGGGGCGATTTTGCTGCCAGTCAGGACGCAGTTCTGACGACCGCGTTACTATCTGCTTGGAACTCTGCTATGTGGCAGTCGTCGTGTGGACACACAAACTCCGCTTGCTGATCTCGCCGACCGGACGCAGTGTTTTATTACTCGATGGCAATGTGTCGTGTGTGCGACTTGTTCGGCGGCTCTCGACCGGAGTCTGGCTCGCTCGCGGCAGCCTTGGTCTGCTCCGCAACTACCCTCGCCTCGTGGCCTTTCGGCTGCTCGGCGGCCTTGCAACCTTGGCGTTCGGTACACTGCTGTATCTCATCGTGTTTGTCACTGACCTCGTCGACGGCTGGCTCACAGTGGTGGCGCTGTTCAGTCTCGTCCCGTGGGTCGGTACAACGACCGTGATTCTCGGGGTGAGCGGCCTCAGCGTCGGCGTCTCTCTCGTCGGCCGGACGGTGACGGGTATCGTGAAAACCGCCCTCTACGTCTACGCGACTGAGGGGGCTATTCCGCCTGCGTTCGCCGGGTTCGGCTTCGAGGCGTTGGAGGGGCGGATCGAGGTGTCGACCGGGACGGTGAAGCCGATTCCGCGACTATCTAAAAGCGGATTACTCCCACTCGGGGTCCGGCTCGGTGACGATGCCGGGCTCGTTGCTGGCGATGACGATGACCTGATCGGTAACGTCCTCCATCGTGTTAGCGAGTTTGTCCAGCATGATGGCGAACTCCCGGTATAAAAGCGGGTCGTCGACATCGCCGTCGAAGGCGGTGGTGATGATGGCGTTGGGGATCTCGTCACACTCGCGTTCCATTCGCCGGACGGAGTTGATCTCCTCGGT
>Ga0102935_1000549_pt1 | contig 13623 bp, 7 predicted proteins | sample SalPonR2_A_D2_MG_FD_78508 | JGI IMG/M metagenome (GOLD analysis project Ga0102935, IMG submission 78508) | Salt pond soil microbial communities from South San Francisco under conditions of wetland restoration - Salt Pond MetaG R2_A_D2_MG | ecosystem: Environmental > Aquatic > Marine > Intertidal... | reverse complement strand
TCCACGACTGCTATCCGCAGCTATATATCGCGGCCCCGTATAGCCGGCCCTGAATGGTCGTCTTCGCCGCCGCCGTCGTGGTCGCGCTGTTCGCCCTCCTCAGTCGGGGTCGGTCGCGGCGCTACCGCTACGCGGGCGGCGTGGCGCTCGCGGGTCATCTTCTCTTTGCCGTGGTCGTTCTCCCGCGGCTGCCCTACGGCTGGGATATCGACATCTTCCACGAGATAGCTGTCGGCATCTTGGGCGGGGCCGAGATGTCACCGTTCTCGCCGCTCGACGCCTTCGGGACGGTCCAAGCCGTCCTCTACGCCATTTTCGGTCCCGACCCGACAGTGTTGGCGATTTTCAACGGACTGTTCGCCGTGTTGATGCCGCTGCCGGCCTGCTATCTCGCCGGCCGGCTCTACGATACGGACGCGACCGATAGCGTGATGCTCGCGGTCCTGTTTCTCCCCTTCCCGTTTCTCTTTCACAGCCTCCCGATGCGGGACGCGCTGTCGACGCTGCTCGCGCTGACGACGCTCGCCGTCTGTGTCCGCGTCTTCGCGGACCGACAGTACCCGTGGGCTGCGACGCTCCCGCCGCTGTGGACGATGGTGCTCCTGTTGCGCGAGGAACTGGCGTTCCTGATTCTGCTCGGTGCCGGCGGGGCCGTCCTCGTCGGCGCGCTGACCCGCGTCTTCGAGCGGGAGGTGACGCTCACGTCGCTCGCGCTGGCGGCGGTGCCGGTCGGCCTCTGTGGCTTCGCGCTGTTCGCATCGTTGTTTCCCGTCGGCGCGTTGAACGAGCGCCTGCAGTACCGCGCGGCGGGCGGCGCGGCGTATCTCGATTTCATGGCCTACGAGTCGTGGCTCGACGTGGTGTTGGCCGCGCCGGTCCGGGCCATCTACTTCCAGTTCGCGCCCTTCCCACTGCACGTCGACTCGGCGTTCGACCTTGTGGCCGCACTGTTCCTGCCGGGCCTCGTCGTGTTGACGGTGACGGCGGCCGTCTCCCTGCGAGACAGCGAACCGGACCCGCTGGTCGAGATGCTGCTCTTGCTCGTCTACGTCGGCGGCGTCGTCGGCTACGGCCTCATCGACTCGAACTTCGGGACGACGATTCGTCACCGCGCCATCTTCGTGTTCCTGCTCGTCGTGTTCAGCACGCCGGTCCTCGAATCGTGGTGCCGCTCACTCCGACGGTGGGCCGACGAAACGCTGGACGAGCGCCGCGACGGCGACGAACAGCAGGGCAAAGCTGAGAAACTTGACGCCGGCCCCTAAGTTCGACCGATAGACGAAGCCGACGCTGGCGAGGACGAACCCCCCGACCAACGCCGTCAGGAGCCGCGTCGGCCCCAGCCGTGCCAGCAACACGCTGGTGACCGTCCACTGCCGGAGCGTCCGCGCGACGCCGTAGATGCGCGACTCCGAGAGACCCCGTGGCATTACCACTCGCTATCGTGGTAGTTCACATAAACGTTGGTACTCCGCCCGTCTTGACGTGCTCACGACCGAACTACCCGCTCAGCCCGTCGAACAGCGCTTCGAGGCGGTCGGTGACCGCGTCCCACGCGTACCCCGAATCGAGGACGTATGAGCGACAGGTCCGGCCCGCCGCAGTCCGGTCGGCCGCCGACAACGCAGTCCACGCGTCGAGGCGGGCCGAAAGCGCGTCGGTGTCGCCGGGGGGCACCAACATCGGGGCCGGAATAGCTGGTGACGCTTCCAACTCGCCCAGTAGCTCCGGCGTCGCGCCGGCCGTCGTGCCTATGACCGGTGTCCCCGACGCCAGCGCTTCCAGCGTGACGAGCCCGAACCCTTCGAGTTCGAGCGTCGGCAACACGAACACGTCGGCACTTGCGTACAACGGTCCGAGCGCGTCGTCGGGGACGTAGCCCAGAAACGTCACGCGCCCATCGATACCCAGTCGTCGGGCACGGGCTGACAGCTCTTTGCGTAGCGGACCGTCGCCGGCGATATAGAGGTGGGCGTCGGCCGTCTCGGCCGCCGCGAACGCGTCGAGCAGTGTCTCGAGGCCCATTCGCGGGGTGAGTCGCCGGACGGTGAGGATGGTCGGACCGTCAGTCGTCACGAGGGCGGAATCGGCCCCGCCGGTCGGTGCGAACCGCTCGATATCGACGCCGCCGGGGACCACCTCGATGGGCGGGACGTGGTCGTGGTGTGCCTTGACGCGCTCGCGCTGGAACGTGCTCAGGACGACGGCGCGGTCGCAGTTGGCGAGCACGCGCCCCTCGATACGGTGCCGGAGTGTGCGATTCAGCCGGTGCCACGGGGCCGCCCACGCGCTCGGGTCGACCAGCCGGTCGTTGTACTCGACGCTCCACATGCCGTGTATCGTGTACGTTCGCGGGACGCTATCGGGAACTGCGCGGTCGACGCCGAACGAGCTCAGTGCCCCGTGGAAGCTGAGTACGTCGATTGGCTCGTCCGTCCGTATCGAGTCCACGATATCAGCGAGTGTTCGCATCGTCGTCGGGAGGCGGGGAATCGAGGCGTCGTACCGGTACACGTCCATCCCGGCCACCTGCTCGTAGTCGGGTTCGTCCCCGCGTCGTCGGGTGACCACGCTCACTGTGTGGCCTCGCTCGACGAGCCGGCGACCGACCTCGTAGTTGTACCGGCCCGATCCGGTCGCCTGCGGGTCGGGATAGAGGTTGTTCGTCGCCGCGAGGACGTGCATACCCCGTCTGGACGACGCGGTGGAATCAAGCTTGCTGTTGGAGGCGCGCGACTCTCGTCCGGAGCCGGTGCCAGCGATGGTTCAGCTATACGACTAAGCTAAGCTCTACGCCGACACCCCGCTGCGCGTCCGTCGGGGTGCGAGTCGCCACGGCGCGACAGTCTGATGCTGTTAGCGGCGACGGAGGAATACCCCGACGGCCACGAGCACGGCGAGGCCGGCGACCACGGCGACCCCGAAACGCGGCCACTCGGTGCCCGCAGTTACCACGACATCGTCAGTCGCCGACGGCGTTCCGGTCGCCGTTCGGGGGTCGTCGGCAGCCCCGGTTCGGGCCGCGGTCGCTGGCGCTGCAGTCCCGGTTCCGTCGCGGCCGGCCCGGTCCGGCGTTGCGGCCGGGGTTCGTTCCGTCACGTGCTCGGTTCGCGTTTCCGTAGCCGCCCCTTGTGAGTCGCCATCACTCGGTTCGGAACCGTCACTGCTGTCAGACTCCTCGGTGGCATCACTTCCGGCGGAGTCACCCGTTCCGGAACCGTCACTGTCGTCAGACCCGCTGGTGTCACCACCCCCGGTGGAATCGCTCGTTCCGGCGTCACCGCCGCCGTCGCTGTCGGTCCCACTCGGTCCGGAATCGTCTCCGGTGCCGGAACTGGACTGATCGCTACCCCCACCGACTGTGACGGTACTCCCGTAGATGTCCCCGATGTCGTAGCCGTTGCCGCGTTCGTCGTACCCGTACACCGCATCGTTGGCTGCGCGTGGGTCGACGGTCACGGTCGTCGTCCCGGCAGCGTCGCCTTCGACCGTGGCCGTCAGGATGGTCACCGCACCCGAGTCGGTCGTATCCGCCGTAGCGTACGCGATATCGACCCAGCCGTCACTGCCGGCATAGTTCGTGTCCGAGAATCCCGGGCCCCCGTGGACACTGACGTTCACGATAGACGCCACACTCGGGTCAGTCACCGATAGTCGTAGTTCCGCCGCACCCACCCCACCGCTGGCGTCACCGACGACCACGTCGACCGTCGTCGTCTGGCCGGGTTCGATGTCGGTCGCTGTCGGTTCGACGAACAGGCTAGTCGACCCCGCCGCACTCGCTGTGGCCGCGGTACCTACGAGAAGCGCACCTGATAGGACAGCTACGGCCACCACCGTCCGAACGTTCACACTCATGTCGTTGTCTCCCTACCCGTAGAGCGGCAGTTCGGGGCTAAGTTATACTCCGACTGAAAACAGCACACGACGAGCCAGAACGAGCAACAGCGGTCCGTAGGTGGTTACTAACCGCAGTCTAGTGTCCCGAATTCCGCGTATCCCAGAATCCCCATGAGGGGGGAGTTCCGTCGGGTCCGGGAGCGATGCCGTAGCCGTTCAGCTCTCCGCGTCGACCGCCTCGTAGAAGGCGGCTTGGGCGTCACCGACGTTGATCTCGCCGTCGCCGTTGAAGTCGAACTGTTCGACGTTGTTCTGGACCACTTGGCTGTCCTGATTGTTGAACAGCGCCTGTGCGTCACCGACGTTGTAGACGCCGTCGCCGTTGACATCTTCGAGGACCGGGTCGTCGTCGAGATTGGTGGGCGACTCCGTACCCGTGACGGGTTCGAGTCCCACGGTGAGAGTCGCGCCATCGGTGCTGTCGACGGTGTAGCCGTCACCCTGCTGGTCCGAGAGGAAGTCGACCGACAGCGACAGGTCGGCCTCACCCACCGCATCTGCACTGACGGTGACCGTCGCGACCGTCACGGGCTCGTTCGCGTCCGAGGGCAGCCCGAACACTTCGATGTCCGCGCTCTGGCCATCGACGGTGATTGCACCGTTGCTGTCGGCTGCGGGCGTGGTGACGTTCGTGATCGTCGCGTTGTCGCCGTTCGACAGCGCGATGCTCCCGTCGAAGGAGCCGACATCGTCGGCCCCGTTCACGACCACGTCGTAGGTCACCGTCTCGCCGGTGACGGCGGTCTGTTCGACGGGGTCGAGAGTCACGCTAATCCCGTCCGGGTCCGGCTGCGTCGTCGCGTTGTCGATGGTTATCGTCGCGGTCGCGGTGTCGTCGTCGGTCGAGACGCCGTGGGTGTACGTCCCGGGGGCGATACCGGACGTGTCGACGGTGAACGACACCGTCTCGCTCTGTCCACCGGCGAGCGTGACGTTCTGACTGCCGAGTTGCGTCCCGTCGAACGAGAAGGCGACGGACTGTTCCGCCGTCTCGTCGCCCGTGTTCTCGACCGTCGCGTCGACGGTGATGGTGTCACCCTGCGTCGCGGCCGACGGGGCGCTCAGGTCGGTAATCTCGAACGCGGCCGGCTGTGCCGCTGCGCTGACCGAGACCGTCTGGGTGGCCGTCGCGGTCGCACCGTCGTCGTCCGTGACGGTCAGTTCGACGGTGTAGTCCCCGGCCGAATCGAACGTGTGACTGACGGACTGGCCGCTGGCCGTGTCGCCGTCGCCGAACGCCCACGCGTAGCTGTCGACGGTGCCGTCGTCGGACGCGGACGCGTCGAACGACACCGATTCACCTGTCTGGGCGCTCGACGGCCCAGATATCGATGCGGTCGGGGGCTCGTTGCCCGGCTGGACGGTCACGGTGACCGCGTCGGTGTCGGTGCCGCCGTTCCCGTCGGCGACGCTGACCTCGAACTCTAGAGTGGTCTCGCTGTCGACGCCGGGCGCGGTGAACGTCGGGGTCGCCGTGTCGGCGTCGGCGAGCGTCACGCCGGTCCCCGCCGCGTCGGCCACGCTCCAAGCGTAACTCAGCGTGTCGCCGTCGGGGTCGTCGGAGTCGGCGGCGTCGAGGGTGACCTCGGTCCCCTCGTCGACGGTCTGGTCACTACCCGCGTCCGCGGTGGGTGCGGCGTTGGCCTGTTCGTCCGCGACCGTGATACCGAGCGAGTCCGAGTCGGCGAACTCGGTTCCGTCCGGCGTGAGTCCCGAGCCGTCGGCCGCTATCGTGTACTCGCCGGACGCGGCGTCGCTGGGCACTTGCACTTCGACTTGGACCTCGTACGTGCCCGGTGCCGTCCAGACGACCTCCGGTTCGTTCGACGGAATCGGTTCGAAGGAGTCGTCGAGCGGTGCCGCGGTCCCGCCGGCCGCATCGACGACCGTTCCAGTCCAGCCGTCCGGCAGGTCGTGTTGCAACAGCGGGCCGTTCACCTCCTCGGCCGACATCGTCGTCGTGATGGTAACCGTCTCTCCGGGCGTAATCGTCGTGCTGTCCGCCTGTAGCGTGACGCCCACGCTGGGGTCGGCCGCGACCGTCCCGACCGGTCCGAAGACCGAGAGGGCGACCGCGAGCGCGACCAGCGCGGCTGTCGTCTGTCGAATCCGCCTGTGTATCGTATCGCTCATGCGTTGATATTGGTTCGTGGTTGGTCTGTCGCTCGTTTCGCGGGCGGCGTGTGGACGGTGGGTGCTACTCGCCGCTCTCTCCCGTCCCGAGAATCTCGATGGCCCGGACCTCCGGGTTCTCGACCGCCCCTTGCTCGAAGGTGATAGTCACCGTCCCGTCACCGTCTTCGGTGACGGTGACGCTCTGGACCGTGCCATTGGCGTGACCGACATCGGCGACTGGGTCGTACTGCGTCAGCACCTGTGCCCCCTCGATAGAGGCGTTGAACTGACGGTCACCGGGTGAACTCGCGCCCGAGAAGGAGTTCCCGAGGTAGAGCCGGACCTCGACTTCCGAGCTGGTCTCGACCGGGAACGTCCACGTCATGTTGCCGTAGCGTTCGCAGTCCCAGACGCCGTCGGGCGTCGAGTCGGGGACCGCCCCGTCCGGCGTGATGTCGGCACCGCCACAGTAGTTGCCGCTGGACGACGGTGCGACGGACGCGAGATACGGCGAGCTGGTGCCTTCGACGCCGGTCCAGTCGGGCCCGTCGTCGGTCGCAGTGACATTCGCGCCCTCGCCGGCGTTCACGCGGTACTGCACCGACGGACTCGACACGTCGGCTTCCGTGACGGCGAGCTGGAACGACTCGGTCGCCGTCCCGCCGTTTCCGTCGGCGGCGGTGACGGTGACCGAGTACGTCCCCGCGTCGCCCGTTTGCGGGGCGATAGTCAGGTTCCCGTCCGCGAGCGTCACGAAGTCGGGGCCGGTCACCGACAGCGAAACCGCATCGCCGTCGGGGTCCGAGGCGCTGACCGGAACCGTCGAGCTGTTCGCCTCGGTGACGCTCTGGTTACCTATCGCCTCGATAGTCGGACTCTGGTTCGTCTCGCCGCCCCCGTCGACCGGCTCGACCGCTATCGCAGACACTTTCGCGTTGTCCGCGACCGTGGTGAAGGCGACGTTCAGTTCGCCGTCGGCTACGTCCGCGGTGACCGTCTCCTGCGTGGCGGTGAGCGAGCCGTTGGCTTCGGCGTAGATGTCGTACTCGGCCAGCACTTGTTGGCCCTCGATAGCCACGTCGAACAGTCGGTCACCGGTCTGGTCCGCGTCGGGGTTGGTGTCCTCCGACGTGCCCTGATAGATGTCGGCGAACTGCAGCGTCACGTCGTACGTGCCGTTCGCGAGGGGCACGTCGTACGAGAAGTTCCCGTACCGTTCCGTCTGATACAGCGTGTCGTCATCGGTGCCGTTGATCGGCAGGGTCGTGTCGTAAGTCATGCCGCCGTCGAAGTTCGTGTCGGCCGCGTACTCCGTGCCGTCCGCGGCCGTGTACGCGCCGCCGCCGGCGTTCACAGCGAAGCTCGTGTTGGCCGTGCCGGTGTTGTCGTCGCCGGTGTCGTAGTGCAACACGACGACGTTCGAGGCCGACCCCATATCGCCGCTGGCTTCGCCCTGTGCGGCGACGAAGTAGTTGAAGCCGGCTTCATCGTCGTCGTCGGCGCCATCGGTCAGCGTGACCGGGACCGTCGCTTCGCCGGTCGCGTCGAGCGTGACGCTGTAGTACTCGACGCCGACCGCGTTGTTAGCTTCCAGTTCCTCGACGTCGTAGCCGACCTCGCCGTCGTTGTCGGCGTCCGGAACGTTGCTCAGTGCGCGTTCGCCCTCGACACGAACGAGCGTCACCGTCTCGTTTGGCTCACCGGTGACCGTGATGGTCTGGTCGGCCGTCGAGACCGTGGCTCCGTTGTGGTACCCGTCGAGGACGCCGGTATCGAGTGAGACGCCGTCGACACCGATGGTCGGTGCGGGCGCCTCCGAATCGGTCACGACGGCGGTCGACCCGCCCCCGCTCCCGTCGCCCAATAGCTGGGTGGTCTGGGTGGTCCCGTCCGCGTACGTGACCGTCACCGTCGAGCGGGCGAGTTCCAGCCCGGAGACCGGCCCGGCTTCCTGTGAGCCGACGGTCGCCCCTTTGATGCTCGTGGGGTCGTTGTCGGCCCAGAACGTCGCCGTCTCGCCGTTCTCGAAGTCGTCGAACTCGACGGTCATCACGTCGTAGCCGTCGGACGCGTTCACGCCGTTGTGGGGCTCGGAGAACGCCTCCGACCCGCCTTCGGCGGTCGTGATACCAGTGTCACCCGCGTCGACGATATTGAGTCCCTCGCCGGTCGGGTCGCCCGCAGTCCCCTGCGGGTCGAACACCATGTCGGGAAGCGTGGCGGTGTCCAAGTCGAACGACACCGACGTGATGTTCGTCTCGCCGGTGTTGGTGACTTGGTAGGTGCCGCCGCCGTAGGTACTGGCGTCGACACCGGAGTCGGGCGTGACGTCGACCAGCGCCGAGGCGGTGGCATCCGGTTCGGGCTCGTCGCCGACGGCAGCGCCGGTCGCCCACGCGTTGATCAGCTGTTGAATCTGGGCGCTGCTGATGGTCTCGCCGCCGGTGTTCGGTACCTCGCTACCGGTCGCCCACCAGTTTATCGCCTGTTGAATCTCGCCGGATTCGATTTGGCTGTCGTTGCCGCCCTGTGCGACCGCCTCGGCGACGGTGAGCGTGCCGCTCCCGCCGGTGTCGGTGTCTTCGACGGTGACGGTCACGGTGTCGGTGTCCGAAGCGGTCCCGTCGGAGACGGCGAGTTCGAACGTCAGCGTCGTCTCCGAGTCGACTTCGGGCGCGGTGAACGTCGTCTGCTCGCTGTCGAACACGTCCAGGCCGGCGTCCGGGCCGGCCGTCTGCGTCCACGTGTAGCCGAGTTGGTCGCCGTCGGGGTCGTCGGACCCGCTGGCGTCGAGCGTGGCCTCGGTTCCCTCGTCGACCGTCTGGTCAGCCCCGGCGTCGGCCGTCGGCGGCTGGTTCGTGGGTTGGTCGACGGGTTCGACGAAGAGGGTCTGCCACGTCGCGTCGAACGGCGACGCACCGTTCGAAGTGGCGATAACGCCGACAGCCGTGCCGTTCCCGTCGGCGGTGTCGAACCAACTCGTCGGCACCGTACTCTCTCCGAGGAACTGCTGGTCGCCGTCGTCGACCGCGTAGTACGCCTCGACGGTCCCGTTGCTCGGATACACCGTCATCGAGAGCGTCGTGGTGTTGCCGCCGGTCGGTGCCGGTGGGTTCGCGACTTGGGTGAACGAGCCGTTCTCCTCGACAGCGAACTCGACGCCCGAGCCGCTGCCGGAGCTGGCACCGCTCGCTACCAGCTTCGTGTAGTTGTCTTGGTCGCCGGTCCCGATGTAGATACCCTGGGACTGGAACCCTTCGGAGTCACTCGGAAGTCCGTTGACCGTCGTCGTGACGGTGAAGGGCTCAGCGGGCGCGTCGAAGCCGCGCTGGAACGCGAATTGCTGGGTGTTCGTCCCTGAGTAGGCGTCACCCGGCGGCACGTCCTCGACGGTCAGCACCTCCGCGGCACCGCCGACGGTCAGCTGGTCGAGGTCGTACAGCGACTGGTAGTCCGAGCCGTTCGTCATCACACCGGTCCAGCCCTGTCCGCTCTCGCCGAAGAGGCTGAGTTCGGAGAGGTCCTGCTGAATCGGTAGCGTCGTATCGAGGCCGTTGTTGGGGTCGACCGCGAAGGGGTCCTCGGTGTCGTCGAGGCCGTCGTTGTCGTCGTCCGGGTCGTTGAGATTGGACGTGCCGTCGTCGTCGAAGTCGGTCGGCGTCGACGCCGCCGAACACGGGTTGGTGCCCACGTCTATCTCGTCGGCGTTGTCGTAGCCGTCGCCGTCCTCGTCGAGCGAGGCGTCGTCGTCACCGGTACACTGGGGGCCGGTGTCGGTGTCGTTGCTCCCGTAGTCGACGGGTTCGAGGACGGTCACATCGTTGCTACCGATGTTGGCGACCCAGACCGTGCCGGCGAAGGCCTCGTCGTCGCCCTGCGCGGTGATACCGAGCGGCCCGCCGGTGTTGGCGATGGTCTCGACGTTCGTCACTGTCGAGCCGTTGTCGTCCAGTTCGACGCGCTCGATGTCGCCACCGAGTTCGACCTGTAGCAGATCGCCCGCCATCGCGCCGCCGAAGTTCCCGGCCGAGTAAGACGCGATGCCGCCGGTCGGCCCGAACAGTACGGGGTCGCCGTTCTCGAACGTCATCGTGTTGGCGCTCCCCGCTGGCGCGCCAGGGTCGGGCGAACTGGGCGTCGGCGGAATGTAGTCCGCCTCCACCGGGTTCACCTGACTGGACGGAACGGGTGAGTTCGACTCGTTGATGTCGAACACGAGGTTCCCGTCCGCGTCGTAGATGTCCGCTCCGGTGGGGTTTGCCCGAATCGGTGCGGCGTGGCCGGCGTACTCGCCTTCTTCCACGTGGATGAGCTGGTCGCTCGTGCTGTAGCTCCCAGCCTCGTTCGGATGGTTCGTGACGTTGGCGGCGTCGGCGACGGTGTTCCCGTTCGAATCGGCTGGCTGGCCGCCCCAGCCCCCGTTGGGGCCGTTGTCGGCGCTGTACATCTGGCCGTTTTCGCCGATGACCACGTCGTAGGGGTTTCGGTAGCCCGGCGCGTAGATTCCGACCGGCCCGTCCTCGACGACCATCGCCTGATTCACGCCGTCGTTGCCGCCGAAGGGCAGGTCGTCACCGGGCGTGCTGTCGTTGTTCTGGATGGTCGGAATCGCGTAGTAGAACTCCAGATACGGGTACGACTCGCTGCTTCCCTGCGGATCGTAGCTCTGGAGGTTCTGTGGCTGGTACTCGCTCGTTATCTGCGCGAGGTCGATGTCGAGGATGGCGGCCGAGAGCGCGTACTCGGGGGTGTGCCCGAAGTTGTCGCTCGGCGCGCCCTTGTTCGTGTGGCCGCCCTGTGCGACGTACAGCGTGTCGCCGTCGGACGAGAGCGCGAGACCGTTGGTCGCGTGGTTCTCCTCCGAGCGAGGGAGGCCAAGCACCAACACGTCGTGGTCGACCTCGCTGGCTTGCAGTTCACCGTCGCTCCCGGGCGATATCGTCAGCCGTGAGATGGCCCCCGAGTTGGTGTCCGTGTCGTCGTCGTCCTGCCCGACGTCTATCTCGGGGTCGCTCGAGGAGACGTAGACGACCGGATTGTCCGCGGTGCCACCGGCGGTGAGCCCGGTGACCTGTCGGTTGCTCTCGCCGGGGTCGAAGTTCCCGGCGTCGTCGTGGTTCGGAATGTCGTTGATCGCGTCGATTTCGACCTCGTTGACGACTTCGTAGCTGTCCTCGCCCGTGCGCTCGACCGTCAGCGCATAGACGGTGCCGCCCTGCGTCGAGACGTACGCGCGACCGGCGGGACCGAAGTCGATGGCCGTCGGGTTACCGGCGCTGAACCCGTCTAACGTGCTCTGTGAGAAGCTCGGGTCGACTGCACTCGCGCCCTCCCCCGAGAGGTCGACTGCAAGGAGGCTGTTGGAGCCGCTGTGTTGTACTGTCACCGTCGCACTCGCCGACTCCGTCGCGGACGGCGAGAAGACGACCGGGATGTCGGCCGACTCGCCGGGGGCCAGCGTCGTCTGTGACGGGGTCCCCGTCGCGAACGCGCTGTCGCCCGAGACAGCGACGTCGGTGACGTCGATGCTCGCGTCCCCGTCGCCGCCGAGGTTCGTCACCGTCACCGTCTCGGTTTTGCTGTCACCGGTGACGACCTGTCCGAAGTCGATACTCGACGGCCCGCCGAGCGTGTCCGGTTCCGGCTCGGACTCGACGATTTCGATGGCCGACAGTTTGGCGTTGTCGACCTCGGTCGTTAGATTGACATCGATACTGTCGTCGGTCGGGGTGACGGTGACCGACTCCATCACGCCCGTCTCGCTGCCGACCTCGGCGTAGATGTCGTAGTCGTTCAGGACGGACTGACCCTCCACGGTGGCGTCGAAGACGCGGGCACCCTCACCGTCGTTGTTCTCAACGCCGTGAAAAATCTCGGCGAAGTAGAGGCGGACTTCGTACTCCTGTCCGCTCTGGATGCCCTCGGAGAAGGTCCACTGTTGGTCGCCGTACAGCTCCGTCCCGAACAGCTCCGTCGGCGTCCCCGATGGGACCGAGCTATCGAGCGAGACGGTGCCGTCGTAGTTACTGTACGTACTCCCGCCGGTTACATACGGTGCCGTCTCGCCGGACCAATCCGGCCCGTCTGCGACCGAGACAGTGTCGCCACCGACGTTGAGTCGGTAGACCACGTCGCTGCTCGTCGTCTGTGCTTGTGTTGCTGCCGTCATGCCGATTCCCGCAGCCGATGTCACCAGTAAAATAGTAAACACGACCGCGAAGAACCGCGTCGCTACGTTCGTTGCGTTCATTCTCCCCCTGCGTGCTGTGATAGTGTCGTCAACATGGTTCTGGACTGCCGATGACGACGACCGCGTCGCTGTCGCAGCTGCCTACGTGAGCGCGTACCAACACGCACACCCACCCGAGGAGCCGCCCTGTCGACGTCATCGAGTGGGCTCAGGGATAGTTGTCAATTTGTTACATGTCGTATACTACTCCGCAAGAAATGCACACAGGTGGTATAGACTCTATGCAAATGTTTGGGTAAGATATATGCAGAACTTACTCAGATAGCGGCCATCGAGTCAGCTGTCGAAGAGGCGGGACCAGTCAGCAAACAGCAGCAGGAACACGATCTGGTCGAAGAAGAACGGCCCCATGAGGACGGCGATGGCGACGTGCATAGCGAGCAGGCAGACCACGACCGGGGTGAGACGCCGCTTTGCCAGTATCCAAATGAGGAAGCCGGTTTCGAGTACCAACACGCCGACTGTCGCGAACTGAACCAGTAGCGGGTACTGAAGCAGTAGGGCCCCCGGTTCGGGAGTGATACCGAAGTACGTCTGCGCCCAGAGGATGTACTGCCCGAGGTTCGGCGGGGTCGCCCACGCCCACCCCGGGCCGAACACGAGCTTCGTCACGCCGGACCCGAAATAGAGGATAGCGACCGCGAGCAGTCCCCACTTCAGTACCGAGTTGGTATCGCTGTCGTCGGCGCCGTCGCGTGCCGACCGCAAGTCCGACAGCCGCTCGGCCCCGGCCGCTCGCACGCCGTCGACCGAGAGTACGTCCTCCTCCCGGTACAGTGCGAAGAAGACGAGGAAGTAGACGATGGTAAAGAGTGCCTGCGAGGCCCCCGATGGGTCAAGCGTGTACCGGGCGACGCCCAAGTGGGCGACGAGAATCGCCGTCACCGGCGTCGCGTAGCGGTGTGAGAGGCCCAGCCCGAACAGGACGAGCCCGAAGAGAGCCAGATACTTCTCGTAGACCAGATAGGGCTGGAGCCACTGGGGAACGAGCAACAGGTAGTAGTCGTTCGCGTACACCGGCCACTCGGGAATCGACGCCCAGTCGTACGAGAGGAGCTTCCACAGCCCGAGTAACGCGATAGCGACCCGTGCGACGGCGAGGTTGATAACGGAGCCGTCCACGTCGCCGGCGAAGTAGTTCGGAAACAGGTCACTGTGCAGTTTCATGGCGTGTGAACTCCCCCTGTGTCGTGTACGTCGCGACGAGCGTCCGCTCGCGGTCCTCGATGGCGAGCCCCGACGCCGTGTAGCGGAGTTCGACGTGATACACACGCAAGGCCACGAAGTCGCCGTACGACGACAGCGGCTCGTCGTGCCAACTGTGTCCCAGTGCGTGCGGCGGGAAGTCCGCGTGGTGA
>Ga0102935_1000545_pt1 | contig 13677 bp, 12 predicted proteins | sample SalPonR2_A_D2_MG_FD_78508 | JGI IMG/M metagenome (GOLD analysis project Ga0102935, IMG submission 78508) | Salt pond soil microbial communities from South San Francisco under conditions of wetland restoration - Salt Pond MetaG R2_A_D2_MG | ecosystem: Environmental > Aquatic > Marine > Intertidal... | reverse complement strand
CGCCCCAGGCATTTGCGGCCGCTGCCGGGCTCACCACTGATGAGCACCCAGCTGTCGGTGCCGGCCAGCCGTTCGGCCTGTTCGCGCAGATCACGCATGGCGCTGCTGCGTCCCACCGGCTCGATCACCGGGGCGGGTACGTCACCGGGGGCGCTGACGGCGCCGGGGACGGCCAGCGCCTGCTCCACCGTTGCCAGCAGCTTGCCCATGGAAAGCGGTTTCTCGACAAAATCCATCGCCCCGTGACGGGTCGCCTCGACGGCGGTCTCCACCGTGCCGTGGCCCGAGATCATCACCACGGGGAACGGACAGACACCGCCCTGGGCCCATTCCCTGAGCAGCGAGATGCCATCATCGCCGGGCATCCAGATATCCAGCAGCACCAGCTGCGGCGTGCGCTCGCGCAGCAGCTCGCGGGCCTGACTGGCGCTTTCCGCGGTCGCCACCGCGTAGCCCTCGTCTTCGAGGATCTCGCGGACCAGCTCGCGGATGTCCGGCTCGTCGTCCACGACCAGCACATAGGCCTGGCTCATCGTTGATCCCTCCCGGTGGGCAGCCGCACCGACAGGCGCGCGCCGCCGTCGATATTGCGGGCACTGATCGCGCCATTGTGCTCTTCGACGATCTTTTTAACGATCGCCAGCCCCAGTCCCGAACCGCGTGGCTTGGTGCTGACGTAGGGCTCGAAGAGTTGATCGAGCATGGAATCGGCAAACCCCGGGCCGTTGTCCTCGATATCAAGCTGGATACCGCCGGCATGCCGACCGCTGCCCCGGCGGGTGGAGACGAGGATCTCGCATGCCCCGCCGTCGTCCGCCTCCAGGGCGTTACGGATGAGGTTGTTGAGCAGCTGACGCAGCCGTCCCGCGTCGGCCTCCAGCACCGGCAGATGATCATCGAGATCCGTGCGGATCGAGGCCTGGGCGGCCTGGCCGCGGTAGAGCTCGACCACCTCGCGGACCAGCGCGTTGAAGTCCACGCGCTGGAGCTGCAGCACCGGCGGTCGGGCGTACTCGGAGAAGGCCTGGACCATTTCCTTCATCGCCTCGACCTGGTGGATGATGGTGTCGGTGGAGCGCTCCAGCAGCGCCGCCTCCTCGCCACTCAGGCGGTTGCCCACCTTGTGTCGCAGGCGCTCGGCGGACAGCTGGATGGGCGTCAGCGGGTTGCGGATCTCGTGGGCCAGACGCCGCGCGACTTCGCCCCAGGCGGCATCGCGCTGGGCCTGGATGAGCGTGGTCACATCATCAAAGACGATCACCTCGCCGCCGCCTTCGCCCTCGCCGGGCAGCATGGCCCCGCTGCAGATCAGCGATCGACGGCCCTCGCGGGTGTCCAGACTAAGCTCGGCGCGCCATTCGGCATCGGCCTCGTCGCGGTGGGCATCGATCTGCTCGACAAACGGGCCGAAGTCGGGGAATCGCTCCACCAGGGCGGACAGCGGCTGGCCCGTGCCCGGCTGCAGTGGCACCGAGAGGATATCCTCGGCCGCCTGGTTGTAGGTGCGCAGCGTTGCGTCCGGCCCCAGCGCCAGCACCCCCGAGGACAGGCGCCCCAGCACGGTCTCCAGATAGGTGCGCTGGGACTCGACCAGCGTCTGGCTCTGGCGGGCGGCGTCGCGGACATCCGCCACGCGGCGGCTCATGTCGTTGAACGACCGCACCAGAAAGCCCAGCTCGTCATTGCCCGCCGGCGGCAGCTGGGTGCCGTACTCGCCGGCGGCCATCGCCCGGGTGCCCTCGGCCAGTCGACTGACCGGCGCGACCAGCCGGCGGGCCAGATAGAACGCCGACCAGACCGCGAACAGCAGCGACACCAGCAGCACCAGCGACAACGTCAGGATGAAGCTGTCCTTGAGCGGGCCGCGCAGATAGGCCAGCTCGCGGTACTCGCTGAAGGCGGTCTCCACCTCGTCGGCCAGGTCATTGATGCGCGGCGAGACCTGGAAAAGCCCCTGGAGGATGCGCGTATTGCCGGGGCCATCCGGCCCGGGCGCTCGCACCAGCGCGCGGATGTGCAGACCGGCGTTCTCGATGGGATCGAGCCCCACGTAGGGACGGCCCTGGCGCAGCTGCAGCAGGATGCTCTCCTCGGGCCGATGGGGCAGGATGCTATCGGTCTCCATACTGCTCGCGGCGATGATGCGCCCGTTCTCGCCGATCAGAGTCAGCTCCGAAGCGCCGGTGCGCGCACGCAGGTCGCCCAGCGCGATGGGGGCCATGGCCTGATTGACATCGGCCAGATCCCGCGCGGCCTCCTCCAGGCGCTGCTGCATGTCGCGCATGCGCTGATCAAGGGACGCCTGCGAGAGCGCCAGCGCATCCTCGAGCGCGTTCTCGATGCGCACGTCAAACCAGCTGTCCACCCCGCGTTGCAGGAACTGCATCGAAAAACTGTACACCACCAGTCCCGGCAGCACCGCCAGGACCACGAACAGACCCATCAGCCGCAGGGTCAGGCGACTGCCGGTCTCGCGGGCGCGCAACGAGCGCACCAGCCGCTGGAGGTTGTTGACGATCAGCCCCGAGAGCACCACCAGCACGACGCCGTTGATCAGTAGCAGCCATAGATAAAGGCGCCCGAAGCGCGCGGAGTTCTCGGTGGCGGCGCTCAGCAGGTAAAGCGACAGGATCAGCAGCACGCTGAGCAGAATGCGGATAATGGCCTGGCGCGGCAGCCCGCTCATGGCTGCACCTCCAGGGTCCGGGGCTCGCTGCGCAGCTGCCAGTCGGCGCTGGTCCACGCCACCGTCCGCAGCAGCCGGGGCAGCGCGTCGGCATCCAGCGCGGTGTCAAAGCGCAGTCGATAGGTCTGCCCGTCCTCGAGCCGGTCACGGCCAATGACCGGCCAGGCCTCGATGCGACCAAGCCGGGTCAGCAGCGCATCAAGGCTGCGATAGCTGCGACTCTCGCCGCTCGCGAGCCGATTGAGCACATAGCGACGGCTGATGGCGTGATAGGCCAGCCGGTAGCGACGCTGCTGATCCACCACCTGCACATCGCGCCACCACCAGCGCGGTCGCTCGAGGCTCAGCCGCTGGGTGATCACCAGATCCACACCGCTTTCGAGGCCTTCGATGGCCGTCGCCGTCAGCGCGTAATCAACGCGGGCGTCCACCATCAACAGCCCGTTGTCGAAGCGCTCATCGAGCGACGCCACACTGAAAGCCGCCGCCGGGTTGATACCGACCGCTGCCAGCCCGAGCAGGGCGGTCAGCAGCGCGACGCGGCGGCTAGCGCTTGTCCAGGCAGGCATAATAGAACCCATCGACGCCGGCCTCACCGGTCAGTACTTGATGTCCGTGGCCCACCGATCGACCGATCGGCAGTGCCGGTGGGACCACAGTGACATCATCCTGATCCCCGACGAAGGCCTCGATGACCGATTCGTTCTCGGCGCGCAGCACCGAGCAGGTGCAGTAGACCAGCCGACCGCCCGCTGCCAGGTGCGGCCAAAGGGTCTGCAAAAGCGCGCGCTGACGCGCGGCGAGCGCCTCGATGTCGGCCTCGCGGCGCAACCATTTGATATCCGGATGGCGGCGAATGACGCCGGTGCCCGAGCAGGGCGCATCAATGAGGATGCGATCAAAGCGCTCGTCCGCCGACCACTGCCCGGGGTCGGCGGCATCCGCGGCGCGCACCGCCGCACTCAGGCCGAGCCGGGCGAGGGTCGCCTCGACCCGCTGCAGGCGCTCGGCATCAATATCCACCGCCAGCAGTCTCGCCGGCGCGCGCTCGAGCACATGGGCCGCCTTGCCACCGGGCGCGGCGCAGGCATCAAGCACCCGATCGCCCTCCGCGGCCCCCAGCAACCGGGCGGCCCACTGGGCAACGCCGTCCTGCACCGAGCAGTGACCCGCGGCAAAGCCCGGCAGCGCGTCGACCGCCACCGGCGCCTCGAGCACCAGCGCGTCTTCGGCAACCACCAGCGCCCGGGCGTCAATGCCCGCCGCCGCCAGGCGGTCGCGGTAGGCATCGCGGGAGCAGCGGCGGCGATTGACCCGCAGGGTCATGGGCGCCCGAGTATTCTGCGCCGCCAGCAGTGCCGGCCAGTCATCCGGCCAGTCGCGCTGCAGACGGGCCAGTAACCAGTCCGGGACCGACTCGCGACAGGCAGGATCGGCATCCACGGCCTGCAGACAGGCGCTTTGATCGCGCTGGAAGCGACGCAGCACCGCATTGATCAGTTTGGCCGCCCAGGGCTTGCCACGCCGACGCGCCACGGCCACCGTCTCCGAGACGGCGGCGTGGGCCGGGACATCCATGCCGGTCAGCTGGAACAGCCCGGTCTCCAGCAGCAGCGCCATGTCCCGGTCGCGTGATTTGAGTGGACTGCGCAGCAATTGATCGCGCACGGCGCCCAGGCGGCGGTGATGGCGCAGCACCCCGTAGGCAATCGCCCGGCACAGGGCGTTCTCGCGTGGGTCCTCGCCGCGCGGGCCGTGCTCGGCCAGGGCATGGTCCAGCGACCGCCCGCGGTTGAGCACCGCCAGCAGCACGTCCACCGCGGCGGCGCGGGGATCAGTGGAGGGTGTCGCCGACATGCACGCCGTGCCCCCTGAGGAAATCCGCCGCCGACTGGGCGCGCCCGCCGGCCGCCTGCACCTGCTCGAGTCGTAGCCGCCCGGCCCCGGTCTGGACCTCGATGCCGGCATCGCCAACGGCCACCACCCGGCCCGGCGGCGCCGTTGGCTCGTCCCCCGGCCGGGCGCTTGCCCGCCAGATCCGCAGTCGCCCGTCGCCCCACCCGCAGCGCGCCACCGGCCAGGCATTGAATGCGCGCACCTGACGGGCGATGGCGTCGGCCGGGCGCTGCCAGTCGATCCACGCCTCGTCGGCGCTGATCCGGGCCGCGTAGGTGACACCATCGGATGGCTGCGGATGGGCGGGCTGGCGGCCGTTGAGCCAGTCATCCAGGCAATCCACGAGCAGCTGCGCCCCCAGATCGGCCAGCCGGTCATGCAATTGCGCGGCGTGATCGTGGGCTGTGATGGGGGTGGCGCGCGCCGCGATGACCGGCCCGGTGTCCAGGCCCGCCTCCATTTCCATCAGACACACGCCGGTCTCGGCGTCGCCGGCCTCGATGGCCCGCTGGATGGGCGCCGCTCCGCGCCAGCGCGGCAGCAGCGAGGCATGGATATTGACGCAGCCGCAGGCGGGGATCCCGAGCACCGCCGCCGGCAGGATCAGGCCATAGGCCGCCACCACCATGACATCGGCCTCATGGGCGGCCAGCCGGGCGCGGGCCTCGGGGGTATCGAGGCGATCGGGCTGCTCAACGGTCAGGCCATGGGCGAGGGCGGCCGTTTTGACGGGGGGCGGCCGCAGCCGTCGGCCCCGACCGGCGGGGCGATCGGGCTGGGTGTAGACCGCCGCGATGGGGTAGCCGGCCGCCACCAGGGACTCGAGCGCGGGAACGGCGAACGCGGGCGTCCCCGCATAGATGAGACGGGCCGGCGGATTGTCGCTGACGCCGATCAGACCGATCCCGTCCGGGCCGACCCATCCCCGCGCTGCCGGGCCGCCTTCTCGAAGCGCCGGCGCAGTCGCTTGCGCTTGAGCTCGGAGAGATGATCGATGAACAGCCGCCCGTCGATGTGGTCGATCTCGTGTTGCAGGCAGCGCGCCATCATGCCCTCTGCCTGCAGCTCGAAGGCCTCGCCGTCGAGCCCCAGGGCACGCACGCTCACGGTGTCCACCCGCTCGACATTGTCGGTATAGCCGGCAATGGACAGGCAGCCCTCCTCGACCACGTCGCGGTTCTCGCCCCGGGCGGTGATCTCGGGGTTGATAAAGACCTGCGGGGCGTCGGCATTGTCACTGACATCCACCACCACCACGCGCCGATGGACATCGATCTGCGTGGCGGCCAGCCCGATCCCGGCGGCGTCATACATGGTCTCGATCATGTCTCGCACCAGATCATGCACCTCGGCGTCGATATGCTCGACGGGCGCGGCCTTGCGGCGCAGCCTTTCATCGGGGTACTGAAGGATTTCGCGTATGGCCATGAGACTATCCGGTTGAAGCACTACCGTGCAGTGTAGCGAACCGCTACCCCCCGAAACCAGTCGCCCCACGGCCGACAGGGAGAAACCATGCCCGCGAGGAGCCCGCTGATCGTGCCCGCCGTTACCGCGGCACTGAGCGCCGCCACCGCCACCGCCACCGCCGCGCCCCCGGCGCTGTTCCCCGCCAGCGAGGCGCTGCCGCGGGTGGTGCTCGGCGAGGAAGGCCGTCGCCTGAACGCCGCCGGCGACCGGGTCTATGCCGAAGGCCTCAGTGGTCGGGCCGCGCGTCACTACTACCTGCTCCGACCCGGGCCGGCGCTCACCGGGCAGGATGGCGAGCGGCTCGGCCGCAGCAGCATCACCCTTGGCCGGGCCAAGCTGCTGCGCCGTGGCGAACCGGCGCTGCTGCGCATCGTTCGGGCGCGGCGCGAGATCCGCCCCGGTGACTACCTGCAGGCCATCGACACCGGACCGGGCCATGCCCGCGACTGATCCGCGCCTCGAGAGCTGGCTGTGGCTGGCGCGCCTGCCCGGTGTCGGCCCGCGCATCAGCGCCGAGATCCTCGAGGTCTATGACCACCCCGAGGCATTCCGGGCCGCGTCGCGGGCGGATCGCGCCGGGCACGGGCTGCCCGCGGCGGCGGTTAATGCGCCCCATGAGCCCGGCAGCCTGCAGCCGGGCATTGAGGCGGATCGGCGCTGGGCCGAGGCCGACGACCGGCACCTGATCCCCCGCGATGACGCCCGCTACCCGGTGGCGCTGGCTCGCCTTGCCGACCCGCCGCCGGTGCTGTATCTACGTGGCGACCCCGACGCCCTGTCCGAGCCGCAGATCGCCATGGTCGGGGCACGCAATGCCTCGGACAATGCCATTCGCATTGCCGAGGAATTCGCCGCGTATCTGGCCGCCACGGGGCTGACCGTCACCAGTGGTCTGGCCGTTGGCATCGACACCGCGGCCCACGAGGGGGCACTGGCGGTGCAGGGCCGCACCCTGGCGGTCATGGCCACGGGCCCGGATCGGCTCTATCCCCGCGAGAACGAGGCGCTCGCCCGCGAGATCGCGCGCCACGGGGCGATCGTGACCGAAATGCCCACCGGCACCCCGGTCAGCCGCGGCCTGTTCCCGCGCCGCAACCGATTGATTGCCGGGCTGTCGGCGGGCACTCTGGTAGTCGAGGCCGGTCGCCACAGCGGCTCGCTGGAGACCGCCTATCGCGCCATCGAGGCGGGGCGCGAGGCCATGGCCATTCCCGGCTCCATCCACAATCCCCGGGTCAAGGGCTGCCACGCGCTCATCCGCAACGGCGCCCGTCTGGTGGAATCCGCGCAGCAGGTCATCGAGGAGATCGCCCCCGCCATCGGCCGATCCCCAGCCGGGGTGCCCGCGGATGCGGCCGACGACGCAACGCCGGATCAGGCCGACTGGACGGCGCTGGATGCCCGCGAAATCGCGGTCCTCGAAGCGATGGATCACGACCCGGTGGCCTTCGACACCCTGCTCCAGCGGGCTTCATTGACGCCCGATATCCTTTCATCCATTCTCCTGAAGCTCGAACTCTCGGGCGACGTTGCGCCCTGCAGTAGCGGTTATTACATGCGAACCAGCAATCGAGCGGGCGGATGAAAGAAAACGTCTTCGAGATCCTGATGTACCTGTTTGAGCACTACTTTCAGGAGGCCGTCGACCTCGATCCCCAGCGCACCCAGATCGAGACCGATCTGCGCGACGCGGGGTTTTCCGATCCGCAGATTGTCAAGGCGCTGGCCTGGATCGATGCCCTGGCCGAAAGCCGCGATCTGCCGGTTTCCGCCCACGGGCCGGCCGCCATCCGGATCTACACGGCGGCCGAAGCGGCACGGCTCGATGTCGAGTGCCGCGGCTTTCTGCTGTTTCTCGAGCAGGCCGGGATCCTGGCCGCGGGCAGCCGTGAACTGGTCATCGACCGTCTGATGGATCTCGACGACGACCCCATCGGCCTGGACGAGCTCAAGTGGGTCGTGCTCATGGTGCTGTTCAGCCAGCCGGGTCAGGAAGAGGCCTGTGCGTCGATGGAGAGCCTGCTTTTTGAACCTCCCTATCCCACAAAACACTAAGCATCCATGTCGCATTCACTGGTAATCGTCGAATCGCCGGCCAAGGCGGGCACCATCAAGAAGTACCTGGGCAAGGACTTCGAGGTGATGGCCTCCTACGGTCATGTGCGTGACCTGATCGCCAAGGAGGGCGCCGTCGACCCGAGCCACGACTTTGCCATGCACTACAGCGTGGTGGAGCGCAACGCCAAGCAGGTCGACGCCATCGCCAAGGCCACCCGCAAGGCCGATGCGGTCTATCTGGCCACCGATCCCGATCGCGAGGGCGAGGCGATCTCCTGGCACCTGCTCGAGCTGCTGCGCGAGCGCGGCGTCATCGCCGACAAGCCGGTGCACCGGGTGGTGTTCTACGAGATCACCCGAGATGCCATTCGCGAGGCCATCCAGCACCCGCGCGGCCTATCCGACCACCTGGTGGATGCCCAGCAGGCTCGCCGGGCACTGGATTATCTGGTGGGGTTCAACCTCTCGCCGCTGCTGTGGCGCAAGATCACCAGCGGTCTGTCCGCCGGGCGAGTCCAGTCGCCGGCGCTGCGCATGATCGTTGAGCGCGAAAAGGAGATCGAGGCGTTCGTCCCCCAGGAGTACTGGAGTGTCGAGGCCGATCTCGTTCAGCAGGAAACGCCCTTCGTCGGGCGGCTGCAGCAGCTCGACGGCGGCAAGGTCGAGCAGTTCACCATCAATAACGCCGAGACCGCCGAGGACGCCACACAGCGCATCCTCGCGGTCACCGGCGCCGATCAGGGCCAGGGCGAGCTGACCGTGACCCGGGTCGAGAAAAAGCAGCGACGCCGCAACCCCGCGGCACCGTTCATCACCTCGACCCTCCAGCAGGAGGCCTCGCGCAAGCTGCGCTTTTCCGCGCAGCAGACCATGCGCATCGCCCAGCAGCTCTACGAGGGCGTGGACACCGGCAACGGCACGGTGGGGCTGATCACCTACATGCGGACCGATTCGGTCAACCTCTCCCAGGAGGCCATCCAGGGCCTGCGCGAGGTGATCGAAAAGCGCTTCGGTGCGGCCAAGCTGCCCGCCAAGCCCAATCAGTACCGCACCAAGGCCAAGAATGCCCAGGAGGCCCACGAGGGGATCCGGCCAACAGACGCGGCGCGCGCGCCGGAGTCGCTTAAGGGGTATCTGTCGGACGATCAGTACCGGCTCTACGACCTGATCTGGAAGCGCACCATCGCCTGCCAGATGATCCACGCCACCATCGACACCGTGTCGGTGGATCTCGCCGCCGGCGAGGTGGCGAGCTTTCGGGCCACCGGCTCGACCGTGCGCGACCCGGGCTTCATGGCGGCCTATCAGGAGGGTGTGGACGACGCCAGCGCCGATGCCAATGACCGCATCCTGCCCCCGCTTGCCGAGGGCGAGCAGATCGCGCTCACCGCCCTGCGCCCGGAGCAGCATTTCACCGAGCCGCCGCCGCGCTACTCCGAAGCGACGCTGGTGCGGGCGCTCGAGGAATACGGCATCGGCCGGCCATCGACCTATGCCTCGATCATCGCCACGCTGCAGACGCGCAATTACGTGACACTGGAAAACCGTCGGTTCCAACCCACCGACACCGGACGGGTGGTGACCAAGTTCCTGACCGAGCATTTCGATCGCTACGTGGATTATGAATTCACCGCCCGGCTCGAGGATCGGCTGGATGCGATCTCGCGCGGTGAGACCGACTGGGTGCCGGTGCTGCGCCAGTTCTGGGATCCCTTCCAGGAGCGTGTCGAGGAAAAGCAGCAGGTCTCGCGCAGCGAGGTCATGAAAGCCCGCGAGCTGGGCACCGATCCGCAGAGCGGCCGCCCGGTTTCGGCGCGACTGGGCCGCTACGGACCGTTCGCGCAGATCGGGACCCGCGAGGACGAGGAAAAGCCGCGCTTTGCCAGTCTCCGCCCCGGTCAGAGCATCGACACCATCACCCTCGAGCAGGCACTGGCGCTTTTCACGTTGCCGCGCGACCTTGGCGAGACGCCGGATGGGCTGCCTCTGAGTGCCAACATCGGCCGGTTCGGTCCCTATGTGCGCTTCGGCGATCAGTTCGCGTCGATGAAAAAGGACGACGATCCCTACACAATCGGTCGCGAACGCGCCCTGGAGCTGGTCGAGGAAAAAAAGGAAAACATCGCCCGGCGCACCCTCCAGAGTTTTGACGACGGTGCGTTGACGGTCATGAAAGGCCGCTTCGGGCCGTACATCACCGACGGGCGCAAGCGCGCCCGGGTGCCCAAGGACCGCGAGGCGGAATCACTGACCCGGGACGAGTGCCAGGCATTGATCGACGAGGCACCCGAGCCCAAGGGCCGCGGCGGCGCCCGCAAGAAATCGACCGGCGGCAGCGGCAAGGCACGGACCGGTCGCAAGAAGCAGTCCTCGGGCAGCTGACATGGGCACCCGGTCGCCGGCCCTGCGCCGGCTTCGCGACCCCATTCTCGCCGGCGGTGTCGGCGCTTATCCCACCGAAGGGGTCTGGGGCCTTGGCTGCGACCCCCTCAACGAGGCGGCCATCGCCCGCCTGATCCACCTGAAAGGCCGCGGCGCGGACAAAGGCCTGATCGTGATCGCCGCCGGCCTCGATCAGCTCGACGGGCTGGTGCAGTGGCCCACCGAGGCCCGAGTGCGCGAAGCCATGCAGGCCACCTGGCCGGGGCCCGTTACCTGGGTCATGCAGGCCGCCGATGGCCTGCCCGATCTGCTGACCGGCGGGCGTTCGACCCTTGCGGTGCGGGTCACGCGCCACCGCCCCGTGATCAATCTGTGCCGGGCGGTGGGCTCGGCGCTGGTCTCCACCAGTGCCAACCACAGCGGCAAGCCGGCCTGCCGGCGCGGCTGGCAGGTCCGACGCCAGTTCGGCGGCCAGCTCGACTGGTTTGTACCCGGCCCCCTGGGCGGCCAGCGGGGTCCCTCGGAGATCCGCGACGCCGCCACCGGCGCGGTCCTGCGGGCGGGCGCCTAGCCGCCGATATACGACATCTCGATGCGGCGGCTGTCGATGGGCTGCACCCCGGCAGTCCGGAGCTCGGAGTAGCGATCATCGCGCCGCGACCAGAGGGCCGCCAGCGCCGCACGGATGGCCTCATCATCGTCGCCGCCACGCAGTCTGGCGCGCAGATCATGGCCATGACCGGCGAACAGGCAGGTAAAAAGCTGCCCCTCGGCGGACAGCCGCGCGCGCTGGCAGGTGCCGCAGAACGGCTGGGTGACCGAGCTGATCAGGCCAATCTCGCCGGCCCCGTCGCAATAGCGATAGCGCTCGGCCACCTCGCCGCGATAGTTGGGGGCCACCGGCTCCATCGGCCAGCGGCCGGTAGGCGGAGTACTCGATATCGGTGACGGCCTGCCCGGCATGGTGGCGGCGCACGGTCCCACCGAACACCACCACCGCCCCGGCATCGGGCGAGGCGGTCGCCTCGAGCAGTGCGTCGAGGTCGATGGCCGCGCCATCCACATACTCACTCATCGCGGTCGCTCCAGCATTGCGGGTTGCGTATCCTTGCAAGGTCCTGCCGAGATTCATAATGCAACGCGTGGAGTGGCATGTCAGTGATCGATGCAAGCGCGGTCCGATCCTATCTGCTGGATCTGCAGGATCGCATCTGTGACGGGCTCACGGCCCTGGATGGCAACGGCTTTCATGAAGACGCCTGGGATCGCGACGCCGGGGGTGGCGGCCGCACCCGGGTGCTCGCCGACGGGCCGGTGTTCGAGCAGGCGGGCGTCAACTTCTCGCATGTGTTCGGCGCCCACCTGCCCGCCACCGCCAGCGAACGTCGCCCCGAGCTGGCGGGACGAAGCTTTCAGGCCCTGGGCGTGTCGCTGGTGGTGCATCCGCGCAACCCCTACGTGCCCACCTCCCACGCCAATGTGCGCTTTTTTGTGGCCGAGGCCGACAACGCCGAGCCCGTGTGGTGGTTTGGGGGCGGCTTCGACCTGACGCCCTTCTACCCCTTCGACGACGACTGCCGGCACTGGCATCAGGTGGCCCATGACGCCGTGGCGCCCTGGGGCGAGGATCTGTATCCGCGCTTCAAGACCTGGTGCGACGATTACTTCTATTTGCCCCATCGCGGCGAAACCCGGGGCATCGGCGGGCTTTTCTTTGACGACTTCGACCGCGGCGGATTCGATTCCGCCTTTGCCCTGATGCGCTCGGTGGGCGACGGCTACCTGCGCGCCTACGCCCCCATCGTCGAGGCCCGCCAGGGCATTCCCTACACCGATCGCGAACGCGACTTCCAGCTCTATCGCCGCGGCCGCTACGTCGAGTTCAACCTGCTCTACGACCGTGGCACGCGATTCGGCATCCAGTCGGGCGGCCGGACCGAGTCGATCCTCATGTCGATGCCGCCGCTGGCGCGTTGGGAATATGACTATCAAGGGGGCGAGGCCACGCCCGAGGCGGAATTGACCCGGTGCTACCTGCAGCCCCGCGACTGGCTGTAGCGCGACAGCCAGTCGGTTCATACGACCTGTGCTTGGCATTCACAAATCATGGGGCGACAACCCCCGGCCATTGGGTTAGGTTGTCAGATACCGCTGTGATGGCATTTTTCCGCAGCGCAACAACAACCTACGGCGATCAGGGGTCTGGCCACCGGAAGGCGTCCCCGCTACGCTGTTGCCAGCGTGAACAACGACGAGGTCAGAGATGGCAGCAAAAATGACGCCCACACCGACGCCGGATGACCTGGATCCCCAGGAGACCCAGGAGTGGCTCGAGGCCATCGGATCGGTCCTCGAATACGAAGGTCCGGAGCGTGCCCAGTTCCTGCTCGAGCAGCTGGTGGACAAGACCCGTCGCAGCGGCGGTCAGCTGCCGTTCAAGGCGACCACGGCCTACCAGAACACCATCCCCACGCACCATGAGCAGCCCTTTCCGGGGGATCAGGCGCTGGAGTCGCGGATCCGCTCGATCATCCGCTGGAACGCCATGGCGATGGTCGTCCAGGCCAACCGCGATCGCGACGGCATCGGCGGGCATATCGCCTCGTTCGCCTCATCGGCAACGCTCTACGAAGTGGGCTTTAATCACTTCTGGCGCGCGCCCAGCGAGGATCACGGCGGCGATCTGGTGTTCATGCAGGGCCACTCGGCGCCCGGCATCTACGCCCGCGCCTACCTGGAGGGGCGGCTCGATGACGATGACCTGCACAACTTCCGCGCCGATCTGGCCAAAAGCGGCAAGCCGCTGTCCTCGTACCCGCATCCCTGGCTGATGCCCGACTTCTGGCAGCTGCCCACCGTCTCGATGGGTCTTGGCCCGATCATGGGCGTGTATCAGGCGCGCTTTCTCAAGTACCTGCACAACCGCGGCATCGCCGATACGGCCGATCGCAAGGTCTGGGTGTTCTGCGGCGACGGCGAGATGGACGAGCCCGAGAGCCTGGGCGCCATCGGCGTGGCCGCCCGCGAGGGGCTCGACAACCTGATCTTCGTGATCAACTGCAACCTCCAGCGCCTCGACGGGCCGGTGCGCGGCAACGGCAAGGTGATCCAGGAGCTCGAGGCGATCTTCCGCGGCAACGGCTGGAACGTCATCAAGGTCATCTGGGGCAGCCTCTGGGACGACT
>Ga0102935_1000542_pt1 | contig 13699 bp, 6 predicted proteins | sample SalPonR2_A_D2_MG_FD_78508 | JGI IMG/M metagenome (GOLD analysis project Ga0102935, IMG submission 78508) | Salt pond soil microbial communities from South San Francisco under conditions of wetland restoration - Salt Pond MetaG R2_A_D2_MG | ecosystem: Environmental > Aquatic > Marine > Intertidal... | reverse complement strand
TCCCAGAACGACTGCGTCCGGGCGTACTCGCGCTCCTGCCGGAGCACGTCCCGGTAGAACTCGTCTTCGTCCTCGCGGAGCTTGTTGATGATCCGCGCGGCGTTGTGCGGGCCGACCCCCCGCGCCGCCAGCGCGATCACGGCTCGCTTCCCGTGCGTCTGGACGAGGCTCGCCGCCCGATGCGCCCGTTTCGTCCGTCGCTCCTGTTCCTCGTCCTTCTCGGTCGCCCGCACCGCCGTCACCGTCTCGTCGTCCCACGGGTTCAGCGCGGCGACGCGCGTCGACCCGCAGTCGGGGCACTCCGGCTGGTCGGGCACGCGCCGGACCTTCGTCGTGCGCCGCCAGTCGGCGCAGTGGAGACAGAAGAGGATCACGCGGTCGTTGCGGATGCGCTCGCGTATCGTCTCGATCACGTCGGCGTCGGCGTTCTCCGGGACGAGGAACTCGGTCCCCGCGGAGCGCCCGGCCGTGCCGAGGGGGGTGCGCTCGCGGGCGATGTCGACGTCGAGCGACCCGTCCTGCATCTTCGCAAGCAGTTCGGCGGTCTCCGCGACCGCGAGGTCGGCGTGGAACACCTCGCGGAGCGCCTCGTCGTAGACGGGGGTCCCCTCCAGCGCCGCGAGCAGGCGGTCGCCGCCGAACCGCCCTCGCCCCTCGCGGTAGCGCTTGACGGAGCCGAACTTCGCGGCCACCTGCGCGAGCGTGAACTTGAGCGCGTCCGAGTTCTTCAGCGCGAGTTCGAGGTACGCCTCCAGCCGGTCGGGGTCGGTCGTCTCCAGCACCTCGCGGAAGGTGCCGGGGTCGACGCCGTGGGGGACCTCGAACTCGATCCGGTACGGGTCCACGTCCATGCCGACGGAGGAGCCGGCGCGCTGGCCGACGAGGGCCGCGAGGAGGCGCGCGAGCGTCTCGTTCACCTCGTGCCCGAAGGCGGCGTTGACCGCGACGGTGCGGGCGCTCCCCTCGATCACGACCCGGCGGTCGGTGGGGACCGGGTGGCCCGCCTCGACGTGGTCGACGACGGGCTTGAGCGCGGCCGCGATCGTCCCCTCGTCGGCGGGGTACCGCTCCGCGAGGTCGCCGGCCACCGCTTCGGGGGTCGAGCCGGCCGCCAGCGCCGCGGCGGCCTCGCCGCGGATCCGCCCGACCTCCTCGGCGACGGGCTTCGGGACCGGGATCTCCTGGCCGATCCACGAGGGCACCTCGCCCGCGGGGTCGGCGATGGGGGTGACGTTCACGCGTTCCTCCTCCTCGTCCACCTCCGTGATGCGCCACATCTCGCCGCGCTGGATGAACGTCTCGCCCGGCCCGGCGAAGTTGACGACGAACCGCTCGTCGAGGGTGCCGATCCCGCGCCGCGAGGACATGTCGTACACGTCGTAGGTGGACTCGTCGGGGATCATCGAGAGGTTCGCGTAGAAGTACTGCCACGTCCCACCCGATTTTTCGAGGGTGTCGGACTCCTCGTCGAGCCACAGCAGTCGGTTGCCGTCGAGTTCGCGCACGACCTCCTGGAACTGCGGCTCCGAGAGCTCTCGGAACGGGTAGGCGCTCGTGACGACTTGGTACACCTCCCGCGCGTGCACGTCGCCCTCGTCCATCACGACGCCGACGATCTGGTTCGCGACGGTGTCGAGGCTCCCGTGGTGGATCGCGGCCGGCTCCACCAGTTCGGCGTCGGCGCGCCGGGCGATCGCCAGCGCTTCGAGCGTGTCGTCCCCGCCCTGCGTCACGACGGTCCCCTCCGAGACGAGGTCCCGGCGGTGCCCCGCGCGCCCGACGCGCTGGAGCAGGCGAGCCACCTCGCGGGGGCTCCCGTACTGGACCACGTGGTCGACGCGCCCCACGTCGATGCCGAGTTCCATCGAGGAGGTACAGACGAGCCCGTCGAGGTCGCCCGCCTTGAACCGGTCCTCGACGTCGATCCGGACGTCCTTCGAGAGCGAGCCGTGATGGACCTCGATTTCGGTGGGGTCGTCGCCGCTGTCGCGTTCGGCCGCCGACCGCTCCTTCTCCGCGAGCGTCTTGAACCGCGAGCCCAGTGCCTCCGCGGTCTGGCGCGTGTTGACGAAGATCAGGGTCGACTCGTGGTCCGCGACGATCCCGCGGATCGTCCGGACGTGGCTCGCGGTGGTCTCGTCGACCGCCAGCTCGCCGGCGAGGGTCGCGTCGCGGTCCGTGATTTCGGGGTCGAGCACGCGCACGTCGGTCCGCGTCCCGGCCGCGACCTCGACGATCTCGAACTCGCGGTCGCCGGGGCGGTCGGGGTCGCGCCTCCCCGACCCGACGAGGAACTTCCCCACCTCTTCGGGGGTCCCCACGGTCGCGGAGAGGCCGACGCGCTGGAACGGCCCCGCCACGCGCCGGAGGCGTTCGAGCCCGACCGTCAACTGGGCGCCGCGCTTCGCGGAGGCGAGCTCGTGGACCTCGTCGATCACGACGTGCGCCACGTCTTCGAGCGCGACTCGCATCTTCGAGCCCGTCAGGATCGCCTGGAGGCTCTCCGGCGTCGTGATGAGCACGTCCGGCGGGTCGTCGGCCTGCTTCGACCGCTCGTACTGCGTGGTGTCGCCGTGACGCACCGCGACCTCGACGCCGAGCCGGTCGCCCCACCACTCCAGCCGGTCCATCATGTCGCGGTTGAGCGCGCGGAGGGGGGTGATGTAGAGGGCCGAGATGCCGTACCGCGGCCGGTCGCCCGGCGAGTCGCGCGCCGCGACGATCGCGTCGAAGACGGGGAGCATCGCGGTCTCCGTCTTCCCGGTCCCCGTCGGCGCGAGCACGAGCGCGTTCCGCCCCTCGGCGAGCGGCGGAATCGCCTCGCGCTGGGGTTCGGTGGGGGTGGTGAACCCCTGCTCGGAGAGCGCCTCGCGGACCTCGCTCCCGAGGCGCGCGAACGCGTCCATGCCCGACGGTTCCGCCATTATCTGATCGTCGGACCTTGGGCGCTCGGGCGATTAAGCCCGTCGCCGCGCGCGATCGACTCGAGCGCTACCGAGTCCCGTTCGCCGCTCCGACGCGTCTCGCGCGCTCAGTCGGCGAGGGGGAGTTCGACGGTGAACACGCTCCCGACCGGATCGTTGTCTTCGACCCACACGTCGCCGCCGTACTTGCCGACGAGCGTCTCGACGAGGTAGAGTCCGATCCCCGTTCCACCGCTTTCGAGCCCCTTCTCGCCCTCCTTGAAGATCTGTTCTTTGTGATCGTCCGCGATTCCGGGCCCGTTGTCCGCGATCGACACGCAGACCGTCTCGTCCGAAACGCGGGCCGAAACCGTGATCTCGGCCGTCTCCTTGTCGTTGTGGACGACCGCGTTCGTCAGCAGGTTTCGGAACACCGCCTCCAGCAGGTCGTCCGCAAACACCGCCACGTCCGGGATCGACCCCTCGACGGTGATCGCGGCGCGGTCCTCGTCCGACCGGACTCGCTCGACCTGTCCGATGAGTTCGGTCCGGAGGGCCATCGGCGTCCTGTCGGACTCGGCCCGTAACAGCACGTCGGTGACGTCTTGTGCGGTCTCCGTGATGTCGGTCGCCTGCTTCGCCGCCTCGATGACCGTTCGCGCGTACGTCCGACTCCGGTCGTCCGGAAGCGAGTCCTCGAGCAGTTCGGTGTACGACTCGACGACCATCAGCTGGTTCCGGATGTCGTGGCGAACGACCTGGTTCAGCAGCTTGAGACTGTCCCGCTGCTCTTCGAGCGTTCGCTCGTACTCCTTGAGCTCGGTCACGTTGCGGGCGTACCCCAAGACGGCGTCTTCGCCCGTCTCCGGCACCTCGTACGGGATCTTCACCGTCTGTAGGATGCGCGTTTCGCCGGCCGCCGTCGTCAACGTCTCCTCGCCGATCGCCTTCGGCTCGCCCGACTCGATCACCGCCAAGTCGTCCTGTCGGAACTCGGCCGAGTCGTCGACATCGGGGATGATCTCGCCCTCCGAGCGGCCCTCGACCTCCTCGGGCGTCTTCCCGTACGCCTCCGCGGTCGCCTCGTTGGCCAAGAGGTACTCGCCGTCGCGGTTCTTCACGAACACCAGGTCCGGCACGAGGTCGATGATCTTCCGGAGCTCCTCGCGCGTCGACTCGAGGGCCATCTCGTACCGCTTCCGCTCGGTGATGTCTTGGAACAGCCCCAACGCACCGACCACGTCCCCCGCGTCGTCGAACTGCGGATCGCCGATGACCCTGACCCACCGGGTCCGGTCGGCCGCCGTGACGATCCGCAACTCGAGGTCGTACGGCTCGCCCTCCGTTCGCAACCGCTCGAATGCGGCCTCGATGGTGTCGCGGTCGTCCGGGTGGTAGAAATCGATCCCGTCCGCGACCTCGACCGACTCCGCTACCGGCATCTCGTGGATGCGATACACCTCGTCGCTCCACGTGAGCGCCTCGTCGACCAGATCGACCTCCCACCAGCCGATCGACGCGCTCTCCTGGGTTCGCTCGATCAGCTGCCGCGTCCGTATCAGCTCCTTCTCCCGTCGCTTCCGCTCGTCGATGTCGAGGTGAATCCCGACCGCTCGGACCGGCTCTCCGCGCTCGTCGCGCTCGACGACCTTTCCGACGGCGCGGATCCACTTCCACTCGCCGGCCGCGGTGCGCATCCGGTGCTCCGTGTCGTAGTACTCCGCCTCGCCCGCGATGTGGCTCGACAGGGCGGCCTCGACGGCTCCGAGGTCGTCGGGGTGCACGCGCCGCTCCCACGCGTCGAGGTGCGGCTCGATCCCGTCGAGCGAGTGCCCGAGCATCTCCGCCCACTGGTCGTTGAAATCGACCTCGTCCGTGGTCATGTCCCAGTCCCAGACGCCGAGTTGGGCGCCCTCCACCGCGAGTTCGAGCCGGTCTTTGAGCTGCTGGAGTACCCGTTCACGTTCCCGCTGTCCGGTGATGTCCGTCGAGACGCCGCAGACGGCCACGATCGCTCCGTCGTCGTCGTACACGGGGGACTTTCGAGTCAGGCGGACGCTCTCGCCCGTCGGCGTCGGGAGCGTCTCCTCGAGTTCGATCTGCTCGCCGCCCTCGAGGACTCGTAAGTCGTCCGCCCGAGCCTGTTCTGCGACCTCCCGCGGGAAGAGGTCGTCGTCGGTCATGCCGACGGGACCTGAACCGACGTCGAGCAGCTCCCGACAGGCCTGATTCATCAGGAGATACCGACCGTCGGCGTCTTTCAGGAACACCGCTGCCGACATCGTCTGCAACACGGTCTCGAACCGCCGGAACGTCCGCTGATGCGCCGCTTCTTGCGCCTTCTGTTCGGTGACGTCCCGAGCGACGCCGACCACCTGCGTCACCGTCCCGTCTCTGATGATCGGGCTCAGCTTCGTCACCCACTCCCTCCGCTCGTCGGCGAACGTGGTCGACTCCTCGTACTCGACCGTCTCGCGGGTCTCGACGCAGCGACGGTAGTTGTCGGCGACCTGCGCCCCCTGTTCGTCGCCGAGGAGCTCCCGCGGCGTCTTGCCGCGTATCTCCGCGAGCGAGATCCCGGTGAGCCGTTGATGGGCGGCGTTGTTCCGTCGGAACCGAAACGCGTCCTCGCCGTCCGACTCCTCGACGTCGAGCAGGAAGACGGCGTCTTCCATCTCGCAGAAGATCGTCTCGTAGACGCCTCTGTCCACGTCATCGAGCGCGGGGTCCGAACCGGACTTCGCGCTCGATTCGGTCCGCTCAGTCATGGTCAACGAATACCGACCCGAGCGCTAAGAAGTATCGATCGCTGGATTCTATCATTCGACGGCGCTCACGTCACGCCGCCCTCGCCGGCCGCGTACGCCTCGTGGGCACCCGATTCGAGGATCGCCTCGGTTTCGTCGACCACTTCGAGCACGTCCGCGAACGACGTGTACGGCGCCGCCGGACAGACGCGGACCACGTTCGGCGGGCGGAAGTCGACGACCACGCCGCGCGCTTTTAAGGCCGCGCTCAGTCGCTCGGCGTCGGGGTGTTCGAGGGCGACGTGACCGCCGCGAGACGCGTGCTCTCTGGGGGTCCCGACCGCGACTTCGGGGAGCCGGTCGTCGACGAGCGCGATCAGGAAGTCGGTGAGCGCGAGCGACTTCGACCGAACGCGCCGGATCCCGGCCTCCCGCAGGAGTTCGACCGACCCCTCCAGCGGCGCGGCCGCGAGCAGCGGCGGCGTCCCGATCTGCCACGCGCCCGCCGAGTCGGCGGGCGTGTACGTCATGTTCATCTCGAACTGCGTCGCCTTCTCGTGGCCCCACCAGCCGGCCAGCGCGGGCGTGAGCCCGTGATGCCGCTCGGCGACGAACAGCGCGCCGAGCGACCCCGGCCCGGCGTTGAGGTACTTGTACGTGCACCACACCGCGAAGTCGACGCCGGCGTCCCCGAACTCGTGGGGGACGGCCCCCGCCGAGTGTGCCGCGTCGAAGCCGGCGTACGCGCCCGCCTCGTGCGCGGCCGCCGCGACCCGCTCGACGTCGAACAGCTGGCCCGAGCGGTACAGCGCGGTCGGCATCCAGACGATTCCGACGTCGTCGTGCGCCGCCAGCGCGGCCTCGATATCCCGCGGGTCGATCGTCCGCCCGTCGCGGCTCTCGACGACGCGGAGCTTCTCGTCGGGGTCGATCCCGCGCTGGCGCAGTTGGGCGCGGACCGCGTAGTGGTCCGAGGGGAAATCCAGCTCGTTGACGAGGACGGCGGGCTCGACGCTCGGGTCCCACTCCCCGTCGGCTCGCTCGACGCCGGCGCGCTCCGGCCCGTTCCCCGCCAGCAGTTCGTCGAGGAAGGTGCCGATCAGGGTGTGGATGTTGACCGTGATCGAGTTGCCGACGACGACCTCCGCGGGGTCGGCGCCGACGAGCGGGGCGAGCGCGTCGCCGAGCCGCTCGCCGACCGAGAACCACGGCGGGTCGGCGTCGGTCCACCCCGCGATCAGCCGCTCGCGCCACTCGTCGACGACCCGGTCGAGGCTCGCGAGCGCGGCGTCGCTCGCGGGGCCGAGCGAGTTGCCGTCCATATATAAGACGTCCTCGGGCAGGTGATACCGGTCCGCGAACCCGGAGAGCGGGTCGGCGTCGTCGAGGCGGGCGGCGAGGACGGCGGGGTCGGAACTGCCGGAGCCGCGTGCGTCGCCGTCGCCCGCGCCGCCGAGCCCGTCGCCGGCGAGGGCGTCGCGGGCGGGAGCGTAGGGGTCGTCCATACCCGATCGGGTGGCGCCGCCGACTAATCGCTTCCGGGGCGCCGAGGATTTAAAAGGAAAGTCGGTCGCTACTCGACGATGTCGATCGCGGGGCGGCCCGGTTCGGCCTTTCGGACCACGCCGTCGTCGGCGTCCGCGGCGCGCTCGACGGCGACCGGCGCGTCGAACTCGCGCTCGATCAGCCACGCCGCCGCCCGGAGCGCGTCGTACTCGTCGTCGCCCGAGAGGGTCTGCTGCAGCGCCTCGCGGTTCGCCTGCAGGTCCTGTCCGTAGGAGGCGGCGTCGTCCCCCTCCTCGCGGATGTGGCTCTCCTGCATCAGCTCCGAGATCAGGTTGTCGGCGTCGCTGTCGATCGCGATTTCGAGCGCGTCGTACTTCCAGTCGGGCGCGACGACGACGTCGATCCGTTCCGGGTCCTCGATCCCGGCGACCTCGACGATGTCGCGCACGTCTTCGCGGGTGTTCGCCACCAGCCGGCGGCGCTTCTCGACCGTCTCGCGGTCGACGGTCGCGGTCGGCCAGTCGGCCTCGACGACGAACCCGTCGCGGCCGAGCGTCTCCCACAGATCCTCCGCGAGGTGCGGGACGACCGGCGCGAGCAGGCGCACGGCGACGTCGAGCCCGCGCTCGTAGGTCTCCGGGTGCGGGTCGGCGTGGCCCCGGTAGCTCCGCAGCGTCCCCACGAGGTCCTGCGCCTCGCGGAGCGCGACGTTGAACGTCAGGTCGTCGTACTCGGCGCCCGCGATGGCGACGGCGGCGTCGACCTCGTCGGCCACGTAGTCGTCGATCGTGTCCCGGTCGGCGCCCGCGTCGGCGGTCCCCGCGTCGCCCGCGGCGTACCCCTCCACGAGGTCGCTCAGCCGCGAGAGGAACCGGTGCGTCGATCTGACGCCCTCCTCGGACCAGTCGAAGTCGCGCTCGGGCTGGGCGGCCTGCATCATGAACAGGCGGGCCGTGTCGGCGCCGTACTCGTCGACGATCCGCTGCGGCGAGACGACGTTCCCCTTCGACTTCGACATCTTCTCGCCCTCCAGCTGGACCATTCCCTGCGCCAGCAGGTTCGTGAACGGTTCGCGGTGCGCTAACCCCTCCTCGTCGGCCAGCACCTTGGTGAAGAAGCGGGAGTAGAGCAGGTGCATGACGGCGTGCTCGATGCCGCCGACGTACTGGTCGACCGGCATCCAGTCGTTCGCGCGGTCCAGGTCGAAGGGCGCGTCGTCCAGGTCGGGCGAGACGTAGCGCAGGAAGTACCACGAGGAGTCGACGAACGTGTCCATCGTGTCCGTCTCGCGGGTTGCCGGCTCGCCGCAGTCGGGACAGGTCGTCCGCTTCCACTCCTCGGCGGCGTCCAGCGGGTTCCCGGTGGTGTTGATGAACTCGGGCAGTTCGACCGGCAGGTCCTCGTCCGGGACCGTCACCGGCCCGCAGTCGTCGCAGTGGACGACCGGGATCGGGGTGCCCCAGTAGCGCTGGCGGGAGATGCCCCAGTCGCGCAGTTGGTACTGGGTGCTCTCCTCGGCGCTCTCGATGTCCTCGGTGAGGCGCTCGCGGGCCGTCTCGCTGTCGAGGCCGCTGTACTCGCCGGAGTTGATGACGACGCCGTCGTCGGTGAACGCTCCCTCGCTCACGTCGGGGGCCTCCGGGACCGTCTCGCCGTCCCAGTCGTCCGGCTCCGGCGCCACGACCGGCTCGACGTCGACGCCCATCTTCGTCGCGAACGCGTGGTCGCGCTCGTCGTGGCCGGGCACCGCCATCAGCGCGCCCGTCCCCACGTCGGAGAGGACGAAGTCGGCGACGAAGACGGGGATCTCCTCGCCCGTGGCCGGGTTCGTGGCGGTCAGGCCGGTCTCGACGCCGTTCGGCTCGTCGCCGTCGGGGTCGGCCTCGTGGCGGACGAACTCGCGGACCGCGTCGTCCTCGGCGGCCAGCTCCTGGCTGATCGGATGGTCCGGCGCGAGCGCGAAGAACGTCGCCCCGTGGACGGTGTCGACGCGGGTGGTGAACGCCTCGACGGGGCCGTGACCGTCGATCTCGAAGTCCAGCGTGGTGCCGTACTGGCGGCCGATCCAGTTGCGCTGCATCTGACGGACCGAGTTGGGCCACCCCTCCAACTCGTCGATCGCCTCCAGCAGCTCGTCGGCGTACTGCGTGATCTCCAGGAACCACTGGTCGAGGTCGCGGGTCTCGACCGGGGTGTCGCAGCGCCAGCACAGCTCGGCGTCGCCCTCGACCTGCTCGTCGGCGAGGACGGTCTCGCAGGAGGGACACCAGTTCACTTCGGCGTCGCGCCGCTCGACGAGCCCGGCGTCGGCGAAGCGGGTGAACAGCCACTGGTTCCACCGGTAATACTCGGGGGTACAGGTGGTGATCTCCCGGTCCCAGTCGTAGCCGAACCCCATCGACTGCATCTGCCCGCGCATCGTGTCGATGCAGTCGAACGTCCAGTCGCGGGGGTTGGTGTCCCGCTCCTTCGCGGCGTTCTCGGCGGGGAGGCCGAAGGCGTCCCACCCCATCGGGTGGAGCACGTCGTCGCCGCGCATCCGACGGTATCGGGCGTACGCGTCCGTGATCGTGTAGTTGCGCACGTGGCCCATGTGGAGCTTCCCGGACGGGTACGGGTACATCCCCAGCACGTACGTCGGGTCCTCGGTCTCGTCCGGCGTGTGATACACGGAGGCGTCGTCCCACGCCTCCTGCCACCGATTCTCGACCGTAGTGTGGTCGTAACCCTCCTGAGACATCTGCTTATATACTCGTGGTCGGGTCGGCGTCGTATAGCTTTCCATCCAGTGGTGGGGCGTGGCACGCGGGCTCGCGGCCGGGAGCCACCGTGCCGGCGCTCCGCGCGGCGCCCGTTCGACAGCCCCTCGTCCGCCCTACAGCTTCTCGCCCGCCCGCGCCTGCTCGACGCGTCGCGTCGCCTGCTCGACCCGTTTCCCGGTCGCGTTCGCGAGCCCGGGCGGGAGTCCCTCACGCGCCGCCGCGAGCCGCTCTTCGATCCGAGCGATCCGGTCGAGGACGTTCGACAGCTGGCGCTCGGTTCCCGCTCCGTCGCCTTCGCGGGCGCGCTCCTCCGCTCGCCGCGCCGCCTCGACCGCGGCCGCGAGGGCCCGTTCGAGCCCGTTCACCGCGTTCGACGGGCCGCCGCCGTCGCCGCCGTTCCCGGAAGCGTTCCCCCCGCTCCCGCCGTCGGAATCGTCGTCGTCCCCGCTCTCCGCCGCCGCGGCCGCGACCGCGGCCCGCGTCTCCTCGGCCACGTCTGCGATGTAGCCGGCGAGGGAGGCCGCTCCCGTCTCCGGGCGCTCGATCCGGATCGGCGCGCCGCCGTCTCCGTCGCCTGATTCGTCTCCGTCCTCCGCTCCCGGCGGATCGGGGTTGACGCGGTACGCGCCCACCTCGTCGTCGGCGTCGCGGACCTCGGTCGTGTACGCGCCGCCGGCGTGGACGTACACCGCGTCGCTCCCGTCGACCGCCGAGTCGTAGATCCGACCGGCGAAGTCGTCTTCCACGGCCGTCCGGGTCACGTCGGTGTCGCTCTCCGCGTCCGACAGTTCGACCTTCCGCGCGTTCTCGCGGGCGACGAGCGGAATCTCGCCCTCGACGCCGGCGGCCGTTATCGGCTCGTCCGCCGAGACGGTCAGCGTCTCGCTGTGCGGCGTCTGCCCGGCGCCGTTCACGGTCAGCCGGTGGTCGCCCTCGGGGACCCCGTTCGCGACCGCCACCCCGCCGGCGAACGTCGGGATCGCCTCGGCGTCGCTCTCGATCAGGACGACCGACTCGACGGTCGACGCCGTCGTCGTCAGCCCCTCGCCGTCGGGCGCCTCGTCGCTCTCGGTCGCCCGCGTGACCCGGGCGACGAGGGCGTCGAGCGCGCCCGCGGCCCCGAACGAATCCCCGTCGCCGATGGCGTCGTACCGGGCGGCGAGCTCGGCGCGGTGGTTCCCGGCGGTGACGTCGAGCGCGGGGCTCTCGTAGCGCGGCTGTCCCCACGGGACGCCCGTGGTCGTGATGTGGCTCGCGACGGCGTCCTCGACGGCCTCGGGGACCGCGAACTCGAAGCTGAGCTGCGGTCCGGTGAACGCCGCAATGTCCTCCAGCTCGGCGCTCTCGACGAGCTCGTAGCCGACCACCTCGTCGACGGTCTCGTCGGCCAGCGGGTCCTCCCTGTCGGCGTGGCGGAAGGCGATTCCCGTCTCCCGGAGGGGGAGGTCGGTCGGCGGCGACCGCAACGCGTCGAGCGACCGGATGGTCAGCGCGTCGTCGACCAGCGAGTCCGCCGTGACCGACGGGAGGTCGGGGTGTTCGTATATCGGCGCGCCCTCGTACTCGGGGACGACGAAGGGGAGCCGCGCCCCCTCGTCCCGGGGGAGACCGTACGCGATGGGGATGCCGAGGAGGTCCTCGAGGGTGTCGATGGTCGTGTTCGTGATGTCCGCGAGCAGTTCGTCCGCGCCGACGCGCTGGAACCGGTCGACGTCCTCGTTGAGGGAGAGCGTGCTGGAGTGCGACCCGAGCTCCGGGAGGACGCGGGGGATCGAGTCGGGGTCGGGGTCGAGATACTCGTTGTTCGGGACGCTCCGGGAGTGCGAGCTGGCGACGTACAGCTGGGGGTCGCCGGTGTCGAGGTCGACGAAGACGTGGAGCACCTCCCAGTCGTGCCAGTGGAAGTTCGCCGTGAACTGGTCGAACGCGGAGTACATCCAGAACTGGACGACCGCGAGCGGCGACTCCTCGTACCGGACCCCGTTGTAGAACACCGTCGGATTCGGCGGCTCGCCCGCCTCGTCGTACCGCGCGTGGTAGCCGTCGAACGCCGCGAAGCCGTCGACGACGGTCTCGCCGTCTTCCTCGCTGGCGTACGGGCGCGGGTCGGTCGGGAACCACGGCTCCGCGGCGTCGAAGTACAGCGTCGGCGCGAACCGGGCGGCCAGCTCGTCGAGGCGGTCGCCCTCCAGCTCCGCGGTCGAGGCGTCGTCCGGCCCCGAGCCGGAACAGCCGGCGACCGCGGCCGTCCCCGCGCCGGCGAGCGCGCCGAGCACGGTCCGCCGGTCCACCGCCCGGCGGTCGGACTCCCCCGTCACGCTCTCCCCTCGTCGACCCGCGCGGCGCGGCTCGGTCGACCTCGCGGTTCGGGACCCATTTTTCAGTGTAACGGGCACATCGGGGAATAAGTCTTCTGACGGGGGCGGACACCGCTCTCGCGCGGGGTCGCGGCCGAAGGTATTTGCGCTCGGACCCGCCACCTCACGGCATGGACGGCAAGAAGGCAATCTACTACGCCGCGGTCGCGCTCGCGGTTCTGATCGGCGTCGGCGTCCTCGTCTCCGTCGTCTCGGCGGTCCTGAGCCTCGCGTGGGCGGTGCTCTCCGGGATCGCCACGCTCGCCGTGCTCGCCGGGCTCGCCTACGTCGCGTACAGGGCCGGGTCGTGGCTCCTCGGGAGCGACGACGCGTCGGCCGGGACGGAGTCGATCGGCGACTCGTGGTCCACCACGCCGAGCGGCGACGCCTCGGAGAGCCGGCGGGACCGGCTTCGCCGGCAGTACGTCGAGGGACAGATCGACGAGGAAGAGTTCGAGCGCCGGATCGCCAGCGAACTGGAGACCGAGGAGCTCGACGAGATCGACCGCGAGCTCGAACGCGAGCGGTAGGCGGTCAGAACCGCTCGCGGAGCTCGTCCCGGAGGTCGTCGAGGTCGAGGTCCTTCATCGAGAGCAACACCAGCAGGTGGTAGACGAGGTCGGCGCTCTCGGCGGTGAGCTCGTCGAGGTCGTCGTCTTTCGCCGCGAGGATCGTCTCCGTGGACTCCTCGCCGATCTTCTCCAAAACGGCGTTCTCGCCCTTCTCGTGGTCGAACAGCGAGGCGGTGTACGAGCCCTCGGGACGCTCCGCCTTGCGCGACTCGATGGTGGCGAACAGCTCGTCGAGGACGGCCGCGTCCGCGCGCTCGTCGCCCGCCTCGGCGTCGCTCACGCGACCACCTCTCGCTCGGGGAAGAAGGCGAGGTCGTGGATCCGCGGGTCGTCGGTGAGCTCCGGGTGGAACGCGGTGGCGACGATCGGGCCGTCGCGCACCGCGACCGGCCGACCGTCGACGGTCGCGAGCACCTCAACGTCCGCGCCGACCTCGTCGATGAGCGGCGCGCGGATGAAGACGGCGTGGAACGGGTCGTCGAGCCCGTCGACCGGGATCTTCGCCTCGAAGGAGTCCTTCTGTCGGCCGAACGCGTTGCGGTCGACGGAGGCGTCGAGGAGCCCGAGCGCGTCCACGCGGTCGTCCTTCGCGTCCCGCGAGCAGACGATGAGCCCGGCGCAGGTGGCGAGCACGGGCTTCCCGCTCGCGACGTGGTCGCGGATCTCCGCGGCGATCCCCTCTCGGTGGATCAGCCGCGAGATGGTGGTCGACTCCCCGCCCGGCATGAGTAGGACGTCGCAGTCGGGCACGATCCCGGCGTCGCGGACCTCGACGACCGCCGCGGACTCGTCGTGGGCGGCCGCGGCGTTCCGGACGGCGGCGGCGTGCTCGGCCACGTCGCCCTGCACGGC
>Ga0102935_1000539_pt1 | contig 13733 bp, 8 predicted proteins | sample SalPonR2_A_D2_MG_FD_78508 | JGI IMG/M metagenome (GOLD analysis project Ga0102935, IMG submission 78508) | Salt pond soil microbial communities from South San Francisco under conditions of wetland restoration - Salt Pond MetaG R2_A_D2_MG | ecosystem: Environmental > Aquatic > Marine > Intertidal... | reverse complement strand
CGTACCGTCCCCGAGAAGCGACACCCGAAAACCAGCCGCAGGCCAGCACCGTCGTCTGGGTGAGAAGATAGAATTGGCGACCGTTCCGGCCGGGATCGGCGGTTTGGGTCGCCATATCCGACCCCGATGCGAGCCAGCTGAGGACGTAGCTGTCGACGGCGATGACAGTGACGATCACGAAAAGCGCCGTCGCCCAGCCGACGGCGACGTAGACGAACATCGCCGACTGTAGGCGCTTGCGCTGATGGTACAGTGACCCGACCTCCGTCTGAAGCGTCTCGAACGTCGTTTCGGCGTCGCTGCCGGCGGCCAGTGCCCCCGTGACGAGCCCGACGGTCTGTTCGGCCAGCGGGGTTCCGACGCGGGTGACGAACCGACCGAGCGCCTCACGGCGCGTATCAACGTCGGCGCTGCCCGTTGTCAGACCGAGTCTGAACGCGAGGTCGTCGACGTCGCTCTGTAAGGGACCGAAGCTCACCTCATCGGCGACCGTTTCGACGGCGGCCTCGAACGGCTGCCCGAGGCTCACGTGCCCCGCGATGGCGTGGACGAAATCGCGTATCTCTCTGTCTTTCGCGTCGTCGATGCGGGCACGACTCACGGCGACGGTACCGACGGGCAGTCCGTAGGCTGCATAGCCGAGCAGGACAGCGTTGACCGGCGGTTCGCCGGCTATCCACAGCCCCCACGCGACCAACACAGCGGGAAACGCGAAGACGAAGGCGGCGCTCGCCGGGTTCGAAAGCGCCGTCACCACGGTCGCGTACCCGGTCGGTCGCTCGTAGCTCCGGACGTGTCGCGACGGCCGGAGTCGAGCGACCAGCAGTGCCGTACACGCGCCGACGACCAAGACGAACGACGAACTCGCAAAAACGAGCAGCGTCCGGATCGTCGGCTCGCCGGGGAGCCCGACCGGCTTCGCGAGCCCCGGTATGAGGGCGCTTCCGACCGTCACGGCGATGACGAGCAGTGCCGGGACTATCAAAAAGAGAATGAAAAGCTCCGCGAGAACTTCGAGGTAGTCACCGGCGCGCTGTCGGGCGCGCGACTGCTGATGAGAGAGCATCCGCGACTCCATCCGGAGGTATCCCCGTAACGAATCCGTCCCCTGGCTGGCGTGTTCGCGAAATTTCAACAGGAACGGCGCCAGAAGCTCCCGCGACGGCGTATCCCGGGCGACGTTCCGCAGTCCGGTGTCGAGGCTCCCGGTGAGTGTAGCCGTCTCAAGGACACGCCCGAACGCCTCGCTCGTCCCGCCGTAGGCGTCCCGTTCGGCGACCTTTCGAAGCATTGCTTTCCGGCTTTCGCTCCCGTCGGCAAGCACCCGGAGATATCTGACTGCCCCGGGTAACGACCGTTCTATCGCCGCCCGACGGGCGCGCACCCGCCATCGTAGATATGCCATACTTAGCCCGACTGTCAGGCGTTTTGTCGACGCACCGATGAGCAATCCGCTGGCACCGGTGATCATAGAGTCCGATACCGGGGGAAGCGCGGCTTCGCCTGGAACCGCAGCCGAGACGAACCACCGGAACGCATCCGGAACCGTCGGCGTGAGAACGACGCCGAGCGCGATGACAGCGGCCCCGACCCCGATCCCGACGAGCCACGAAACGCCGTAGGCCCGGGCCAGATAGGTCCCGAAACTGACCGTCAGCGCAGCGCCCCGGTAGCGGTCGCGGTCCCGCTCGTGTCCCGGGCGGTCGGCATGCCGCGAAAAGAGGGCGTAGACGGCTCGATCGAGACGGCTCGCGACGGCCCGCAGGCGGCTACGCATCGTCTCCCCGTCGTCGCTGGATCCGCTCTATCGTCGCGGCCTCGTTCGTTCGTAGATCGCTCAGGAATCCGAAGAGGCGATCGATATCAGAGATCCCCTCGCGGACCAGATACTCGACGTATCCGTGCTTGCGGTGGAATTCGGCCTCAACCGCTTCCGGATCGCGGTCAGTTCGCTCGGCGAGCCGATCGAGGGCCATCAGTTCCCGCGACGCGGTCGGATCACCGAACTCGGGGTGGCGGTAGGCGAACTCCCACTCGTTCGCCGGCGTTCGTTCGAGGAGCCGGTTGTAGTGGATCGTCGTTCCGTCCTTTTCGATCGTCTCAGTCCGGTAGTCGGCCTCTTGGGCTTCCCGATCGGACAGTAGCTCGATAGCCGAACCGACGTGCCGGTCGCCGTCGACGTACCGCGGAAAGACGACCAGATCGATTTCCAACAGGAGATACGGCGGCAGCCCCTTCTCGATTACCCGGTTGACCAGCTTCTCGATGCCGTCAGCGTGTGTTGTTCCGAGAACGCCGTGGCCGGTCTGAAGCACCTCGCTGAACGTCTCGAACGACTCGGCCGTGTTGATCTCGCCGATGACTTCCGTGTCGGGGTTGAGATAGTTCGTTTCGGTCATCAGATCGGCCATCGAGACGTTCTTGAACTGATCGCGGTGCGCTCGGGTCGTCAACGAAACGCCGGTTTCGTGCGGTAACAGCACCTCCCTCGCGCCCTCGTCGATGCTTACCGGGCGGGCGTCGTACTCGATGAACGGCATGTGCGCGTTCAGCAACGTCGTCTTCCCGGCGCCCGTTGGCCCCGAAAACAGAACGACGCCTTGGTGTTCGTACAGCAGCCACAGCAACGTCACTAGCTCGGTCGGGAGCGATCCCGATGCCACCAAATCGACCGGCGTGAGCACGTCGGCGGCCTGTTTTCGAATCGAGATGTGCGGACCGTCCTCTGAGATCGCCGGCAGCGCGACGGCACACCGGATCGTCTGTTCGATCCCTGCCGGCTCGAGGTTCACCTTTGCCGACGGTCGGCTCGATGAGAGTTCGACGCCGTCGTCGGCCGCCAACTGGGTGACGACGTTAGTGAACGCCGTCTCGGAATCGAACCGCAGGTTCGTCGGTTCCCGATCGCCCCCGTTCGGGACGACCTTGATCCGCTCACCGACACGGTTGGCCTCGATATCCTCCAGGTTCGGATCCCGGATCGGTACCGTCAGTCGCCCATAGCCGACGAGGTCCCGAAGCACGTAATAGAGGAGGTCTTCGAGCCTGTCGTCGGCAAACCGACGGTCGACCGGCGGGACAGCCAGCCCACGCTCGGCCAGCATGCTCCGGAGGCTGTTTCGGACCGTTCCCAGCCACGTCCGGACATCCCTGGCGTTGCGCCGTTTCGACAGCACCTGTCTGCCACGCTCTCTGACGACGGCGGCTCGGTCCTCGAATGCGGTTCTGTCGTCGATCCCGTCGATTCCAGCCTCCCAGATCCGCGCTTTACACTCGGCAATGAGCCGCTCGTCTTCCGGGAGCAGGTCGGGTTCGAGGACCGCGTACTTGTGTTCGAACGGATCGGCACCCAGTAGCTGTTCGCGGTACCGAACCACCGGAATCTCGTAACCGGCGAACTCGACGGTGTAGCGCTCGATCCGCTCGGCACTGAACCGCCCGAGGAACCGCGGTTCTTCGATGCCAGTCCTCGCGGGCGCGTAATCAGTCAAGTGAACCGACAGTTCCTCGCCGCTGTGGTCGCCGACCTCGACCCTGTCGTCCAGCGCGTGCGGCGTCAGCTCCCCGAGACACCGCAACTCGGCCAGAGCATGATACTCGAGCCGTCGCCGTTCGCTCGTCGCGCAGTCGGTCAGCCGATCGATGATTCGTCCGTACTTCGGATCGAACCCCTCGCGGAACCGCTCTGTGGCCCCCTCACGGGTCCGTGGTCGGCCGGGAACCGTCCCGGAAAAGTGCTCTCGGAGCGTCTGGAGATCGGACTCGGCAGCGGCTGAAAGCGTCGGTGTACGGACCCGGTATCCGAACGCGTCCCCGTCGTCCACGACGGTTGCGACCACGCCGGAAACGATCTCGTATTGGTCGTGGACCCCCGACGCGTACCACGCCGCCCGGCTGTCCGGCGGTTCCGGCGGCGGAACCGTCGTGACGTCTGCATCCATCTGGTTTGCATTCCTATCGCTACTTTATTTAAATCTTTTTGAGATGATACGAACTCGGTGCGCTTCGCGAGTCGCTACCGGAGGCAACCCAACGCAGCAGATCGAACCCAAATCGCCACCGATCCGGGGTGTTTTTTCCCAAGCGAACCAACGCTCGCTAATGAACGGTCCGACAGGGACGGAAACGACGCTCGGATTCGAACTCGCGGCGTTCAAAGCGTTCGATCGACCGAACGAGGTCGTGGCTGATGCTCGCACGTGGAGCCGGTACGTCGGTTTGATCGCCACCGATACTGACGCCGTCACGTCGTACGTTCAGACCCACGAATTGAACCTGGATTTCCTCCCCGGCGATCGGGACAAGTGGCTGGCGCTAGAGGAAATCCGCGAGAAGACGAACACCGATCGGCACGTGTTCGTCGGTCTGGCGTCGGACGACCGGATGGCGGCCGAACACACCGGCTGGGAGTTCGTTCCTGTCGAGGAAGCCGCCGAGAAAGCCGGGTGGGCACTCACCGACCGCACGACCCGAAGCTCCGGGTTCCTCGGCCGGATCCGAGACTGGTTTTAGGCGTCGTTGAACTCGTCGACGAGCCGCCGGCGTTCCTCGGTCGCGAACTGCTCCCACCACACCTCGGCTTCGAACGCTCGGGCGTCCTCGAGATCCGACGCCTGTGCCCCGTAGTTCAGCGCCCGCTTGGAGTTCTTGACCGCGTTCGTGCCGGTCTCCGTGATCCCCTCGACGATCCCGTCGACGGTCGAGTCCAGTTCATCGCACGGGACCGCGTGGTTGATGAGCCCGATCGATTCCGCCTCCTCGGCGCCGAGATAGCCGGCCGTGTAGACGAGCTCCTTGGCTTTCGCCTCGCCGACGAGTTCGATGGCTCGCCTCGTCGACCCACCAGTCGGAATCTGCCCGATGTCGGTCACCGGAACGCCGAACTCGGCGTCCTCGACGGCGACCCGGATGTCACAGTACATCGCGACGATGAGCCCGCCGCCAACGCAGTAGCCGTTGATCTTCGCGATGACGGGGGCGTGACAGTCCAGCGGCTTCCGATACATCTCGTAGAACAGGTCCTGTCGCTGTTTCTGCAGCGGATCGTGTTCCTCCGAGGGCCCCGCGTACTCGGTGATATCGGCGCCGGCTGAAAAGGCATCGTCGCCCTCGCCGGTGATGACAACCGCCTCGACGCTCCGGTCTAACTGGATCGCATCGAAGGCCCGCCGGAGATCAAGCATGACGTCGTCGTTCAGCGCGTTGTACTTCTCCGGCCGGCGGAACTCGATCGTCGCGACGGCGTCGTCGATATCGACTGCGATACTCTCGTAGGAGGCGTGGGTGACCATATTCGTACTTCCCAACCCTCATAATAAATACATTGCTTCCACCGCTGGGAGAACCGATGACCGGTAGTCACCTGCGTGAGGGCAATAGCGAATCCGCGATCCCCGACAGACGGCCGTGTCTCCGCCCTTAGGACCGACTTCGGACCCGTGGTTCGGCCTATGACAACCTTCTTGTGATCGACCGCGGTACCGCTAAAGTAATGTCGGAACAAGAGTTGCCGCTTGAAGGGGTAACCGTGATCGAGTGTGCCGGGATCTTCGCCGGCCCCTGGACGGGAACTCTCATGGGCGATTTCGGGGCGGAGGTCATCAAGATCGAACACCCGGAGTACGGCGACCCGCTTCGCGACGGGTTACACGACGAACAGCTGCAGTTCAAACAGATGGCGCGAAACAAAAAGAGCGTCGCGATCGATCTCCACACCGAGGAAGGACAGGCGCTCGTTCACGACCTCGTCGAGGACGCCGACGTCTTCCTCGAAAACTTCCGGCCCGGAACCTTAGAGAAGTGGAACCTCGGCTGGGAATCGCTGTCGGAGACGAACCCGGATCTCGTCATGGTCCGGACCACCGGGTTCGGACAGTACGGCCCCTACAGCGACCGACCGGGGTTCGGCACGCTCGCCGAATCGATGAGTGGGTTTGCCCACCTGACCGGGCAGGCCGACGGGCCGCCGACGCTCCCGCCGTTCCCCTTGGCGGATGCCTTCGCCGGCCTGTATTCGACGTTCGCGACGATGTTTGCGTTGTACTGGCGGGACGTAAACGGCGGTACAGGGCAGTACGTCGACACCAGTCTGCTCGAACCGATTTTCGCCTCGCTGATGAACTACCACGTCATCGAGCACGATCAAAAAGGAATCGTCAGAGAGCGGCAGGGCAACACGGTCACCGAGTACTCGGTCCCGCGGAACGCGTACAAGACCAACGACGACGAGTGGGTCGCGCTGTCGGCCTCGTCGCCCAGCATCGCCGAGCGGATCCTCCGGATCGTCGGCGGCGAGGAGATGGCCGAGGATCCCCGGTTCCAGACTCACCAAGATCGGGTCGAACACGTCGACGAACTCGACGAACGGATCCAAGAGTGGATGGCAGAGCGGGACCGCGAAGCGATCATCGAGATCTTCGAGGAGAACAACGCCGCGATCGCGCCGATCTACGATATCGAGGACATCTACAACGATCCCCACCTTGAAGAACGGGACGCGATCCTCACGGTCGACGACGACGACCTCGGCGACGTGAAGGTACACGGCGTCTTTCCGAAGCTGTCGAAAACCCCCGGTCGCGTCGAAAGCACAGGCCCCCATCTGGGTGAGGACACCCTCGAGGTGTTGCTCGATCGGACGACCGCCTCCGAGGACGAGCTCGAGTCGTTCTACGACGAGGGCATCATCAAGATCGGCGAGTAGGTCCCGGGCCCACAAAGAAGCGTGAGTTGAACGTCCGGTCCGGTCGCAGGCGGCTCAGAAGGGGAACAGCGAATCCGCGTTCGGGTCCCGCTCCAGCAGTTCGATCTCGTGACCTTCGAGGTCCTCGACGAAGGCGTACATGTCGTCACACGCCTCCGGATCCCGATCGACCGGGATCTCCCGTAGCGCCAGCTTTTCGAAGTCCGCCTGTAGGTCGTCGACGCGAACGCACAGGTGGCCCCAGCCGTCGCCGTCGGCGTAGCTCCGGCCGTCGTAGTTGTACGTCAACTCGAGGTTCATCGCCTCGTCCGGCGCGTCTTCGGGTTCCAAAAAGAAGTTCGCAAACGTGTCGGCTTCCCAGCGTCCCACGTCGACGTACTCGAATTTCCGCACCCAGTAGCCGATCGCCGCGTCGGCGTCCTCGACTCTGATCATCGTGTGATCGAGGCTCCACCGCGATCCTTCCTCTCGCTTTACGAGTTCGATCTCGTGGCCGTCGGGGTCCTTCACGAAGGCGTACCGGCCGCCGCAGGATTCGGGATCGCGGTAGTCGTCCACGCCGCCGTCCATCAGTTCCTCGTATGAAGCCTCCAGATCGCGGACGCGGACGGCGATGTGGCCCCAGGCGTCGCCGATCTCGACCTCGTCTTGGCCCTCGTTGCTCGTGAGTTCCAACATCGCTTCGGCGTCACCCATGTCCTCGGGACCGAGATAGGCGATGGTGAAGCCCTCGCCCTCGTATCGGTCCTTCTCTTCGTAGTCCAGGTGCGTCTCGTACCAGTCGACCGATTCCTCGAGGTCGCTGACACGAATCATCGTGTGGTCGAGTAGTCCCGTCATGTGCGGTAGATATCGCTACCATCGCACAAAAACGTAGTGACGTACCTCGCGATCCGCCGGCCGACCGTTCGGCCGACTCTTTGGCCGTTCACACCAGAATCGCTAATGGTGTCGGCTCCCAAACGGCACCTGACTGGAATGCTCGAAGCCATACTCCGCGTGGACGTGCTGTTGTTCCTCGCTATCGGGCTGCTCGGCGGTGCCCACTGTATCGGGATGTGCGGTCCGCTCGTCACCATGTATTCCGAGCGGATGCAACCACGCCCGGACGGCGGGACGGCGGGTGGGACACGCCGCGGTCGACGGAGCCACCTCTCCCTCTATGAGGTGCGCCAACACGCGCTGTTCAACGTGGGGCGTGCGACGAGCTACACCGTTTTGGGCGCAGCCTTCGGCGCGCTCGGGGGTGCCGTCTTCGTCACCGCCGATCAGCTGACGGCGACAGCCGACCTCCTCCGGGGCGGTGTCGGTATCGCGATCGGCCTGTTCGTCATCGCGGCCGGCGTGAAGTACCTCTTCGGAGGCGGGGCGGCCGGGATCGAAATCCCGGGCGTCGGGCGGGTGACGAACTGGATCGCTGCCCGAATACACGGCTATGTCAACAGCCCGGGTATCGTCGGGCTTGGAGCGCTCCACGGATTGCTTCCGTGTCCGATCCTGTACCCCGCGTATCTGTTCGCCTTCGCCACCGGCTCGGCGATTTCGGGCGCGGTCGCGCTGGCGGCACTCGGAATCGGGACGATTCCGGCTGTTTTCCTCTACGGGACGCTCATCGAGGCGGTCGACGCGGTCCATCGGCGTCGGCTGCACCGGGTCCTTGGCGCTCTCTTCGTCGTGCTCGGCTACGTGCTGTTGGCCCACGGGCTGATGGCCCTCGGAATCCACATTCCGCATCCGATGTTGCCGCACTACCAGCCGCTCGGCGGCAGCATGGCGATGATGCAGAACTGTTCTTCTAGTGTGGTGGTCGGGCTAGCGGCAGCGTTTCCCCGATAGTGAGTGGCAAGTCCACCGGCCAATCGAAAGTGGAGTGCGATGAAGACGTGTGGTTTGACCCCCACTCGGTCTCGGGCTATAATTCGATCATACGTCGTCCACGGCGAGTCGAACTCAGTGAGGGACGATCGATCGCGGTGTTCGAATAGCGCCGGTGTCTCTGTTGGTGTTCTGCATACCAGTTCGACCGTATCGGTGCTCGGTGCGACGGAACTGACTTCGGATAGATCAGGTCCGTCCTACCGATTCCCTGTGAGGGCTTCTATACTTCCGCCCGGCAGCATGTACCTGGCGAGCTGAACTCCTCAGCTTTCGTCCGGTGATCCTCCTGAGAGAGCTTCAAGCGATTCGACGATCACGTCGACACCGATCTCGAGAGCGTCTTCGTCGATGTCGAACCGCGGAGTGTGATGGCCCGACGGATGATCCGCGCCGATCCCGACGAACGTCGCGTCGCCGCCTTCCGCTTGAACGCGCTTGATGAGATACGAGACGTCCTCGCTCACCGTCATCTGTTCTCGCTCGGCGACGGTCGTGACCGAATCGACCGACCGGGCGGCGTCGGCGACGGTCGAGACGAGCTCGTCGTCGGCCTCGAATGTCGTCGTCTTGCCGTACAGCGACGTCTCGTATTCGACCTCGTGCATGCCCGCGGCGTGTTCGGTGATCCGTCTGGCGGAATCGAGCATGTACTCGTTCAGTTCGGCGGTCTCACCGCGTACCTCGACCCGCATCCGGGCGAGATCCGAGATCGCGTTCTGGACGTTCGGCGATTCGACGCGGCCGACGTTGATCCGTGTCGCCCCAGCCTGATGCCGTGGGATCGAATAGAGGTTCTGGATCGCCGCTGTCGCCGCCTGCAGCGCGTTCCGTCCCTCGTCAGGGGCCTTGCCGGCGTGGGCCGACTCGCCGCGGAATTCGACGTCGATCTTCGCGTTCGAGAGCGGTCGGTCGTACCCTGCGATGATCTTTCCAGTCTCGTTGCCAAGCCCGAGATGGATCCCGATGAAGTGATCGATATCGGCGAGGTGGTCGGTCCGGCTCATGGGTAGTCCTCCCCTCCCGCCCTCCTCGGCCGGTTGGAAGAGTAGCTTCACCGTCCCGGCGAACTCCGCGTCCGTGTCGAGTTTCCGCGCGATACCGACGCCGATACTCGTGTGACCGTCGTGGCCACAGGCGTGCATTTCACCGGGATGTCGGCTCGCGAACCCGTCCCGCTGTGGTCTGTGGTCCGAATCACCCGATTCGGTGATCTCCAGGGCGTCGGTATCGACCCGAACCCCCACGACCGGTCCCGTCCCGTCGCCGAACGTCTTCTCGGCAACGAGCCCGGTTACGGCCCCCATCCGATCGAGGTACGTCTCGGGAGCGCCGAGGTCTTCGGCTCTATCCCGTGCGCGCTGTATCTCGTCGGCGTCCGGCACGCCGAGGCGTTCGTCGATGTCGACTGCTTCGGCGCCAAGAGCCAACTCGTATCCGCGTTCGTCGAGTTCTTCGGCGACGAGCGCCACCGTCCGGAACTCCGTCCAGCCGGCTTCGGGGTGGCTATGGAGGTCGCGTCGCAGTTCAGACAGCGAGAGATCGCGTACACTCGTCATGACGGACGGTCCGATCGCAGATTCTTATAATTATCCCGTGTTTTTCACGCCCGCGGCGATTCCTTTCACCGTCAGCCGGAGCGACCGTTCTTCGACCTCCGAGCGGTCATCCCGGTCGAGAAGTCGGATCTGCAACAGATTGAGTGGGTCGACGTACGGGTTACGACGATCGATACTCTCGGCGAGCCAGCCGCGTCCGACGAGCGACTCACGGCCGGTGATCGATCGAACCAACTCGACAGCCCGCTCGTACTCCGATTCGATCTGTCCGAATATCCGCTCCCGGAGTTCCTCGTCGACGAGTTCCGCGTACTCGGCTGCGATCTCCATTTCGGTACGTGCCAGCGCCAGCGCGGCGTTGTCGAGCATCGTTCTGAAGAAGGGCCACTCGTCGTACATCTCTTCGAGCGTCCCGACATCGCCGCCCGCTTCCAGATAGGCGTCGAGTCCAGTCGCAAGCGAGTACCAGCCCGTGATCGGACACCGGGTCTGGGTCCAGGCGAACACCCACGGGATGGCCCGCAGGTCTTCGACGGTTCGCTCGCCGCTTCGGGACGCCGGCCGCGAGCCGAGGTTGAGGTCTTCGATGACCGAAATCGGTGTCGCGCGACCGAAGTACTCCAGGAAGCCCTCCGTCGAAAGCAGGTCCTGGTACGCTGTCCGGGCGGCGTCGGCGGCCGTCTCCATCGCGTCGAACCACTCCGGGCTGACCCGCTCGCCAGCCCCGGTGATCGCTCGCAATCGGGCCCTGATCTGTGCGTTGAGCATCTGTTCGAGTTCACGTTCGGCGATCGCCGGGTTGGCGTACTTCTCGGCGATGGCCTCGCCCTGTTCTGTGAACTTCACGTCGCCAGTAACCGTCTCCGGGGGCAACGCGAGCAACGCGTCGTTCATGGGACCGCCACCGCGGGATATCGAACCGCCCCGGCCGTGAAACAGCCGCATCTCGACGTCGTAATCATCACAGATCTCGCCGAGTCGCTTTTGATTGCGGTACAGCGACCACTGGGCGGCGAGATAGCCGTTCTCTTTGTTCGAGTCCGAATAGCCGAGCATGATCTCCTGTGTCCCACCGCGGGCTTCGAGAGCGTCGGCATAGGCTTCGTTTTCGAACAGCGTTCCCATTATACGACGAGCGCCCGAAAGAGCGGCTTCGGTTTCTAAAAGTGGAACGATGTCGATCCCGCTGTATCCCGGCACGTCGACGACGCCGGCCTCATTCGTCAAAAAGAGGACCTCCAGAACGTGTGAGGGCTCTTCACACATGCTGATGCAGTAGGTATCGATCGCGTCGGTGCCGTACTCCCGTTGCCAGTCGGCAAGCGTGTCGAACCGTTCGAGGACCCGGGCCGTCGTCTCCGAGCACTCGCCGGTCGCGTCGAAATCGATAATCGTCGGCGATCGACGGATCGCGTCGGTGAGAAACTCGACGCGTTCGGATTCGCTCATCGACTCGTAATCGACGCCCTCCCGGGCGAGTACCTCGGCGACAGCGATCGTATGGTTCTGTCGGTGATCTCGGAGATCGAGGCTCGCCAGATTGAATCCGAACGTTTCGGCGGTCCGGACGAGCGGATCGAGATGTGTCGTGGCGACGTCGTCAGCGTCGTTTGCCCGGAGGTCCGCCGCCAGCAACGTAAGGTCGTCCCGGAACTCGTCGACTTCCCCGTAACCGCCCGGGCGGACGTCCCCGACGCGGTCGAGACGCTCGTACATTAACAGCAGCTTCTGTCGATAAGGTTCGTCCGGATACCGGGTTTCAGCGTCCGTAGCGGTCGTCGGAAGACGCTCTTTGTCGGCCTCGATCGATCGTTCGAGGTCCTCGCTTACGTCGATCCGGGTCCCGTCCTGTGTGAGCGTGTTCGAAAGAGCGGTGATCCGGTCGCGATACTTCTCGATCACGACAGTGCGTTGTCGGTCGAGCGTTTCCGAGGTCACGTCGGGCGTCACGTAGGGATTGCCGTCCCGATCACTTCCGGCCCACGAACGGAACTCGAGAAGCTTCGGGACCGACTGTGACTCCGGCGAGAGTTCCGAGATCGTCCGGTAGACATCGCCGACGACGTCGAAAAGGACGTGTTCCAAGTACCACTGGACGTTCTGAACCTCGTCCCGTGGCTCCGGCCGTCGCTCTCTGATCTGGGGGGTCTGCCAGAGGCTCGTCACCTCCGCCTGTAACTCGCGTTCGAGCCGTGTGGTTTCCTCGTCGGTCAGCAGCCGTTCGTCCAGCGTCTCGACGATTTCGGCGACGGTTCGAAGCTTCGTGTTTACCGTCTTGCGGCGCGCTTCCGTGGGATGTGCGGTAAACGTCGGCTGTATCAGGACGTCTTCACAGACGCGGACTCTTGTTTCGCTGTCGACCTCGTTGAGTGCCTCGAACGCCTCTTCGAGTCCCTCGTCCGGAACCGCTGCCTGGGACTGTTCGCGGAGTGCCCGAACCCGCTCGCGCTCTTCGGCCAGATTGATCAACTCGAAGTACGTCGTGAAAGCACGTGCAACCGTCAACTCATCCGCCGGATCGAGGCCATTAAGAATCGATCGGATCTCCTCGCGTGTCTCGACGTCCCCGTCCCGATACGCGATCGCTGCCGTTCTGAGTGACTCGACCGTTTCGAGCGCCTCCGCCGACGCCTGATTGGCGATCACGTCTCCAACGAGCGCGCCGAGCTCTTGGACGTCCTGTCGGATATCCCGGCGATAGAGTTCCATGCACACGTTCTAGGGGCGATGCATCATAAGACCGTGGCCGGTGGCCAGGAGGCGATCGGTTCGACTCGCCGGTAATCCGTCTCTTCTACTTTCTTCAACAGGCTGAAAGAGAAATTTCGCCGTCCCAGTGGATCTCACGTCCGCACCGAGTTTCCGCATGATGCGACGCGGATAACCGATTCTGCCGAGAAACGGCTCCATAGAGTTTCTGTCGAGGGTGCGTTTGCGCACCTGCTACAGCCCTGGGAACACCGAGTCGTTCGCTCCCGTGACTTCCTCTCTCCGAGAGCCAGTGCGTATCCACGCTCTCTGAATGTCTCTACCAGAGCTGTCATTCGGTGCTCCTTCCAGCTATCTCTCAGACACTGATCAAGGTCATGTCTCAGCTCCGATAACGAATAGCCGTCGGTGCCGTGCAAGCGGATGTGTTCGTGGGTCAATAAACCTGTTCGCCATAGTCGAATCAGTGCACACTCTTTTCAGCGGTGGCGTCGGCCGTTTTCAGGAATTCACTGTTTAATAAAACAGAAAAATTAAATGTACTCATATTTTATACTAACATACATAATTCGGTAAATTGGGTTTGGAGAAGCGACTTGTTTCTAGATAATAGAGACAATACGGCTAACAAGTATAAAATATAGGGGAAAACGAAAGAAAATAGCAATATTATCTTGACTTTAATTCCCTGATCTTTCTGCAATATTTTCCACTCAAATAACGAAATACATACAGATAATAGAAATAAAAGAAATTTGCCATTCATACCGGTGCTCAAAGCTTGTCCCTAATATCACAGTTCCAGCCGCTTGTCGACCGCAATTATGAAGCTGCCAACGATTCGCTAACACGGATAATATTGTTTGTTATTTACCTAAACCCTACCG
>Ga0102935_1000538_pt1 | contig 13734 bp, 13 predicted proteins | sample SalPonR2_A_D2_MG_FD_78508 | JGI IMG/M metagenome (GOLD analysis project Ga0102935, IMG submission 78508) | Salt pond soil microbial communities from South San Francisco under conditions of wetland restoration - Salt Pond MetaG R2_A_D2_MG | ecosystem: Environmental > Aquatic > Marine > Intertidal... | reverse complement strand
TTCATTCATGCCTGACGACGCTACCCCAGAGCCGCAGCTCGTCGACGGCGAGCAACGGCTGTTCGTCGACTTCGACAACACGATCACGAAGGACGACGTCGCCTACTGGAACGGCGAGCGGCCCGAGGTTGACCCGATCGTCGCCGAACGCGTCCGATCGCACTACTACGCCGGCGGGACGGTCGTCGTCTGGACAGCCCGCCCCTGGAGCGAGGCCTACCGGATCGCCGCGCACCTGACGGAGTGGCAGATACCGTATCACGGCCTCCGCTGCGAAAAGGGCTCAGGCGACACCTACGTCGACGACAAGGCGCTGCACCCATCGACATTCTGACATAGACGGCCTCACCGGTTTTCACGCCCACACAGCAGTCGACACCGGTTTTAAAATATAAAATCCGCCTGAACGCTGCGGAACGCTATCACCCATGTCTACTCGCGACCGTCGTGTCAATCTCGCGCTGAAATGGCACTATCTCGACAATCTCGATGTCGGTGAGATCCGGGAGCGTTTTGAGCGTGAGGGGATTGGCTCGTTTGCGCGAGCAACTGTTCGAGGGTACCTCAACGAGAAGCCGAAAGAGGAGATCATCCAGGCGATCGAGCAGGAGAACGCCAACGTTCGCCTCCAGGCTGCCGAACGGTTCGAGCGACTCTACCAACAGGCGATCGAGGATCACGACGAACTCGCCGTCGACGACGAACCGGTCGTCGCGATGGTCCCGCAGATGGACGTCAACAAAAGCGAGACTGACATCCGCGTCGCTGACTGGGAGCAGCTCGACCCCGACGATGAGCGGTGGCCCGAGTGGGCCGACGAGCGCGACACACCGATTGCATTTACCGATGACACTCGCCTGATCGAACCGGGCGCTGAGTACCCGATCGGTGCGAAGCGTGGCCGCCGTCCGGAGTACCGGAAGGCCGTGGTCGGCCTCCGGCGTGACCAGCCCGACCGCGTCGGCCGGAGCTACGCCCGCCAGGAAGCCGCCTCACACATGCGCGAGAAGGCGGACGTCCTCGGCATCTACGAGACGGACATCAATCTGAACACCGACCTCGAGGGCGCACTCCTCGAATCCCTAAAAGGCGCGTACGAGGACGACGATGACTGACTGGGAGCCGGTTCAAGAAGGCGCGTTCTACGAACTTCTTGCCGAGCAAGTTGAAGACGGCTACTTCGATTCCGAGGACGACGATGAGTAGCAGGACACCCACTTCTACCGAGACGTCGTCGAGACCGAGCGTCGAGCCGCCTGAGCACTACGCGACTCGTGCGAAACGCGGCGACGAGACGTGGCTTGAGGATGCCATCGAGGACTACCTTGGCCTCACGGTCACCGCGGCCCAGCAGCGCATCTGCCAGGCGCTCGTCAACAACGAGAAGGTGGTCGTGGTCACGGCGAACGGGCTGGGAAAGTCGTACATCCTCGCGGCGATCGTCAACGTCTGGCTGCTGACGAAGTACCCAGCCATCGCCTTCGGAACGAGCGGAACGTATGCGAAGCTGAAGCGGACGTTCTGTAAGCCGATCGAAGCACTCCACGACAACGCGCTCCAAGGCGTCGGCCTCCCGGGGACGTACAAGCAACAGCCGCCCCGCATCGAGATCGACGGCGAGCCGGAACACTACTTCGAGGCGGCCAGCCCCGAGGACGCCGGCGAGCTCGAGGGCGTCCACACCGCCTACACGCTCGGCATCATCGAGGAGGCCGACAAGAAGGCCATCGACGAGGACGTCCTCGACGCGATGACGTCGCTGGTCACCGACGACCGCGATCGGCTCATCGCCATCTCGAACCCGCCGACAGACGAGACAAACGTCGTCGCCGACCTCCTGGACGATCCGACGTGGGCAACCGTCCAGCTGTCGAGCTTCGAGAGCCACAACGTCCAGGTCGAGACGGGCGAGGCAGACGGCCCGCTGATCGACGGGCTGGCCACGCTCGGGAAGATTCGTGACGACTGGGAGAGCTTCAACGACGAGCCGTGGCCGGGCGTCGAGCAGGCGCGGACAGCTCACGAGCGCAAGAAGGACCTCGACACGCGCTGGTACCGCCGGAGAGCTGGTGTCATCCCACCGGACACGGCCAGTGCGTACCGTCCGTACAAGGCCAACACGGCAAAGCAGGCGTACACCGACCCGGCCGCGACGAACTACTTCGGCTCGGCCGACACGACCAACCGGCCGGTCGGAACCGGCATCGATGTCGCCGGCCCAGGGAGTGACCGGACGGTCGCGATCTCCTACTTCCGAAACGGCGACTTCGAGGTCCGCTACACGACCCAAGACGCGGACTACCCGGCACAGGAGACGGCGCTGATGAACGACTCCCGGCTCGGCGGCGATCCACACCACCCGGTCGCTGTCGACGCCTCCGGTGAGGGTAGCGGGCTGCCGAGTTACCTCGCTGACCGACTGCCGGACGTCCACCGGTTCGGGAGCGACAAGAACCCGCTCACGGACGGGACTGACGACGACAACCCGTACGGCCTCGTGAATTACGCCTCGCAGCGCGCGGAGGCGCTGGCCGCCCTCGGCGACGTCCTCCCGGACGCGACGTACATCGACACGGACCTGCGCGAGGAGCTGGTCATCGGTGGTCGGACGATCGAGTATGGCACGAAGACGATCGACTCACGCGGCGAGCACGGTGCGGAGGTTGTGACGGTCAACTCGAAGGAGGACGTCGAGGAGCGACTCGGCCGTTCGCCGGACTTCCTCGACGCAGCGGCGCAGGCGGTGTGGGCGGCCGAGTGTACGCCGGACGCCCTCGAGGCGAGCGACGTAGTGGTACTCTAACATGCAAGTCACAGTACTCTGGACCGGCGAGGCAGCCGAGGCACAGGGCCGCGAAACGACGTGGCACAACATCGACTGGGTGGAAGAACACCCCGACGAGTTGAAACTCCACGCAAGCGACAGCGATCATCCGGTTGTCGTCGATCGCGACTACGTCCTCGCGTACAACCGGACGGATACGGAGTAACTGAGTCATGCGCGACCCAGCTACTGGTCGACCGGTTCCGGACGACCAGGCCAGACTCGCGGCGGCCGGCGACGGTTCTGGTGAGGAACTCGAGGCCGACCCGCAGGCTCGCGACGAGAAGCCGATCACGGTCGGCTCCGAGGAGCACACGGCGGAGCCCGAGTACGACAACATCTCGTCGTGGGTCGACCAGTTCAAGAACAACCCGCTGGTCGGTGTCCCGCATCAGAACTTCGCCGCGGACGTCACCGAGCCGGGCGCGGCCGTCGTCGTCGAGCAAGACGACATGGACGGGGACGCCAACGCCCCCAACGATGCCGACATACCAACTGTCCCCGAGGACTTCCCGGACAGCCGGTACGCTGGCCTCGATCTCGACGAGGCGCTTGAACAGTGGCTCGGCGACTGCTACATCGACGGGTGGGATTTCGACGCCGACTTCTCTGAACTCCTCGAGGCGGTCGTCCTCGACCGGCGTGGCCGGCGGGGGACCGCCATCATCGAGCACGCCTACGACGACGCGACCGAGCGCAGGCATCTGCTCGGGCTCCGGCCGATCAAAGTCGAGACCGTGACGGCCTACACGCGCGAGGGGAAGAACATCGTCCTCCGGCCGGATGATCAGACAAACGACTTCGAGAGCGTCGCCATCTACGACCTCGGCGACGACTCCCGTGAGGACGCCCCACGGACCCCGGCGGGCAAGACCGCGGCCATCGCGCAGTATGATGACGTCTTTGGGACGAGCGAGCGCGACGAGATCCCGTTCGCGCTCTCGGATATCACCGTCTCGGCGTACAACGCTGACACCGGACAGTTGTTCGGTCGCCCCGACACGGCGTCCGTGGCCGACCGGGCGGCGGCCGTGAAAAAGAAGCTCGAACGCGTCGACCAGGCAGTGTTGAACGCGGCATTCACGAACATCATCGCTCGCGTCGACTCGACGGACGGCGAGGTCGTCAAGAAAGTTCGCGACAACCTCGATCCGAACGCGCCGGAGACGGTGTCGGCGACGAATGCACCGGTCGAGCTGACCGAAGCCGACGGTGGCGTCCCGGATGCCGTCGGCACGATCCAACAGGAAATCGAGTTCGTGCTCGCGGCGATGCCGACGCCACTCTACCGCGTGGGCTTCGCCGGCGACATCAACCGCGACGTGACCGACGTCCAACAGGAAGACTACCGCGACGAGATTCGGCGGGAGCGGACGCGTCTCGAGGCTGACTTCCAGAAACCGATCCGGATGAAGGCCGCGGAGTTCCTCGAAGGCGATCCACACGCGGAGCTCCCCGACGGTGTCGATGTCCACCTCGAAATCCGGCCGCCGGACGCGGAGAGCCCGCTGCAGGACGATGCGTTCGACGCGGACGCGTTCAACACGCTGATGAGCGGGTTGAGCACGGCCGCCGGGCCGAAGGGTGGTGCCGATGCGATCATCCCGCGGCGGGTGATCGTCGACCAGCTGCTCGACATGGACGCCGACGAGCTGCTCGGTGAGCCGACCGACGTCGGCGACGACACGGCAGCGGCGCTCGAACCCGCCCAGACGGATCCGGAGGTCCAACGGGCGTTCGAGGAGTTCACCGACGCGGAGTTGTCGCCGGGCAACGAGACAGCTTGGCTTGAGGCCCGCTACTCCGAGGGCGACGACGGTTCTTTTAGCGACGTGCCGGTCATCCCGACCGGCATCGAGACGCTCTCGGACGCGTGGGTCCGACGATGGGCGGAGTGGATCGCCGCCGGGCGGCCGGAGATCGCGGAATCGGAGCAGCTCGCCGAGGTCGCCGAGCTCGACTGGAACCCGTCGCTCCACCCGCGCAACCCGCGGACGGGGCAGTTCGTCGAGCGGCCGTTCGACCTACCCGACGACGCCCCGGACTTCGGGGATATGTCGGCGGCGGAGACGCTGTCGTACATCGACGAGAACGGCGGCGACATCGCCGGCACGGTGTTCGACCCCGACTCGCCGGTGACGGTCGACGGCGTGTCGAACGACGCGACGAGCCTGGACGACGTCGGCGATGGCAACGGGGACGCGTCATCATCGTCGGCAGCGGAGTTCCGGCGTGGTATTGACACAGTCGAAACCGGCGCCGAGCTCAGCGCCGAAGAGGTTTCACCCGGCGACACGATACAAGTCGGCGACGGGCGGATGGCAACGTATGTTGAGGTGGAAGAGGTCGCGGACCCCGAATACGCTGACGACCTCGTCTTTCGGGGGACGAACGCCGCCGGAGGCCCTTCTGAAGCCCGCTCCTCGAAAGGGACTATCCGCGAAGCCGAGCCGGTCAGGACACCAGACTTCGATCTTGAGTGGGGAGACGATCTCGATGCGCGAACCGAAGAGACGCTTACGGCGATCGAAGAGTCCGTCCCGACTGGAGACGACGCCCCGCTAAACTACGGGAGTATGCCCCTCCCCGACGACGATGCGTTCGACGAACGCGGGGCAGAGGGTTTCCTTGATGAGGTTCGACCACAGCTCGCCGCCGGGCTCGCGGCTGCTAAAGATGGCGAGGTCGCAGAAAAGACGCTCGGACGGTTCGGGCAGTTAGGCGATAATGGGCCTGGAGCCGACGGGAAGTTGCGGAACTTCTCGGGAACGGCAAAAGTCGCCGGGCAGGGGCGCGAGGCGATCAAACTTTCCACGCTCAGTGAACAGACATCTATCCACGAAGCCGCTCATAACTTGTTCAAGGCGTTTGGGCTTCGGGGACAGTCGAACGGAGCGGCACACGACTATGAGGGCGACATCCCCGACTTCGACCTCACGTCCACCGCGGGCGAAGCCGACGACATCGACAGTTACAGTATCACACCGCCGGATGAGACGCCGATCGACACAGATGGAGACGGGGTCTCATTCGGCCGCAGCGAGTGGGAGACGCGCGTCCGCGGTGAAGTGAGTCGAGAACTCTCGGCAAACAGGTTCTCCGAGCCGGACGACTTCGAGACGTGGGCGACCGAAGACGCGGCTGTCGGCGATATGCTGCGTTTTGATGAGTATCCGCTCCAGACATTCGACGAGGGCGGCCCACAGAACTACCGGATCGCTGAAACGCTCACCGGCGATGAGGTCGACGTCGTCGGCGCGCGCCGTGGGTTTGAACTTGAAGGCCCGGACGGTGAAACGTTCCGTGTCGGCGTCCGTCGGGGTGGGGAGATAAAATCGGCCGACATCCATGAGACGAACGGTTTCTTGCCGGACGTAAACAAAAAGCGAAACGGAACCCCTGGCGCGTGGGGGTCATCGTCGCCCGATCTCGATGAGGTGCTCGGGAATGACGACCCGAGCGACACAGCGACGGAACGCATCCACCGGGTCGCCCGCGAAGCGAACGCGGCATGGTTTAAAATGAACCTCATAAACCAGAACTCCGGCGAGTCCGCGGCGGAGGAGGCGACGATCGGTGGGAACTATTCAGCGACCAACACGCATGAAACACTCGCCCGACTCCACGAATATATGCAGGCTGATACCTCAGCCACGGAAAACGCCCAGACCGCAAAATCTCTCGTGAAACACCACCCGCGGCTGCTTGAATCATACCGACACGCGTTCGACATCCCGGATCAAATGCGAGAGAATATCAACAGCGCCCTCGCTGGCACCGATGCGGAGGTCCGGCTATGAGGCGCGTCATCCTCAACTCTGACGGCGACCGGCTCGGGATGGTCAACGACGACCCCTTTGAAGTCTCGCCGGCCGCGACCGCCGACGCAGACCTCGAAGCGGCGTTCGAGGGCGTCGCGGACGCGACCGACGCCGACACCGCAGCGCCGCCGGTCAACTCCGACCAACTCGCCGCCGAATCATTCGATTCGGAGAGCCTCGCCCATCGCCGCCAGCTTATCCGAGCCGCCGCTCGGGCGAACGGGTGGGCACTCGTCAATCCGACGGAGGCTCAACGTGGCACCCTTGCCCGACAGTATTTGGAGGGCGACGTCGTCCAGTCGCCGCAGGGGCTTGGCGTCGTGACCGGTGTCGAGACGGAGCCGTTCGAGGGCAAGAACGGGGAGCAGATTGACGCGAGCGACTCCTCGCCGACGTACATCGTCGCCCTCAAGGACGCCCGCGTCGGCGTCGGCTTCTACTCGGCGTCGGAGCTCTCGGAGACGGAGATGCCGGACACGGGCGTCGGCGACCCGACGGCGGCGCTCGCGATGTCTGACGCCGAACTCGCCGACGGTGACGCGGCGCTCGCGGAGACGACGTTCGACATCCCCGACTCGTGGGAGGACTCGCCGAAGTCGAACCGTCTCATTCTCCTCGACGCGTGGTCGTCGATGGGGGGCACCTTCGAGGGCGCCCGCCGTGAACTTGGTTCGAACCGACTCGCAGCGAGCATGAAAGACCGCGTCCTCCAGTGGGAAGCGTGGCGAGAGGGCGTGACTGACGATGCCTGACCCGTCAAAGGAGCGTCGCGACGACTTCCTCGCAGCTATCCGCGAGCGTTTCCGGGACGTCCGCGAGGCGATCGTCCGGTGGGTTGGTGAGGAGGACATCTTGGGGCTGCGGACGAAAACGAACACGCCGGCGACGGCGGCTGAGTCACCTGACGACGCCCCCGACATCTTCCGGTTCCAGACGGACTCGGCGAAGGTCGGGGCATTCATCGCGTGGCTCGGCGACCGCGTCCAGCGTGACGTCCTCAAGCCCGCCGACCGAGAAGCGATCCGGAACGGCGAGCACTGGACGGCTGACCTGCTTCGGCCGACGTACGTCCAGGCGTGGCAGCAGGGGCGCTCCCGGCTCCGGACGGCGGGGGTCAGTATCGGGCCCGTAGAGGACGCTGAGGACATCTTCCAGCTGCCGGTCGCCGAGCGTGACCTGCGTCGGATCTACACGCGGACGTACGAGAACCTGCAGTCGGTCACGGCCGACACCGCCGAGCCAGTCCGGGAGACGCTCACCGAGGGCCTTGAGAAGGGCTGGAACCCACGGAAGACGGCCCGCGAGCTCGACGAGACGGTCGAGTCGCTGCAGCGAACACGGGCCGAGACACTCGCCCGGACGGAAACGGTGAGCGCCTACACCGAGGGCACGATTTCGCGGTACAAGCGGGCTGGCGTCGACACGGTCCAACACGGAGAATGGATTGATTCTGATGACAGCCGGGTCTGCCCAGTCTGCAGCTCTCTCGATGGACGCGAGATACCACTCGCGACGATCGACTCGGAGACGTTCACGTTCTCTCCGGATGACGACGAGCCGGATTCTCTCGCCGGGACGTACGGGCTGAAGCCTCCGATCCATCCTGGAGGGAGGTGCGTACTGGCACCCATCGTCGACTGACGACGTCAACGCCGATGACGCCCGCTGGGGCCGAGGTCCAGACCCAGCACAGGACACGCAGTTTTCCAACACATCACGATGCTATGAGTCACGCACAAATCGAGAGCCGTATCGCCGGCCTCGCCGACCCAGATCCGCCGGATCCCGACGACGAGTCGGCGCACCGGATCTCGGGCATTGCAATCGGCGCGGGCGATGTCACCAACGGCCTCCACGGCAAGAAGTACTGGGGCGCCGAGGAGCTCCAGGAGGCAGCGGCCTCGCTCATCGGCACGCCGGTGAAGGCGCTCCACTCCGAGCAAGAGGTGGGCGAGATCGTCGACGCCGGCTATCTCCCGGACCGTGGCGTTGTCTACGAGGCCGCCCTCACCGACGCCGAACTTGCGAAAGGCGTCGACAACGGCCGGCTCACCGTATCGATCGAGGCGGACCACTACGACGGTGGCAACGTCGAGACGTCTCGCGGGACAGCGATGGCCGCCACCGGGATCAACTTCACCGGGATGGCGATCGTCCAGCGCGGGGCGGCGCCATCGGCGACGGCCGAGTCGGGCGAGGCGGCCGCGCTCTCGCCCGCCGAGATCCATGACGCGCTCGCCGGCGATGGCGGCGTCGACATCAACGCAGACGGAGCTCCGGACACCGCTGACGGAGCGGAGGCCGCACTCGCGGATATTGAGGAGATCGACATCGGCGACGTCGTCTCGTGGCGGACCGGCAACGGCACGCTCGCCTACGGGAAGGTCCGTGGGTCGATCGAGTCGGGATCGTACGACGACGTCTTCGACATCGACCGGCGCGTCACAGCGCCCGCGATCCTCGCCGTCCGGTATCGGCCGGGGCAGGGCAACACGTGGGAGTCGACCGAGACGCAGGTCGCGCGAAACCCGGACTCGGTGACGCTCCTCGAGAACTTCCCTGCCGCGCCGGCTCAGGAGTCGACTGCGGATGCGTCCCACTCAGGCGACGGCCGGGATGACGTCCCGGCGTCCTCGTCGGCAGCGCTCGCGGGCGACTACGAAGAGGGCGAAACTGTCCAGTGGGACTGGGGCGACGGCACGGCGTACGGCCGTGTCGCTGAGAGGGCCGTCGACGAGGGCGTCCTCACCCGGACGTTCGACGGAACCGAGGTCACCCGCGATAGCGACGAGGAGCCGGTGCTCGTTCTCGATGTCTGGCGGGGCGAGCCGGACGATGCTGACGGCGAGGGCGAGTACGAGGGACAGGCGCTCCAGTACGAGTCTAGAGTCGGATCTTGGGACGCCCCCGAACGGGCGCAGATGGCCGAACCCACAGCTGACGACCCCGTCCCACCGACGATGTGCCGGGAGTGCGGCGAGCGTGAGCGCACGTTCAACACGATGCGGTGTCCGGCCTGCCACTCCGAGATAAGCGAGGATGATCACCCGCCGCTCGCCACGGCTCCCGACGAGGAAATCGAGGCGTGGCGCGACCAGCAGTCGGCCGCCGCCGCGATCCCGTACGAACCCACGAACGTCTCGATCGACGACATCACCGCCGACGACGGACCGGGCTTCACCGACGACGAGTGGAACGGCGACGACGTCATCGCGTCGCTGCCGAACCCCTCGGACTCCGAGGAGGCCACCGACGTCCTTGACCGGACGATGGCCGTCGTCCCGGCCGATGACGACGCCCGGGACGTCAAGTCCAACTGGAAGGCACCGTTCCGCGCCGGCGTCGATGCCCCGGTGAACACGCGGGCGCTCGTCGCGATCGATGGGGCGCTCTCGGGCGCTCGGGGCGGCTTCGACGGCCTCTCCGAAGAGACTGAGTCGGCGCTATCCGAGTGGACGCAATCGCTGCTTGAGGCGGCGCGGGACGACAGCTACGGCGCGACCGACGCCGAGGCGGCGCAGTCGGCAACGGCGACCGCTTCCCCAGCGGCCGATGACGGCACCGGGCCCGAGGATGCTGGGCGCACTGACACGGACGCGAACACCACTGTAGATTCCAATCACGATTGTGAACGCGGTGCAGCAGCTGCATCGCGGGAGCCAGACATGGGAGACGACGACAACACCACTGACCCGGACGTGACCGAGCTCAAGGCTCGGCTGTCCGAAAAGACCGATCGCATCGACGACCTGGAGGCCGAGCTGTCGGAGCTCCGGGACGAGAACGAGACGCTGGAAGCACGCGCTGCGGCCGTCGACGAGGCCGAAAGCGCGTTCGCGGCGGCGCTCGCCGAGCACGTCCCGCGTGACGCGGAGGCGCTGCAGGCGGACCTGTCGCTGAGCCAGCTGCGTGAGTGGCTCGAGGACATCGACGAGGCGAGCGTTGAAGACGCCGCGGCCGCCGAGGCCGACGTCCGCTCCGGCGCGGGGACGGAGACAGCCACGCTCTCGGAGTCCGATCGCGAGCGCAAGCAGGAGCTCGAAGCGAAGCTCTCCGAGCTCAACGACAAGGAGGGCATGCTCGCCGAGAAGGAGCGCGACCGCCTCGAAGCTGAACTCGCCGACCTGACTGGAGGTGGCGCATGAGTCTCAAGCCCGGGCAGAGCCACAAGGGCGACGCCCAGCATACCGAGACGCGGATCGCTGCCGAATCGCTGGAGTCCGGTGCCGCCGTCGCACTCGACGCGAATGACGAACTCGTCGCCGCTGACGACACGAACGACACGACCGTCTACGGCGTCGCCGGCTACTATCCGGATGGGATCGAGGCCGGCGATGACGTGCTCGTCACCTACTCCGGGCCGGTCGTCGCCGACGTCGCTGCCGGCGTCGGTGGCGGCGTCGTACTCGGCGCGTCGGCGACCGAGGGCCAGCTCGCCGCTGGCTCCTCGGCGAAGGGGATCATGACGATGTACGCGGAGGGGGCTGCGCCGAACGGCATCCCCGACGTCCCCGGCGGGTACGCGCACGTCGACGTCTGAACTGACCACACACCACCACTAGCAGATCACACGAGGACTTTTAGATGGCACTTCCTGACATCGAGCAGATTGTCGACCCGCAGACCGTCCGTGAGGCGGCTGCGGATCGGATCGAAGCACAGACCGTCGTCCGTGAGTTCTACCAGGAGCCGCCGGGCGGGATCCCGGATGGCGCGGGCAAATCCTACCAGATCCCGGTGCCCGCCGAGGAACTCGGCGAGCCCGAAGAAGTCGAGCCTGGCGCGGACACGACCTACGACCGCGAAGAGTACGGTCGCCCCGAAGTCGTCCGGCAGATCTTCAAGAAGGGGTCGAAGATCCCTGAGGAGGACATCAACGACAACATCTTCGATCTCCTGCAGGATCACCTGGACGGCCACGCGAAGAACATGTCCAAGCGCCTCGACCGGGCCGCGTTCGCGGTCCTCAACGCCGCCGCCCCGGCGGCGAATGCCGTGGGCGACGACGACGGCACGCTGTCGTTCACCGACATCAACGCCGGCGTGACTGAACTCGCCCAGCGCGGCGACGACGGCTTCACCGCCGACATGGCGCTCGTCGGCCCCAGCGGCAAGGAGGCGCTGATCAACTATCTCGCCGAGCGCGGTACCGACCTCGGTGACGAGGCCGTCCAGAATGGCGAGCTCGGCGAGTTCGCCGGTATCCGGTTCATGTTCTCGAACAACGTCACCGTCGGCGCCAACGAGGCGATCGTCGTCGACACCGACGAGTTCGGGTACGAAGGCGAGTGGCAGCCCGTCGACACGGACCAGACCACCGATTTCGACGCCGACGCGATCAAGATGAAGATCAAGGCGGCGTACGGCTGGACCGAGAAGTTCGGAGATGCGGCTGTGAGAGTCCAGGGCTGATCGCCCATGCCTGAAGACGCCCAGCGGCTCCACATCGCTGACACCGAGCGAACCGATCCGGACTTCTCCGGGGCGTTGTCGTTCGGTGCGCATCCCGATGGTGAGCTCGCGTTCGAGGACGGCGTTGCGATGGCGTCGGTCGACGTCGCCGAGGCGATCGCCGACCAGTATCCGAATATCGAACTCGGCGGGAGCGTCGCGACAGCCGACGTCAACGGCGTTAGTGGGAACGAGTCCACAGCGGAGGCCGGCGATGAGGCGGGGCCGCCGTTCGCCCCGAGTGAGTACTCCGTCGACGATCTCCGTGACAAGCTCGACGCCAGCGACTACGGCGTCGACGCGCTGGAGGCGCTCCGCACGGCGGAGACGACGGGTGACAACCGCACGACCGCCCTCGAGGCGATCAGCGACGCACTCGACGCTGTGGAGGGGTGACTGAGTCATGGCCTACGACGCCGAATCGGACCTCAAGTACATCGAGGGCCTCGACGACATCCCGCTGACGGGGCCCGATCTGTGGGCGGACGACACCGCCGCCAAACTCGATAAGGCCGAGACCGCCGAGGCGAAGCTCGAAGCCGACGTCAACGACGGCCAGCCCATCGACGAGGCGACGCCACTGCACGCGAACGCCGCGAACGCTTACGCATCGTACCTGCTTTTCATCGGTCCTGAGCATCCCGAAGACGCACTCTCGGGGCAGATGTACGGCGGCGCTGGCGACGACACGATGGAGTTCGCCACCGAGGTCCACGATGTCTACCGCTCGCTGCGCTCAAGCATCGAGACCTCCGACGCCGACGAAAGCAGCGACGACACCAACGTCATCTACTCGGCGTGAGGTGAACTCGTGCGCATCGACGGCTTCGACGAGGCGGCCGATGAGTTCGTCGACTTTGCGGAGGGGCTTCGCGACGTCGCTGACAACATCGATGGTGCAGTCGACGAGGGCGTCAAGACAACCGCTTTCCAGATCGAAGGGACAGCCAAGCGGAAGGTCTCTGTCGACACCGGTGCGCTCCGGGCAAGCATCGAGGCCCGCCGGTTGGACATCGGCGCATGGGTCGTCGGCGCGAAGACCGAGTATGCCGCCGCGGTGGAACTCGGAACGGCGCCGCACGTCATCACCCCAGACGATGCCGATGCCCTCGCGTTCGAGGGCCAGGACGGAGCGCTCATCTTCCGGCAGCGCGTCGAACACCCCGGCACGCCGGCGCAGCCATACCTCGGACCAGCATTCCGCGCCCACGAGTCCGACCTGACGCAGAACATCAGCGATGAGATCGAGCAGCTGTTCGCGAGGTTTTTGTAACCAATATGACGCCACAGGAGGTCCTCGACGCGATCGTCCGTGCCCTCGAGCAGTCGCCGGGCTTCGATGGGGGCAGCTACGCAACAGAGGAGCTAGATCCCTCGGGCGCGGGCAACCGCTACGAGCAGCCGATCGTGACGCTGCAACCCACGTCGACAGTCCGCGCGGACCAGTGGAACACTGACCGCGTCGGCTACACGACTGACGACCAGGGCAACCGGACGGGCGAGATCTACGAAGCGACGTTCGATCCGATGGACGTCCAGGCCGACATCTGGGTCGCCGCCGGGAACACGCAGCTCGATGCGACGGCGCTCGGCGGCGATTTCAAGCGAGCGCTGTACCGGCACGACTCGCAAGGGCCC
>Ga0102935_1000537_pt1 | contig 13756 bp, 13 predicted proteins | sample SalPonR2_A_D2_MG_FD_78508 | JGI IMG/M metagenome (GOLD analysis project Ga0102935, IMG submission 78508) | Salt pond soil microbial communities from South San Francisco under conditions of wetland restoration - Salt Pond MetaG R2_A_D2_MG | ecosystem: Environmental > Aquatic > Marine > Intertidal... | reverse complement strand
TTTAGATAAAAAAGAGAAACAAATTATAGAAAAGTATAAATAGATAAATATAGGGAATATGTTTTAAAAGAACAGAAAAAAAGATAAGTGAAAAAAAGTAGGCTAACACGCAAACGCAAAACATAAATAGAAAAATACGGCAAAGTGTAAATAGACCTGAAAAAAAAAAAAAAAAAAAAAAAAAAATACATCAATTAAAAAAAAAAAAAAAATTATTTAAAAAAAAAAAAAAAAATATTATTTCTTTTTTTCTGTTTTTTTAAAACATATTCCCTATATTTATCTATTTATACTTTTCTATAATTTGTTTCTCTTTTTTATCTAAAGATAAAAAATACTTCTCCCTTTTTACACAAAAAAAAGTATAAAAGCTTTTTCCCGTAATGTTAAATACAATTTTAACTTATCTTATTTCTTTTCACTACGTCTTTAATATTGTATACTGGACCTGGCCAACTATTTATAAATTGAATTTCTTTAGAACGTCTCCCGTAAATATCTCTATACTCATCTCCATAATCTAACACAAGAAAATACAAACTGTCAAAACCATTTTCAACAACTGAATTTAGCAAACCTCTATTAGTATGTTCACCGTTTTCTAGACTCTTTCTATGCGAAATAAAGCGTTGTTCAATACTATAGGATTCACCAATATAAGAAATTAATGTACTGCTATTATATAATAAATATACACCAGGATCATTTTAAATACCATTACTTAAGTATTTCATTTGTTTCCAGCTACACGTTTTCTCAAAAGAAAACAATAAACTGTCAAATAAATTAGCTGCACTACTCTTTAAAAACAAATTTTTTGTATACGTTTCTAGTAAATTTCTAAGAATAATTATATCACTATCTAAAAGACCAATATAGCGCTCCCCGAAGGAAGCGATATATTGGTGTATGTTGCGATTATAATAAAGAAAATCCGCAAAAAATGAATCCTTTTCTAGTCTAGAAAGTAAAAAAGATTTAATTTGCGGAAGTGCAGAAGTGCTATTCAAACCGTCTCTAACAATTGCTAATATCCCTAAATTGTTATTAGGGAAACATTTCTTGAGTACCAGCATTGCTAACTAATCCACGCACCTGTACCATATCTGTACATTCCAGTACAGTACCACGTAAAAAACATGGCTCTAAACCCACTGTAGGGTAATCCATTAGAACTACATTTTTACCAAATGCAGATTCTAATGTTCTCCACATTTTCGGATTAGCAGGTTCAGCAATCTGCTCCACACTAGCGAAACTACTACACGTAATGTAGCGGTTTGACTTGTAAAACGTAGTTAAAGAATTACTGAATTGAGCTGTTAACAATAAGTTCCCATTTACATTAACCGTGTTATTAGGATTTTGCCCTAATACCAGAGATTGAAATGGAACTTCCAATGAAACAATTGGTTTCATGGGCGACTTTTTCGCAATTGCGGCATTTCTACCAAACCATGTGTTTGCCTCATAACTTTTGTACTTAATGTTATTGTAGATAATTTGTTTAGAGTAACAGTATCTTACATGACGTAAGATTTCCGTTTCTAAAACTTCCGTTAAGTACGTAGCATCGGCGTAAACACGAGTGCGGCACGCTGCACCTGTACATAGTATCAAGATTAGTAGTCTTGATCGCACTTATCACCTTGGTGTGTTCCCATTTTCCCGGGCCCCTATCAGCAATGATCGGGACTTATAGCAGGGATTAAAAGCAGGGTACTGCAATATCGCCTTCGGTACTCTATGTGAGGGGAAAGAGTGATAGAGCTATAGTGACGGTGTCGTCAACCAAGGCGAGGTGGATTCTTTAATGTTTCCACTCTGGGCTAGGGGCCAACGACTCGTGATGTTGTCCCAGGTGATCATATAGCCCCGGCACGATTGTCTATAGGACTTAGGTTTCGCTCGTAACTATGTATTGGTGAACGTGTAACCTGCCTTCACGTTGTTCTATGGAACATGGGTGAACTAAGGGCAACCTGATATGACCGTGGAGGTAGGGGTCGAATTTCTTTCCTAGTTTAAGTGGCTAGCGAATCCTTCTAGATCTCTGGCTCAGAAGAATCTAATGGAAAAAGCAAAAGGGAAGTGGAATTTATTTATCCTATAACCTGCCATGAACGAATACGATTTTACCAAATGATTAGATTGTCTTCTTTATCCTTTGGATATTATTAGTGCTCTACTAGGGAGAAATGGTCAGGACGGGAAGGTCTTAAAATTACTGGACTATTACATTAATCCTCTGTAATGCCCCTGGTGTGGAATTACCTGGAGCATGGAACCAGGTCAACTGGAAAACCGTTATTTCTCAGGTTGAAACAATAAGGGGTGAAGCCTTCACTTGTTCGAAGTCTGGGGATCTATCGAAGTTGCGTGATGTTCAAAGGCGAATTCTTGAATCACCTGCTACTCTATTAACAGCCATACGTAGGGTTACGTCAAAATCTGCGGGGGTCGATGAGCTTATCGTTATTAACGATTCTGACAAATGGAATCTTTTCAATGATTTCATAGGTTTCGATTTGGCACATTGGTCTCCTCCTCCTGTTCGCAGGATTTATATCCTCAAAGCCGATAAGAAACGTTGGAGACCGCTTGGAATTCCCACTATCAAGGATCGAGTTATTCAAGCGGTTGTGTTGGACGCTCTGGAACCTGAATGGGAAGCCCGATTCGAAGGTGGATCATATGGGTATAGACCAAATCGCGGAAGGGCTGACGCTCTTACACGCACTTTCATTCATTTGGCGGCTTCTCCAACGTCACAACCAAACGTAAATCGCGAATGGGCTGTAGTAGCAGATATCTCTGGTTGCTTTGACAATGTATCTCACAAGTTCATTGTTGGCGCTATTGAAGGTTTCCCGGCAGATTTCCTTATCGCAAGATGGTTAACAGCTGGCATTCTTGAAGATGGCGTATTCGTAGAAACCGAAGCTGGGTTTCCACAAGGCGGAGTAATGTCTCCACTTCTGTGTAACATCGCTTTACATGGTTTAGGTACTTATGTAGCAAGTAATTCTACGTCAAGCAACAAGCCCGTTATGGTACGTTATGCGGACGACTTTGTTTTTCTTTGTAAATCCTATGCCATAGCGCAGGAATCTCTTCATTATGCTGAAAAATTCCTGCGCTCTCGTGGGTTAAAATTCAAAGAGACAGGCGAACCTTTGGTTGTACATATTACACAAGAGTTTGATTTCCTTAACTGTGTTTTCAGACGTGTAACCAACTATGGTTACAATAAGGCGCTTACTATTCGTCAACCCATCTTTAAAGGAAATAGGCTTATCGTCGAGCCTTGGTATGATGAATCGGACACTAACGGTGTCAAACATACTATCGTTTTGGTTACTATTTCGAAGAATAAGCTTAAGTCTGTTTGCGCTGGATACAAAGAAGTCTTCCGTTACTACCGTGGTTTCAAGATAAGTGGGTTAATTAATGCGTTAAATCCCAAAATAAAAGGTTTTGCCCTATCAGCGCGATCTATTGATTGCACAAAGGTCTTCCGATACCTAGACAACTACGTGTTTAGGTTAACGGTTCGCTTGCTTCGTAGAGAACATCAATCCAAGTCTTGGGACTGGATAAGAGCTCGCTATTTCAAGAAAGTCAAGCTTCCTAGAATAGACTCTGTATGGATTTTGGGTGACCCAGACTCTGATCTGACACTCTTACCTCACAGATACTTTTCTAAAGTAGACCATCCCCTGGTACGTGGCGACATGTGTAGGGATGATCCATCTCCTGTTGCTAAGGATTACTGGAAAAGACGCCAGCAACTCCTCCGCAAAGCGGTTGACTTGCTTTCTGGCTTAGACAAATCTTTGTCAGAATCACAAGAGCACATTTGTCCTATTTGCGACTCCTCTCTACACTCCGGCGAAAGACTGCAAAGACATCACATCATTGAAAGATCAAGAGGCGGAAACGACACATTCGGGAATCTTCTCTTACTCCACTCTATTTGTCACCGTCGAGGCGGCGACGTAGATCTTTGGCGTGCTAACCTTCTTAATTTCAAGGTAGCACACCCAAAGATTAGAACGGCAAAGAAACAGGCAAGACCGGTTATCTCTGCTGATTCAATCGAAAGTTTCGGTTTCATGGACCCACCTGAATAGTCAGGTGGTTTACATAGCGGTCGTGTTCGCAACCACACAGCGCGTTTATAGTAGTAATATTATTCTCGAAAAATACCGTAAATCTATTCAACATTTATTATGGCAAAAAGATTACCCTCATCTCGTGTTACGTCTCCTTACTCTGCTTCACTGGTTTCGGCTAAGTCCCCTCGTGGTCTTGCCACGGTGACATGGCCTTCAATTTGTGAATATCCTATTAGTAGCCTTGCAGTTCTTAAGGACTTACCAATCTACTCATCGATTGCTCTTTTGAGCATCATTGTTATGACTTGCTTGGTCATGCTATGTGCTTTACGCGAAAATTCATCAGAATCAAACGCCGAGTATGATTCTCGTCCGTTTGTAAGGTTTATCAAGAAGAACGTCTTCGGTTCTTCTGATGGGCTTGTAGTGGCCACTTGCTCAGCGGTGGTTCCTGCTCTTGGACTGATTGATGTAAGTACACCTATTCAGGTGGAAAATTTCATCAAAGCAGCCATTTCCAATTACAAACCGAATGTGAAGGCCCCGAAACAACTAAACCCTTCTAACGTTGAGGTTTGGGTGAACGGTCAAATTTCTCGCATTCTTGGTCTGATGAATTCTTGTCCTGCTTCCGTCGCCGGTCTCTACAATTTTGGGCTTACTCCTGGGCAAAGTTGCAATTTCTCTATCCAAAATATTGTTAAATCTATCCCTCTTCCTAACAAACCAACTTGGTCCCAGGTAGTAGTTTCTTTTCGTGTTATAATGGGGATTGTAAAAAGGGATTCTAATGGTGATATATTTTCAACGGGCATGAAACCTTTGGTTTTTAATGAAACTCCTCTTAACATTTCCACTAACAATGATGTTAGAACTAAAGGTCTTTCTAACTTAGAACATCAAATGTTCGTGGAAGTATACACGTCTCGTGACGGAGGAAGTACACTGCCTGGCGTTGAAATGAAACGTGAACTTGATCCTACGACTTTGACTTTTCCAAACGAGAAGACCAAAACTCGCTTGCTTGAAGTTGAAGATCTTGAGAAGTTCCTGAGCCCTCTGGAACTTGCGTCATATCGTTCAGCTTCCAAAATTGGAATCAAAGGCGGACAAAACAACTTCGTTGTTTTGTCCTTAGGAAAAAACCCTAGGTTTTTTCCGACACGTTTAATCGAGTTAAATCAAAAGGCTGCCACTAGAAAGGCACAGTCCGAAACCGATGGACAACCCCAACCTGCTGAATCTGAGGGTGACTTAGCTCCCTTAGCTGAATTCGCCAAAGAAGCATCATCTTCTAGAAAAAGAGGTCGTTCTCGTTCTGAGGAATCTAGCCCCACACCACAGGTATCCGCTTCACGCACTTCTCCGAGCGTGGATGCTGATGACCAGGGTGGGAAGCCGGATTTACCTTCATTTGAGGGTTCATCTGGTGCTAGCACTCAAGACGAATCGACCAGCAACGAATAGATCATAACCCCTTTCTTCCTAACCTGGCCTGAGCCGTATGCATCGAGAGGTGCACGTACGGTTCGGGAGGGCTATTCCCTTACCCGAGGAGTATTTACGCTCATTTTCGAAAAACGACATAATATACTTTGGTTCCGGTGGGTTTAGCGGATCCACTAGTTGAGGATTGGAAACAATTGTGTAATCCGTACGTCGCGCACGAATTAATAAATTGCTAAAACCACTTAGTTCAGGTTGATCACCCTCACGTAGTTTATTACTATAATATGTGGATTGTTCTTCATTCATAAAAAGAACATCTCGAGAATTTAATGCTATTTCATTTTGTTCTAAGTTACTACCAACTGCACCCGCGGGTGATATAAAACGACTAATCGAAAGATTTTCCGTATCAGCAGCTTGTACAGTTGGAGTTACCGACTGTACAACTGGTCTTATAATGTTACCCACTGATATGTTATCCGTATTTACGAAATCGGGTAATACTAAACGTTCACGTTGAAGAATTGTTAAGGCGCATGGTAGTTTACTAAACGCTTTAAAAATGCTCTTCTGGTCGACGGCGACCTAATGGTGTTGGTATTTTAGCGGGGTTAAATATTTTAACCTCACGCCCCATTAAATCCGGCTCGTCACCTAAAGATTCTATGAAACTATCTTCAGATGATTCTGCGTCTAGAGCAAATAAATTAGGATTTGGCGGACAAAACAACTTCGTTGTTTTGTCCTTAGGAAAAAACCCTAGGTTTTTTCCGACTAGAGATATAAACAAACCAGAACAAGCTAAATAATTTTCTGTGTTAATACTAACAGTTCTTCTTGGTTCTTGACCATTAGCACAAAGATAAGGCGGACAAAACAACTTCGTTGTTTTGTCCGCCAAAGGAGTTTTGAAATCACGAGAAATTAACGCGTTCAGCGTTTCTCGTAGGTTCATTTTTTGTATCCGATGAAGTAGACTAATTTGTCTGCTTTTGTTACGAATAGAAAGAGATTTTCTATCGGCAATAGAAAAACCCACCGTGGATTCTAGTCGGAAAAAACCTAGGGTTTTTTCCTAAGGACAAAACAACGAAGTTGTTTTGTCCGCCAATCCATTTTCTTCCAAGACGATATAAGATTTTTCTCGACTTGGTCGAGAGACACGTTCATCCTCGTTTAAAGGAGAAAACGGGTTAACGCTAGCACTACAGCTAAACGGCGAGTGCATTGACCACTGGTTTCTACTATAGCGGCAGCTTTTTTTCTTTAGGACTCTTATATCATAGCGTCTTAAAGAGAGTGGATTTACTCCAGATACGGCTTGGGCAAATGACATAACTCCATTAAGGGAAATGCCGGCAAAAAAGCGAGATTTCGTTAATTCCATAATTTTTTTTTGGTTTTTTCGTCTTATTATTTCCTTAATAAGTGGGCACACTTCTATGTTTAAAGAGAAAATAACTTTTCTTTAGGATGGTAGAAAATTCTTTTTTCTATTCCTATTTTTCTAGTGCTTTATTCTACTGTAGATAAAGCTTAACTGTGCTAAATTTGGTTAATTTGATAAAGTTTAGTTAAATTGTTTTTGTTTTTTTTACAAAGTTGGGCGGGGCGTAGTATAAAATCTTAGTATACAGTCCAACTCTCTTTGCAGTTTTCAGCTACCCCCTACGACATCCGATGATCCCCGATGATTGCCGATGACTCTCGATGACTCCCGAGGACTCTCGATGACTCCCGATGACTCCCGATGACTGAGGGGTCATCTGATGTAACCGTTGGTAATTGGTGTTAATGCAAAGTAACTGCTGAAAATAAAGTATAGTTAGTTAAATTTACTGTAAAACGAGTTTATACTCTTCTCTTTCTTTTCATTTTATTCCCTCTATTCTAAATGAATAAAGTTAGATAAATAACTTTAGGAAACAATATGTTAAGAAAAGGGAAATTAACTTTCCCTGTCAGGTTACTTTTATTTCTCTGCGAAATTAAAGGTAAACTTTTGTAGTACCCTCAAAGGGGTACGACCTTATAACCTCAAAAGATATATTCTTTTTTGTTTTACTACTTTTTCAACAGTGGAAAAGTTTTCTGTTTAGTATATGTATATGTAAAAAGGTTACAATGAATATGTAAATCTGCCTAGGGGGGGGGGAGGGGAGGGTCTTAGGGAATATTTTTGAAAAAAATCATTTTTCTTTTTTTCCTTTTTAGTTTTTCCTAAAAGGAAAAATATCACGGTATTTTTTTTTTTATAACGTTACGGTAAGGGCTACTCTTTTTCTTTTCGGTTGCTTTCCATATTACGGGAAGAACAACCTGTTTCTTTTTTTAACTACGGTAACAATTTTTTTTACCGTTATGTTTTTTTAGAGGAGAAGTTTTCTTTTTCTTAAAAACTTATATTTTTCAGGGGTAAAAGGTAAAATTTTTTCACTTTTTCTATGTTTGTCGAATAATTTTACTATAGTTTGAAAAACACAATTTTTCTAGGGGTTGAAATGAAATTTCTTTTTTTTCCCTTTACCGTAAATTTGACGGGTAGCCTAAAATCTTCTCTAAAAGAAGAGAAAAGAAAAAAGTAAAAAGTAAAAAGTAAAAAGAATAAAGGAATTTTTAACCTTTTTAAAAAGGGTAAAAATTTGAATCTAACGCTTATTTATATATATAAAATAATATTTCCTTCTTTTGAAAGCATTAAATTATTTTCTTTATTTTTAGAACTACGGTTTTTCTTTCAAAAACCGTAAGATAACGTTTTATCTTAGAATAACGTTATTTTTTCTCTCTTTTGTTTTTAGTAATTCTCTCTTCCTTAAAGAAAGAGAGAATGTTACGAATTTTCTTTTAGCAGTTGGTTAAAATAATTGTATTTTTCTTGTACAGGCGGACAAAACAACTTCGTTGTTTTGTCCTTAGGAAAAAACCCTAGGTTTTTTCCGACAGGAATATCTGGTATTTTTTTTTTTTTTACCAATATTTTTTAAAGATCTATAGTTAGGGAAATTAGGATATTGGCAACGGTAACTAATAGTGCTTAGAGGTATATATAAACTACGTTGTGCTTCGGAAGCCATGCTATACCACACATTATCTAGAATAACCGCATAAAGTTTTCGTTTGTAGGCTAGGTTTGCTTGTAAGCCCATAGTGGCTAGGTTACGTCGAGCTTTTATTTTGGAGATATTATTTTTTATGTAAAGACTTTAAACGAGACGGTTCAATTTGGTTGTTGTTAAATTGTATACACGATTACTAAATCTGTAGATAGCATCAGCGATAACCTCTTCTTCACGATTTAGTTTTTCCGTTTTAGAAAATTGGTCTAGATATTCAATAATAGAATATTCAAAGAAATTCCCTTTTGTTTTCATGTCGGAAATTATCCGTTCATAGGTAGAGGTTTGGCCAATTTTTTATTTTTAAAATTGAGGATATTGAACACGACGCATCATATTTTTGTGTCTTCCAATACGCTGATCTAAAAGATAATTTTGTGTTTCGCCAATGTAGAAATTGCCAGTAGAGTAGTGACGTATAGCATAAAGGCAACTTTCACCTGTCGGAAAAAACCTAGGGTTTTTTCCTAAGGACAAAACAACGAAGTTGTTTTGTCCGCCTTTTGAAGGCAAATTAGGATAAGGGAGTAAAATTTTTTTTACTCCTTTTTTATATCCTTGCCACTCTCCAACACGTCTTAAAAAAAAAAAAAAGGGGGTTACAACATCATCTGCTGTGTTGTATTCCAAACGTAAACCATAACCGCCCGCTTTACCTAATACATTTATACTCCTTTCACCTGTCGGAAAAAACCTAGGGTTTTTTCCTAAGGACAAAACAACTTCGTTGTTTTGTCCGCCTAATTTTATAAGTCGGTTTTCTTCTTCTATTCTAGTTTTTACTTTACTTAAATCTTTAGAATAAATGAATATTTCCCAACTGTACAGTTTTGATTTTTTGCAAATTCTGTTTTTAGTAGAGGCTGAAGGCTTAGACCATGGGGGGTTAGGAAAATACGTTTTTTTACGGTTTTACTTTGACCAATATAAACTTTGTTTGTTTTGGGAAAATACATAAACACCCGGAAAATTACTGGGAATTTGAAATTTTTCCAGAAGAAAAATTTCTTTTAAACCATTTGGTACAGCTACCTCCATCTCAGAATTGGCATTTTTGTTAAGCTTTTGAGATGGAAGTAGAGTATTATTGTTTTTTTTAGACAGAAAAATTAGCTTTTTCTATTACATTTTTAGTGTTTCAGCTTTAGCTAAAACGTCATTCATATTGCCAACTAAATAGAAAGCTGCTTCTGGAATAGAGTCTAATTCGCCAGAAATGATTCTTTGGAAATCATCGATAGATTCTGATAAAGTTACGTATTTACCTGGTGATCCAGTGAAAACTTCTGCTACGAAGAAAGGTTGAGATAAGAATCGTTCAATACGGCGTGCACGAGCAACTGTCTGACGATCTTCTTCACTTAATTCATCTAAACCTAAGATGGCGATAATGTCCTGAAGCTCTTTATAACGTTGTAATGTCTCTTTAACATTTGAAGCTGCTGAGTAATGTTTCTCCCCTACAATCCATGGCTGTAACATTGTTGATGTTGAATCTAAAGGATCTACTGCTGGGTAAATACCTTTTGATGCTAAACCTCGTGAAAGTACAGTACAAGCATCTAAGTGAGTGAAAGTTGTAGCACTAGCAGGATCTGTTAAGTCATCAGCGGGTACATAAACAGCTTGAATACTAGTAATACTACCATCTTTTGTACTTGTAATACGCTCTTGTAATGTACCCATTTCTGTAGCAAGAGTAGGTTGGTAACCTACTGCTGATGGCATACGACCTAATAAGGCAGAAACTTCAGCACCAGCTTGAACGAAACGGAAAATGTTGTCAATGAAGAATAAAACGTCTTGTTTGTTTACGTCACGGAAATATTCTGCCATTGTTAAAGCTGTTAAACCTACTCGCATACGTGCTCCAGGTGGTTCATTGTTAAACTAAGGGGGGACATTTATGACCCCCTCGTCTTCCGAACTGGGCGTGAGAGTTTCCAGCTCACCCAGCTCTTGCAAAAGTTTGGAAAGCTAGAGGCTAGGGTGTTACCCTATCCTGGCTTGTTTTGTTTACATGGCATTGACGATGTAGTAATTGTAGATTTGAGTATTGATCTAACCCGCCTTTAAACTTCGGTGTAATGTGATCAACTTCCATAATATCACCTTCGAAGAAGCCTTTCTTACAGATAGTGCACTTACCTTGTTGCTTTAAAAGAAGGTTTTTTACTCTTGTCGACAAGATACTATATCTCGGGGTTCGAAGCGACCAGTATACTTCATTTCCGTCGTATACTGAAGCATCCCCTTTTATTTTCACATATTTTTTACTATTAACCCAAGATAATTTCGGAAGATGGATAGTTGACTTTTTATCGCCCGCCAACTTTTTCGTCCCAACTAGGATCCAGTTCGCCTTATACAATCGACCTTGGAATAGATACGTATTTCCACTAGGGAAGTACTTTTCTTTAACCTTTATTCGACCCTGACGAACAGCACGTCGGAAAACCCACGCACGAATCTGCTGATAGATAGTATTATCCACCTTCGAGAACACTTCCTTGCATTCACAATATTGGAAGTAGTTAGCCCAGCCTAATATAACAGGTCGAATTTTACCAATTAGATGGTATGAACTTACCGCTTTATTATGCTGGATGATGGACTTAACCTTTGTAATGATTCTACAGATATTCTCCTTGCTCGGAGTGATTTTTACGCGGAATTTACCCGAAACCCTATTTTTGACGGATGCTACTTGGAACCCGAGAAATTTAAAAGTCTGGCTTGACTTCTTTAAAGAAGACTTTTCTTCGGAGATGGATAAACCCATTCCATTTAGCCAAATCTTTGTTTCTTGAATCACCATTTGCATGATCTCCAAATTCCTGTGGATGATGACGAAGTCGTCCGCATATCTTACTATACCTAGAGCCGCGCGTTTCGCGCGACTGCCCCTAGATGCCCCCGCATGTGGTTTAGGCATATTTCTTTTTGATACAAACTCTGATAAATGATCTTCTAACCCGTGTAACGCTATATTTGCTAGTAATGGCGAGATAACCCCACCTTGTGGTGTGCCTACTGTTGAGGAATCCGACACGCCTGTTGAGGAATCCGACACGCCTGGTGTCGATGCGAATTCGTCAAAAATACCCGCCTTCAACCAAGCGGCGATCTGTACCCTCATTAATGGGAATGTATCCAATTTCGCAAGCAGTGCTTCGTGATCGATTTGATCGAAGCACTTACGGATATCTGCGTCAAAAACGTACTTGTCCTCGTTAAAGTGCAAGTTCAGAAATATCGCTTCGATGGCGTCTTGCGCGCTGCGACCGGGTCTAAAGCCATATGAGTTTGGCTCAAATTTTGCCTCCCATTGGGGATTTAAAGCTAACTTGCATAGTGCCTGTTTAGCTCTGTCTCTAATGGTTGGTATACCAAGAGGACGCTTCTCAGTCTTCCCAGGTTTTGGTATCCAAACTCGTTTTACCGGGTTTGCTTTACCATTCAGAGCGAGAGATTTAGCTAACGCCAATTTCTGTTCGCCTGATGTTGCCGTAAAGCCGTCAATTCCGGGAGTTTTCTTACCTTTGCTAAGCGTGGTTACTGATTGTACCGCAACAAGCTTCGCGTGCGGGTTTCTTAATAGCATTTTTTGCATGAATGTCACCTTTCCACTGTCACAAGCTCGACTAGCCTTGTAAATTCTCTTCTGAATTCTACGGACTCTATTATGTGAATCGCTCCACACAATTTTGTCCCACGCTAAATCCTCAAAATAATTGTGTGATTTGCTCATAATGGTATCATAGAGAGAACCTACGCTTTTGCGCTCCTCATGTCTGCATATCCCCCCCACCAGAGCAGGAGGGCGTTGGCTTTTTGAGGAATTCCTACATCGTTAAAGCATGCGGCTAGCTACCTACCCGTGAGGGAGCCCTAACGACTTTAAAACGTTCCGTAATTGATTTATCGCGTTTTACTTAGGCCTACCCAATACTCCTACCGCTTGTTATAAACTATCCGGTCGTGTGAGCCAAACGAAACCCCCACGTAAGCGGCGTACTAGCTGAGCTAATACGGACATCTCCTCCTGATGGAAGGAGTTCTACGTTCGAAGCTAGAAGCTTACGGGATATTCCATTATGTATAAAACTACTACAAACCTTTGCTAAACTTACACAACTTGCTAAGTTGCTTATCAAGGTTTATAGGCAGGCCACCGGCGGCCTGGAGGGAATCGAACCCCCAACCAATTACAGTTGTCAGCGCAAGCATAGACTCAATCCATGCTTACACTGCGCCCCCTTCCCACCAAGGGTAGTTAGAGGCAACGTCTCGCACCATTTGACCGTAAACTAAGGCTACTTTAGATTCCGGTAAGTTATTTTCTTGAATTACACCAGATTCTTTCATTTCACCATAAAGGTCATTACCTTCACGTGTTCTTTCACCTACACCAGCGAAAACAGATACACCACCGTGTGCTTTAGCAATATTGTTAATTAGTTCCATAATTAGTACTGTTTTACCTACACCAGCACCACCAAATAAACCAATTTTACCACCACGACGGTAAGGTGCTAAAAGATCAACTACTTTAATACCTGTTTCAAAAATAGATAAACGTGTATCTAAGTCTACAAAAGTTGGAGCTTGACGGTGAATTGGATTTGATTGACCAGCATTTACAGGCCCTAAATTGTCAACTGGCTCACCTAATACGTTAAAGATACGACCTAAAGTATCAGGACCAACTGGAACAGTTAATGGTTTTTGTGTATCAAGTACCTCCATACCACGCATTAAACCTTCTGTAGGTAACATTGATACTGCACGAACAGCGTTATCACCTAATAATTGTTGGACTTCAACAGTTACAGCTACTTCTAAGCCTGCGGCATTTTTACTTTTAATAGTTAAAGCATTGTAAATGTTAGGTACTTGACCTTTTGCAAAAACGATATCAAGTACTGGCCCGATAACTTGAACTACACGTCCAATATTTGCTGTTTCATTAGTCATAAATTAGTTTTATTTATTGTTTTTCTGATTTTTATACTTATTTTGAATTTAAAGTTTTTATTTTTGAATTTTAACAAAACAAAAAAAAATTTT
>Ga0102935_1000536_pt1 | contig 13763 bp, 19 predicted proteins | sample SalPonR2_A_D2_MG_FD_78508 | JGI IMG/M metagenome (GOLD analysis project Ga0102935, IMG submission 78508) | Salt pond soil microbial communities from South San Francisco under conditions of wetland restoration - Salt Pond MetaG R2_A_D2_MG | ecosystem: Environmental > Aquatic > Marine > Intertidal... | reverse complement strand
TCGAGCTTCTGTCCCACGAGCCCCCGAATCGTAGTTCGGAGCCACGGCTCGTGGCCCACGGTGTCGACGAAGGAGACGAGCCGTTCCGCCTCCTCGACGACGCCCGCGCGGTCGCTCTTGCGGTCGGGGTTGTCCATCCGGACGGCCATCCCCTGCTCGTCGAAGCCGTAGACGCCATACGAGAGGTCCGCAGACAGCCCGCGCTCCATCTCGTGGGGCTGCACGTCGAGAAACGACCGCGTACCGCCCTGCCCGTCGTCGGGGTCGCCGGTGACGAGCGAGCCGACGAGCGTCGACTTCCCGTGGTCGACGTGGCCGGCCGTCCCGACGACGATGTGGTCGTCGTCGCTGTCGAAGACAGCCCCTTCTTTGAGAGTCGCGACGCCGATGAGACCCTCGGTGTCGCTGTCGTCGGCGTCGCCGGCGCTCCACGTCTGTACGTCGTCGATGTGTGCGCCGGCCTCCTCAGCGAGGACCGAGAGCACGTCCATCGTCTCGGAGAAGGCGTCGGGGTCGATGCCCGCGATACCGCCGTCGTCGGTGACGCCGACGGCGTAGGTTGCCTCGCCGTCGCCCGAGAGGACGCGGTGGCGAAGCTGTGCGGCGAGTGACTCCATGCGGCCGTCGGCGAGGTGGACGCCGCGGGTGAGTCGCTGTTTGAACTCCACGCTTCCGTCCTCGCGTTCACCGTGTTCGAGGGCGAAATCAAGCGTGCCGCGGTCCGCGCTCATTGATAACTGGTAGCGTCCGCCGGGACTAAAGCCTTCCTCGGGCCTCAGGCTGTCGAAACAAGCCCGACGCCGACCGCGAGGACAACCCCGCCTGCGACGAGTGCCGGCCCGATGGCCTCGTTCAGGAGTAGCCCACCGAGCGCGATACCGACGACCGGCTGTGCGAAGAACGCGACCGCGGTGGTCGAGGCGGCCGCCCGCTCGATGCCCTTGTACCACAGATACCACGCCAGCGCGGTCGAGACGACGCCGAGGTACGCGACCGCCGCGACCAGCGCCGGCGACCACGCGATAGCGCCGAGCGAGGCGTCCGTGAGCGTCAGCTCCGCGAGCGCACCGAGCGCGAACAGCGGGACGGCAAGCGCAGTCGCGTACGTCGCCGTCTCCAGCGCCGAGTAGGTCCGAATCAGTCGCTTGCCGAAGGCCGTGTAGCCGGCGAACGTGGCGGCAGCGACGACAAGAAGCGTGGGACCGACGAGCGCGTCGGAGGCGAGGTCCGCCAGCGTGTACCGGCCAGCGAGGACGACCCCCGTCCCGACGGTCGCGAGCAGGATGCCGACGGCCTTCCGCGAGCCGAGGGATTCACCAAGCACCGCCACCCCGAGCGCGACGGTGAACACGGGTGTCAGAACGGTGATGAGCGACCCCTGTGCCGCGGTCGTGAGGTCGGTCCCGAGAAACTGGGCCGCGAGCGACACCGCCAGCAGGGCGGCCAGCCCGGCGAAGCCGCGCCAGTCCCGCCGGGAGAAGGAACGCGGCGGCTTCACGACCCAGACGAGCGGGAGCAGGACCGCTGCGCCGAGGACTGCCCGCATCGTCACGAGCGTCAGCGGCGGAATCTGGGCGAACCCCCACTTGGAGACGACGTACATCCCACCCCAGATGCTCGCGGCCAAAAGCGGCGCGAGCAGCGGGGAGTCACGGAGCGGCATCGACCGAGGCCTCGTCCAGTGCCTCCAAGAAGCCGTCGGCAAAGCCCGCCTCGGTGACGGTGTCGGCGGCCGCCCTCGCGGTGTCGTCGGCGTTGGCGACGGCGTACGACTCGCCGGCGATGTCGAACAGTTCGGCGTCGTTCTCGCTGTCGCCGATAGCGAGAAACTCACTCGGTTCGTAGCCGAGGTCCGCGGCTATCGTCTCCAGGCCGGTACCCTTGTCGACGTCCGGAGCCTTAACGTGGTAGGCGTAGCCCGTGTCGACGACCTCCAGTCCGTGTTCGGTCGCGAGCGATTGGAGGGGTTCGAACGGTTGCTCGAGCGCGACGGCCACCTCCGTCTCGCGCCAGTAGTTCGTGAGGTCGGGAGTCCCCCACCCGAGATCGTAGCCGGCCGCGCGGTAGGCGTCGGCGACGGCACGCGCGGCCTCGGGGTCGCCGTTGTGGGTGATACCGGCCGACTCACACAGCGTGACACCGCCGTTCTCGGCGATGACGCGGTTGGGGAGGTTCAGGTATCGACACAGTGCGGTCGGAAACGGGAACGCCTTCCCCGTGGCGATGACGACCGGCGCGTGGTCGTGATAGGCGCGCAGTGCGTCGAACACCCGCGGGTCAAGCCCCACGTCGTCGTGTGTTCTGGTGAGAGTCCCGTCGATATCGACAGCGAGGGGGCGCATGCGTTCGCTCACACCGGGAGCAACAAAAGCTACTCCGTCAAGCGGTCGTACGCCTCGGTCACGTCCTTGAACTCCTCCTCGTCGCCGCCGCGGTCGGGGTGTTTCTCCTTTACGGCCTCGCGGTAGGCTCGCTTGATGGCCTGTTCGTCGGCGTCGGGCGCGACCCCGAGGATGTCTGCCGCCTCGGTGCGCGAGGGGCCGGAAGGCGTCGAAGAGTCGATGCGTTGGCCCTGTCGCGTCCGGCCGCCCGCGCCGGACTGGCGACCGAACCGGGTGTTGGCGTCGCCAAAGCGCGGACCGGCACCGAACCCACCGGTCTTCCCGCGCGTCCGCCCCTGTTCGCCGGGCTGTGTCCCCCCACCCTGTCGGCGGCGCTGTTCGTTCGCCATTCGGGCCTGTCGCGCCTGCTGTTCGATGCGCTCGCGCATCTTTCCCGACGCCTGCTGGTAGAACAGATACGTCGCCGCGGCAAACGGGGTCGCGAAGATGAAGACGACCGGACTCCCTAGCGTCAACGCGAGCAGGACCATGACGACGGTCATACCGGCGAAGACACCCATGAGCCCGACGACGAGCGACGAGCGATTCACACCCTCCATACGGCCGTGGGTGTGGTAAGTCACTCGCCCGGCTCACCCGCCCTACACTTTTGCCCGCACACGGTGTAACGCCAGTATGAGCATCTCCGGTGGCTGTGAGCTGTGCACGACCGGTGACGCATCGTTCGGCTGTGACCGCTGTGGCAAGCTCGTCTGTGACGAGCACTACGACCGCGACTCCGGTTACTGCACCGAGTGCGCCGCGGAGCTTCGTCGTCCACACGACCCCGTCGAAGAGCGCGACGACGACGGCTTCGACGACGGCGTCGACACCTACCGCGTCGACTAGCGGTACTCGTTGAGCCGGCGCTTGAGCCGGCGTGCAGCGTCACCGGCCGCATCGAAGTACGCCGACTCCTCGCCCGCCTCCTCGCCGGCGAAGATGATGCCGCGCGAGGAGTTCACCAGCCCGACCCCGCCGGCGAGTCCGTGCTCGACGGCGGCCTCGGCGTCCCCGCCCTGTGCGCCGACCCCCGGCACGAGGAAGGGCAGGTCGGGGACGAGTTCGCGCACCGCTTCGAGTTCTTCTGGTGCAGTCGCGCCGACGACGAGTCCGACGTTACCGTCGCTCCACTCGGCGGCGCGTTGAGCGACGTACTCGTAGAGTCGCTTGTCGTTGCCGACTTCGAGATTCTGGAAGTCGCGCGCACCCGGGTTGGACGTGCGCGCGAGCACGAACACGCCCGCATCCCGACGGGAGAGGAACGGCTGGAGCGAGTCCTCACCGAGATACGGATTGACCGTAATCGCGTCGACGGTATCGAGGACGCCGGCGTACTGGCGCGCGGTGTTCCCGATGTCGCCGCGCTTGGCGTCGAGTAGGACGGGGACGCCCTTCCCGTGGGCGTACGCGACAGTCTCTTCGAGCGCACGCCAGCCGTCGGGGTCCTCGTAGAAGGCGGCGTTGGGTTTGTAACACGCCGCGTGCTCGTGGGTCGCGTCGATGACGCGACGATTGAACCCCCACCGCGGGAGGTCGCCGTCGAGGAAGTCGGGAAGCCGGTCCGGGTCGGGGTCGAGACCGACGGAGACGACGCTGTCTGTCGTCTCGATACGCGCGGCCAACTCGTCGAAGAACGCCATATCGAGAGCGCGCGAGGCGACTACTACAACGTTGCGTTGCGTGGCGGCTCACTCGGCCGGCTTCGTCGAGGCGGTCTGGTTCGTCCACTTCTTTTCCACGTCGCGGTTCGCGACGACGACGAGGTCGCCGTTGTCGGCCCGAATCCGCGTCTTCCGCAGGTCGATATCGACGATGGTGCCGGTGACGGAGGCGGTGGTGACGGCGTCGCCGTGGTTGAAATCCGAGTCACGAAGCAGATACACGCCCGCGACCGTGTCGGCGATCATCTCCTTGAGCGCGAAGGCGACCCCCAGGCCGATGAACCCCGCCGCGGTGCCGAGACTGGCCGCGATATCGCCCAAGCCGACGATTTTGAGCAGGGCGAGTGCGGCCCCGAACCACAGAAACAGGCCGACGACCGCGACCGAGAGGTCAACGATGAGTTTCTGCTCGGCGGGCAACAGCCGACTGAGGACGAATCGGGTGACGGTCAACGCGGGTTTGATAACGAGATACGAGCCGACGAGGAAGACGAGACCCGAGAGGATGTGAGGAATCGCGCCGACCAGTCCGTCGAGAAACTCGACGAAGGCCGTCCGCGTGGCGGAGTCGGCAGCCGACTCGGGCGTAGCTTGTGACAGCATACCGTATCCGTACAGGAACCACGCTTGACATCCTCCCCGCGCTGAAGCACGAGGATTCCCACGGCACCGCACCGCTGGGTTGGGATGTTTACGGTTTGTAGTCGCCTCAAAAGACAACTACTGGCTGTGCCAACCAGCCGGTACTCCTATCACGGCATGGGATTTAGAGATACGTTTACTGCCTGCATCCCGAAATCCACAACAGAACGGGATGCTTTTGCGTGGAATCGGAGAATCCCGATACTGTCCGATTAGCAGGGCGGGCCGGCCGCCTCGGTTGACTGGTAGTACGGTGACTACTTGCTTAACACATCCGTTCAGCACGTCGGACGTGGTTTGTGGGAGAGGTGTCGGATTCATCCCCGCGCTAAACCACGGGGGTTTCTCCTCGTACTTGCGTAAATCCGTTGGCGTTACGCGAGCGCGGCGAGCAGGTCGGTCGCGCGTTTGACTTCTGCGCCGTCCTCGATGAAGACGAGCGTCTGGGGCGGGTCGACGGCCTTCGGCCGGGCACGCAGACCGAGGTCACCGGCCAGTTCGGCCACGCGGTCGGGTGTCGTGGCGACTTCGAGGTGGATACGGTCCGGGTGGACGTGGACCGTCGCGACCGACCCGTCGTCCCGCGAGACCGTGAACACGTACGCGCTGTCCTCGCGCGGGTCGACCTCGCGGTCGGCGTCCGTAACGGAAAGCGAACCGAGCGCCCCCGATTCCCGACCGTGAATCTCCGAGGAGAGCAGTTCGGCGATGCGGGTGCCGTCCGTGGTGCGGTCTTCGATCATCAGAGTTCCTCCAGTGCGGTCTCGGCCTCCGACCGCACGTCGATACCCCGCTTGTGGGCAAAGAGGACCGCCGCGGCCTCGATGGTGACCGCGAGATTCGCCTGGAGCTTGTTGATGCCGGCGACGGCGGTCTGTTTTTCGATGCCGTGGTCGAGACACCGGTCGAGGACGGTCTCGAAGACGGACCGCTGTTGGAGGATGGACTCGTCGGGGTGGAAGCCGTCGGGGACGGCGACGGTCTCGGGGTCGAACGTCGGGCGTAGCTCGCCGTCCTCGCGAGAGAGGAGTCCCTCGCCGGTGGCGACATCGACGAGTCGCTTGGCCTGGTCCGGCGAGAACCAGTCGCGGTCAAGCGACAAGTCGACGACGAAACTGCTCTCTGGCATCGACCGTGAACCGGCCGCGAGGAACGGGGCGGCGACGGCGATACGGAGGCTCATGTCCGCCCAGAGATGGCGAGCCGTTTTATTCCCGTCGCTGTCGGAGTGTGAGTCGAACGATTCAAGTCTGCGAGTGGCGAGATTCGGGTATGAAGAGCCACGGACGTTCCACGACGAAGCGAACCGGCGGACGGCGACGCACGACCCACAAGAAGCGAAAACACGAACTCGGCAACTCCCCGACGGAGACGACCGTCGGCGACAAGAAGCTGAAGGTCGTCGAGACGCGCGGCGGCAACACCAAGGTCCGTGCCATCGAGAGCGACACCGCGACCGTCGCGACCGGCGACGGCGAGACCGTCTCGACCACCATCGAGAACGTCGCCGAGAACGACGCCGACCCGAACTACGTCCGACGGAACATCATCACGAAGGGTGCCGTCATCGAGACGCCGGAGGGCGACGCCCGCGTCACATCCCGCCCGGGACAGGACGGACAGGTCAACGCCGTTCTCGTCGAGTAACTCCGGTTCTCCTGTTTTTGCGCCGGTGAGCTACGGCTTCGGCGCGGCCTTCTGGAGTGCGGACTCGGCGATGTTGCCACCGTAGTCGCCCGCCCGCGACAGCGAGTCAACGACGAGTCCGAGCAGCTGCGCCTGCTGCGGCTCCAAATCGAGGAGGAGCGTGTCCGCCTCGCGGACGTGGTCGTCGACGGCGGTGACGGCCTCGTGGGCCTCGGTCGCGATGCGGGTCGCCTCCTCGGAGTCGTCGGCGAGCATGGCGTCCATCGCCTGCTCGATGACGGTGTCGGCGGCCTCGTGGAGCTGTTGGAGTTCGCTCGCCACGTCTTCGGGCGGGGCGTCGAGCGTCTGTGCGTTGGCGGCGATCTTCGAGGCGTGGTCGGCCACGCGTTCGAGCTGGCGGGCACACGAGTGGTAATCGAAGGTCGTCTCGCGGTCGAAGCCGATTTCGGCGGCCGCAGACGGGTCACGCAGCACCGACCGGAAGACGCGCGACACCATGTAGTAGAGTCGGTTCACGTCGTCGTCGCGCTGTGTCACGTCGGTCGCGAGGTCGGCGTCGTCCTCGACGAGCGCGTCGACCGCGTCAGAGAGCATCGTCGTCGCGACGAGCCGCATCCGGGTGACGGCGTTGTGAATCGACAGCTCCGAGGAGTCCAACAGGTCCCGAAGCTGGACGTGTTCGCTCGTCTCACCGATGACCTCCAGCCCGACCAGCCCCTGTGCGGCCCGGCGGATCGTCCGGCGCTGGTCGGCGGTGATACGCGGCGTTTCGAGGGTGATGACGTCGAAGCCGCTCACGTACATCATCATCACCGCGCGCGTCAGTTGGTCGTCGGTCAGCCCGGTGATGTCGAGGGTTCCCTCGGTGCGTTCCTCCTCGTTGCGAGGGGTGAGCAACAGCGACCCCTCTTCGGGATGGAACTCGACGACACTCCCGCCACTGATGCCGTTGGTCGTCGCCCACTCCTTGGGAAGACTCACCGTGTACGTCGATCCGCCCGTCACCTGCACCTTCCGTGTCTCCATACCACGAGTCCACGGGGCACAACCATAAGTCGTGTGCGTACTATATAGTCAAAGTTAGCAGTACTCACAGATACCCGGTAGAATAGTCAAATATCAAGAGCACAGAGCAACGCTTTTTATCCACATCGGTGCAGATTCACGTAGAGTCCGCGTGTTTGCGGCGTGGCGGCGTGACGTCGTGGTCGCCTGAGACCAGCAGCCGCCGCAAGATACTAACATATATATTGACATACCCAAAGGTATTTTCCTTCCGCTGCAGTCGTACGAATATGGCACGAGAGGGGTATCAGGCGAAGCTCGGCGAGCTTCAAGAGGACGTACTGTACATGAGCGAGCTCGTGCTCGAGCGACTTCGCACGGGGCTATCGGCGCTCGAAGAGAAGGACGATGAGCTGGCGTGGGAGGTCATCGAAGGAGACGGCGAGATCAATCAGCTGTATCTCGACTTAGAGAGCGACTGTATCGACCTGTTGAGTCTCCAGCAGCCGGTGGCCGGCGACCTGCGATTCATCGCGGCATCGTTCAAGATCATCACCGACCTCGAACGCATCGGTGACCTCGCGACAAATCTGGGGGAGTACACCCTCGACGCAGAGCAGGACCGCTATCCGGACGTGGATATCCAGGCAATCGGCGATGCCGTCATCGAGATGGTGGAAGACGCGATGGGTGCGTACGACGACGAGGACGCAGACCGCACGTTCGAGGTCGCAGAGCGCGACGACGAGATCGACGAGTTGTGTGAGCGCGCCTCCACGGTCGTCGTGCGCGACCTCATCGAGACGGAGATCGAAGCCGACAGCGACGATGCCGAGATCGAGGCGCTGATGGCCGACGTGTCGCGGTTCCTGCTCACCGTGCGCGATCTTGAACGCGTCGGTGACCACGCCGTCAACATCGCGGGTCGGACTCTCTACATGGTCGAGTCCGACGACGAGCTTATTTACTGAACTCCTCGGTGAGTTCGTTCACGCGGTGTTGGCCGACGTTCTCGACGGCAAACCGGTACAGTTCGTCGTCGGCAACGACGACGAGCACTTCCTTCGAGGACCGGAGCCACAGATAGAACGCGGCCGGCGACAGCACGAACAGCCCGGCGCCGACCGGTGCTATCGTCCAGAAGTCGACACCAGCGGCGACGCCGACTGTCGGGACGAGCACGGCGAGGAGGATGAGACTCATTCCGGCGACGAGCGGACGGAAGTCACGGCGACCGTGGGAGATGTGCGCGTCGGTGATATCGTCGGGGTCGAAGGTCCGGTCGCCGATGGTGAGTTTATCCATCTTCGTCCACCTCGATTTGGTCTTCGTCCGGCACATCCATTATCTGTGCGGCGAGCGACTCCATGTCGCCCGTCTCCATCGCGCTTTGGACGAGGAGATGCCCGCCGATGACAGCCGGCGAGATGACCGTATCGGCACCGGCTCGCCGGAGCTTCTTTGCGTTCTCGCGTTCGGTGGCGGCCGCCACGATGTTCAGTTCGGGGCTGAGTTCGCGGGCTGTGAGTATCGCGAGCGCGTCCTGTGCGTCGTCGTCGGTGGCGGCCACCAGCGCGCGGGCACGCTCGACACCGACCCGGGAGAGCGGCTCCTCGTCGGAGGGGTCGGCGACGACCACTTCGATGTCCTTGGCCCGAAACTCCTGTGCCCGTTCGGACGAGCGCGTGATAACGACGAACTGCGGGGGCGTCGCGGCAGCAGCGAGTTCTTCGATAACCGGTTCGGTGAGGTCTGAGACCCCGACCACGATGATGTGGTTGTCGAGGATGTCGAGTGTAGAGTCGTTCATGATTCCGAGTGCGTTCGTGAAGCGGGCCTCGATCGCCGGCCCGACGAGGGTGGTGAGTGCGACACCGAAGCTAGCGACGCCGAGGACGATGACGGACATCGTGAACAGCCGCGCTTCGGGGGAGGCGGTAGCGGGGATGGCGTCACCGTAGCCGACCGTTGAGGAAGTGACCAGCGTGAAGTAGAAGGCGTCGGTGACCGACTGGATGCCGGTGAACTCCTCGCGGAGCACGTACGAGCCGATGGTGCCGTACGCCTGCGTGCCGACGACGGCGAGCAGCGACGCGAGCTGTGCCGTCGAGAGGTCGAACTCCCGGTCGAACAGCCGATGATTCGCGAGCACCGTCGGAATGGAGACGAGCGAAACCACGACCAGTGGATAGGAGTACTGACTCGCCTGCGCCAGCCCCTGAACAGCGGTGACGGGCAGCAGGATGACCGTGAGAATCCACGCCACACGCAGTTGGTTTCGGAGCCCGTACGCGGCTGCCATCATCAGGAAGCCGGTGAGCACGCCGGTGAACCCGACCGTCTGTTCGACCGTCGGCGAGACGTACGGTGCGAGCGGTCCGGAGACGTTCATCGAACCGATGTTGACGATGCCGGTGACGACGGAGAGGACGGCGACGAGTGCGGGGAGCCACAGCGCAGCCTGGGCACCGAGGACGCGTGCCAGCCGCTTCGGTCGTGTCGTCGATGCGTCTCCCTCGCTCATACCCGCTGGAACCGCGGGAATCGGGATAAACCGTCCGATAGCTGTATTTGGGTCGCGCGTGAGTGGCGGGTATGGCTGCGCTTCCCGCCGAGATACTCCAAGGCGTCTATCTCGGTATCCTCACCGGACTGTTGCCGACGCTGGTCGCGTTTAGGCTCGGTTTCGGATTCAAGTACATCACCGGCGTGAGCATCCCCGGCTTCGGTGTCGTCGTATTGTCGCTCGCGCTCGCTGGCGTCAACGGCGGACTGCTCGCGCTCACCGACCAGACCATCACGCAGTCAGCGACGGGTCCGGTCATCATCACCCCGATTCTCGTCATTCTGATGTTGTCGCTGTACGCCCACGCCAAGGGCGACGCGCTGGGGGCAACGTTCCCGCGGCGATTTACGCTCTCCGCGCTTCGGGCCCAGACGCTCTCAAACGACGTGGTCGAGTTCGTCGGCGGGCGCGGACAGGTAACGCTCGAAATTGTCGGCGATATCGCCGACATGGAAGCGTACCCGCCGCTTTCCGACGATATCCGCGCCAGCATCAAGACGGAGACGTGGAAGCTTCCCGCCGATCTCGGGCTGGAGGAGTTGGAAGCGCGGTTCAGAGAGCGACTCCGAACGGAGTTCGACCTCGCGGACGCGGCGGTCACCATCGATGCGCAGGGGAAGGCGACTGTCGCCGCCGCGCCGCCCGTGTCAGCGTTCTCGAAACGGATTCCCGCCGGCAAGCGAGCCGTCTCCGTCGACGCGCTCGTCCCGACCGGACTGGCGCGGGGTGATATCGTCACGCTCCACACGAGCGAGGCGGCCATCGAGGGGACGCTCGTCAGCGCACGATCTGGCAGGAAGAGCGACCCCGAAGGGTCACCACGGTCACGTTGGCGGCCGAGTCGCCGCTCGTCGGTCAGGCGGTCGGTTCCCTCGACGTGACGGTCGTCGCGGTCCACAGCCAGGCTGGGACCGAGCCGCTCGTCCCCGATACGCGGACGCTCGCGGCCGGAGAGACACTGTACATCATCGCCAAGCCCGACGCGGTCCGGCGGGTTGAGGCCGCAGCCACCGGAGCCGACACCGACTAATCCCGTCGGCTCCACGTACCCGTATGGCAGACGACGCCCAGACGATTGACCCGAGCGAAATCGGCGAGACAGACGCTCCGCCCGTCGACGAGGCACCGTACAAACTCGTCTTCGAGGCCAACAAGTGTATCGCCGCGGGGAAATGTGCCGAGGTCTCGACCAACTGGGAGATGGAGCTTTCCACCGGGATTGCAAAGCCGAACACCTACTTCTTCGGCGAGGAGGACCTCGACCACAACGTCCGCGCCGCGGAGGTGTGTCCGGCAAAGAAGGACCGCGGCGTCATCCACGTCATCGATCGCCGAACGAACAAGGAGATCGCCCCTGACCCAGAGGGAGACGGCACGCTCTCCGTCGACTGGTAGCGAACAGGCGACCCCCCGCTGTCCCGGACCGTGGGTCACGCTCCCGCCGTGGCGGCCCGGGGCCACGTCGTTACATCGACGGGACTGGTGCGTCTTCGGTATTAAATGGCGACCGTAACGGCTTTTCGACGCGCGCGACGACAGAGTGGTAGGCGGGGATGGCTGAGTCTGGCCAAAGGCGGCGGACTTAAGATCCGCTCTCGTAGGAGTTCGTGGGTTCGAATCCCTCTCCCCGCACTTTTTTGCCGACTCAGGCTTCCTCGCGCGCCTTCGGCGCGCTGTGGGAGCCGCTCGCGGCAAAAACCTGCAATAAAAACCGTAGCCGCGCCTCCCGCCGGTCGGCGCGGTGAAACGCCTCGCTTCGCTCGGCGTATGCACTGGAGTACGGCAACGTGCGACTTTTGTTCCTGTCTCGCCAATCGCTCGTGATGACGATTCCCGAGAGTGCCGAGCGCGCGTTCGACGCACACGATGCCTACGACCGCGACGGCGACGAGTACGAACTGACGACTATCACCTTCGAGAGCCGCGTCAAGGCGAGCGAAACCGACGACTGGGCACACGAGTACACCGTCGTCGTCCGCGCGCCGATGCTGTCGTCGGTCGTAGACGGCGAGGTCGGCCCGGATCTCGAGGCCGGCTGGTTCGACACCCTCGCGCTCCGGATGGAGGATGCTCCCGATGCCATCCGCGATAATCTGGAGCTGGACCGACTCGACGTCCACGAGGAGCTCGGCGACGCGGTCGTCGTCTTCGAATTCACGTGGGGAAACGCCGACCGCGCGCCCGCGGTTGCGAAGGCGCTCGCCGAGTACGTCGAAGGCACCTACATGGAGGGTGTCGTCCCCGGCTTCGACTACACCGACCCAGTCGACTCACTGCTCGCGTCGGCGAGTCAGGGCGACGGCACCGGTACCCCGCTGTAGCTACTCGATAACGACCGCCTTCGACCCGCAAAACAGACAGCTATCGCCGTGTCTGATCGCGACGAGCTGTCGGCCACAGTTGAGACAGTGACACAACTCGCGATCGGTGGCTGCGAGCTGTCGCGCGATTGCCGGCGACTGTGGTGGTATCGCTCGGTCTGTCTCTCGAAGCGGCAGCTCGTCATCGCTCATACCACCAGTACGGTCCGGATCCGCTTGAACTGTCTGCCGAATCAGGCCGTCGTGATCAGTTCGATGACGTCGCGCTCGTCGAGGACGTGGTCGCCGCCGACCTGTCGCTCGGTCCGGCAGTCAATGCCGTGGAGCAGCCCGTCCGATGTCGGAGTGGATGTGGTAGGCGAAATCGGAGGTGGTCGACCCGCGGGGAAGGAGGAAGCAGTCGCGGAACTCACCCTCCTCGTCGGCCTTCCCGTTGGCGCTCCCCGGGAAGACGGGCATGACGCCGAGCACGTCGAACAGCGCGCGCTCGATTGCACCCTGGACGCCGGTGCCGTCGTACTCGCTCGTGAAGTCGGCAATCGCCTCCAGCCCCTGTTCCTGCTCGTCGGAGATGTCGCCGACGATATCGAACTCGGCGTCGCCGGGCGTGTAGTCGACGACGCCGCCCTCCGCGGCGTTCTTGAGTGCCTTCTCGGCGTGTGCGCTCGTCGGGACAAAGGTGAGGTGGTCGTAGTCGTCGTCCGTCGTGACCTCCGCCCAGTTTGCCTGTGCCTCCGGCGTGTCCATCTTGTTGGCCGCGATGAGGATGGGCTTCGTCTCCTTGCGAATCTCGCGGGCCAGTTCGAACGTGTCCTCGTCGTCCCACGCCTCGGGTTCGAGCGAGAGGTCACACCGAAGTATGAGCTTCTTGATCTCGTCTTTGTTGGTGCGGAACGCCGACATCTGTTCCGCGAGCACGACCTCTACGTCGGTGTTTTCCTTGTCGTAGGCGTCGGCGTACTTGTCGAGGCCCTTGCCGAGAATCTCCAGATACCACTGGTCGAGTTCGTCCTCGAGGAAGTCGATATCCTCGCGGGGGTCGTGGCCCTCCGTGCGTTCGCCCTCGGCGTCGGTCGTCCCCGAGAAGTCGACGACGTGGACAAGCGCGTCGGCCTCGTTCAGGTCGGTGAGGAACTGATTGCCCAGCCCCTTCCCTTCGTGTGCGCCGGGGACGAGTCCGGCCACGTCGAGCAGTCGGACGGGGACGAATCGCGTTCCCTCATCACAGTAGCCGACGCTCGGGGTACATTCGGTGTCGAACTCGGGGGCCGCGCAGTCAACGCGCACGTACGCCTCGCCCACGGACGGGTCGATTGTCGTGAACGGGTACGCGCCCTCTGGCACGTCGTTCATCGTCGCCGCGTTGAAGAACGTGGATTTGCCGACCGACGGCTTCCCCACGAGACCGATGGTGTAGCTCACTATCTGTCTCCGGCGATTCGCGTATTTCAATGTTGTTGCCGCGCCGTCCAGTGGTATGTGTTGTCATGGACTGGTGTTTAGGGAGATGTGAGAGATGAATCCGTACGTCTTGCTC
>Ga0102935_1000535_pt1 | contig 13767 bp, 11 predicted proteins | sample SalPonR2_A_D2_MG_FD_78508 | JGI IMG/M metagenome (GOLD analysis project Ga0102935, IMG submission 78508) | Salt pond soil microbial communities from South San Francisco under conditions of wetland restoration - Salt Pond MetaG R2_A_D2_MG | ecosystem: Environmental > Aquatic > Marine > Intertidal... | reverse complement strand
GGAGCCTCGACGAGCGAGGGACCGTGAGACGGGCGGTTCTCGTCGGCGATGGTCTGAACGACTTCGGAAGGCAGATCCAGAAACTCCGCCAGTGACCAGATGCGCACCCGCGCTCTCGTGTCGGCGCGGCGGAGACGTTCGAGATGAGCGGCCTCCACGCGCTGCAGGAGCGCGGCGCGTTTGCGGAGTGCTGCCGGTAGTTTTCCGGACCGGAAGAGGCCGACGGCCCATGCTCCGCTGACGGCGTATATGCGCGCGTTGCGGTCGCGGGCAAGAAAGGCCGCGATCTCCTGCCGGTCGCCCGGCCCGAACAGGAAGCCCTGGGTCTCGCCACGGGTGTTCCAGACAAGACTGGTGAGGAACGCCTCGGGGTTGTAGTCCCGAAGTGCTGCACTGTCCGATAACCCGCCTGCATAACTGCCGAGCCGATCTGCGAACTCGGCTCGCTCGGGAGCGAAGAGATGTCCGTGGACCCGGAGCCGCATCTCGTTCTGCGCCCATTTCGGGAAGTCTTCGAAGATGTCGCCAAGGCCGTGAAAGACCGTGTAGCGCGCAGCACTCAGGCCGATTTCCCTTGCCGATGCCGGAAACCGGGCGACGGAATGGAGACCGTCCCGCCCCGAAGTCCTCCGGCCGAGCGCACGGGCGAACACACGGTCCGTTTCCACCGGGTTCGGCTCCGCCGCGCTCGGGGCACACGACTTGCCGAGAAAGGTATCGTAGAGCCTGTCAGCCTCCGGCCAGATCTTGCGCACGACGAAGCACTCGGACCGCCTGAGAAGATCAAGGTGGTCATCGTAGAAAATATGCGGCTTGCCCTGGAAATCGAACTTCGAAAGCGTCAGGGAGCGGCTCTCCACCCTGGCGCCGCTCAGCCGCACGAGCGTCTGGAAATAGCTTTCATCCGGAATCCACACCCCTCGAAAGAAACGTTCGAGTTCGCGCCTTCGTCGATCGTCGATGATACATTCGAGGGTCTCACGGGTGAGGCACCACCATTGCGAACCGAGATGAGGCTCCACGCCTTCGGGCAGCGCCCGTCGCCGGTCGATGGCTCTCTGGAGCCGCACCCAGCCGTCGAAAAGCCAGCGCCTCTGCTTCCAGGAGAACGGAAAGCTGAACCAGAAGCGCTCGGCATCGAGCCCGCCCTTGGCCCAGGAGACATCTTCGACCGCGACACTCTCGATGAAGTCGGTTTGCGGATGGGACGCGAGATACCTCTCGAGGTCGGTCACAGGACGCAGCGGCAGACAGGACCCCGAGGCGAGATAGACGTGGGTCACGCCGGGTTGGCGGGAAAGCATCGTCTCGGCCATGACGAGGGAGGCCTCGACAAGCGACCATGTGCCCCATTCGCAATGCCGCCGGGCAACGAAATGCACGTCTTCGAGATCGGACAATCCCTGCGCGAAGCGCTCGAACTCCGCAGCACCGACGCGGCTGTCGACATGGATGGCAACCGGGCAGCCCGCATTGTGCCAGTGCCGGGCGACGGCGGAGGCTCGGTCCAGCGCCTCGTGAACGAGCATGAGAAAGCCGACCCTCGCGGTCACGCCCAGTTCCCCGTCGACATGAGGCCCAGCATCTCGAGCTGTCGCCAGTTGAGATACCGCTCCGACCAGTCGTTCCAGAGCCCCGGCGCCGGACTGGCCTCGTAGGCACGGTATTCCCGCGCCCCCGCATAGTGCTCGCCCCGCGCAGCCTCTTCGGCGGCGCGGTCGCCGAAGGTGTCGACGAACTTCGCATGCAGGAGCACACCGGAGGTCTTTTCCCCTCCCCACTCGTCGTAGACCCGGTTGAGGCCCCTCGGCAGAAGCATGTGCGTCGAGCTCGCGTAGGCATAGCGGCGGTGCCATTTCACCAGCGGGATCTTGTTCAGCGCCGGCGACTCGTGGGGCTTGTCAGCGAAATACGCACGCGCCCTCGGTCCTCCCTGCACCCAGAGGTTTCCGAAGAGCGTGTTCCGGCTGATCTGGTAATTTCCGGTGTCGAACCACGGGGCGGCTTCGACCGGGTCTTCACCGGGCCGACACCGCCCCGTTCCGTCCTTCGGGTAGAGGTCGAGAAGAAGGGTGCCGAAACTGCGGACCGACGATGCGTCGAGCCAGTCCGTCAGCGCCCGCAGGGGCCGGGTATCGCAGAACGGGTAGACGAGGAATTCGTCGATATCGACCGTCAGGCACCAGCGCCCGTGCCCGTGGCGGCGGCGAAGCCAGTTCAGCCAGTCGACCCCGTAACGGGACCGGCGATAGCTCTTGCCGGTCCGCCAGAGCGTCACGTCGGATTGTGCTGCGAGGTATTCCGCCCCCCCGTCTTCGGACCCGTTGTCGATCAGGAGGAAATGGCCGACCCCGAGCCGGCGATAATAGCGCAGGAAATGGGGCAGGCGGGGATGCTCGTTGCGAAGCGTGGCGAAGAGCAGCACATCGCACGGCCCGATGCGATCGAGATGATCGCTTATGCGGGAAAGCTCCCCCCGCTTTCGCAACGCCCGGAGAAGAAACCGCTTCCGTCTCAGTCTGAGGCGATAGGCCTCGAGCGCCTGCATTGTTCCAGTCTGCCCCGTCTCCGCCGCGCGAATGCATTAACCAAGCGAGTTTAAGACCATGTTGAAATGGTCCCGCCAGGTGGGCAATGGCGGCACGTCCTTTTCGGCCCTCGGACCGGCAAGGCCCTCAATCGCCTGTCGCCATTGATACAACTCGCCCGGGTCGGCGTAAATGACCGTGTCTCCCAGGAGTTCCCGGGTCTGCGGCAACGGGCTGGCGACGACTTGAGTGCCGAGACATGCGGCCTCGAGCGGCGGGTATCCGAATCCCTCGGCGAACGAGGGAAAGAGCAGGGCGTTGGCCGATTTGAGCAGACCTGCCACCGCGGTATCGTCGAGATCGTTGAGTTCGACCACGTCGCCGCCGCCCGCCAAGGCATCGAGCCGCCGGAAGACGGCGTCGTTCCGCCACCCGCGACGCCCCGCGATGACCAGCATGGGCGCGCCGGGAAGGGCGGCGGGCTTCTCCCAGAGATCGAGGAGGAGAGCGTGGTTCTTTCTTGGTTCGATCGTGCCGAGGGCGACGAAGAAGGGCCGGCCGGCGGGAACCGCTCGGGGCACGGGGCCGGGGGCGGATACGGTGACCCCCGGGCGCGAGACGACCGTGGTGGCCCGTGAGCCCATCGCCGAGAGATGGCGTTCGATATCCAGCGCCGTGGCCCTCGCCGGGGCGATCACGAGGTCTGCCGCACGGGCCACCCAGCCGAGCTTCAGGCGAAACCGGTCGGCGGCACCTGCCTTCTGGGTTTCGGGAAGGTCGAGGGGAATGGTGTCGTGAACGAGCACCGCCGTGCGCGCGCCCGGCAGACCCGAGATCGCACCGATGCAACGGGCGTCGAGCCCCGCGTGACCGGTCGCAAGGTAGCGCGGCTCCGCACCGAGAGCCCGGGACAGCTCCTTGCTGTCGGGGATGCCTCGCCAACGCGAGGAGGCAAGGCGCACCGCGGCCGCCTCGGTCCGCGACCGGAGCGACCCTCCCCGTCCCCGCAAGCTGTCGATAGGGCGGGCGCGCGTCTCCGCACCTTTTTCGAACAGGTTCTTCATCCCCTCGCGGTCAAGAAGAACGGTCGCGCGGCGAATGCGCGCGAGCGCGAAAACCGGACGGTCGAGGCCTAGGACGTGATCGATCCAGGCACGTTCCACCCGGTCGATACCGGTCGCCGGACCGCTGCCGACGCGCGCGATCGTCCGGCCGATGTCGAGAACGAGGGCCGGAAGCGCTATTCGGCCGCCCTTCTCATGGCATAGACATCATCGAGATAGCTGCTGAACTCGTCCTTAAGGTCGGGGCGGGCAAGTCCGAAGGCGACTGTCGCCTGCAGAAAACCCGACTTCGAGCCGCAATCGAAGCGTTCACCGCGAAACCGAAGACCGTGGACATTGCGGCCCGCCGTGATCTCCGCCGCGATGGCATCGGTCAGTTGAATTTCACCCCCCGCGCCGAGCTTCTTCTGGTCGAGCGACTCCAGCACCGAAGGCGGCAGGATGTAGCGGCCGATCACGGCGAGATTGGAGGGTGCGGTGCCCTTTTGCGGTTTCTCGACCATGCCTTTCACCTTGACGATCGACCCATGGTCTTCGGCGACATCGAGGATACCGTAGGCCGAGGCTTTCTCGGGAGGAACCTCCATCGCCGCGACCATGCAACCGTCGACATCGTCATAGGCGTCCACCATCTGGGCAAGGCAGGATTTCTCCGCCGCGATCACGTCATCGGGCAGGATGACCGCGAAAGGTTCGTCGCCGATCAGCCGCCGCGCGCACCAGACCGCATGGCCAAGACCGAGGGCCTGCTGCTGGCGAATGTAGGCGATCGACCCGGATTCCATGTTCGTCGAGCGGAGAACCTCGAGAAGCTCGGTCTTGCCGGACGCTTCGAGCTTCGCCTCGAGATCGGGTGCCAGATCGAAATAATCCTCGAGCGCCGACTTTCCCCTCGCGGTCACGAAGATGAACTCGGTGATTCCCGCCGCCCGCGCCTCGTCGATCGCGTACTGGATCAGCGGGCGGTCGACGAGTGTCATGATCTCCTTCGGAACCGACTTCGTGGCTGGCAGAAAGCGCGTCCCCATCCCGGCGACGGGAAAGACCGCTTTGGTCACCTTGCGTGTCATCTTCGCTCCTAAAAAAATCTGTTCGGGTCGGATGTCGGGAGAACCCTATTAGACCAACATGTCAGGGGAATGGAAACCGCTCCACATGAATCGTTTGCCGGGGCAACAGCTCGGCGTTGCGCCGGCTGTCCAGCCCCCGGGGCCGGGCCACCCGCGCGATTTCCTCGTCGAGCCGCGAACCAAGGCCTGCCTGTCTGACCAGAGGGCCGGACCGGTCGGACCGGCCCCAGAGCCCGCCGGTCTGAACCCACATGCCGCCATCGTGGCGCACATGGTGGTAGAGTGTCGTCGGAGAAAACAGAAACAGGCTCACCGTCGCGCCTGCATCTCGCAGGGCCTCCGCTTTCGCCCGCGCGGCGGACCGCTGGCGTCCGGTGCCGGCAACGATGGCATGCCGCGCCCGCGATACCGGGCGCGGCCCGAACGGGGGAGCCGGCCCGAATCGCGCGAGCTGCGGGCCGCCTGCCTCGAGGCCTTCACGGGCGCCGGCGTCGAACCCGGCCATCAATCGCCGCAGGTCTCTTGGTTCCAGCGCCCCGCCTTGAAGCCCGCGCACGGCCCGCGCCAACTCGCGCGCCCGTGCCGCGTCCAACGCCTCTCTCACTCGGGCAGCCGGGTGATGACGCAAAAGGAAGGCGGCGGTGCTCCGGCCGATGTCGAAGAGTTCGATTGGCGCCCTGTCGGACCGCCGCCGGGGCGAAGCAGCCGAGCCGTGATGAACGGCCGCGTCAGCGGCATAGGCCGTTATCACCCCCATCTCCCCGAGTCGCATGTCGAGGTCGGCATCCTCCAGAAAAAAGCGAAAGGTCTCGTCGAAGCCACCCGCCGCGCGGATGAGGTCTGCGCGGAATGCCATGTTCGCACCCACGGTCTTCGGTGCCCGGCCCGGACTCGCCCGGCGAACGGCAGGGTCGCCCGTGGAAGGCACCGTGGTTGCGTCGGACAGGATGGTCTCGGCAGCGGACTGAAGCGAAATTCCGTTCCGCCCGAGCACCGGCCCGGTCGCCGCCCCGACGCTCGCGTCGTCAAAGGCCTCGGCGAGAGCGGCGAGCCACATCGGCTCGGGCACGGCGTCGTCATCGATAAAGGCCACGATGTCACCGCCCGTCGCGCGCAGGCCCGCGTTCCGCGCGGCCGCCAGATTGGGCTCGTCGAACGCCACCACGGCGATTCCGGACCGGTCGGCGGCCGCCTCGCGGCCCGCCCTGTCCGTGACCACGACCACCTCGACGAGGGGCCAGACGGCCTGTGCGAGCCCGTCGAGACAGCGCCGCAATTCGAACGGCCGGCCCCGGCTCGCCACCACGATGCTGATCCGCGCCGGCATGACCGCTCGCCGCGTCACGGACGCTTGAGATCGACCCCCGGCGCGGCGGCGATGAAGAACCCGTTCTCGAACCCGGGCTTGCCGTAGCGGAAGGTTTCGTGCTCCTCGAACGTCACGACCCGGCCTCCCGCCGCGCGCAACACCGCGTCGCCTGCCGCGGTGTCCCATTCCATCGTCCGTCCGAGCCGGGGATAGAGGTCGGCCTCACCGGTCGCGACGAGGCAGAATTTCAGCGACGAGCCGGCAGACACGGCGTCGGCGACAGAATAACGCGCGATGTATTCGTCGGTCGCCGCGTCGCGGTGAGATTTCGAGGCGACGACGCGCAGTGCGGAATTGTCCGGCCGCGCCACCGAGATCGGGCGGATGTCGGAGCCCGCCGCCGCGGGGTCGAGCGCGCCTGTCTCCTCGACCGCGCCGCCCTCGCCGTCGGTGTAGAAAAGCCGGCCCTTCGCGGGCGCGTAGACCACGCCGAGGCTCGGCACACCGTCGCGGACGAGCGCGATGTTGACGGTGAAATCGCCGCGTCGCTTGACGAATTCCTTCGTCCCGTCGAGCGGGTCGACGATGAAGAAGGTCGACGCCTCGACACCGTGGGTCGACGCCTCCTCCTCGGTGACGAGCGCTGCATCGGGAAAGGCAGCCCGCAGCCCTGCGGTTATATGGGCGTCCGCCCGGCGATCGGCCTCGGTGACGGGGCTCGCGTCGTCCTTTGTGTCGACCGTGAAGTCGTCTTGCCCGTAGATTTCGAGGATCACTGCACCCGCTTCGAGGGCGAGCCTGCGAAGGGTCGCAATAATCTGCCGATCGTCCATTCCGCTCTCCGCTCGCGAACCTCCCCGGCTTTCAAACGCCGGACCATCCGCCTATAGTCCGCCAGTAATAATTCGGCAAGAAACCCGGGCTACCCGGGTCTGTCAGAAGCAGGAATTCCATGTTCACGCCCGAGCGACAGAACACCACGATTTTTGGGTCGGCCCTCGCACTGTCCGAACTCATCTATCACAACACGGTCCGCAGTCTCAGAAAGACCCACGCGAACGCCTTCGTGGGGCTGCTGATGTCGATGTTGCAATCGGTGATCATGGTGGTGGCGTTCGTGCTGCTGTTCTCGGTTCTCGGAATGCGCGGCTCGGCGATCAGAGGCGACTTCCTGCTCTACATCATGTCGGGGATCTTCCTCTTCATGACCCACATCAAGGCCATGAGCGCGGTGGTGGGGTCGGAAGGCCCGGCCTCTCCGATGATGCAGCACCTGCCGATGACGACTGCGGTCGCGATCGCCTCGGCCGCCCTCGGGGCGCTCTACAACCAGGTGCTGGGGATGCTCGTGATCCTCTACATCTACCACGTCGCGTTCAATCCGGTGGTCATCGACGACCCCGTCGGCGCGTTCCTGATGTTCCTTCTTGCGTGGATCTCGGGCGTCGGCGTGGGCCTTGTCTTTCTCGCCATCAAGCCCTGGGCCCCGAGCGTCACCACGATCGGCTCGCAAATCTACTCCCGCGCCAACATGATCGCCTCCGGAAAGATGTTCGTGGCGAACATGCTGCCGCCCTCGATGCTCGCGCTCTTCGACTGGAACCCGCTGTTTCACGCCATCGACCAGGCGCGCGGCTTCGCTTTCGTGAACTACTTCCCGAACAACACCTCCATCGCCTATCCGGTCTACGTGACGATCGGTCTGATCATGGTGGGGCTGATGGGTGAGTTCTACACCCGCAAGCACGCCTCGCTCTCCTGGAGCGCAAGACGATGATCCTGCGCGCGGCCGTTCTGCTCCTGGCCCTGGCGGCGCCTGCCTCGGCAACCGTCGAGGCATGGCCGGCGCTCTACGACGTTGCCGGCGTGTCGGAGGGCGACGTTCTCAACATCCGCGCCGAGCCTTCCGCCTCTTCCGAAATCATCGGCGAGCTTGATCCGGACGAGACGGCGGTCGAGGTGATGGAGATGTCGCGGGACGGAAACTGGGGTCGGGTCAATACCGACGAGAGGTCAGGCTGGGCGTCGCTGGCCTTTCTCGACCGCAGGCCCGGACAATGGGCGGGCGAGGCACCCCGGGTCGCCCGCTGCTTCGGCACCGAACCCTTCTGGTCTCTCGCCACCGGTGACGGCGGGGCGACGTTCAAGACCCCCGAAGCCCTGCCCCTCGATTTCGATCGCACCGCTCGCCTGAGTTCGCGCAACCGGATCGACCGTTACGCGCAGGTCTACGAGAACGACCTTGGCGGGCTGGTCGCCACCTTGCGCAACAATGCCTGTTCGGACGGAATGTCGGACCGGGCCTACGGCTGGGAGATCGACCTGTTGCTCATCGTCGCCGGCCAGAACAACGCTCAACTCTTTTCGGGCTGCTGCTCCATCGCGCCCGATTGACCTGCGGGCGGCATGCTTCGTGCTGTCAAACGCACCCTCGGGTCGGGCCGGTCGCAGCTCGGCTCATTCCTTGTCCACAACCCGCATCGTCAGGTTGATGCGCCCGCCCCCGGGCACGAGACGCGACGAACCGGCGCGCACCCGGTCGATCCCGTGGAAAGCGAGTCTGGTCTCGCCCGAAAGCACCGCGATATCGCCCGATTTCAACCAGAGGCTTTCCGTTCGACCTCGCCGAACGGTGCCGCCGACCCGGAAAAGCGCCTCGTCACCCAGTGAGACCGAGACTACCGGCCACGAAAAATCTCCCTCGTCGCGGTCCTGGTGGAGCCCCATTCTCGCACCCTCCCGGTAGAGGTTCGCCAGGCAGGAGGTGGGCGGGCGGGACACGCCCGAGACGTCTCGCCAGATCCCCAGAATGGGATCGGGGATCGGGGGCCAGCCCACGCCGGTGGGGTGGCGCGGCTCGTAGCGGTAGCCGTTCCGGTCGGTCACCCAACCGAGTTCGCCCGCGCTTGTCATCTCCACGCTCATCTGCCGGCCGGACGGCGTAACGGGCCGCACGAAGGGAGCGGCATCGGCAATCGCCATGACCGCCCCCAGCACCTCGACCTGCGCCGCAGGCGACAGAAAGCCCTGCCAGACCGGAACGCCATTGACACGGACGGTCGGCTCTGCCGCCCGCCTCTTTGAAGATTCATCCAAACCGTCGCCCTTTCCTGCGCTTGCAGCACTCATATGCCCTGCCTATATACGCCCCGAAGCGGTGTCCTGCATGGCAAGGGCACGAAAATGGGATTGCGGGCCGGTGCCGGCATGGGCCGTCCCGCAGCATGTCGCCGAAGCCGAAGAGGATAGAGCATGGCCAAAGTCATCGGTATCGACCTTGGAACCACCAACAGCTGCGTCGCCATCATGGACGGGTCGCAGCCGAAGGTCATCGAAAACGCCGAAGGTGCGCGGACGACCCCGTCGATCGTCGCCTTCACGGACAGCGAACGCCTTGCGGGCCAGCCCGCCAAGCGCCAGGCCGTCACCAACCCCGAGAACACGATCTTTGCCGTCAAGCGCCTGATCGGCCGTCGCGTCGACGACGCCGAGGTGACGAAGGACAAGAAGATCGTCCCCTACAAGATCGTGGACGGCGGCAACGGCGATGCCTGGGTCGAGGCGAAGGGCGAGCGGTACTCTCCGAGCCAGATCTCGGCGTTCATCCTGCAGAAGATGAAGGAAACCGCCGAGAGCTATCTCGGCGAGACGGTCGAGCAGGCGGTGATCACCGTCCCGGCCTATTTCAACGACGCTCAGCGTCAGGCCACCAAGGACGCTGGCAAGATCGCCGGGCTCGAAGTGCTTCGGATCATCAACGAGCCCACCGCGGCCGCGCTCGCCTACGGTCTCGACAAGAAGGAAACCCGCACCATAGCGGTCTACGACCTCGGCGGCGGCACCTTCGACATCACGATTCTCGAAATCGACGACGGTCTCTTCGAGGTGAAGTCGACGAACGGTGACACGTTCCTCGGCGGCGAAGACTTCGACATGAGGATCGTCAACTACCTCGCCGACGAGTTCAAGAAAGAGCACGGCGTCGATCTGACCGATGACAAGATGGCGCTCCAGCGCCTGAAGGAAGCGGCCGAGAAGGCCAAGATCGAGCTGTCGAGCGCATCGCAGACCGAGGTGAACCAGCCGTTCATCTCGATGGCTCCCTCCACGGGCACGCCGCTGCACATGGTCGTCAAGCTGACCCGGGCGAAGCTCGAAAGCCTCGTGGGCGACCTCATCAAGAAGTCGATCGACCCCTGCAAGGCGGCCCTGAAGGACGCGGGCCTTTCGACGAGCGACATCGACGAGGTGGTCCTCGTCGGCGGCATGACCCGCATGCCGCGGGTCGTGGAAGAAGTGACGAAGTTCTTCGGCAAGGAGCCCCACAAGGGCGTCAACCCCGACGAGGTCGTCGCCCTCGGCGCCGCGATCCAGGCCGGTGTGCTGCAGGGTGACGTCAAGGACGTCGTTCTGCTCGACGTCACGCCGTTGTCGCTCGGCATCGAGACGCTGGGCGGTGTCTTCACGCGCCTTATCGACCGCAACACGACCATCCCGACGAAGAAGAGCCAGATCTTCTCGACCGCCGAGGACAACCAGAACGCCGTGACGATCCGGGTCTTCCAGGGCGAGCGCGAAATGGCGACCGACAACAAGATGCTCGGCCAGTTCAACCTCGAGAATATTCCGCCCGCACCGCGCGGGATGCCCCAGATCGAGGTGACCTTCGACATCGACGCCAACGGCATCGTCTCGGTCTCCGCCAAAGACAAGGGCACCGGCAAGGAACAGAAGATCACGATCCAGGCGTCGGGCGGTCTGTCGGATGACGAGATCGAACAGATGGTCAAGGAAGCCGAGGCGAACGCCGAGGCCGACAAGGAGCGCAAGGACCTTGTCGAAGCCAAGAACCAGGCCGAGAGCCTGATCCACTCGACCAGGAAGTCGATGGAAGAGCATAGCGACAAAGTCGACCCATCGACGATCGAGGCGATCGAACTGGCGATCTCCGCGCTCGAGGAGACGATGGAGGGCAGCGACGCCGGCAAGATCCGTTCTGGCATCCAGAATGTCACCGAGGCCGCGATGCGCCTCGGCGAGGCCATCTACAAGGCCGAGCAGCAGAAGTCCGGCGAGGATGCGCCAGAGGGCGGTGACGAGCCGCGCGGTGTCGATGACGACATCGTGGACGCCGACTTCGAGGACCTCGACGACGACAAGCGTGCATCTTAAACCCGACAGGGAACGTGATGGGCCGGTCCGCCGCAGGCGGATCGGCCTCCGCCGTTTCGGGAGAGGCTGAATGGCCAAACGTGACTATTACGATGTGCTCGGCGTGGACAAGGATGCCTCGGCCGAAGAGATCAAGAAGGCATATCGACGGAAGGCGAAGGAACTGCATCCGGACCGGAATGCGGACAAGCCCGATGCCGAAACCGACTTCAAGGAAGCCAACGAGGCCTACGAGGTCCTGAAGGACGCCGAAAAGAAGGCTGCATATGATCGTTTCGGTCATGCCGCTTTCGAAGGCGGTATGGGCGGCGGCCGATCTGGTGCCGGCGGCAATGCGGATTTCGCGAGTGCCTTTTCGGACGTGTTCGACGACTTGTTCGGCGACATGATGGGCGGGCGCGGCCGTGGCCAGCGCGCGACCCGCGGTTCGGACCTTCGCTACAACCTTCGGGTCAGTCTGGAAGAAGCCTACTCGGGGCTCCAGAAAACGATCAACGTTCCGACCTCGGTCGTCTGCGACACCTGTTCGGGCACGGGGTCGGAAGCCGGCACCGAGCCCGTGGCCTGCCCCACCTGTTCGGGAATGGGAAAGGTGAGGGCCCAGCAAGGCTTCTTTACGGTCGAGCGCACCTGCCCGACCTGTTCCGGACTCGGCCAGATCATCAAGAACCCCTGCAAGGCCTGCGGCGGCGCCGGCAGGATCCAGAAGAACCGTGCGCTCAGCGTGAACATTCCCGCCGGCGTCGAGACGGGCACCCGCATCCGGCTCGCGGGGGAAGGCGAAGCAGGATTGCGGGGCGGCCCGACGGGCGACCTCTACATCTTCATAGAAGTGACGCCGCATCCGTTGTTCGAGCGTGACGGATCGAACCTGCACTGCCGCGTGCCGGTGTCGATGAGCGACGCCGCCCTTGGAGGCGACATCGAGGTGCCGACGATCGAGGGCGGCCGGAGCCGGGTGAAAGTTCCCGCCGGCGCACAGTCGGGCAAGCACATGCGCCTGCGCGGCAAGGGCATGCCCGCGCTTCGCGGCGGACTGCAAGGCGACATGTTCATCGAGCTCGCGGTCGAGACGCCGGTGAACCTCACCGCGAAACAGAAAGAGCTGTTGCGGGAATTCGCCAAGCTTTCCAAGGACAACAATCCCGAGTCCTCAGGGTTCTTCGACAAGGTGAAGAGTTTCTGGGACAGCATGAAATCGTAAGGAACGAAAGCGTGCGGCGCCTTCCGTGCCGCGGGGCCCCATCCGTCCCAAGAAACGCGTTGCGGAAGATGAACGTCTTTCAACCCACTATCGAAAAGCCGGCGTTAACACTTCTCTAACCGCGAAGACCGATCCTCGCGGTCATGACCACGCGCGAGAATCACTTTGCGGAAGCCGCTCTTCCGCTTGGGCCCGCCCCCGGAATCCCCGCGATAGAGCGTGGTCAGCGGCTTCCGTCGTATATCCGTGATCACAGAAAGCGTCTCCGCGAGCGGTTCATGTCTGCCGGGGCTGGCGCCGTGGCGGATTACGAAATGCTCGAACTCGTGCTCTTCCGCGCGATCCCTCGGCAGGACGTGAAACCGCTGGCGCGGCGCCTGCTCGACAGATTCCACGATTTCAACGGGGTGCTTTCGGCACCAGTCTCGACGCTGCGGCAAATGCATGGAATAGGCGAGGCGGTAATCACCGAGATCAAGATCGTCGAAGCCGCGGCCCATCGCCTTGCCCGGACCCGTGTTCTCCGCCGCGAAGTCGTCTCCTCGTGGGACGCACTTCTCGACTATTGCCGGACAACGATGGCGCACAAGGAAACCGAGCAGTTCCGCGTTCTCTTCCTCGACCGCAAGAACACCGTGATTGCGGACGAGGAACAGGCGTCGGGCACCGTCGACCACGTTCCGGTCTATCCACGCGAGATCGTCAAGCGCGCGCTCGAGCTGCAGTCCTCGGCGCTCATTCTGGTGCACAATCACCCGTCTGGCGACCCGACCCCTTCGGTAGAGGACCGTACAATGACGCAGAAGATCGCCGCCGCCGCCGATGCGCTCGGAATCGTGCTTCACGATCACCTCGTGATCGGCAAGGCGCGCGAGGTCTCGTTCCGGGCCGAGGGCTATCTCTGATCGCCGTCCTCCGCGAGCCAGACCTCCACCCGCCGGTTGAGGCTCTCGCCCCAGTCCACTCCGTTGCAGGCCACAGGCATCGCTTCACCGAAACCCCGCGCCTCGAGGGCAGTGAGTCGCACTCCGGTGACCAGTTCGGCGAGAACGGCTGCCCTTATCGCCTCGGCGCGGCGCTGCGAAAGCTGGAGATTGGTGGCCGCCGCCCCGTTTGCATCGGAGAAACCTGCAAGGATCAGGCGGTCGCCGTCGAACCGCCCCGAGGCGATCGCGCGTGCAAGGCGGGCGATCTGAACGCGTGCTGCCAGGTCCGGCAGGCTCGAGCCGTCCCGGAACCGGATCGCGATATCGAGGCGCCGGGCACCACCGAGCTCGGCCCGCATGGAAGTTTCAGTGCCGCCCACCCCTGTCGAGGCGAGCGCAAGAGGGTCGGCCTCCTGCCTCCCGTCACGACCACGGGGCACGATCCCCACCCTGAGGTCGACAAAGCCGGCGCGCCGGACCGCCGCTTCGGCTCC
>Ga0102935_1000534_pt1 | contig 13782 bp, 19 predicted proteins | sample SalPonR2_A_D2_MG_FD_78508 | JGI IMG/M metagenome (GOLD analysis project Ga0102935, IMG submission 78508) | Salt pond soil microbial communities from South San Francisco under conditions of wetland restoration - Salt Pond MetaG R2_A_D2_MG | ecosystem: Environmental > Aquatic > Marine > Intertidal... | reverse complement strand
TTCCCTATTGAGACAGAGGACGCGCTCGGTGTATTCGATGACGGCCTCGATGTCGTGTTCGACGAGTAGGATCGACATCCCGTCGCTATTGAGTTCGCTCAGCAGTGAAAAGAACCCGCCGACCGACTCGGCATCGACGCCCACGGTTGGCTCGTCGAAGACTGACAGATCGGCCCCACCAGCGAGTGCCCGCGCAATGTACGTCCGTTGGCGCTGCCCGCTCAAGAGGTTCGTGATCCGTCTTTCAGCGAGGTGCTCGATTCCGTACTTCCGAAGTGCCGATCGGGGTCGCTCCCGATCGTCGGCCGTGATGCGACCGAACCCGGCGTGCGGAAACCGGCCCATCAGGACGACTTCCTCGACGGTGATCGGCATCTCTTTGCTGTTCGCTGATCATATCTTGGGCGAACTGCATGTCGCTCGTCCGAACGTCGTCCACCGCGGCGAGATTCGTGATCAGCGGCTGGATGTTCCCTCGTAGCGATCGGCGACGTACCCGAAGGCGTTGTGCGCCGCCAGGAAGACGTTATGGCGCGCGACTCGTTCGAAGATCGCTTCCCACTCAGCAGCGAGATCGTCGAGTCGATCTCCGAGGGTTTCGGCGTTGTTTCTGAAGGTTTCTTCGCGTTCGGGCGCGACTGCTGAGAACCCCTCGCTGATGTTCTTTACGGCTCCCTTCGCCAGCCCCGGATCGAGCCAGAATGAGGGTCCTTGCCGCCCCGGATCGCTTCCTCCTCGTCGACGGTCTCACTCAGACCGATCAGTCCGATCCCCTCGCAAACGTTTATCGACCGCGTTTTCGCCCCGTTGTCCCGGACGGTCTCGGTCGCGCGGTCGGCCCACGGCTGAAAATCCGGCCCGACGTTGACGAACGCGTCGGCGTCGGTGGTATCGCGTGTGATCGATGGGTCCGGATCCCAGCCGTGTCCGTGCAAGCCGGTCGGAATCAGGTTTTCGACGGTCATCGGCGTCTCCTGGGCTACCTGTCGGGTAAAATCGTAGAACGTAAAAAATGACGCGACAGCGACGTACCCGTCCTCGTCGTTCGCGTCCGAGGCGCTCCCGAGACAGCCGGCGGCCCCCGTCGCGAGCGTCCCGGCTGATAGCCCGACGAACGCCCTGCGGGAGAGTTGTCCCGGCCTGTTTCGAATGGCCGATTCGGGCTTCACTACTGCCACGTTCGGGACGGCTGCTGTCATATTTTGCCAATCAAATTAATAGATTAGACTAATCTAATAAGCGTGTTTGGGGTCGAATATTGGCTGTTAGTACCGAACTCGTTTCCCTTATGAGAGAAATTTTCCTCCGATCCAAAGGATTCGATGGCTGTACGAGGATTCGATAGCTGGACGCGAACGCATTACATCGGGGAACGGTTTCGTCCGAACGCGAACAATCATGCGCGTTCCCGTTCCAACAAATCGACTTGTCGCGTTCACGCTCGCCGGTGCGCTCTTGACTGCTGTCGTAGCCGGTGGACTGGCGTTCCCCGGTCTCATCCCCGGCGTATCGACCGATTCGCCCGGCGATGCAACAAGCGCAGATACCGACGCCACTCAGCGACTCGCTGCCGATGCCCCCGAACCGAACCAGGACTTCACACCGGACGTCCAGACACAGTCCAGCTCCGAGGAGCACGAGGAAGAAGAGTACGAAGATGAACATGATGAAGAGGAACACGAAGAGCACGGCGACGATGAACGCGAAGAACACGAAGAGCACGGCGACGATGAACGCGAAGAACACGAAGAATACGAAGCGGACGAAACGCACGGGGAAAACGACGAAGCCGAAGAAGACGAAGGCTGACCCCAATATGGTCACTCTCTGTTCAGCCTACGAACGACTCGGAGACGCCCAGCGTACGTTCAACTGCTGTGATACGTCGTTCAGTGTGCACACGGCAGGGCTCGGAGCCCAGACCGCCGCCGCAACTGCTCAGCGAACTGCCGAACGACTCCGCGCTCAACTCGATGCCTTCGACACAGAAAGCGCCGTACATCGACTCAACGAGGCAGGCAGCGTCACGAACGAGCACGTCGCCCGTCTCGTCCGACGGGGACTCGAATATTTCCGTCGCACCGATGGGGTATTCGACATCCATCAGGGCCGGATAGAACACGGCCTGAAAGCGTACCTCCGAGGCGACGGTGATTCGTTTCCCCGATCGTTCGAGACTGGGACGGTGGCCGTCGACGGCGATACCGTCGATACGGATGTCCCCCTCGATCTGAACGGCCTGGCTAAGGGGTATATTGTCGATCGATCGGCGGACGCTCTTGAGGGGATCGGCCGCCGAGGATTCGTCAGCGGTGGCGGTGATATCTCTCCGCCGACCGGTCCGGTCGCCATCGAAAGCCCGTACGGCGACGAAACGCCGCTGAAGACACTCGATACGGGGTGGTCAATTGCGACTTCGGGTGATTACCGTCGCGAGCGCGCTGGTGTCGATCACGTCTACGATCCGACGGCAGAACGTATCGGGGCCCGCCACGAGTCCGTGACCGTCCTCGCACGGCGGGACTGCATGGAGGCTGACGCGATCGCAACGACGCTCGCAGCGCTTCCGCTCGAGGATGCGTGCTCGGTTGCCGAAGACTGGGCCGGGCTCGAAGCCCTCGTCGTACACGACGGTGTCTTCCACCGAACGGACGGGTTCGAAGATCATGTCTTGGACGGATAAACAACGAATCACCGTCGTCGCGATCGCCATACTGGTCGTGACTACCCCCCTGCTGTGGCAGATCGCGAGTGTACGAACGGCCCAGGCTACCGAAGAAGAGCAGGTCGACCTCACCAATCAGACCGTGCCGGAGCGACAGGCTTCGAACGACTACGACGGGGATGGAATTAACGACTCGAACGATCGCTGTCCGACCCGCCCGGAGACGGAAAACGGGTTCCAGGATTCGGACGGCTGTCCGGATGCCGTCGAAACGACGGGGGCCTCGTGATGTCCGAACTCGTGTGGCTGCTCGATCGCGGTGCCGCCCTCGTTGCGTACCCCGCGCTCTATCTCGCAATGCTCACCGGGATTCTTTACAATACCGAGTCATTCGGCGTGCTCCACGAGGCGGCCCAGCGGCTTCATATCGAGCTTTCGGTCTTTGCGATGCTCGTGACGCTTCTTCATGCTGCGTTGGGACTACTCGATACGTGGTTCGTCGTTACTGGACAGGCGTCTCTGCCGGCCTACTCGCTATCGTACTTTCTCGGCGGCGTCATCGTGGGAATCGGTGCGCTGCTGTTGCTCGTCGTGGCTGTGGTTGGATTCATCGACGCGAGACGGTTCTCCCGACCCTGGGGCCCCAGAGTCGTTCATTCCTTTGCCTACGGTGGGTTCGCGTTCGGGACAGTCCATGCCGCCGCGGTCGGCACTGACGTGACTGGCTTGATCCGCCCTCTGTTGGGTCCGACGCTCGCGTTCCTCGTCTACGTGCTTCTGTTACGGGTGTTGATCCCGAAAGATCTCGTGTCGGTCGCCGCCCCGAACTAATAACTCTCCCAGAGGCCGAGGAGCCGATCAACCACCCGATCCGTGAACGACTGTCGATGGACCGTGTACAGGTACGCGACCCGGTCGGGATCCGAGACCCGGTAAACGACGCTCCGTCCGTCCCGCTCTTTGGTGACGAGATCGGCGTCGGCGAGATTCGAGAGGTGCCACGAAACGGTCGAATTCGCCTTTCCGATCCGGCCGCTCAGTTCGTTCGTCGAAAGCGGCCCGTCCGCGAGGAGATGAGCGAGGATCCGGCGGCTGTACTCCCGCCGAAGTGCGTTCATGACGGTCTGATCCGCCTCGTCGAAGTCCGCCTCGGGATAGTATCGGGTGTATTTTCCGTCGTCGGAGGCCTCGATCAGGCCTTCGTCGGCGAGCCACCGGAGTTGATACTGCAGCGTCCCCTGGGCGTAATCGAGTTCCTCGAGTAGCGCACGGAAGTGAATCCCGGGCGTGTCGGCTATCCGCTGGTAGATGGCCCGGCGTGAGTCCAGTTCCAGATCTGCCTCCGACATCTCTCAATCCCGTGTCAGGGCGATAAAGAACGTCAACAGGCCACCGAGAATGAGGATCGCCCCCCCGTGTTCAAGCAATTCGACCACCTCGGCGCCGAGATACGGCATCAGCGGATACTCGAGGAAGACGACGAGTCCGTAAACGGCGAACATCACGTAGCCGGCAGTGACGATCCGCATCCGCGAATCTCGCTCCCGCCGCCACGCGAGGTAGCTGAAAACACTCAACGCTCCGGCGACGAGGAAGATGCCGAGACTGACGTACTGTTCAAGGAGCGCCGCCAGCGTCATAGATCTACGTCGCGCTTGACGATCGTCGCTGCGCGGTCGGGTGCCGACATAGTCGAACCCAGACGCCTAAAGTCAAAAACCGTTGGCGTCCAATCGTCGAATCCGAGGGGTGCCGATTACTTTCTATATCGCTATATACGGTATATCTGTCCACGAGGTAGGGGCAACGAAACCAGAAAAGTACAATTCCCTGGAGCCGAAACGTGGATATATGAGCCTATCACTGGAAGACGACTGCCCGGAATGTGATGCGTCGAACTTCTACAAGGCAGCGAGTATGCGCATTCAGCTCGGAACAAAAAAGAAGTGGCACTGCGCCAACTGCGAGTACGGGTTCATCACGATCAACGGGATAGACACCTCGGCCTGATTGAGCCACCAATGACACGTCCCGGGTAGCCACAGTAGGCTGTCCGTATGTGGCGATACTTTTCCCCCACCGTACTTGACGAGCACAGCGAGTCGACTGTGTCCTGAGCAACAACTCGCAGGCGTGGCCATCGATTTTGGGTACTCCTCTCTTCTGGATGCGCCTAGCAAATCGTTCAACCACAGACCCGGTGAATATCCGATTGAATTGCGGTGTGGCGTAAGAACAGGCGAGCAACCGACGACATCGCCACGTCAATAAATCGTATATCGGGATATCAACCCCGAGTAGAGGCCATACAGCTCCCTCACGATGAGAACTAGCAAGCGGAAAGACGGGTCGTCGGGAACTCAGTTGTCGTCGAGAGCCTGCCAGGAGAGCCGGGGATTCCGCGCCGCCGACACCTGGTCGATCCGCCGCGCGGCCGTCCGCCGCGGTGCGGCTTCGAGTGTCTCTGTCTCGTCCGACAGGGCGGCGTTGAACGCGGCGGCAAGCTGGTCGAGCGTCCGCTTGCTTTCGATCTCGGTTGGCTCGGTCATCAGCGCTTCGTTGACGATCTCCGGCCACTTCGTCGTCGGGGGGTGGACACCGTAATCGAGCATCCGCTTTGCCACGTCTGCGGCGTCCTGTCCTCCGGCGCTCGCGACGAACTCGTGGTGGAACGGTCCGAAGGGGATGTCACAATCGATCAATTCGGCGAGGTAGTTCGCGTTGAGAACCGCCTTCGCGCCCGCGTCTGTAAGCCCTTCATTGCCCAGTCGGCTAATGTAGGCGAACGCCTTCAACAACACGAGCCAGTTCCCCTCGTAACCGTGGACCTTTCCGATCGAGTGGTCCGGTGTGTGCCGCTCGTAGCGTCCATTCTTCCGTCGAATATGGGGATCCGGGAGGAACTCGACGAGATCATTGGTCACGCCGACCGGGCCGGCCCCCGGACCGCCACCGCCGTGCGGGGTCGCGAAGGTCTTGTGGACGTTGTAATGCATGATGTCGAACCCCATGTCGCCCGGGCGACCACGTCCGAGCAACGCATTGAGATTCGCCCCGTCGTAGTACAGCAACCCGCCGACGTCGTGAACCATCCCAGCGATTTCGGTGATATTGCGCTCGAACAGGCCGAGCGTGTTGGGGTTCGTCAGCATCAGTGCCGCGGTCTCCTGGGAAAGGGCCGACTCCAGTGCTTCGAGATCGACCCGTCCGTCGTCGTCGCTGGGTAGGTTGACCACATCGTATCCCGCCATGGCCGCGCTTGCGAAATTAGTCCCGTGGGCGGAATCGGGGATGAGGACCTCCGTCCGTTCGTCGCCGTTGGCTTCGTGGTGGGCCTTTGCGATGAGTATCCCAGTGAATTCGCCCGCCGCGCCGGCCGGCGGTTGTAGGGTAACAGCATCCATGCCACCGATCGTCGAGAGTTGTTCCTGCAATCGATGCTGGATCTTCAGGATGCCCTGAACTGAGCGTTCGGATCGGTCAGGGTGGGCGGACGCCTTGGGGTGGGCGGCCACATCCTCGGTGAACTTCGGATTGTACTTCATCGTACAGGAACCGAGCGGGAACGGCCCGGACTCGACGCCGTAGTTCATTTCCGACAATCGGGTGTAGTGGCGAGCGAGTACGGGTTCCGAAAGGTCCGGAAGCGTCACTTCATCGCGGGTCAGTTCGTCGGGAAGCGAGGACTCAACCGTCACCCGCTCGGTGTTTTTTTCGGACAATAGCGGTTCGTATGTCGTCTCGTCGGCGCTCCAGCGGGCCTGATCGTATCCGAGGGTGTTCGGCTCGTCGTCGGAGTCTGTCATTCTGCAGCCTCCCGGAGCGCTCCGAGCAAGCCGTCGATCGAACGCTCGTTCGTCTCGGTCGTACAGATCTGTATTTCGTGTTCGCCCACGACATGGACGGCGTAGCCATCGCTCTCTACATCGGCTGCCAGGGCCGCGGCTGGCCGGTCGGTGTGTGCGACGAACTCCCGGAAGTGATGGCGATCGTGAACCGGCGCCCGGAGGCCGTCGATCTCGTCGACCCGGCCGGCGAGGTCTCGGGCCCGAGTAACGCAGTTCTCCGCGAGATCGAGCAGTCCGTCCGGTCCAAGCCAGGCGATATGCATCGCGGTCCGCAGGGCGACCCACGCCTGATTGGTGCAAATGTTGGACGTCGCTCGTTCGCGCCGGATGTGCTGTTCGCGGGTCTGCAGGGTCAGTGTATACGCACGACGTCCGCTCTCGTCTTCGCTCGCGCCGACCAGACGCCCGGGAACCTGCCTGAGGAAGTCCTCGCGACAGGCGAACAGTCCGGTTCCCATCCCGTAGGCCGACGGCAATCCGAGCGTTGCTGCTTCACCGATGACCACGTCGGCGCCCACATCGCTCGGTCGCTCGAGCAACGAAAGCGCCACTGGATCCGAACCGACGACGAACAACGCGTCGTTGTCGGCCGCTAGATCGCCGATCAAACCGAGTCGTTCCTCGATCGTTCCCCGAACAGTTGGCGTCTCCGCGTACACTGAAAGCGTGCTTTTGTCGATCTGCTCGGAAAGCGCTTCCACGTCCACGATCCCGTCAGTCATCGGATACGTTTCGACCCCGACATCGTGTCCAATGAGATAGTTCTCGAGCGTCCGTCGCCGGCCCTCGTGAAGCTGTTCCGGGACAAGTATTTGATCTCCGTCGGCCTGCCGCACCCGGATCGCGAGCGTCGCGGCTTCGCCGAGCGCCGTGGCTGCGTCGTACATCGAGCAGTTCGCGACAGACAGACCGGTCAGCTCGACGAGCATCGATTGATACTCGAAAAGCGCCTGCAGAAATCCCTGTGCGATCTCGGGTTGGTACTGGGTGTAGCTCGTCAGAAACTCGGACCGAGCGGAGAGTTGATCGACCATCGACGGAACGTAGTGGTCGTAGTGGCCCCGTCCGAGGAACTCGACGAGATCGTCGTTTCCGTCGAGCGTTCCGTCGACGAGCGATCGGACCGCCCGTTCGCTCCGCTGTTCGATGTCGAGCGATTCGTCGAACCGGACCGGCTCCGGAATGTCGAAGAGCGCCGCCTCGCTTTCGGCCCCGATCGCCGAGAGCATTGTCTCCGTCTCGGCGTCGGTGTGTGACGCGTAGGGGCTGCCGTTTGCTGTCATGAGAACTGTCGGTATCCCAACCTAGTCCCCGTTACTATTAGTGATTGTGAGAGATGTCAGCGGTGACAGATCGTCTCCCGATCGCTGCTTTCGGATCGCTCCGGTCTCAATCTGTTCGACAGGTCACGTTCCAGGCTGTCTCTGAGAGTGCTTCGATTCGCTGATAGAACACGCGAAGCCCCTCTGGCCCTGTATCGGGAAGCACGTGCAGTTCGATGACGCCGTCACGGACAGCTGTCCGGAAGGTATCCCCTGTCCGATCGTCGTGAACGAGATACAGCGGCATCGGAAGGTCAAACCAATCGCCGTATCGGTACGACTCCCCGCCGATGACCTGTTCGACGAGCTGCGTAAGTGATTCATCGTCCCGCTCGGCCTCGGGAGACAGAGAAAACACGGTTTCGCCGTCGTATTCGACACCGCCGCGCCGCTGATACCGGCGGGTTGGGTGTTTCGGAATAGCGAACGTCGGCGTGCTTTCGTCGGCCACACGAACGGTACGGCTTGATATCGCTTAAATTCGCTGCCGAAACGCTGGCAATAGTTTATATGTCATCACGAACCCAGACTCCCCGTGACGTAGTGGCCAGCCGACGGCGGTCCGGGCGGTCGAGTGGAACGGCCCCGTCGGATCGAGAACGTTCCACCTGTTCGCCACCTATATCGAGCGCCAGGCCGTAGCCGACAGTATGTGTGGGCGCTACAGTCTCTTTGCCGACCAGGCTGATCTCGAAGCCCGATTCGGTGTGACCTTCGATTTCGCGTTCGAACCGCGGTACAACGCCGCCCCGGGTCAGAATCTCCCGGTTGTCACCGACGACAACCCGGACAGCGTCTCACGGCTGGAATGGGGCTTGGTTCCGCGGTGGGCAGACGACGCGAGCGATCGTCACATCAATGCTCGGTCAGAAACCGTAACCGACAGGCCCGCCTTCGCGGACGCGTACGAAAGCCGCCGGTGTCTCGTGTTAGCCGACGGGTTCTACGAGTGGAGCGATACCCCGGACGGAAAGCAACCGTATCGGGTCGCTTTCGAGGACGACCGTCCCTTCGCGATGGCTGGCCTCTGGGAACGCTGGACGCCCCCGACTCGCCAGACCGGCCTCGGTGATTTCGGTGGCGGGACGGCTGAGACACCCGGAGAGGAGCCGATCGAGACGTTCACCGTTCTGACGACGGAGCCGAATGCAGTCGTCGAGCCGCTTCATCACCGGATGGCGGTCGTCCTCACACCGGAGGCAGAAGACGCTTGGCTCGACGGCGAAGAGGTGTCCTTCGACCCGGCGCCCCCGGAGCCGTTCCGATCCTACCCGGTCTCGACTGCGGTAAACAGTCCTTCGAACGATCGCCCAGAGCTCGTTCAACCGCTTGAGTGACAGATCGGTTGCCTGACTCATTTCGGGGCGATACACCGAACAAGCCGATATCGGTCCGAATCAGCCCCATCGGCTCCACGAACAGCCGAGATCCGGACCATCTCTCCCTTCTCCAAAAGCTATGACAACACGTAAGAGAACGGCGAACGGCCTGTTTCGTATGAAACACGCTCGCATTGAAACGGCAGCCGGCGTCATGGAGGGTGAATACGACGACGGAACCGTCCATACCGACGCGGGAACGTACGATCCCGAAGACTACGAACTGCTCACGCCGTGTGAGCCCTCAGCACTCTACTGTATCGGGCGTAACTACGACGAAACGATCGATCAGATGGGCTACGAGACGCCCGAGGATCCGACGTTCTTCATCAAACCGCCGGTATCGCTTCACCCGCCGGAACAGCCGATTCCGTATCCGACCTTCACATCGGAGATGACGTACGCCGGCGAGTTAGCGGCAGTCATCGACACCGAATGTAAGGCGGTCAATGAAGCCGACGTCGATGACGTGGTCCGTGGATACACGATTCTCAACGATCTGGACTGTCTGGATCAAGAGTCACTGTCGGCACGGAAAGCGTTCGACTCGTCCGGCCCTCTCGGCCCCGTGATCGCTGATATCGAACCCGTTGGGATCGAGATGACGACCCACATCAACGGCGAACTTCGACAGGAGGACAACACCGAGAGCATGCTGATCAAACCGCGGGAGATCGTCTCGTTTCTCTCCGAGAGAGTGACGCTCAAACCGGATGACGTCGTCAGCTTCGGAAGTCCCGCAAACCCCGGACTGGTTGCCCCCGGCGATGAGATCGAAATATACTACGAGGGAATCGGAACGCTCCGGAACACCGTCGAGTAACCGTTTTATCCGATATCGACGACCAGAACCGGACGATCAGCCTTCTTGACGATCCGTTCCGTCGTGCTCCCGAGGTTGAGCCGCTTCTCGCGGCCAGTCCGGCCCTGGGTACCGATCACGAGAAGATCGATCGATTCTTCGTCCGCATACGTGAGGATTTCCCGGTACGGGACGCCCTCGGGCGTCGCGGTAGTAATCGAGACGTTCGCGTCCGCCGCGCGTGTCGCCAGTTCGTCGACCGCACCGCCTGCCTCCTCGGACAGTTCGCTTCGGACTTCGGATTTTTCATCGGTGTCGGCGGCGAGGACGACACGACGGTCGACGACTGAGACGATATGCAGCCCAGCCTCATAGGCTTCAGCAGCGCTGAGCGCGTGGTCTAGCGCTTCAGTGGCCCCGTCGCTCCCGTCCGTCGGCAACAGGATCGAATCGTACATGCTCGCGTCTCCGAGGGCCACCTACTTGAAACGAACCGTCTCCGACGACCACCGCAATTTCGGTGGGGGCCGGAGGATGCCCGATCGTGCTACGACCAGGTCTCAATGACGACCGCCTCCGATCCACAGCAGAGACAGGCGTCGCCGTGGCGGATCGCCGCGAGCTGTCGACCGCACGCCAGACAGTGGAGTAGTTTTCGGTTCCCGCGCTCAAGTTCCTGCTCGATTTCTTCCGACTGCGGAGGAATCGCGTGACGTGATCGGCGCAGGTCTCGGGGTTCTGACACGGTTTGTACTACGGGCTCCAACGAATATAGCTATTTTCGTCCCGACAACAAACCGCATGCACATCGACTCATCGCTCGAAACAGATCGTGCGTTGAAGTAGTGAGACAGTGTAGTACAGACATGGCCGCTGATACCCCGACTGCGAGCGATTCGGTCGCGGGCGATTCCGCGAATGGGGCGTACGTCTCCCCGCTCGTCGACTTCGTAGTCCTCTCGCTTTTCGTGTCGATACTTGCAGTCTCCGTCGTTGCAGTTATGCTTCCCTGATTCGACGGGACGGGTGTGAGCGACGCAAACGCCGTTCCGATCGTCGACGGTCACGATCGACGGATCTGGATCGCCGCAATCCTTCTGTACGGGGTCGGAGATACAGTCACGACCCTCTGGGGCCTTTCGACCGGCGGGGTCGCCGAAGCCGGGCCCGTTGCCAAGCCACTCATCGAAACGTACGGTCACTTCGCACTCGTCGGAATCAAAGTGATCGTCTTTCCGGCGTTCTACGCCATTTGGCGGTTGCTTCGGACCCCTGGACGGATCGCGGTTCCGTGCGCGCTCGCGTTCGTCGGCGGAGTCGTAACGGTCTGGAACCTACTCGTCATCGCAAGTATTCTGTGACCGACAGCCGCCAAAACAGCCCGTTCGACAGCGCTGCGTGTTCTATAAAACGAGTGAAATAAGCTGAAAGAGGAACCCGATTACGAACACCGCGACGAGGGCGGTCGTCGACACGATGACTGTGGGTGAGAGACGCTGTTCTTCGTCGATGATGTAGTCTGTCATGGGCGGCCTTTCACTACCACTCCTTCCGTTACGGGGTCACTTATCGGTAGCGTTTCAGATTCGAACGCGACGGTCGAGTGGAGATGTTCGGTGGCACATGTCTCCCGTTCGACGGCGTTCCCCAAACCTATATTGTCGGCGTCCGGGGAGCACGTATGGAGTTTGAGGACGAAGACGTACACCGGCGGCTCGACGCCGACGGACGCCCGATCGATGAGGGCTACGAACCGCCGCTTTCCGACGATCGAATGCGGGAGCTGTATCGCGACATGCGGCTCGCCAGACACTTCGACGAACGGATGATAAGCCTCCAGCGACAGGGTCGGATCGGAACCTACGCCTCAGCGGCGGGCCAGGAAGGATCGCAGTTCGGTTCGATGTACGCCCTCGCCGAGGACGACTGGGTACTCTATCAGTACCGTGAACACGGTTCCGTCATCGACCGTGGAGGGCTTGCGGAGTATGTCAGCTACTGGACGGGGCACGAAGAGGGGAACGCCGAACTGACCGAACACAACATCGCACCGCTGAACATCGGTATCGGCGCTCATATCCCCCACGCAGTCGGGATGGCCTGGGCGTCGAAGCTCCGCGGGGACGGGAACGCCGTCCTCTGTCACTTCGGTGACGGGTCGACAAGCCAGGGGGACTTCCACGAGGCCGCGAACTTCGCCGGCGTTTTCGACGTGCCGGTGATACTCATGTGCAACAACAATCAGTGGGCCATTTCGGTCCCGGCAGAGCAACAGACCGCGAGCCGGACCTTTGCACAGAAGGCCGAAGCCTACGGCTTTCCGGGTGTCAGGGTCGACGGCATGGACCCACTCGCGACATACGAGGTCATCACCGAAGCAGTCGAGCGAGCGAAAGAGCCGGACGGAACACCCACGGACGAGGACGTTGGACGGGCAACGCGTCCGACGCTGGTCGAAGCCGTTCAGTACCGTTTCGGCGCCCACACGACCGCCGACGACCCCACGGCGTATCGGGACGACGAGGAGGTCGAACGTTGGAAGCGCTGGGATCCGATCCCCCGAATGGAAACGTATCTCCGGGAGCGAGGAACGCTTGACGACGAGCGAATCGATGCGATCGAAACCGAGATCACGGAGACGGTCGCCGAAGCGATCGAGCGAGGGACCGACTTCGAAGCGGACCCGGAGAATCTCTTTGCGGACGCGTACGCAGAGCTTCCGGAACGCGTCAAAGACCAACGCGAGTACCTTCGCCGACTACGCGAGGAGTACGGCGACGAAGCGCTTCTAGAAGACCACTAACCGCCGGTTCTGGGGCTAATCGTTTGCGATCGACTGAGTGTTGACGGGCGTGACCGTCGCTGGAACGCCATCTGCGGGCCGTAACGTGGGTGTCAGCCTGAGATCGTCGAGAGCGGAGTCCGGAACGTCGATATCGAACTCCTTGACCAGTCGCGCCAATACGAGCGTTGCGCCGGCCAGCGCGAATCCCTGTCCGATACAGGCGTGTGGTCCGCTCGAAAAGGGTCGGTACGCGGCGACCTCCTTGTGATCACGCCGCTGCCATCGATCGGGATCGAAGGTGTCGGGATCTTCGAAGTATCGACCGTCGCGATGGATCGTCCAAAGCGGCATGATAACCGCGGATCCATCCTCCAGCGTGTACTCGCCGAGTTCGACGTCGCCGTTCGCTCGCCGGAAGACGGCCCATGCTGGCGGATACAACCGGAGCGCTTCCCGGTAGGCCCGCTGTGTGTATTCCAGTTCCGCGAGATCGCCGTGAGTCGGCGGCCCGTCGCCCAACACCTCGTTCGCTTCGGCCCTGACCCGCTCGCGTGCCTCGGGATGCCACGAGAGCAGACTCAGTGTATAAGTGAGGCTCAGCGCCGTCGTCTCGTGGCCGGCGATGAGGAACGTTGCGACCTCGTCGCGGATCTGGTCGTCCGGGAGATCAACCTCGGGATTGTTCTCCGCGCGAAGCAGCATCGTGAGCATGTCCGGTGGTTCGGGCTCTTCGCCGGCGGCAAGCGCTTGCCGCCGGTGTTCGATGAGTTCTTCGCTCAACTCACGGATCCCGGTCGCGGCCTTCCGGAACTCGCTCGAAGTCGGCGTCGGGACCCATTCCGGGAGAACCGTCTCGATCCCGAATTCGAACTCCTCGCCGGCGACGCGCATCCAGTCGTGGAACTGATCAGCACGCGCTCTGCCGATGTCCTCGCCGAGGATGATCTCGGAGGCGACACGGACGGTCAAAGACGTCATCTC
>Ga0102935_1000529_pt1 | contig 13831 bp, 19 predicted proteins | sample SalPonR2_A_D2_MG_FD_78508 | JGI IMG/M metagenome (GOLD analysis project Ga0102935, IMG submission 78508) | Salt pond soil microbial communities from South San Francisco under conditions of wetland restoration - Salt Pond MetaG R2_A_D2_MG | ecosystem: Environmental > Aquatic > Marine > Intertidal... | reverse complement strand
CCGATCTTCGCAGCGCTGCTGGAACGCCACGACACCGAGGTGGAGCCGGCGCGGCTCGCGGGCGTCTACCGCCGGAAGATCGCGGAGGCGCTCTCCCCCGTCGCGGGCGCGGAGTCGTTCGTCCAGCGGCTTCGCGGGACCTACCAGGTCGGGCTGCTGACCAACGGCCCAAGCGTGGCTCAGCGCGACAAGCTGACGACGCTCGGGTGGACCGATCTGTTCGATGCCGCCTTGGTGACCGGTGACCTCGACGCCGGCAAGCCCGACCCGGCCGCCTTCGAGGCGCTACTCAGAGCCATAGACAGCAGCCCGGGGGAAACTGTCTACATCGGCGACGATGTCGACGCCGACATCGCCGGCGCGGCCGACGCCGGGCTGGTGCCGGTTCAGGTGACGTTCGCGGGCGGTCCCCCGCCGTCGACGCGGGCGGCCGCACACGTTCGGCGAGACCGGCTCGTGTCGGAGCTGCCCGACGTGCTGGACGACCTGTGACCTCGCGGCCCGTACACCCGTCCGATTATGCCGACGCGACCGTCCGGAGTGCGGACAGCAGCCACTTCACCTGCGCACCGTCCTCGACGAACACCAGCGTTCGCGGCGGCTCGACCGCTTTCAGCCGGACCCGAAGCCCCGCCTCGCGGGCGGCGTCGGCGGTGCTGTCGACCGCGTGCTCGAACTCCACGCGGAGCCGGTCGGGCTGGACGAACACCGACGCCACGCGGTCGCCATCGCGGTCGATTCCGTAGGCGAACACGCCGTCGGGCGTGGGCTCTACGTCGGGATCGGCATCGGTGACCGACAGCCCGGCGAGGTCGTCGGCGTGGCCGGTCACCTCCGAAGCCAGAAGCTGTGCGATCCGGCGGCCGTCGGTCAGTCGCTCCTCGACCATACGCGCAGATTCACGCGACGGGGACAAGAGCGCTCCGCTCGGCGCTACTCGCCGGGGTGCTCCGCCGCCGCACGCGCGATGTCACCGACGTCGACGCCCTGCCGTCGTGCGTACAGCGCCGCGGCCGCCTCGACGGAGATGCCGAGCCGGCGCTGACGCTCGTTGATCGCGGCGACCGCGTCGCGCTTGTCGTGACCTGCGGCCATCAAGGCGTCGAGGATCCGCTCGAAGGTCGACTGCTCTCTGAGTATCGACTCGTCGGGCTCATACTCCGCCGGGACGGCCACACTCGGCGGCTCGAACCGGGCGACGACCTCGCCGTCGGCGCGTTCGAGGAGTCCCCGACCCGCCGCCACGTCGATGAGCCGTTTGGCCTGGTCGGGGGAGAACCAGTTCCGGTCTAAGGAGAGCGCGACCACGAACTCCCCTTCCCCCAGTCGGGTCGTCCCGCGCTGTTTGAACGGGACGGCGACCGCCACTTCCAGGCTCATACCTGTGATACGGGCGGCGGCCCACAAGGAGCCCCCGGTTTCGTCACGTCGGTGCCGTCAGTCCAGGCCGGGAGGTGTCCCCCGTCAGCACCTGTCGGACCCGATGGCCGACGCGCCGCAGGGCTCCCCGTCGACCGCAATCGGGAGCCCACCGGTCGCCTCCCCGTCTGGGTCGGCGGGGAACACGATCGTCGCACCCGCCAGGATCGGCGCTACGAGCCCGGCCACCACGACCGCCGGGTCGGTGAGCGGGCCGCGGAGAACCACCTCTTCTCCCGGCTCGAGCCCCGCCTCGTCGATCACGCCCGCGGCCGCCGCCAATACCTCGCCGTGTGTGTACGTCCGATCGCCGGCCGCGAACAGTGGATCACTCCCGTCGACGGCGACGGGGTGGACCGCGGGGTTCTCGCTCCAGACTTCGGTCTCCCAGTGGGTCGTAGACGGGTCGGTCGGTGGGTCGCCGTAGACTGCCAGGTGGTGGCCCGGCGGCAGGTCGAACTCGGACTCGCGCGTGGCCGGTGCGACTGCGACTCGCGGGGGCACCTCCTCGGGACCCGTCCGGAAGCGCGTCACCGCGCCCAACTGAGCCGCCCCGTAGAACGAGAGCACTGGTTCGGGGACAGACTCGGCGGCGACGTGTACCTCGTCGTCGGGACGCACCCCGAGGTATCGGAGCACGTTCCCGGCCTTATACGAGGTCGTGACGAAGTCGTGGTAGCTGTACGTTCGGCCCGAGGCACGGGCACGGAGCGCGACACCCGAGGTCCGGCGCTCGCGAGCGACAGCGTCGCCGAGGGTCTCGGGGTCCGAGCACGGTGTCGGGGAGTCGCCGTCGGCATCGCCCCCGGGGTCGGCGTCGCGGGTGGGCGGCATACCTGGAGTTCCGTGGGCGCGGCGCAAAACAGCGTCGGCCGAGGCCGTCGGGTCGCGGTCGCTGGAGCGATGCTTAGGGCGCGCCGGCGACGACCAACGTGCTCGCCGCCTCGGCGTGGAGCCGTCGGTCGGAGTCGGGGTCGACGCGGACGGCGTCACCGGGTGCCATCGACACCTCCTCGCCGTCGACGACGAGGGTGACGTCGCCGTCGGTGAGGTAGTAGACCTCCTCGTGGCCCCGGTCCCCGTGGTCGTGTTCCATTCCGGCCCATCCGGCCTCGACGTCGACGACAGTGACGCCGAGATTGTCGCAGCCGAGCGTCTCTCGGAGGAAGTACATCCCGTCTGCGCGTTCGTTACCGTCGGCGTAGTGTGCTTTGCTGAAAGACATCGATCAGCCATACGCACGGCTGGTACCTGAACGTATGGGCGCCGCGACCCCAGTCACGGGGATTGAGGTGCTCTCGACCATCGGCGGGTTCGGCGGTTACGCCGTGAGCGACAACGCGCGAGCCTCGGGGCGGGAACGTGAGCGTTCTGCGACCGGTGGCTGACGGGACGTCTTCAGAACGGCAGCAATCCCCGCAGCTGCGAGAGGATGCCGCCGCCCGACTCCCGGTACTCCTCTAACACTGGATGCAGCGCGTCCAAAACCTCCCGCTGTGTGTCGAACTGGGTCGTGCGAACCGCTCCAAGCGCCTCCGAGAGCGCCACCGTGTTCCCGTTTGCGTCGTACGGGATCGCGGGGTCGCCGAGTTCGCGCACGACCTCATCGGCGGTCGCGGGGAACGTGAGATCGGACTCCGAGAGGTACGGCGAAAGCGCCGCGATACCGAACTCCAGGGTGTCGGGCTCGTCGCCGTCCTGCTGCGGTGGTCTGACAGCCATCAGAGACTGATACGGCTGCGGGGATGGAAAAACCCCCGGCTCCGAGACGATGTGAGCGGCGGACACCGCGACAGCCGACTGCGTCGAGACAGGTATCCGGACACCGAGTCCGCAGTGTTTTGTTCGCGGGCGCCCTCCCCGGAACCGATGACCGACTACACCACAGTGTCCATTCCGAAGGATCTGGCCGACCGCGTGGACGAGACGATCGACGGGACCAGCTTCTCGAGCACCAGCGACCTCGTGCGCTTTCTCCTGCGGAGCATCGTCATCCAGTACCAACGCGAGGGCGAACTCACCGAGGCGGAGTTCGAAGACATCGCCGAACAGCTCACCGACCTGGGGTATCTGGACCGGTAAGAGGCGTCGGCGGCGACCCGGAACCGGCGAATGTGCGCCGGGTCACTCGCCGACCAACGTCTCCTGCGGCGGCTCAGCGTCGAGTACGTCGAGGTCGAGCTTCCGGTCGTTCCGGTCGAAGACCGCAACCGAGTCCGTCTCCCACGGCGGTACCGCGACCACCAACGCTGCCGCGAAGGTGTCTTTCCGGGTGGCCTCCAGTCGGCCGTTGGGGTGTGAGACGAACCGGGCACGTCCCTGCCCCGCCGGCGTCCCGAGGTCGACGCCGAAGACCGCGTTCACCGACCCGCTCGTCTCCGGGAAATAAAAGTGCGTCAGCACCGGCGTCTCGGTGTCGAGCCCGGTGTCGGCCGCGAACTCCCCGGCCGGCGTCGACGCGAGCACGACGCTGATGCCGTCGGGGTCGGCCTCGGCCGCCATCTCCAGAAGCGCCGCGAGGAGCCCGCGGGTGATGTGTACCACAAGCACAGAAACGGCGGCACGACTCAAAATACCGTCGGACGACACGGGGATGGAACCGGACGGACGCTCGGAGAGCGCGCGTCGTCGGCGTGGCGGAGGGGGTGGGTGCGTCAGCAGGGTGCCCGGTCGGACGCCGCCGATCCGGTGGGGGCAGGAGGGGAGGGCCCGGATCGGGCGCGTCGGTGGGGACCGAATCGCGGGCGGGCCAACCGGGGCACTTTCACGTACGAGTGGATCCGATGTAAAGCCGGCTGAGCCTCAAAGAGGCGTTTTAGTCTCCAGCTACCGACGGCGGCTGGTCGGCGGGAGGGACACCCCCGGGAGCGACAGCGTCGCCAACCGGAGGGGGTTCTGCCGCAGATCGAACTCCGGATCCAGCGGCTGACTCTGGACGTCGGTGATCCGCAACGACGAGTAGTACACGACCACGTGCGTGAGTAGAAAGCCGACCGCGATCGGAACCAGAAGTGAGAATTGGGTTCCGAAAGCAGCCAGCGCGTCGAAGCCGACGGCTGTCACCGATGACACGACGAGGAAATCGCCGAGTTGGAGGGTGACTCCCGTGAATGCCGTGATGGCGGAGTCGACGGTGGAGGACGTCATCGGCGTGTACACGACCGCAGCAAGGACGCTCGTGGTGACTAGCGTCATCCCCGCGATGACCCCGGCGATCGGGTAGACGTACTCCATCACTCGGGCGAAGTTCCGCGGTTCCAATAACTATTGCCCTTAACTCTCAGATTCGATATTCGGACGGCGGGCTCGACCGGCACCACAGACAGGCCGCGCCTCGGTGGCGCGGACCCTCAACCAGGCGTTCGCGCGATTCAGGCGTCGTCGGAGTCATCGCCCTGCTGATCGTTGCCGGAGGAGGAATCCGGCCCGCCAGCGTTGTCTCCACCACCGTCCCCGTTTCCGCGGTCGTTCCGGTTAGCCTCGGACTCTTGGTGGTTCTCGCTCCCGCCGCTGGCACCCTTGTCGCTGTCGCCGTCAGTCCCGTTTCCGGAGTCGCGTTCGGTCACCGAGTCCTCATCGCCGGGTCCGTTTCCCGTGCGGTTCTCCGGTGGGCCGGCGCCCACACCGTCGGGCGGACCGCCGGGGCCAGACGCCTCACCGCTTCGCCCGGGGGGACCGACGTTGTCACCCAGCCCCCGTCCGGAGCGGTCGCCGCCGATCGACCGCGCGATCTCTGCGACTTCCGGTCCCGAGAGGTTCCGCGCCTCCGTCCGGAGCCGCTCGATGTCCGAGGTGTCGATTCCGTTGGCCGCACGGACGTCCGCTGGCAGCGACGCGGCGGTGTCGTTGCTCTGTTCGAGGCGCCGCTCGATCGCGTTGATCCCCGCGGCCACCTGTGCGGTGTCTGCGCGGTACCGACCCTCAGAGATCTCGCCGGAGTCGCGAGCCGCTTCCAACTCGTCGAGCCGGCCGTGGAGGTCGGCGAGGCGTTCCCGGCTGTTGTTCACTTCGCCGGCCACGATCGCCGCCTTCGAGTCGTTGCTCGCGGCGGCCGCGACACGCTGACCGAACGCACGGGACCCGACCTCGCTCTCGACTTCTGTGCGCTGGACCGCGACGACGCCGGCCAGCTGTGCGCCGGGCTCGATGGCGGCCGTTCCGTCCGACGTGTTCGCGTCGGACTCGGCCGTCGTCTCGGTCCCCTCGGCCGTGTTGGTGGCGTTCGACGTCGGCGTGCGTGTCGTCGTCACGTTGTCCCCCGTCTGCGCCGGCCCCGGACCGGTCCCGAGGTCGGCCGACGACGCGTCCGGCGATGCGACCGCAGCGGCGCCAACCGGTGCGGTCCCGATCACGACGACCGCGGCGACGAGGAGCGCGAACAGGGATTTCATTACGACGTTCGTTGGCGACCCGACCTCATATAAGAGCACGATCCTGTAGCCCGATTTACCCGGATTAACTCGGATTACGCCTCTGGTCCGCCGCTCGCTGCGCCGTCGACGCTGCGAGCGGTCATTCGTCGGTCGGCCCGAACTCCTCGTCGGGGAGCACCAACACGTTCTCTCGGCCCAGCCGGAACGCGTCGAGGTCGCCCTCGTCGCGCATCTTCCGGACGACCTGGCTGGTCTTGGCGTCGGTCCAATCCAGCGTCTGGGCGACCGCCTGCTGTTTCATCCGGCCGCCCTCGTGGTCCACGAGGGCGAGCACCTGCTCTTGGTTGCTCAGGAGTTCGTCCTCCCAGGGCGCCTCGTCGCTCTCGTCGGCTACAGCGTCGCCGGCCGCGGCGGCCCCGTCGGCGTCGGCACCGGCCGCACCGGCGGACGCGGCTGCGGTCCGATCCCCACCTTCGGCCGCAGTCTCGTCGGATTCCGACGCGTCGGCAGCCGTCCCGTCACTCCCCGTCCCGCTCGGCGCGGCTCCGCCGCCCGCCGGCGTGTCGGGAGTCCCGGTCGGACTGTCGCCGTCCCCGCGCTGGTAGAGGAACCACGCCACGACGACGGCCGCAAGCGCGATTCCGACGATGGCGCCGACGGGGAGACCGCCGGCGTCGCCGTCACCGCCACCGGGGGTCGTCGTCGCGGTGCCCGCCGCTGCCTGCTCGGAGACCACGAGCGTCGGCTCGTTCGAGCCGAAGTCGAGCTGGCCGTTCCAGACGACCAGCCGCGACTCCGCCCGGATGTCGTCGGGATCGGGCTGGGCCGTCTCGATGCCGTACCCCTCGGGCCAGGAGAACTGCATCGACGTCTCGCTATCGAGGAAAAAGCCCGCCAGGGCGTCGCCCGCCGTGATCGATCCATCCTCGGCGACCGCGAAGTTCGTCCACACGAACGAGTACGTGAGGACGCCGTACTCCTGGGGGAGCTCCTGTCTGCTCGCCTCGACCGAGACGTTCCGGATCTCCATCTGCCGGCCGGTGGCGTTTTCGGCTGTGTCGGCCGTCGCCTCCATCCGGCCGCGGAACTCCGAGGCGTACTGGGTGTCGTTGGCCTCAACGTCGTCGCGCAGGGACTCGAACGCCTGCGTGGCGTTGTCGTCGTCGAGCCGAACCCGGTACTCGATCGTCCACGCCGCCGACCCATCCGCCCTGAGATCGACTCCGATGGAGACGTCGTCCGGATCGACTTGGGTACCTGCAATCGTGTCGACTGTCTGTGCCGACGCAGCCGGGCCGGTCGCCCCCACCCCGACGAGAAGCACGGCAGCGACGAGGGCGACGGCGGCCAGACGCACGGCACGGTCGTTCATTCTATGCGAGTGGTGACGCGGAGCACACAAACAATTTCCGAGATGTAGTGCCGTCAGAGACGGGGCGGATTCGAGTTACACGTCGAAGACGACGTACGCCGTCCATCCCTCGTCGGTCGGCTCGACACGCATCTCCGAGTACGTCACCGCCTTGATCTCCCGGGCGTCGACCGCGTCCAGCGGGACGCCTCGGGCGGTCGCGTCGAGCCGCCACGCTGCGTCTTCCGTTCCGCTCGGATCGTCCGGCTCCTCGATCGCAACGCGGTTCCGGACCGGAAGGACACCGCGCACGTCGCGCTCGTAGATGAGCTGATCCAGGTAGTCGAACAGCAGCGCCTCCCGGCCCTCGGCGGCCACCGACACCTCGAACGTCGCCGCCTCGGCACCCGGATCCGGAACGTCGTCGCAGCCGGCTGCAGCGAGGCCGTCGGCGACGGCCGCAAACACCCCGGCGAGGTCGGTCGCGGTCGCCTCGACGGCCACGTCGGCGGTGTGATCGCGGAGGCGGAAGCCCATACCGACGGGCGACCGCGCCGCCACCTACCTCTTGCGGTCGGCGGCGCGCCGGCACGGCGGCCACCCGGAGCGAGGAGGTTTATGCCCGTCGCACTCCGAGAGGCGGGTATGCCGATGAAGGGCGGCGACACCGACGGGTACCGTGAGATCGACCGATGGGACCGTGGCGTGGGGTGGGTCGCCTACCCCGAGGAGACGATGCAGCGCGCCAGCCACGCGGTCGTCGGCGACGACGGCGGCGTCTGGGTCGTCGACCCCGTGGACGCCCCCGACCTCGACGGCCTGCTCTCCGAGTTCGGCGACGTCGCGGGCGTGGTCGTCGGTCTCGACCGCCACAAGCGCGATGCCGCGGCAGTCGCAACCAGACACGACGTCCCGGTCTACGTTCCACAGTGGATGTCCGGCGTCGCCGACGCCCTCAGCGCGCCGGTCGAGCGGTTCGGTGGAGACCTCGCCGACTCGGGGTTCAAGGCGATCCGGATCCGGGACAGTGCGGTCCCGCCGTGGCAGGAGGTCGGGCTGTATCACCCCAAGGACGGCACGCTGATCGTTCCGGAGGCGGTCGGCACCGTCGAGTACTTCTGTGCCCCCGGCGAGCGGCTGGGCGTCCACCCGATGCTGCGGCCGGTCCCGCCCCGGCGGGTACTGTCGCGGTTCGACCCCGAGCGCGTGCTCGTGGGCCACGGTGCAGGCGTAGACACCGACGCCGCCACCGCCCTCCACGACGCACTCGACAACGCCCGGTCGAACCTGCCGGGGGCGTACGGCCGGGCGCTGAAGCAACTGCTGTCGTAGGCGGCGCGTTCGATCGCCGCCGGTCAGACGCCGTCGAGCAACCCGGCCACCTGTGACCTCGTCGCGGCCACCGTTCCGGAGTTGTCGACCGTCGCGTGCGGGAGCCGGACCGGGTCGTATCGCTCCCGAAACTGACGGTACACCTCGACGTCGGCGTCGCTGGCGTCGTCCTCCCGGGCGGCGATCCGTGATTCGACCACCGACTCCTCGCACTCGACGGCGACGACGCCGAGAGTCGCGCCGGTCGAGGCGGCGAGTTCGACGGCGGCGGCGCGGTCCGTGCGTTTCCGGAACGTGCCGTCGAGGACGACACTCCGACCGCGGTCAAGGGCGTCGCGCGCCCGAGCGAGCACCTCGTCGTAGACGCGCCGCCGCTCCGCAGGGGTGTAGTCCGGGTCGGGGAAACAGTCGGTGCGAACCGTATCGGTCCGGATCAGGCGGCCATCCAGTCGGTCGGCGAATTCGCGCGCTACGGTCGTTTTGCCGACGCCGGGCAGCCCGATCACGACGAGCAGCCGGGGCGTCATCGGAGGAAGCCAGGGGTGGGATTTGAACCCACGAAGTCTCGATTACAAGTCGAGTGCATGCACCGCCCATGCTCCCCTGGCGCGATTCAGGGTACTCCGTCCTCCTTTGAGTGTGTGTCGTTTTCCTCGGCCGCAGTGGACTCGGTTGTCTCCCCGCGGTCCAGCGGTTTCTCGAACTGGACCCGATGCGGCGTGTATCCGCGGCGCCGGTAGAACGCGCGGGCGCGGTCGTTGCCCGCCATCGCCTCGAGCGCGACGGCTGTCGCGCCGGCGTCGGCCAGCGCTGCCTCGGCGGCACCCAGCAGGTCGCTGCCGATGCCGCGGCCCCGGTGCTCGGGGGCGACGTAGACGTTGCGGACGATCCCGCGCGTCTCGTCGGTCTGGTATGCCCCCCGCTCCAACTCGAAGCTGACGAAACCGACCACCTCGTCGCCGCGTCGCGCCGCGCGGACTCCGCCGGTCACGGCGTGTCGCGCGAGCGTGTCGCGGACCACGCCGCGGTTCGGCTCCGGACGGATGTGGGAGTCGTGGGCCCGCTGATCCGACGCGAGCGCGATCCACAGTTCGACGAGCGCGTCGATCCCGTCGGGGTCGGGACGTTCGATCTCGACGGCGGACTCCTCGACACCACCGTCCCGGTCCCTCGAATCGGACATACCTGTGGTTCGGTCGACACACGGATATACTCCCCGTGGTGACGGCGCGGTCCGGCGGCGGCCGATGGGGGTCGGGCGCGACGCTTCTCCCCGGTCGGCGGTTGAGACGGAGTCCGCTAGTCGCCGTTCGCGCGGCAGGAGAGCCAACGGGAAGCGGGTCGGGTACGGTCGGAGGGCGTTCTGTCGGTCGGGTTCGCCGCTCGGACTCACCCGATCGAGAGGATGTGTTTCACGCGCGTCCACACCGTCTCAATCGAGGATCTGCAGCCGGACAGCGGCCGGGTGCGCCGGGCGTCGGCCCCGTTCGTCGCCGCTTCGGACTCCCCGCTGGGCGCCTGATTCACGTCGTTTCTCTCCGCGAGGATCTGCTCGTATCTGTCGATCACCCGCTGGCGTCGCTGTTGCTCGTGCTCGAGGGTCCGTTCGAGCGTGGTCACTTCGTCTTCGAGTCTCGCGACGTCGGCGTCGAGGGCTAGCACCTGATTCGCCAAGGTCTCACGTTCGGCTTTCAGTAGCTCCACTTCCGCCCTGAGCGAGACAACACGAATCCGCGCTCCGGAGACGGGACGGGCGTCGTCGGTCTCGCCGCGTGGCGAGCGTCGGGGTGTCGAGGCGCCGATCGGGTCCAAGTCGACGTCGCCCGCGTTCGTTGTCTCGGTCGAGTGACAGCCGAGAATTTCGAGGCGGTCAGATCTGAATGACATGTCTCACTAGGGTATGTGTGTATGTGTGACACACACAAAAAGATCAGTCAGCCACGAGTCAGACGCCGCCTCGTCGAGAGGGTCCGTCTCGCGACGTTCTGCAACGGGCGCCGGGTCGACGTGCGGCCGGACGTCTCGTTCCACGCTATGGCGGTGGTCGTGCGGTCCCCGACTGAGACATCGCCGGTCGGAGGAGACGTGGCTCAGTCGACGGCGCACCAGAGGTACAGAGTCGCATACGAGCGGTACGGGCGCCACCGCTCGGCGATCTCTACCATCCGCGATCGGTCGAGGTCGTCACCGTAGATCGCGTGCATCCCGTTCCGAATGCCGAGATCCTCGACGGGGAACACGTCGGGACGGCCTAAACTGAACAGGAGCTGCATCTTGGCGGTCCAGATTCCGACACCCTTGATACTGGTCAGTTCGGCGATCACCGCGTCGTCGCTCATCCCCTCGAAATACTCGCGGGAGTAGCCGTGTTCGATGACGGCGTCTGCGATGTTGTGGACGTACGATGCTTTCTGGCGTGACAGCCCCACGTCCCGAAGTGTCGACTGCTCCGTCCGGAGCAGGGCCTCCGGCGCGATCTCGACGGCGTCTTCTAGGCGTTGCCTGGTCGCGTTCGCCGACGCCATCGAGACCTGTTGGCGGAGCACTGAGACGAGCAGCCGCTCGAAGAGATCCGCCGCCGGCTGTAGCGTCACCTCCCCGTGCTCTGCGACCAGCGGCCCGATATCGGGGTCGTCTCGAAGAAACGAGACCGCGTCCTGGCTCATATCCGGCTCAGAGTGCCGGAGTGATATGGTACTGGCGCTCCGGCGACCAGTCCGATCGTACCGGTGCGATCCGACCCACCGTGGCGGATCTGCGGGGTGTGCGCGAACCCGTGTCTAACTCTCCGCATAACGGAATATTTAACCCAGTCTGACCGTCAGATGTGAGTGCAGGCTCGGTTGGTGTAGTCCGGCCAATCATCTTGGCCTTTCGAGCCGAGGACCAGGGTTCAAATCCCTGACCGAGCACTACAGCGAACGAGCGTTTCGAGCGAGCAAAGCGCGTCGTGTCACGGGTTTGAATCAGGGAGCAGTTCCGCTGCGACTGTGGTTCAGATCCCTGACCGAGCACAGTCCTGTGGCGAACATACCCGTGAGCAGTAGGTGGTATCGAGGGGTACAGACCGTTTCAGACTCGTCCACCGAGCGACCACTGGTGACGTGATAGCCATCTGAATGGGGGGCAAATTCTACGGACTCCTGTGACGAGTTCTCGACCTTCCGAATGTATGCACCCGTTCACCCCGTGACCGAGTAGCCTCGCCTACGAGTCGTTATTGGGAGTAAACAGGTCGGACAACCCAAAGAGGAGCACGTCGTCGCGGGTATTTGCGACGCGCTCGAGATCATCGGTATATCCGGAGCGACTGAACACGGCGTACAGCGTCTCCCCTTCGGCTGGCTGTTCTGCCCACCGGACCTCATCCGTTGTTCGTTCGAGGTCAGCGAGTACACCTTCGCTAACGGGTTTCGAGGTGAACTTACACTCGCCGGCGACGAGTCCATCGCCCGAGAGACCGAGGACATCCAACTCGTGTTCTTTGAACCACCACTGCCCGACGTCACGGAACTGCCGGTCGATGAGGTCTGGAAGCGCTCGCTGACAAAGCCGTTCGAACAACGGACTCACGTAATCGGCCAGTTGTGGTTCGACGACCTCGTCGTAGGCGTCGTCGCCGAGCATACGAAGCTGGTCTTGATTCCCGTAGACGAACCGGAACCAGAAGCGGAACAGCGGCGCGGCGATACGATACCGGCCGCGCTTCGAAGCCGTCGGTGATTCCGTGACGGGGATGTGGCGTTCGACGAGACGGAGTCTGCGAAGCCTCTGGAGGTACGTACTAAGCGAGCCTGATTCTACACCGGCCATACCCGCGATTTCGTTCGGAGTGCGACGCCCGTGAGCGAGCGCGCGGAGAATGCTGAAGTAGGTGTTCGGCTGCCGGAGTTCGGTACGGAGGAGGAATTCGGGTTCGGAGTACAGGAGCCCACGTTCCGACAGAACCGCCTGCTGGACGTTCGCTCCCAACGGCTGGTCGGGACCGATAGTCTGGAGGTAGTACGGAGTCCCGCCGTAGATCGACCACGCGGTGACTGCGGTCTCCGGGTCGTAGTCCGGAAAGAACTGCCGCGCATCGGCTACGTCGAGGGGGGGAAGATCGATTGTTGCTGTTCGGCGACCGTACAACGGCGCGCTCCCGGAGAGCACCTTGTCCTCCATAACGCTGATCGAGGAGCCGACGACCACGAGCGTCATCCCTGTCTCCTGTAGCTCCATATCCCAAACGCGTTGTATCCGTGACGGCAGCGATTCGTCCTCGTCGATCAGGAACGGGAACTCGTCGATGACGACGATGGCGTCTTTCTCGCCGAGTGTTTCCAGAAGCGCCTCCCAATCGCGGCGGACGTTACGCAGTGACGGGAACTGCGCAGTTGCAGTGTCGACGAACTGTTCGAGTTGGTTCGGTGCAGTCGATTCGACTGCCTGGTAGTACACGGCGTCGTCCCGATCAGCGATGGACTGGCGGACGAGTTCGCTCTTCCCGAGGCGGCGACGGCCATAGATCACGACAAAGTCCGCCGTCGCAGACTCATAACAGTCTGTGAGTTGATCGAGTTCGATGTCCCGATCGACGAACTGTGCCATACCAGCAGTACCACGCCCGATATAATAGAACTCCCGGTTTTGGAAATCGCAGTTTCCGAAATCGTGATTTCTCAACCCGAGGTGGATTTGGGTGCCCTCGCGACGACGAGTCGCTCCGCGAGAAACGGAGGCCTCTCGAGCCGAGGACCAGGGTTCAAATCCTTGACCGAGCACTACAGCGAACGAGTGTTTCGAGTGCGCAAAGCGCGCACGGAGAGGGTTTGAATCAGGGAGCAGTTCCGCTGCGACCGTGGTTCAGATCCCTGGCCGAGCACTCTCCTGCGGAGATCACGACGAAGCAGAGTACACGGGAACGGGGTCGGAGAAACGTCACACCCCCGGCCACAGCCGGGGTGACATCGCCCGGAGATGCGGGCGGGGGAGCCGAGTGGCCACCGAATACGAGCGCGGCCGCTCACTCGACGGTCGCCAGGATCTGCGGCACGACGACCAGTTCGAGGGCGGCGATTCCGAACGCCACCAGCCGAGCCGTACCGTCGAACATAGAAAAGCCGATGCCGGCGACGACCGCGGCACTGGGCAGGGCGATACCGTAGCGGACGAGCGGGCTCTGAAACGAGGATATAGCGGCGTCGCCCGGGTAGTGTCGGGACTCGCATCTATCTGTGACGGTGACTGAAACCGCGATCACAGCCACGCCGCGGGCCGCGATCACCCCAGGAACGCGGGCGGTGCGGTCGGCAGCGAGATCAGCCACAGGCTGACGGCGGTGTAGCCGATCATCACGAGCACGAACGGGTACTGG
>Ga0102935_1000528_pt1 | contig 13834 bp, 10 predicted proteins | sample SalPonR2_A_D2_MG_FD_78508 | JGI IMG/M metagenome (GOLD analysis project Ga0102935, IMG submission 78508) | Salt pond soil microbial communities from South San Francisco under conditions of wetland restoration - Salt Pond MetaG R2_A_D2_MG | ecosystem: Environmental > Aquatic > Marine > Intertidal... | reverse complement strand
GACGCCGACCGAGACGCCCGAACCGACCGCGACCGAGACGCCCGAACCCACGCCGACCACGACGGCGACGCCGTCCGGACCGGCGTACGGAGACTGGTTCTCGAACGTGCCGAACTTCGAGGAGACGGTGGACGAGACGGGACGGAGCGAGGTGACCGTGAACGTCGGTGCGGAGGGTGGCCTCGTGTTCGGACCGCCCGCCATCGAGATATCTACGGGGACGACCGTCGTCTGGAAGTGGACCGGGAAGGGTGGCATGCACAACGTCGTCCACGACGGAGGGACCTTCGAGAGCGAGTTCTACGCCGAGGCGGGGGCGACGTTCGAACACACCTTCTCGTCGACGGGAACGTACAAATTCTACTGCGCGCCGCACAAGGCACGCGGAATGAAAGGCGCCGTCTACGCCGTCGAGTAACCTGCGTCGCTATTTTCACGGGATCGACGCGCCGCTAGGCAATCGTCGAGCGTCCGAGAACTGACCCAGCGTCTTCCGTACTCTCCGGAAAAGCCACCGGTCGTGTGGTGATGGCGTCTATGCGACGTTCCTGATCGGGTCCGACCGCGTGGCTCACCGTCCCGTTTCGGGACGGTATGGCGACAATTTACAGGATGACCGCTCGCGTTCCAGACTTACTCACTGTCACCTCCTCGGTGCTTGAACCAGGCGCCGGCGCCGAGGGCGCCGGCGGCACCCGTGAGCAGCCCCAGTCCGGGGCCCTGGCCGCTGGTGCCTTCGTCGCCGCCGCTACTCCCGCTGCCACTGCTGCTACCGCTCGTCGTGCCGGTGTCCGAACTACCGCTACTGCCCCCTCCATCGCTGTTCGAGCCCCCGTCACCATCGCTGCTGTCGATCGAGTCCGACTCGCCCGCCTCTTGGTGGGCCTGCAGGTTCTCCTGTGATCCGCCGGACATCCCGTCGGCGGTGTTGACGTCGAACTTGACGGTGTTGACGAAGGGGACGCTCCCGGACTTGTACGGGACTTCCTCGCCGTGAGTGGTCTGGATGACCCAGACGACGACCCGTTCGTTGTCCACGGATTCGCCGTCCATGTACTGAGTCGGGTGCCAGAACTGCTTCTCCTTGTCACTGTTTTTCACCCGTGGCGCGACGCCCATCTCGTCCTCGTGGTACCGCAGGACGTACACCTCGTCTTCCTGCGAGAGCTTGAAGTCGATGACCTCGTCGCTCCCCGGATCTTTGACCCGGAGCATGTTCGAGCCGTCCGAGATCATCTTCGACTCCTCGGTGACCTGGTTCCAGTTGCCGTCGAACCAGTGGACGGTCGACTCCTCCGCGCCACCGGGTGTCGGGACGAACGACCACATCGAAGCGTAGATGGGAATCCCGTGCCCCGTCTCGTAGCCGGGACCGTTTCGCTGGTAGGTTCCGACCATCTGGCCGTCTTCGAAGAAGTGCCAGTCGATGACGTAGTTGTACGGGCCGAAGCGGAGTCCGGAGTGGAACTCGGGGACTGCGACCGCTCCCGTGTGGTAGTGCGAGCGGAACTTGAACCCCTCAGGGCGGTCGGATGGGGCCCAGTCGCGATCGATGGTCGGGAGGTCCATCTTCCCGAGGACACCCGGGCCAGTCAGCCCGAGGTTGTCGTGGAACATGACGTTCCCGTCGGCTCGGGAGCGGGGCCCGACGAAGATGTCCTCGCTGTACTTGCCGTTGTGGGGTGGGTACGCGGTCAGCGACACCGACAGGGCCATGCGCTCGAACACCTGTGTCCCGTCGTACTCGGCGGTGTGGATCATCCCGTCCGTCGACGAGTCCGCCCACGAGACGTTCCAGTTGTTCTGTTGGGTCGGATTCGGCGTCTCGGCTTTGACCTTCGGGCTGTAGTGGCCGGAGCCACGGAACAGCCACGGCACCTTCTCGGCCGGCGGATCGGGCATGGAGTCCGCGGAATCGTAACTGTCGTCGACTTTCACCTTCTCCGTCATGTGGTGTGGCGGATCCATGACGCGCCCTTTCGCCTTCACGCCGTACTGGTTCTCTTCGACGCCTTCGGCGTCCTTCGGGTGGATCGCCTGTGCGTACACCAGTTCGCCGGCTTCGGGATTGTCCGGCCAGTTCTTCACTTCGATGCCCGTGTCCACGGCGAGGTAGTCGTGTTCACGCGGCAGGATGAACACCGGGAAGGTGATCTCCGCCTTCTGGTACTTGGGCGAGTAACTCGAGATGCTGGTGACCTTGCCGATGCCGACGTACCACTCGTCGGCGTCCGCCAGCAGTTCTTGGACGGGCTCTTTCTCCAGCGTCGCCTGGAGGATACGCCGTTCGGCCTCGCCGTACCGGCGCTTGATCGTGTATCCTTGCGGCTCGGTGATGCTGAGGTGGGAGACGCGATCCTCTCTCAGGTCCTTGCCCTCTCGGTCGACCAGGGCGCGGACGTACTGGTTGCCTTCCGTCTTGACCGTGTGTTCGCCCTGTTCGAGGCCCGCGCGGCCGCCCTCCTCGACCGAGAAGTCACGGCAGCCGTTGAACCCGATAGCGTCGTGATCGAGCCAGTCGTCGAACGCGTCGAACGAGCCGTAGTAGTCGCCGACGACGTCGTTGACGTCCGGATGCGAGAGCACCACTTCCATCGCACGCCGCTTGCGGTGCCCGTGTTTCATCACGTAGGTCGCCGGATCCACGTCGAGCGGCGTCGCCTCCGTCGCGAAGTTCTGGAAGTTGCCGTCGATGTGGCCCAGCTCGTCGTCGACCGCTTCGATGCTGGAACCGACCCAGTCCTCCCCGTTGAACGCACCGAATCCGGCCATCGCTCCCCCACTGCCCTGCAGGAAGCGACGCCGTGTCGTTTTTAATTGCTCTATGCCGTCTCCATGGGTGTTATTACTTGCCATAGGCGACGCGGCTAACTGTTTCGGGCAGGTATATATATCTACTGGTGCCCCCGGAATGAGGGGGGGACGATCGGTGGCGCCCCGAGGTCACGATGATCGGGCCGATCCGGGCAGCCCAACGCACAAAAAACAGATGTACAAGTGTTATTTGACTCTCGTTCGACCTCTCGGTTACAGATTCAGAAAACACGTTTTGCGAACGACGGTCGTATCTTGGTGTTTGCGGGATCGCCCCTGCCGTCGATAAATAATATCTGTACAGGTGTTATTCCATTTCGTCGCCCCCGGTTCGACCCGGCACGTCTCCGACGATTGTTTTTGATGGCGGTAAATACGCGATTGTTGTTTCGTCACTCGGTAGTGCTGTGGGCGTCTTCCCCTAGAATTATGGTATGATTCGACATGGTACGCGACATGGCGCGAACGAAGCGTGCGAAAGATGCCGCGGAACTCACGGGTCGCATTGGGTGGTGGGGTGTCGCCGCGGCGTCGATCGGCCTCGTCGTCGCCTCGACGACGTTCGCCGGCGATTTCAACGGATACGGGATCGCCGGCCCGGGCTATCTGATCACGCTTCTTTTCGGGTTGACGATCAATCTGCTCGTCGCGTTCGCGTACGCGGAGTTGACGACCATCTTCTCGAAGACCGGGCAAGTGTTCGATTTCACCAAGGAGGGATACGCCGACTGCGGGCATCGGACGGCAACGCTGTTGGCGACCGGCATCGGCACGACCTATTGGCTCGTCTTCGGCCTCGTCTGGGCGTCCGAGACTGCGGCGGGCGCACACGCGATGGTCCAGACGACGAATCTCGGCACCGTCACTCTGTGGATCGTCGTTCTCAATCTCCTCGCCATGGGCGTCAACATGCTCGGCATCCGACTGACGATCACGACGGTGACGATTCTGGTACTCTGCATGGTTGGCATCCGAATGGCGATGGGCGTCGCGGCTTTTTCGGGCCTCAACCTCCTCGGCCGCGGGGGTGACCTCGGCGTCCTGTTCGATCTGTCGGCGTTCGAACTCTCGGATCTCTACGAGACCCTGCCGCTCGGTATCTGGGCGTTTATCGGCCTCGAGTTCTCGACACCGCTCGTCAACGAGGTCAAGGATCCGTCGACGAACGTCCCGCGCGGGATGATCATCGGCGGCCTCACCATTCTGGTGATGGCGTTCACGATGGGTGTTGGCATCATCACGACGTTCAGTCCCATCGAGTATCAGGCCGCGTACGTCGGGAACGCGCCGCAGATCGAGATTGCCGGCGTCCTGTTCGGTCCGTACGGTCGGCTGTTCGCCGGTATCGCGTCCTTTCTGGCCACGATGGGGAGCCTCCTGATCGCGTACGCGGCCATCCCACGCATCCTCTACGCCATGGCGCAGCAGGGAGCGTGGCCACAGACGTTCGCGTGGATCCACCCCCGCTTTCTCTCCCCGTGGCCGGCGACGCTCGCGACGGGATTCGTCTTCCTCGTCCCGAGTCTGATATCGACGGACGTCATCTCGCTCATCCGGCTTGCGACGGTCGTCTGGCTGCTCACGTACGTGTGGGTTCTCGCGCTCGCCATCAAACTCAAGGTCACCCACCCGGACCTCGACCGGCCGTTCGCACGGCACCCCGCCTTCTACGTCCTCGGTATCGCGCTCATCTCTTTCGTGCTGTGGAAAGCGTACGCCGGCGAATACCACCTCATCGCCATCGGACTGGCCGTCTTCGCGGTGGGGTTCACCTTCGCGAAAGCCTGGCTCGATTACTCCCGGACGAAGCCGCGAGCCAGCTGAGGTCGGTCAGGGCGCACAGTCGCAGCCGCCTTCGGTCAACAGTTCGCTGAGCGGATACTGCGAGTCACAGTCCTGACAGTACACCTGAACGTCGACGAACACCTTGTGGTCGCCGACGGTGATTCGGCCCGTGCTGTCGAGTCGCTCGAGGTCGCTCTCCGCGACCGCTCGCGTTCGGGAGATGAGCCGATTGATCCGCTCCAGATCGGACTCCAACTGTTCCTCGTCGCTCACACCGTCGTATCTGGCGCCGCAGTACTCCCGCAGAAAGCTGTATATCGCCTGGTACGTGACGAAGTCGGTTTCGAGGGCGTCGACGTCGACGCCCACCTGTTCGAGTTCACGGCGCGACTGGAGTCGCACACCGCTACTCACGTTGTCGTCGGTCAGCACGCGGTACACCTTCGCTACGTCCCGTTCGTGAGGGTTGCTGTCCGAGTCTCGCAGTGCGGACCGGAGGAGGCGCCGATTGAACTCGTCGGCAAGGTCTCGGAGGCTCGCACGTTCGTCGTCGTCTCTCGTCCACTCGGCGACGAGTTCGTCTTCGACCGCGTCGAGCGAGTACTTCTCGATCAGCCGGCCGACCTTGTAATCCCGCTTTGACTCGGGCATTCACTCGCGACGTTCGTGAGCCGCGTTCATAAACGTGCGTCTCTCACTCGTCTCGGTCGTCCAGCGAGCGGCTACCACGGCGGCGACTGGTAGTGACACCCGTCGTCGAGTGCCTGTGCGTCCTCGGGCAGGAGCGCCACGACGAGATAGTCGGCGTACTCGGCGAGGTAGTCGACCAACCGTGCGATGCGCTCCGAGTCGATCGCTTCGAGCGAGTCGAGGACGATGAACGGCATCGATTCGTGGACCTCGTGGACGAGATAGCCCGCGAGGGCGAACACGAGTCCCGTCACCTCCCGCTCGCTCTCGCTGAGGTGATCGATCGTATCGCGATACGAGCTCCCGTCGTCGGTCGTTCGGACGACGTGGATGTCGAACGAGGCGTCCGCCGAGACGCTTCGCTCGTCCGCCGCGGCCGCCCCAACTCGCTCGATCCAGATGCGCTCGATGTTCGAGTAGTCGAGCATGTCGAGTATCTCGGCCATGCGCTCGTTGAATTCGTTTACCGCGCGGCGTTCGATCTGCTCCACCCGCTGTCGGAGGTCGGTCAATCGCTCCCGGAGATCCTCTCGTTCGGCTTCGAGTTCCGCCCGACGATCGACCCGTTGCTCGATGGTTTCGATCTGTGCGGTCACGTCGTCGAGTTCCTCCCGTCGCTGCTCGACCTCTACCTCCAGGCGTTTGGCGTCCGCTTGGCGTTCGAGGAGCGTGCTGTAATCGTCTGTTTCCGTCGCGTTGATTTCGGCCCGAAGCTGGTCGATTTCTGCCGACAGGTCGTCGATCTCCTCGTCGAGCGTGGCCGTGCGGTTTTCGAGTTCCCGTATCCGCTCGTGTCTGGTCTCGATCTCTTGGTCCAGTCGGGTGCGCTTCCGTTCCAACTGTTCACGGCGCTTCGTCGCCGCCTCGAGTTCCGCCTTGGTCTCTTTCAGTTCGCGAACCTCCGCTTCGACTTCGTTGAGAAGGTCGAACTGATCGGTTCGAACGTCCCGAAGTTCGCCAACCATCTGTCGGATTCGAGCCTTCTTCACTCGACTCCCGCACGTCCAGCAGGTGAGTATCTGTTGGTCGTCGACGAGTTGATCCGTGACCGATCCCGTCCCGTCGTGATCGGTTCGCAGCGCCCCCAGAAGGTCCGTGCTCGCTTCCGATTTGAGCGAGCCGAACAGGCCGCCGCTGTCGTCCGTCTCCATCTTCCCGAACAGTCCGTCCTCGTCTTCCAGTTGCTCCTCGTTGAACTGGATGATGTTCTGCATCTGGTTGATCGTCGATTCGAGTACGCTCTGTCGTTCTCGAGCCTGCGAAACCCGAGAACGGATTGTCTGGAGTCGCTGATCCGACACGTCGGGGATGTCGTCCAGTTCGGCTTCGAGTTCGTCGCGGTCCGCTTGTAACGACTCGAGGCTCTGTCGTTCGGTCTGTAGGTCGAACGCTACCTCCTCGCGTCTCGACTCCAGTTGCTGGCGGGCGTCTAGTTTCTCGTCGAGTTCCTCGTCGGCGTCGCTCTCCGCCGAGCGAGCGTCGCTGTCGGCGATTTCCGTGCGAAGGTCTTCGAGTTTTCCTTCCGTTCGCTCGATTTCGTCCGCCAGCGCCGACTGCCGTTCGATGAGTTCGGGCAACTGCGCTTCTTCCTCGTCGATACTTCGAATTTCGGTGTCGAGTTCGTTCTGTTGTCGCTTCGACTGCCGAATCTCGGCTTCGATCTCGTCGGTGTCGACCGGGGACATGATGAGTTCGCGTAGATCGCCCGTTCGAGCGACCGTCCGACGCGCCTCGTTCGACTCGATCAGGAACGCGAACAGGTCGGCGACCTCGGGGTCGTCGAGCAGTGGATCGCCACTCGTCACCACCGTCTGTCCCTCTCTGCGTAGCCGGCGAGTGTACGCCTCGCCCGCGAGCGTGAGCGTAGACTCCCCTTCGTCGGCGTCGCCTTTCAGCGACACGCTCGAGCCACCGAGCGCCCCGATGATGGCCTGTAAGAGTGACGTCCGGTTGGTCGCATTCCGCCCGACGAGGACGTTGATGCCTGGATCGAACGCCACCTCCGCCGAATCGATCCCGCCGACGTTCCGCACCGAGAGCGCGGCGCGTTCGTCAGGTGACCGCATTCCCTCGCTCATAGCCTTCGGTTTTCGCTACTGGCGTATAAGCCCACGCCCGGGGCGTGCTCCGCCCCGTGCCGGCAAATATTCCCGATCATCGGTAACTTTTAACATGGCGAGCGCCTACCGATGTGTGGCCGGAGAGCCCGGACTGACGTAGACCATACCACTCCCGAGGTCCACTGCTACTGGGATTTCCGGCGACAGAGTGGCGATGGCCCGCGGCCCCCCGTCACTCGCACCCGCCGACGTTTCGGACCTTATACTCCCATAGTATATTCATAAATATTATATATGGGTTCTATCATTTGTCGCCATGACCTCATATTTAAAATAAAATACGCATACTTAAGATGTAACTGCCAATTGGAGCGACATTATTTACAAAATTCAAATATACACCGACGAAATTATCAATTCGTCTCGTATACAAATTGTAAAAAAGAATATCAAATTGTGTTCTATCAGGATTCTAGTATGATTTTGTTGGCCGAAGCACACTGATCGGCGACACTATAACGACCGCCGCGGTCCAAGAGGTGGTATGGACGGTGACACGCTCGTCGAGACGGTTCGGACTCGAATGGCCACGGAACTCGACCGCCTCGGTTCGGAGAAGGCGCTCGTGGCGACGACCGAGGCGCAACTCGACCGCGAGCACGTACTGGTGTCGACGCTCGCCGCCGAGCGCCGCGCCGCCGCCACGTTCGACGCGTGGGCCGACGACGAGACCCACCCCGAAGCCTGCGAAGCCTTCGAACGCGTCGGGGAGATGGAACACGACCACGCCGACCGCGTCGCAGCGTTGCTGGACGACGCCGAGGACACCGACCCCGCTCCCGACGCCCTGCACGCCCACCTCCGCGATCTGGCGTCGACGCCCGAACGCGTTGCCGCGGGTCTCGTTGCCCGCCCCCTCGTGAGTTCTCGCTCGCTCCTGCAGGTGATCAACTTCTTCGTCAACGAAGCCGACGAGTCAACCGCCGACACCATCCGCGACTTCCGTTCGGAGACCGACGCCCTCGTCGACGACGGGGCGGCGCTCCTCGACGCGTGCTGTGAGGACGAGGACGACTGGGACCGCGCCGTCGACGCCGCCGCGGAGACGGTCGCTGTCGCCTACGAGGCGTATGCCGACCGTCTCCGCGGGATGGGCGTCGATCCGGCGCCGGTCTGTTGAGTGGGCGTGACGGACGTCACGCTCGCGTCTCGTCGGGCCGCGACAGCGAGACGCGAGCGACAGTTACGAGCCGTTCGCTTCGTCCTCGCCGTTCGATCGCAATCGCGCGACGATCTCGTCGGTCCGGTCGGTCGATCCCAGATCGACTACCTCGGCGCCGACCGCGACGTCGCCCGGAGCGAGTACGTCCGCACAGATGCCCCCCCGACCCTCGCCGAGGGCGCGGGCGACGCCCTCCTGTTCGGCGAGTTCCTCGACGTGTGAACACGGTGGGCGGGGCCGCGTCCCCTCCAACGTCGCGTCGCCGACCCGGAAGCGGTGGTCGAGTAGGTCGTGGAGGTCGATCCCCTCGACGACGAGGTTACGGCGGTGCTCGCCGGCCGAGAGCGACAGGCCCAACTCGTCGTCGATGTGGTCGATGTCCTCGCGCGCGATCAGCGTCACCTCGCAGACGTCGAACGGCGTGTAATGCCCCCGGCCCTCGTAGTACCGATCGCCACGGAGGCCGCCCTCGACCGCTTCGACCCGATCGATCGACTGCATCGGCTCCGCCCCGGCGTCCGCGACGAAGATGTCCGTGACTCGCGCCATGCAGTCGCTGGGACGGCGCCGGGCATAACGGTTCGGCCCGGGTGTCGTCGGCCGCCGATAGCTACCTCGATGATCGACGGGATTATATAGTTGTTTGTTAACAATACACACGGTAGCGCGGCAATGAGCCTCTCGCAACTCCACAGTACGGCGGTGTCGACTATCGCCACGATGATCGAGAACGCCGGCGTCGCGGGAGCGGGTGGGGCTGGCTTTCCGACGCACGCGAAGTGGCGGCGCCTCGACGACGCCGATCACTTGCTGGTCAACCATCAGGAGAGCGAACCGATCTACTACATGGATCGGTGGCTCGGGCGGGAACGAGCGCACGCCTTCGCTGCCCTCTTCGAGGCGTTGCTCGACTCGGCGTTCGAGACGGTCGTCGTGGCGCCGAAACTGAAGGATCGTGACTGGAATCGACGGTTAGAGGCGGCGACTGACGCGACTGTCTACGGTCCCGACGACCTCCCCATCGACGCCGACGACGAGTCCGGCGTTGTCTTCGCCTACACCGACGACCAGTACAAGTACGGCATGGAGAGCGTCCTCTTGAACGTCGCCACGGGGACCGTCGTCGCCGGCGACGACCTCCCGATGGATCACGGCTGGATCGTCCAGAACACCGAGACGCTCTGGAACGTCTACCGGGCGCTCGATCGGGGGCAACCGACGACGCGCACGTTCGTCCACGTCGCGGGCAACGTCCCCCAGCATCGATTTCTGGACGTCCCGGTCGGCACGTCCGCGGCCGACCTCCTCGGCGCGGCCGGTCGCCCCATCGGCTCCCTCTCTGACGCCGAGGTTCTCCTCCACGGAGGGCCAGGCTGGTGTTTCCGCACCGACGGCACGCCCACCGAGTTCCGGGTCTCGAAGCGGACGAACGCCCTCCTCGTTCTCGATGCCGGACTCGTCGCAGCGAACACCTACGGCGACGGCCGAATCGAGGCCCTCGACGACCGCGATTGGGCCGGCGACCACGAGACGACGCCGACGACGCTCGACCCGGACGCGGTCGGCGTGCCGCTGGCGTCGAACCCGGCCATCGGCCCCGTCTCGTCGGGCGAGTCGCTGGTGTCGCCGGGCGAGCGCGTCCAGCGCCGGGACGTGATCGCCACGCCCGGCGACGGGATCAGCAACACCCACCACGCGCCCATCGACGGCATCGTCACCGACGTAAGCGAGACACGGATCGATATCCGGTTCGACGTCTGCCCGGTGTAGGGGCCGTCCGCCCGGTGCCTGTTTCCCGGCTTACACCGGGAGGCGTGACCGGGCGAAGCCCGCGACCGTCCGGAGCGTCGACGGTCGCCGCACCCGTGTCATCTCCGCTTCGGTCAGTTCGAAGTCGAATACGTCGACGTTCGCGGCGAGGTGAGCGCGGCTCGTCGCCTTGGGGATGGCACAGACGCCCTCGTGCTGGATCGCCCAGCGGATCGCGACCTGTGCCGGCGTCTTTCCGTACGTCCGCCCGATCTCCCGGAGGACGTCGTCGTCGAGGACGCCCCCGTGACACAGCGGGCTGTACGCCGTCAGGAGAACGTCGTTGCGCTGGCAGTACGAGTGGAGGCGCCGCTGGTCCCAGTAGGGATGGAACTGCACCTGGTTGGCAACGATAGGGGCGTCCGACAGCCGTCTGGCCTCGTCCAGCAGGCGGATATCGAAGTTCGAGACGCCGATGTGACGGACCAGTCCCTCCTCGACGAGTTCGTTCATGGCCGTCAACGTCTCCGCGAGCGGTGGCCCGATGGGCAGTCGTACGGGGGCGAACGGCGGCTTGTCGTTCGGCCAGTGGATGAGGAGGCAGTCGAGCGTGTCGATGTCGAGTCGGTCGAGGCTCCCCCTGACCGACCGGTGGACCGCCTCGCGGCGCCGACTCCTTCCGTCGAGTTTCGTCGTGAGAAAGAGGTCGTCGCGGTCGACCGAACTCGATCGGATGGCGGCGCCGACCTGCCGTTCGTTGCCGTAGGCCTGTGCGGTGTCGACGTGGCGATACCCCAGTTCGAGCGCCGTCTCGACCGCTCGCCGGCAGTCGTCGCCGCGGAGGCGCCACGTTCCCAGGCCGACTGCTGGCACGTCGACGCCGCGGACGGTCACCGTAGCGGTCGTCATACGACACCACGGCGCTCGGCCCGCCTAAGTGTGACGGAGCCGTCAACTTGGGGTTTCATAGGCGCCGGCGCCCAACGGCTGCCGTGTCGACGCCGAACGCGTACGCACTCGGTTTCCGGAGCGTCGAGCGCGAGTTCACGAACCGACGCCTCCCCCTCGCGGGGACGATTCCCGACTGGCTCTCCGGCCGACTGATTCGCAACGGACCCGGGCGCTTCGAGGTGGGCGGCGAGCGCGCGACCCACTGGTTCGACGGCCTCGCGATGCTTCGCCGGTACGCCTTCGCGGACGGTGCCGTGCGCTACACCGACCGCTTCGTTCGCACCGAGGCGTACGACGCCGCGGTCCGCGGCGAACGAACCGGGGAGTTCGCGTCGGGACCCAGTCCCGGCCGGCAGGCGCTCCGCTGGCTCCGGGCGCTCGGTCCGCCCGAATCGACCGACAACGCCAACGTCAACGTCGTCCGCTTCGGGGACCACTACGTCGCCCAGACGGAAGCACCCCGTCGGATCGCGTTCGACCCCGACACGCTGGCGACGCGCGGCGAGTTCCGCTTCACCGACGACCTCCCCCTCCACCTGTCGACGGCGCACCCGACGGTCGATCCCCGGACCGGCGAGACGGTCGGGTTTGGGCTCCAGTTCGGCCGCCGCCACCAGTACCACTGCTACACCGTCGACCCCGAGACTGCGGCCCGACGGCGGATCGGCACGGCTCCAGCCGAGGGACCGGGCTACATCCACGACTGTGCGGTCACCCGCGACTACGTCGTCCTCGTCGAGACGCCGCTTCGCATCGACGTGTGGCGGGCGCTCGTGCCTTGGGGCGACGGCCTCCTCGATATGCTCCGCTACGACGACGACCGGGGGACGCGCCTTATCGTCGTCGACCGCGAGACGGGCGAACTCGTCGTCGATCCCGTCGTTTCCCCCTTCTTCACCTTCCATCACGTCAACGCTTACCAGTCGAACGGCGAGGTGGTGATGGACCTCGTCGCCTTCGAGGACGCGAGTATCGTCGACGCGCTCTCCTTCGAGACGCTGTCGGACGATGCGTTCGCTGCGGCACCCGAGGGTCACCTCGACCGATTCCGGATCGACCTCGACGCCCCCGACGTGACCCGGACCCGTCGCTACGACGGCGGTCTCGAACTCCCGACGGTGCCGCCCGCCGTCCGGACACGCCCCTACCGCTACGCCTACGCGCAGGCGACGGATCGGCGAGGCGCGAACGGCCTCGTGAAAGTCGACCTCGACCGCGAGACCGCGACCGAGTGGTGGGGCCGCGGCGTCTACGTCGAGGAACCGCGGATGGTCCAGCGACCGGGCGCCGACGCCGAGGACGACGGCGTCGTCCTCGCGCCCGCTCTCGACACCGACGCTGAGCGCTCCGTCCTCCTCGTCTTCGACGCCGAGACGCTGTCGTTGTTGGCGCGTGCCCCGTTACCCCACGCCGTCCCGTTCGGCTTCCACGGGCGGTTCTTCCCCGCCGACGACCGTGACACCCGATCGAACCAGCGTCGACTCGACGACTGTTGACCCGACCGATGGCGTCTTGCGACGCGCGTCCGTACGCCGAATGTGACCGACGAGTTCTCCGGCGACGTGATGGACGTCCTCGGGCAGTTGTTCGCGAAAGGGGCACGGGTACTCGACGGCGACGTGGCACCGGACGAGGGGTCGCGGACCGACACCGCCCGACAGATTCTCACCAGTGCCGAGACAGTAGCGACGAACAAACTTCCGGAAGGCGAGTTCCGGTCGCGACTCCGTCACGGCTGTGGCCGGGCGCTCACGAACCTCGACGACGGTGACGTTGCCGCCGCCGCCGAACACTGCCGGGCGATGGCCCGTGCAGTCGAATCGCGGCGATAGCTGGATCGAGCCTTTAAGCCCGCCCGTTCCTACCGCCCGGTATGCGCCTCCACTGGCACCGAACGGATCTCCGGCCGTCGGACAACCGCGCCCTGGTGACGCCGGACGACGACCCCGTCATCCCGGTGTACGTCTTCGATCCTCGAATTCTGGAGCACGCTGCCCCACCCCGAGTCGCCTTCGTCCTCGACAGCCTCGACGCGCTTCGGGCGTGGTATCGCCAGCGCGAGAGTGACCTCGTAGTCGTTCGCGGCCGGGCGCCTGACGAACTCGTCCGCCTCGCCGACGCCCACGGCGCCGACAGCGTGTCGTGGGCGCAGGCGTACTCCGGCCTCGGCCGTCGCCGCGACCATCGGGTCGAGGAACGACTCGCCGAGATGGGCGTCGAGAGCCACGTCGTCCACGACCATCTTCACCACGAACCGGGATCGATCACGACGAATCAGGGGGAGCCGTACTCGGTGTACAGCTACTTCTGGAAGAAGTGGCGCGACCGGGAGAAGCGAGGCTCGGTGCAGGCGCCGGGCGCCGACCGCCTCGCGGTGCCGGACGAGGACACCCCGATTCCGACGCTCGACGACCTTGGATTCGACGTGCCGGACGCCGAGATTCCGCCCGGTGGCTACATGGAAGCGCGCCACCGCCTCAACGATTTCTGTGCCGACGACATCTACCGCTACGACGACGCCCGCGACGATCCGGCGGCCGACGCAACCTCCCGGCTCTCGGCG
>Ga0102935_1000526_pt1 | contig 13848 bp, 12 predicted proteins | sample SalPonR2_A_D2_MG_FD_78508 | JGI IMG/M metagenome (GOLD analysis project Ga0102935, IMG submission 78508) | Salt pond soil microbial communities from South San Francisco under conditions of wetland restoration - Salt Pond MetaG R2_A_D2_MG | ecosystem: Environmental > Aquatic > Marine > Intertidal... | reverse complement strand
CGGTGTGAAATCGCCGTCTTGGGCCGCCTGGGCGGCGTCGGCGATGCGTTTGAACCGTTCGACGTACCATTCTTCGATCCCGGTTAGCTCGATGACTTCCTCGACCGTGTAGCCGCGGTCGAAGGCTTCGAACATGGCGTAGGGCCGATCCGGCGTGGGCCGTTCGAGGTACTCGCTTGTCAGGGTCGTATCGTCGACCGAATCCCAGTCGGTCGCCGGATCGTACTCCGAGGAACGAAGGGCCTTCATCAGCGACTCCTCGAACGTCGAGCCGATAGCCATCGCCTCGCCGGTCGATTTCATTGCCGTCGTCAGCTCGAAGTCGACGTCGTCGAACTTGTCGATGGGCCACCGCGGGACCTTGCTGACAACGTAGTCGATCGCGGGCTCGAAGGCCGCGGTCGTCTCGCCGGTGATCTCGTTTGTGATCTCATGGAGGCGTTTGCCAAGCGCGACCTTTGCGGTCACGCGGGCGATCGGGTAGCCGGTTGCCTTCGAGGCCAGCGCCGAGGAACGCGAAACGCGGGGGTTGACCTCGACGACGCGGTACTCGCCGCCGGGGGTGCCGTCATCGCGCCAGGCGTGTTGGATGTTACAGCCCCCCTCGATGCCGAGTTCGCGGATCACCTTCAGCGCGGAGTCGCGCATCTCCTGGTGGCCCTTATCCGGGATGACCTGCGAGGGTGTGACGACCGTCGACTCGCCGGTATGGATGCCCATCGGGTCGATGTTCTCCATGTTACAGATGATGACCGTCGAATCGTCGGCATCACGCATGACCTCGTATTCGAGTTCGACCCAGCCGGCGATCGACTCGGTGATCAGCACTTCGCTGTTGCGAGACAGGCGAAGTCCTTTGCGCACGCGCTCGACGAGTTCCTCGAAGTCGTCGACGATGCCCGACCCCGAGCCGCCGAGGGTGTAGGTCGTTCGGGCGATAACCGGGAGGCCGCCGACCTCCTCGACGGCGTCTTCGATGTGCTGGCGGAACGTTCCCTCGTCGAAGTCGGTGACCGATTCGTCCTCGTCGAGCGAGATGGTCGTCGACTTGGCGACCGGCTCGCCGATCTTTTCCATCCGCTGGCGGAACAGATCGCGGTCCTCGGTCGCGTAGATCGTATCCAGCGGTGTTCCCATGATCTCGACATCGTACTCTTCGAGAACGCCCTCCTCGGCGAGTTCGGCAGTGACGTTGAGCCCGGTCTGGCCGCCCAGTCCGGCGATCACGCCGTCGGGCCGTTCCTTGCGGATGATCTCGCTGATCGCTTCGGTGTTGATCGGCTCGATGTAGACCTCGTCGGCCATCTCGGGGTCGGTCATGATCGTCGCCGGGTTGGAGTTGACCAGCACGACCCGTGCGCCCTCCTCCCGGAGTGCCCGGCAGGCCTGGGCACCGGAGTAGTCGAACTCAGCGGCCTGCCCGATCTGGATCGGGCCGCTGCCGATGAGGAGGATTGTGCGGTCTTCCTGCGTGTCGGCCGAACTGCTCTCCGTACTCATTACACGGGCGGAGTACGCTCATCGTAATAAGGCCGACGATAAATTGCGAGATCCGTAGCTATTTTCCGAATTTCGAAAGTGATGTGGTGTCATACCATACACGCACTGTTCAGTCGGAATCCGTCGATGGTGGATCGGTGGCCGACCCGAACTGTCTGACGACCGGCGTGTGTCGACCGTACCGCCAGTCGTACAACAGGAAGGTGACGCCGAGTGCTGCCAGCGAGAAGAACGTGAGTTCGATATTCAGCGCACGGAAAAACGGCTCGTCGAGTGTTCCATGAAAAAAGAAGAGATCGGCGAGCGAGCCGTCGTGTACGGTTTCGACTACCTCCCCCTGACTGCCCTCAAGGATTTTAGAGGCATCGGGGACCAGCGCCCAAACCCCGCCGAGAAACGCTCCTGTGAGTCGGTACCGGGTGACTGGGAGCACCCACAGGAGTGCCAGGATACTCACGAACCCAACCGTGAAATGAACGATTGCGAATACCATTCGCTTCTCGTAGCGGGTCGAAGCGTTTCGTTAGAAACAGCATACGGTATTACTGACTCCGGATCGGTCGGTAACCACGGGCTACTATGGTCTACTCCGACCGGAAACACCGGACGTGACTCTCCCGCATACGCCGTACGTCGGCAATACGATGGCTTTAAACACTGCAATCGGGAATACGCTCGTATGGTAACTCTCTACGACGTCCCGGCCGAGGAGTTCATCGAGGAACTCGCCGACCGGCTCGCCGATCGCGTCGACACACCGGATTGGGTCGAATACACCAAAACCGGCCAAGACCGTGAACTGCCACCACAGCAGGAAGACTTCTGGGAGACGCGCGCCGCGAGCCTCCTCCGCAAAGTCGCGATCAACGGCCCGATCGGCGTCGAACGCCTCGCCACCGAGTACGGCGGCACCAAGGGCGGCTCGAACCGATACGCCGTCGCCCCAGCGAACCACGTCTCGGGCTCGAAGAAGATCATCCGCGAGATCCTGATCCAGCTCGAAGACGAAGACCTCCTCCAGACCGCACAGGGAGAGGGTCGACGCACGACCGCCGAGGGCGATTCGTTCCTCGACGAGGTCGCACAGGACGTCTTTGAGTCCCTCGACCGGCCGGAACTCGAACGCTACGCGTAGTTTTTTCCGATCGTCGACTGCTCCGAAACCGTTTTTGGGACCGCAACAAGACATATAGCTATGAGCAACAGCCCCGACGACGACCGACTCGAAGAGCTTCGCGAACAGAAGCGCAAGGAACTCGAACAGCGCCAACAGCAGGGCCAGTCGCCGCAGGACCAGGAGGCCCAAGAGGCCGCCCAACAGCAGGCCGAAGCCCAGAAGGAGGCGATGTTGAAACAGCACCTCACCGACGGCGCGCGCCAGCGACTCAACGCCGTCCAGATGTCGAAACCGGAGTTCGCCGAGCAAGTCGAACAACAGATCATCGCCTTAGCTCGGAGCGGCCGCATCCAGGACCGCATCGACGAAGACCAGATGAAGGCGCTGCTCAAGGAACTCCAGCCGGAGTCCCAGTCGTTCGACATCCGGCGGCGGTAGTCCGCTATGGAGCTCGCGCTACTGTACAGCGGCGGCAAAGATTCCTCGCTTGCTGCCCTTCTTTTGGATGAGTTCTACGAGGTCCGGCTCGTGACCGCCTCCTTCGGTATCACTGACGACTGGCACCACGCCCGGCGTGCCGCCGAGGCTCTGGGTTTTCCCTTCGAGACGGTCGACCTCGACCCCGAGGTCGCCGAGGCGGCGGTCGACCGGATGGCCGACGACGGGTTCCCCCGAAACGGCATCCAACAGGTCCACGACCACGCCCTCGAATCGGTCGCCGCCCTCGACGTGGCGGCGATCGCCGACGGCACTCGGCGGGACGACCGTGTACCGAACGTCTCGCGGGCCAGCGCCCAGAGTATCGAAGACCGGCGCGGCGTCGACTACATCGCTCCCCTCTCTGGATTCGGCCGCCACGCAGTCGACCGGCTCGTCGAGACCGCCTTCGAAGTCGAGGCCGGCCCCAGCGAGGAGGTTCAAAAGGCCGACTACGAGGACGAACTCCGAACGCTGTTGGCCGATCGCCACGGTCCCGAGGCGGTCGCCGAGGTGTTCCCCGACCACGAACAGACCTACGTCCACGGTCGGCGGTGAGTGGATACTCAACCGTGTCTGTCACCGAACTGTAACCTGTCGACCGAACTGCTAATCACACTCGTTGTAGTCGAATGTAGTAATGGAGCCGGGCATCGGGTTCGCAGTCGGGGCCGCGTTAGTCTGGGGTGTTTATCTGTTCGTCCTCAAGCAGTCGTTCGGCGGGTTTCCGTCGACAGTGTTGATCGTCTATGCCAACGGGTTTGCCATCCTGCTGTACAGCCCGGTTCTCATCGGATCGCTGGGCGTCGACGGAACCGTCTCTGCGCTCGCCGGACTCGGGCTCTCGGAGGTCGGCACCCTCCTCGTTACCACGGGAATGACCGCTGTGGCAACTGTCGCATTTCTCCGCGCACTGGCCGTCGGTGAGGTCTCCTACGTCGCGCCGATCAGCAAGATCGTTCCCGTGTTCGTGCTGCCGATCGAGGTCATCGTGCTCCGGCAGGTCTTGACACCCGTCCAGATCGCCGGGGTCGTCGTCGCAACGCTGGCCGTCTACGTCACTAACTACCGTGGCGGCTCGCCTGTCGAACCGATCCGGCGAGCCACGACATCGAGAGCTGCCCAACTCGCGGTTCTCAGCGCGGCGTGTTTCGGGGTCGCCGACGTGGCCAAACGGATCGGGCTTCAGGAGTTGGCAATTTCACCGACGCTCTGGCTGCCGCTGTTTCTAGCGGGAGTGTTGGTCGTCGTCCTCCCGTTTGCGGTCCGTGCCCATCCCGAGACGGTCCGCGCCGAGCTTCCGATGCTCGCCGTCGCCGGAGGGATCGTCGCCGTCGGCGAATACCTGACGACGCTCGCCTTCGAGCTCGTTCCCGCCAGCATCGCCTCACCGATCGTCAATACACAGGCCGTCGTCGCCGTCCTGCTCGGGGGACTCCTTCTCGATGAACAGTACTTCGGCACACGGCTCGCCGCCGCCGTGCTTGCGGTTATCGGTGTGACGATGATTGCAATCTGATCAGTTACTGCTCGGCGGCTCGTCGCCCACGGCGGGACGACTATCGTGGTCCACCACCGGTCGACTGTTGGCCTCGCTGTTCGTGACCGAACGCGAGCCGTTCGGCCTCTTCGATGGCCGCTGACAGCGAGTCGACGGTCCGCCGGTGTTGGCGGCTCTTGTGTGGTGAGACGCGTGTGTAGATCTCGATTCGACCCTTCGGAGTCTTCATCTCGGCAGGTTTGAGCGTGATCCGGTAGCCGTCGACGCGGCTGGTGAGCCGGAGGACTTCGGCCAGCGATTCGCCACGGAACTGGACGATCTCGCGGTCGACACACCAACTATCGGGGAGTCGACTGCAGAGGTCCGTGTTCTCGATGTGGTTGCCGATCGTTGCCACCTCCTCGACCTCGTCGAGGGATTCGGCTGTGGTGTACCACTCGCTGATGCGTTGCAGCCACGTGCGGAGCTGGAGCCGAATGGGGAGGCCAATCATGGATCGAGGGTTGCTGTATGGTCGCTGATCGGGACTGTCTCGTATCGTTATGCAGTTGCTTCGGGAGTCTCGATGACAGTAGTGACTCCCTACGCCGGCCGATCCCCGCTGATTCGGCGGGTTCGTCGGTGGGTGGCCACCCGACCGACAAAAGACAGGTTTCAAGCGCGGCCTCCGCCAACGACTCGCCATGTACGACCGACTCAAAGGGTTCCGCGACTTCTACCCCGACGAGATGACTGCCCGCCGGGAGGTCATCGACACCGTCGAGGCTGCGGCGGCCCGCTACGGCTTCCGCGAGATCGGCACGCCGACCCTGGAGGCAACCGAGCTGTACACCGACAAATCCGGCGACGAAATCGTCGACCAGCTGTACAACTTTACCGATCAGGGCGGCCGCGAGGTGACGCTGACCCCCGAACTGACGCCGACGGTCGCCCGGATGGTCGTCGCCAAAAGTCAGGCGCTCTCGAAGCCGATCAAATGGCGCTCGACGCGACCGTTTTGGCGCTACGAGCAGGTCCAACAGGGACGTTTTCGAGAATTTTACCAGACCAACGTCGACATCTTCGGGTCGAGCGAACCCGAGGCTGACGCCGAGGTACTGGCGTTCGCCGCCGACGCGCTGACCGACCTCGGACTCACGGACGAGGATTTCGAGTTCCGCGTCTCCCACCGCGATATTCTGGGTGGGCTGCTTGAGGCCTTCGACGCCGAGGTCGACACCGAGGCCGCGATCCGGGCGGTCGACAAAAGCGACAAGATCGACGACGAGGAGTATTATGCACTCCTTACCGATGCGGGACTTCAATATCATCAAGCAGAACGGTTCGACGACCTGTTGCAAACCGACGACCTCGACGATCTGGTCGACTTCGCCGAGACCGACCGGGTCGAAGCCGCGGTCTCGAATCTCGAAGCCGTCCTCGAAGCCGTCGAAGACTTCGGCGCACGCGAGTTCTGCGAGGTTTCGCTGGAAACCGCTCGCGGGTTGGACTACTACACCGGCGTCGTCTTCGAGTGTTTCGACTCGACCGGCGAGGTCTCCCGGTCGGTCTTCGGCGGTGGCCGCTACGACGACCTCATCGAAAGCTTCGGCGGTCAGCCCACCCCCGCCGTCGGCGTTGCGCCCGGTCACGCCACCCTTCAGTTACTCTGCGAGCGTGCTGGCGTCTGGCCCGAGGAGGCACCCTCCACGGACTACTACGTGCTCTCAGTCGGCGACACTCGCGCAGTCGCTGCGGCGGTTGCTCGCGAACTCCGTGAGTTGGGTCACGTCGTCGAGAGTGATATCTCGGATCGAAGCTTTGGCGCACAGATGAGCTACGCCGACTCGATCAACGCCGAGACGGTCGTAGTCGTCGGTGAGCGCGATCTCGAAAACGGCGAACTGACGATCAAGGACATGGCAACCGGCGACCAAACAACCGCACCGGTCGACGAGTTCCCCGGCGATCTGGAGCGGCCGACCTACGAGGACTGGGAGTAGTCAATCCATAACAGTCGACTTTAGATAGCCGTGTGGACAGTAGTCAAATACTAACTCCAATGAACGTCCGAGTGTCGTGGCGGTACAGTCTCAGTCTGACCGGCACGATCGTTAAATGGCTGGCCGCGCCACTGTGTTTTCCCCTTTTGGTCGCCCTCTACTACGCCGAGCCGGTCGCACCATTCCTCGTGACTATCGGCGTCGCCCTCGTCGGCGGCGGGCTGCTCGAACGGCTCAAACGGCTCGACGGCGACGAACGGCTCGGGCCACGGGAGGCGCTGCTCATGGTGGCGCTGACATGGCTGTTGGTCGCGCTGGTGAGTGCGATTCCTTTTGTCGTCGCCGGTCGCGGCACCATCGCCCATCCGATCAACGCGGCCTTTGAGTCGATGAGTGGGATCACCACCACCGGGGCGACGGTGCTCCGGGAGTTCGATATCCATGCCCGGTCGATCATGATGTGGCGGCAGCTCACCCAGTGGCTCGGCGGGCTTGGAATCCTCATCTTGGCGACAGCGATCCTCTCGCGGCTCTCTGTCGGTGGCGCACAGCTGATGGAGACCGAAACCCAGTACGAAAACGTCGACAAACTCACCCCACATATCGAGGACACGGCCCGGCTGATCGGCAAGCTCTACCTCGGGCTCACCGTCGGGACAATCGTGGTCCTCTATGGACTGTCTCTGGTCGGGCTCGCACCGAATATGACCCTGTACAACGCGGTCGCCCACGCATTCACGAGCGTGTCGACGGCTGGCTTTTCGACGGAGCCGCTGAGCATCGAAGCCTTCGCACCGATCGTCCACTGGGTACTCATCGTGGTGATGTTCTTGGGGTCGACCAGTTTCGTCCTCATGTACTTCGTGCTGCAAGGTAATCTCGCCCGGCTCCGCAACAGCGAGGAGTTTCGGTTCTATCTCGGCACCGTGGTCGTCTTTTCGGCATTAGTAATAACGATTCTAACACTTAAAGAAAACCCGACCGGCAGCGGCTTCTCGGACACGCTCCGGCAATCGGTGTTCAACGTCGTCTCGATCATCACGACGACGGGCTACGCCAACGCGAACTTCGACCTCTGGTCGCCGTTCGCCAAGCATCTGCTGTTGATGTGTATGTTCCTCGGTGGGATGGCTGGCTCGACGACCTGTTCGATCAAATCCCTGCGGTGGCTGGTCGTGTTCAAATCGTTCCGTCGGGATCTGTTCACGGTCGTCCATCCCGAGGCGATTCGGCCGGTCCGACTCAGCGGGAAGACGGTCGACGAGCAGACGATCCGGAACATCTACTCCTATACGCTGATCGCCATCGTCGGCGTCTTCTTCGTGACCGTGCTAATCGTCGTCGACGGCGCACGAACTGGCCTCTATGGGGTCGGCGAATTCGGCGAGTTCGACGCGCTGGGGGCGGCTGCCTCGACGTTCCTCAACATCGGTCCGGCGTTCGGTCCAGCCGGGCCGTACGGCACCTACGACGTGTTTTCGATGTCGACCAAAGCTGCACTGGTCGTCATCATGTGGATCGGTCGGATCGAGATCATTCCTGTGTTGGTGCTGTTCACGCGGTCGTTCTGGCAGTCCTGACCACACTCCGCTAACTATCAAATCGGATTCCGTGGAAGGAAGAGAGATATACCCGCTGGACGAACTCCGGTCGTGACAACCACGCTCGTTTCGGTCCGGTATCCGCTGACGGATGACAGTCACCGGACGATCAGCCGTGGATTCGACCACACTACTAGCGACGACTCGCTGATCGTCCTCCACGTCGCCCTCCTCCAGAACGGCGACAGCATCACCCGCGGGGAACTCCGGGCGGCGGTCGAAGCCGAGTTCGGCGAGCTCCCGGCCCACTACGTCGTCCGACAGGGGTACGTCCTCGAAGAGGCTATCGTTGACGAGGCTGCCAGACAGCACGCCGACCGGGTTATCGTCGGCAAAACCAAGCGCAGCCGGATTCGGCGTCGACTCGGCCAGCTGTTCGGCCTCTACCCCGATCTCGAAGCCGAACTCGAAGCCACGCTCAGTACGTCCCTCGAAGTCGTCGACTAACGCTTATCGCCGGATCGTTAGCGGTCCTCTAACCGGCCGACGAACAGCGCCAACACCGGGACGATTTCGAGTCGACCGATCCACATCAGAAACACCATCAGCAGTTTCGAGGGTTCCGAAAACGCCTCATAGTTACCGAAAGGGCCGACCGAACCGAACCCCGGCCCGATGTTTCCGAGGGTCGCCAGCGAGGCGCTGAAGGCTTCGAGCGTCGAGATCGGCTCCCCGATTCGGGCCGAATCGAGTTCGAGTAACACCGCCGAGACGGCGAATAGGACGATGTAAAGCAGCGTGAACACCATGATGCCGCGGATCGCGTCCTCGTCGATCACTTTCCCGCCGAGCCGGACTGGCTGGACGGCATCGGGATGGACCGTGGTGTACAGTTCGCGGCGAATCGTCTTGATGACGACCAGCCACCGGACGACCTTGACGCCGCCGCCGGTTGAGCCCGCCGAGCCGCCGATGAACATCGTAAACAGCAGCAGCATCTGTGCGTGCTGGTCCCACTCGGCGAAGTTGGCTGTCGCAAAGCCGGTGGAGTTCATCAACGAGGCGATCTGGAAGGCCGCCTGTCGAATCGTGTTTTCGGTGAGTCCCTCGGTGACGCCGCCACGTTCCAACGCCGGAGCGCCCCCAAGGGCCAACGCCGCGGTCAGCACGGCGACCAAAACGGCGATCGCCCCGGCGTAGGCGCGGAACTCGGTGTTGTCGACCAGCGTGCGGAACTCACCCCGAAGCACGTGCCAGAACAGCGCGAAGTTGACACCGGCAACGACCATGAAGGGAATGATGACCCACTGAACGGCCGCACTAAAGTAGGCGATGCTGTCGGCCTGTGGGGAGAAGCCGCCGGTCGGCAGCGTCGAAAAGCCGTGGGCGATCGCGTTGTAGAGGTTCATCTCGGGAGCCAGTCCGACCAGATGAAGTCCAAAGAGGATGGCGATCAGTGCGATCGTAAAGCCGAAGTAAATAATCCACAGCGCGCGGGCGGTCTCGGCAATCTTCGGCGTCAACTTCTGGAGTTCCGGGCCGGGAGCCTCTGACTGCATCAACTGCGCGCCGTTAACCGCCAGCTCCGGCAGGATCGCGATCATCAGGACGATGATCCCCATACCGCCGAGCCACTGGGTGAGCTGTCGCCACATCATGATCGCATGTGAGTGCCGGTCAAGACTGATCTCGCCGAGCACCGTCGCCCCGGTGGTGGTGATTCCGCTTGTCGCCTCGAACAGCGCGTTCACCGGCATCCGCAGCGTCGACGCCGTGCCGTAGCCCGCCAACATGTACGGAATCGCGGCGATCGCCGCGACCGCGAGCCACGACACTGAAACGAGCAACAGTGCCTCCGGCGGGCCGAGATCAGGATCGTCATCCAACTGTTCGAGCCCGACACCGACCCCAAGTGCAACCCCAATCGAGACGAGAAACACCCAGCGATCCTGTCCGTAGATAACCGCGACGACGAGCGGTACCACCATCGTCAACGCGAGATATTTGATGACGGTCCCGACGAGACTCAGGCTTGCATACCAGTCGAGCCGCCACTTCATAAACGCGACACCATTCGTTGTCGACCGTAACTCACAGTTGCTGTATCAACGCTTCGATACCACTACCGTCCGCCGAGCGGCGGCCTCTCGGACTACAGCAAGCGGTATCGATGGCAGTCCCCCAATCAACAGACGACAGACCACCTCGTCCATGCAGTGTCTATTATATACTCACCCGCGTGCACTCCCGTCGCCACCGATTCAGCAATCCATGAATATCTCATCAAATTATAAAAATTATCGTGTAGATGATAATACTTATTGTATGAATCATTGATTACTACCTGTGGATCGGGTAGTGGTTACACGACGTTTGGGCGGTCGGCAGCGGCCTCCAGCGACCGGACCGGCGCGTGCTACCCGCAAACACACTGGTGATTATATATGGCAACTGATACATATGTCGGTTCCGTCGATCAAGGAACCACTGGCACACGGTTTATGGTCTTCGACCATGGTGGCAACGTCGTATCGAGCGCATACGAGAAACACGAACAGATCTATCCGGAGCCCGGCTGGGTCGAGCACGATCCTACGGAGATCTGGGAGAACACGAAAAGCGTCATTAACACGGCCCTCGAGGAGGGTGGGGTCGACCCCGAACAGCTCGAAGCGATCGGCGTCACCAACCAGCGTGAGACGACGCTGCTGTGGGATGCCGAAACCGGCGCGCCGATCGCCAACGCGATCGTCTGGCAGGACCGCCGGACCACCGACCGGATCGAAACGCTGGAAGACGAGGGGAAAGCCGAGATGGTCCAGGAGAAAACGGGGCTCGAACCCGACGCCTACTTCTCGGCGACCAAAGCCGAATGGCTGCTGGACAATACCGATCCGATCAAACTCCAGCGTGCCCGGCCACAAGACGTCCGTGAACGCGCCGAAGCGGGCGACCTCATGTTCGGGACGATGGATACGTGGGTGATCTACAACCTCACCGGCAACCACATCACCGATGTCTCGAACGCCTCGCGGACGATGCTGTTCAACATCCACGAGATGGATTGGGACGAGGAACTCCTCGATGAGTTCTCGGTTCCCGGCGAGACGCTACCCGAGGTCCGGCCCTCCTCTGACGACGAGACCTACGGCTCGACCGACGCCGACGGCTTCCTCGGCGCGGAAGTCCCGGTCGCGGGCGCACTCGGCGACCAGCAGGCGGCGCTGTTCGGCCAGACCTGTTTCGACTCCGGCGACGCCAAAAACACCTACGGCACCGGCTCGTTCATGCTGATGAACACCGGCAACGAGGCTGTCATGAGCGACCACGGCCTCCTGACTACTGTGGGCTTCCAGCGCTCCGGCGAGCCGGTCCAGTACGCCCTCGAAGGGGCGATCTTCATCACTGGCGCGGCTATCGAGTGGCTCGAAGACATGACGCTGATCGACGACGCCATGGAGTCCGAAGCCGTCGCCCGGAGCGTCGACTCCACTGATGGCGTCTATCTCGTCCCCGCCTTTACCGGCCTCGGTGCGCCCCACTGGGACCAGCGTGCCCGTGGCACCATCGTCGGGATGACCCGCGGCACCCGACCGGCACACGTTGTTCGGGCGACGCTCGAAGCGATCGCCTACCAGACCAAAGACGTCGCCGAGGCGATGGTCGAAGACAGCGGCATCGACCTCGCGGACCTTCGTGTCGACGGCGGCGCGGTCAAGAACAACTTCCTCTGTCAACTCCAGGCCGACATCGTCGACACCAACATCGTCCGGCCGGTCGTCGACGAGACCACGGCACTCGGTTCAGCTTACGCCGCCGGCCTCGCCGTCGGCTACTGGGACACCGTCGACGAACTCCGAGACAACTGGCAGGTCGACCGGGAGTTCCACCCCGACGAAGACGCCGACTACACTGCGGAGTTCGAGCGCTGGCACGACGCCGTCGACCGGTCGATGGGCTGGGCGCAATCAGCAGGCGACGAATAGCTTACACTGGTCGACTGTCGGTGCGCCCTGCGCATTTATTTGTTTACTGTTGTTGATTCAACTACTGTGCAAACAAAGATGCCAGCCGTCTGTATGCTATTTGCCCGTACAGAGGTAGTGTAAGCTGATTTCATTAGAATCACTTTCCGTGAACTGCTCGACAGATTTGCTAGGCGCTGGCGTCAAATACCGTCGTTACCGCTCTCGCTTCGCGCAGGCACACTACATAGGAAGGAAACAAATCACTCTGTTCGTGCGAATGGGATGGATGATGCCATCTAAGCCCAAACGGAACTGTTCACATAAGTGCCACATAATACTATCGTTCAAAGAGAAATTATCCTCAAAAACAAATTATACTTTAATGTCTGCTTTTAATGCAGTTGCAATGTCAAATAGAGACAACAGGTCTGTCCGTCGAAGAAGCATTATTAGATCAACTGGCATGGTGGCTGTGGGGGCAACTCTTATGAGTTCAGGTGTTACAGCCCAAAAGAAATCGTCAAATGAAGCAGCGAAAAAAGAGTCACCAGATGTAGATATACAGACAATCCAATCTAATGATGACAATGTCACAGAAAAAATCACAATTGACGAGGATACTTTTGCCGTAACCACATATACAGACGGGAAAAAAGAAGGTAAAGTAAAGTATACAAAGGTTTCTTCCAAAGAAAAGAAACGCTCTGACATAACAACATCTGATATCGAAATTTCAGATGAGGGGGTCTCAAGTAGCGATGTAAATACAATTGTTGATCGATCTAGTCAAATCGGAGGCTTACTCGGCAAAGATTGTAAATATGATTACTGTGATGATCGCAAATATGAACATAGGTATTCTGGTGTTACATTTGAACTCAGTGATGATGCAAGTTTTTGGTCGAAAAATGCACTCACTGCAGCAATCCTTAGTATAATAAGGAACTTAACTAAGCTTGACATTCGATCATGGATAATTAGCTCACTGATTACTTTTATCACCGATAATATTACTGGAGATGTGTTCACATATATTGGAAAAGACTACGACGGTTTCTTTGGTCCCGAAATCCAGCATTGTGCTGCTAGAGGATGGGATAAAGATATTGATGATGTCCAGCAATTTTTACTTGACACTGTCCATGTTGGAGGATATTATGACTCTCGGTGTGAATACTGATTAAGCAGAAAAGGTCTGAAAACCACAACTACTATATTATTGCTCACTGTCAGTATTCTTGTGAGAGATAGAATCAGATATATCGTTTCTGTTGGGTTCGGTTTGTTAAGTTTAATTTTAACGACGATCATCACAACCGATGTGTACTTTTCCATAGGTATTGGTTTGGTTATTTACAACCTTTTAATTTTTTCTTTGAGGCCAGAGATAGTTAATTCGTTTTTCAATGAAGTGTCCCCAAATGGTGAATTTCTACTTTTTATCACATTTAGCGTTTCTCTCGGACTGTTTGTCCATGTTCCCGGACAGAATTTTAAGCTAGGTGTAATCCACTCATTGATGGTCCTCTTGGCTTATCATGTCGGCTTATCCACGGGAATTTTAAGTAACAACAATAAGAACGATTAATCAATCGATACCGGCCGCTCACTCACTGCTTATAAATAGAATGTAAACCGCTGGGAGACCCTGTTAGTCGAGTCGCTCGACGATGAGGTCCGAGAGGTCCTCGCGGAAGGCGTCGACATCGATCTCTTCGAGCACCGGCACGAAGAAGCCCTCGACGAGCATGTTGCGGGCCGT
>Ga0102935_1000525_pt1 | contig 13848 bp, 14 predicted proteins | sample SalPonR2_A_D2_MG_FD_78508 | JGI IMG/M metagenome (GOLD analysis project Ga0102935, IMG submission 78508) | Salt pond soil microbial communities from South San Francisco under conditions of wetland restoration - Salt Pond MetaG R2_A_D2_MG | ecosystem: Environmental > Aquatic > Marine > Intertidal... | reverse complement strand
CCGATTCGGACGAAGCCGTCGTCGTCGATGCGGCGGACGATGTAGCCCACCTCGTCGGCGTGGCCGGCGAGGGCGAGTTCCGTCCCGTTGCCCTCGTGGACCGCGACGGCGTTGCCGTAGTCGTCGGTCCACACGTCGTCGGCGAACTCGCTCACGTAGTCGAGCCAGACGCGTTGGCCGCGCGTCTCGAACCCCGACGGACTCGGCGTCTCCAGCAGACGGTCCAGAAACGCTCGGCGCTCCGGTTCTAATACCATAGTCTCGCGTACGCGAGCGTGGGCAAGAAGCCAGCGGTCGGGCCCCGGCGCGGTCCATCGGCCACGTGGGTGACGTGGAGACCTTCGACGTCGAACCGATCGACCGGGCCGATATCGCCGCCGTCTCCGGGACGGTCAGTCTCACTCCCCGTGCCGCGTCACACACGCCGACAGCCCCGTGACCTCCACCGGTTCGGAGTTGTCCGGCGAGTAGACCACCATCTGCCCTTTCGACATATACGGCACCTTGTCCTCCAGTTTCGGCGGGATGTTGACGCTGCTGATGGCGTCCTCGTCGCCCAGATTGAGGACGAGTTTCGTGTTCACCTGTTTGAACACCGACTCCGCCACGTCCTGTGGGTCCTGCGTGATAAGGAAGAGGCCGAGCCGTTCCTTCCGGCCCTGCTTGGCCGCCTCGGTGAACTTCGAGATGACCTTCCGGGCCTGCACGCTCTCCGCGTCGGTGAGGAAGTTGTGCGCCTCGTCCATCCCCAGAATCAGCGGCGTCTCCTTGATCCGATCGTACGCCGGATCGTTCGACAGTTTCTCGTCGACCAGCAGGCTGGCGACGGCGAGGACGACCAGTTCCGTCGCCCGCGAGTCGTTGACGTGGTAGGTCGGCACCACGGTCAACCCGCCGGGGCGGACGAGTTCGTGCACCAGATCCGTGACCGGCCGCGCGTCTTGGTCGAAGACGCGGCGGAACGCGCTGCCGAGTGCCCGCCGACGTACGGCGTCGAAGGTGGCCTCGTGGACCCGCCCGGACTCGTCGAGTTCCTCGCGGAGCGCCGGGTCGTCGAGATACGTCGTGAACTCGTCGTACGTCCCCCCGGCCCCGTAGTCGTCGAAAAAGCGCCCGAGCAGGTAGTCGAGCGCTTGATACTGGTTGTCGTTGAGGCGGGCGCCCGCGACCAGCCACGGCCGCCGCCGGACCATGCTGAACGGGACGGTGACGGGGACCTGTTCGGCGCGGTGACCGCCGCCACCGTACGACGAGCCGTCGACTTCGGGGACGAACGCGATGGTGTCCTCGTGACCGCCGTGGGCGACCCCCTCCCGGTCGAGTCGGCGGGCGAACGCATCGGTCATGTCGGGGTTGTCGTCGTGCATTCCCGCGTACTCGTCCTGCGGGTCGAACTGGACCACCGCCGTCGACACCTCGCGCCCGTCGTCCATCGGGTAAGTCGAGTCGAGATACTGCCGGAGGACGTTCTTCGAGGCGTGGGTCTTCCCGGATCCCGTGCCGCCGGCGACGAGCGTGTGCCGGAAGACGAGGGGGTCGCCGTCGGCGTAGTCGTCTTTCAGCCGATAGTCGATGGTCGGGGGGGACGCCGCCGTCCGAACCGTCTCGCCGCCGACCGAGAGGTGTCCGAGGAACACCCCGTCGGACGGGATAGCCAGTCCCGTCTTGATCTCCTCGGCGTCTGTCGCCTCGCCCACGACGGCGCCGGGTTTCGGCACGCGGTCGGTCATCCGCCGTTGCAGGTCACCCTTCTCCGAAAAGAGGACCGCCACCGGCTCCAGCGACGCGACGAACTTGTAGTCCCGTTCGGTGAAGTCGTCGCGGCGCATCGCCCGCCGGGCGTGAATCTCCGTCGCGTCGTCGGCCTCGAACTCCTGAGCGTACTCAAGCGCCGTGATCCGACAGAACAGCGTCTCGTCGTCCGGGTAGGGCACGAGGAGATACTTGCCCAGCCGGACCGACTCGCGGTTGTCGCTGGTGATGAACGCCTTCAGCGTCGTGTCGTCGCCGTCCTCGGCGACGCGGAGGCCCTGCGAGACGGAGACGGAGCCGAGCCCCCGATCCGAGCCGGCGGGCGACACGTCGTAGGGTTCGAAGTCGTCCGCCTCGGTCGACGAGTCGTCCGGTTCGGGGTCGGTCTCGGTGTCGGTACCGGCGTCGGCATCGCCGTCGGTAGAGAACTCGGTGAAGTCGCCGAGGTCGGACATACCCGTACCACGGCGATGGGCGTGAAACCCCTTTCGGCGACCCGGCGGCCGATACAAAAAGAACTTATCGCTGTGGGCGGTCGGGACGCGTATGAAGGCCATCGTGCTGGCCGGGGGCTACGCGACGCGGCTCTGGCCGATCACCAAGCATCGGCCCAAGATGTTTCTCCCGGTCGGCGACTCGACGGTCATCGACACCGTCTTCGAGGACCTCGAAGCCGACGACCGCATCTCCGAGGTGTACGTCAGCACCAACGAGCGGTTCGCCGATGAGTTCGAATCGTATCTGGCCGACTCCGAGTTCGAGAAGCCGACCCTCTCCGTCGAGGACACGACGGACGAGGACGAGAAGTTCGGCGTCGTCGGCGCGCTCGCCCAGCTAATCGACCGCGAGGACGTCGACGAGGACCTGGTCGTCGTCGCCGGTGACAACCTCATCAGTTTCGACGTGGCGGAGTTCGTCGACTTCTTCGAGGCCAAAGGCAGCCCTGCCATCGCCGCCTACGACGTGGGGTCGAAAGAACGGGCACGGTCGTACGGGCTCGTCGAACTCGACGGCGACCGCGTCGTCGACTTCCAGGAGAAACCCGCCGACCCCAAAAGCACGCTCGTCTCCATCGCCTGCTACGCGTTCCCGGCCGAGACGCTCCCGCTGTTCGAGGAGTATCTCGCCGCGGGCGAGAACCCCGACGAACCCGGCTGGTTCATCCAGTGGATGCAGTCGCGTCGGCCGGTCCACGCTTTCAGCTTCGACGGCGCGTGGTTCGACATCGGCACGCCCGAGAGCTATCTCGACGCCGTCGCCTGGCATCTCGGCGGCGACACGCGCGTCCACCCGAACGCGACCATCGAAAACGCCGAACTCCACGGCAACGTCCACGTGATGGCCGGCGCCGAAGTGATCGACTCGACGCTCGAACGCACGGTCGTCTTCCCGAACGCCTCCATCCGCGACGCCGACGTACGCGGCTCGATCATCGACGAGGAAACCCGGATCGAAAATCTCGACCTCGCGGACGCGCTCATCGGCGCGCACTCGACGATGACGAACGGCGACTAGCAGTGGACGGCTGCCGGTCCGACCGCGGGCCGTGTGATCGCTATCTCCGCGAGCACCGCGCTCTCGCCGTCGCCGGGCCGGTGGACGAACCGGTACGTTTCCCCCTCACAGGCGGGGTTCAGCGCCGCGTCGCTCCCGAATCCGTCGATGTGTGCGTAATCGCCCGCCGTCAGCGGGCCGCTGGTCGTCCACACCGCGTCCCACCGAACCTCGTTGCCGTCGGCGTCGACGATGTAGAAGTTCTCCCCCACCTCGATTTCTCCGCCTTCGAGGGTCAAAAGAGCGTACGGTCGGTCGTTCGTGTTGCCGTCGCCGTCGGCGTGGAACGCCGTGCTGTAACTGTACTGTGGCGTCGGGTCGGCTGGCGGTTCGAGACCCAGCAGGAGACCGCCGAGCACCGCGGCCAGTACGACGACGAGCGCGAGCATGAGGGCGACGCCGACGACGGGCGACACCGCGCGTCGGTCCCGGCGGAGGTGTCCGGACATGCGTCCCTATGTGGGCCGGAATGACATAACGTCACCCCAACCGCGCGTCCGTGATCCGCAGGTGGCCGCGCGACCCCTCCCACACCCGCTCCCACGCCAGCTCTATAGGGCGGTCCATGTGTGGCCCGTCCGTCACGAGCGTCTCGAACTCCCCGCCCTCGCCGAGGGGGTGGACGCCGTACCGTTCGTTCAGGGTGACGAGTTCGTCGAGTGCGTCGGCGTCGAGGCGGCGGCCGAGCCAAGACTCGTCGAGACCGGCGGCCGCGACCTGAACGATCGTAATCTCGAAGCCCGCATCGAGCATCTCCTCGGCCAGCGTCACCGGATCACGCTGCCAGAGCGGTGCGTAGAGGTCGATTCCCAACCGCTCGCACATCGCCTCGATGCGACTCGTCTGGAACTCGCTCTCGACGGCGCCGGCGGTGACGCCCGCGAGATCGATTTCGGCCGCCAACTCGCCGAGCGCCGCCTCCAAGGGTTCGAGTTCGGCGTCGCCCTGTGCCGCCGAATCGGTCGCCGCCTCGGCGCCGAGGTCGTCCGGGTCGACTTCGAGGAGATCGATCCCGATACTCTCGGCCGCTAGCGCCGCGAGGTTCGTCGCCGGGACGTGGTACATGTAGGAGTCGTCGCCGGGGTGGACGGTCACGAGTCGCGTCACGTTCAAGCCGTCTTCGAGCGCGCGATACAGCGCCCACGAGGAGTCCTTGCCGCCGGAAAAGAGGCTCGCCCACTGATCGGTCATTACCCACGTTAGGCGAGGTGAGGGGTTAGGGGCTGTGGTTCGGCGCCCCGTCGCATCGCTCGTCTCGTCGTCGGGGGAGGCGTGCCGTCTCCGTACGGCACGCCCGCCCGGGCCGACGACGCTCGCTACATGTAGCCCAGGTCGCGGAGGCGCTCCATGAGGTCCTCCTTGTCCTGGGCACGGCCGGCACGTTCGGTCGTATTCGCCATGTCTTGGAGCCACGCGGGCTCCTCGTCGGACTTCTCGGTGCTGACCTCGCTCCCGAGCGACCGGAAGCCTGCGAAGTACTTCGGGCTGACGGGGATGTCGTCCTGCGTGAGTCCGTTGGGCAGGTCGTCGGCGCCTTGTGGGACGTAGCCGTCGTCCGGGAAGTCCGCGACCGTATCCGGGACGACGTAGTTCCAGAAGGCGTCCCACACGTCCGGCTCCGCGAACTGCAGGATCGGCTGGATGCGGTCGTGGGGCGGGTAGATGTCGGGGTCGTGACGCGGGCTGAAGAACGTCTCGTCCGCGCGTGCCTCCTGTTCGTCCCAGCGGACGCCGGAGATGACGCCGTCGATGCCGTACTCTTCCAGCGCGTCGTTGAGCGCGACGGTCTTCAACAGGTGATTGCCCACGTAGGTGTCCAGCAGGAACGGGAAGGTGTCCTCCTCGTATTCGAGGATGTTGCGGATGTGGTGCTGGTTGTGCTCCGAGAGGTCGGCGACGGGGATGTCGTCGCCCGGTTCGAGGCCGTGTTCCTCGACGTACGCGCCCACGTCCTCGTTTTTGGCGTAGATCACGTCGAGGTCCCACTCTTCGGCCCAGTGGTCCACGAAGTCGTGGATGGCGTCGAAATGCTGGTAGTGGTCGATGAACACCGCGGGCGGCGTTTCGAGGTCGAACTGCTCGGCGACTTCCTTGATGAAATAGAGCGTGAGCGTCGAGTCCTTGCCACCGGTCCACATCACGGCAGGGTTCTCGTACTGTTTTAGACCCGTTCGGGTGACTGCGATGGCCTTCTCGATTTTGTCTTCGAGCGTCGGGTAGTCGGCCGGCGTCTCGCCCTCGCCGTCCGTGTAGTCGACGTCGAGGTAGTCGGGGAACTCGCTCATCGTGTAATTATATCTAATTAGCCTCTCGGAAGTAGTTTTTGACTCCGACCGCCGTCGTGGGCGCCTCGAGCGCGTGCGAATCGCTACCGGATCGATGTCACACGTCGAACGCGCGCCGAAAACGGGGAGTAGCGATTACTCGTCGTCGCCGTCTTTCATTTCGCCGAGCTGGTCGATCAGGTCGTCGGTCGACGCGTCCGTCTCGAAGGTGACGGTCCCTTCGTGCTCGTTTTCGTGGACGGCGACGCCCTCACCGTCGTCGTCGGTGTCGACGTTCTGGTTCTCCTGTTCGGATTCGTCGTAGCTCCCAAAACCCATACTCGTCAGTTGGTGGCCCCCAAATTAAACGGTCCGATACGCCGCGGCCGCCGTGTGGTCCGGTACCGTCATGTACGGGGCTGCGAAATGCGGTCGTATGCGGACACCGCGTCGCCCGCTCGTCGTCGTCCTCCTCCTCACCCTCGTCGCCCTCCTCGTCGGCTACGGAACGGTGACGCCCGATCCGGCCGCGGGCCGCTTTTTCGGCGATGACGCCCTCGCGGACGGCACGCTCGCCCCCGGCGACCGGGTCGCCGTCTCCGGGACGGCCCGCGGCGACGCGCCCGGCGGCACCCGCCTCGATCTGACCGACGGGCCGACGGTGGTCGTCCGCGGCCTCGACGCCGCCCCCGGCGCCGACGTGTGGCTCTACGGCACCTATCGTGGCGACGGGACGATCCGAACGCACCGTGCCGTCGTCCGTGCACCGTGGGAGATGCCCTACCTCTACGCCGTCTCGGCGCTCGGCGGCCTGTTGACGCTCGGCCGCGTCGTCCGGACGTGGCGGTTCGACGCCGACGAGTGGGCGTTCGTGCCCCGAGAGGAGCGGGATGGCTGATCTCCTGACGCACGTCCTGACTGCCTACGCCCTCGCGGCGCTTCCCTCGCTTCTGGACGACCGGCTCACGCCCGCGACGACGACGGCGGCGATGGTCGGCGCCGTCCTCCCCGACCTGAACCGGATCGATCTACTCGTCGCGTCGGAGTCGGTCGAGACGTCGCTCGGGATTCCGTTCGGGTGGGACGCGTTCTCGACGGTCGGTGGCGTGGCCGTCGTCGCCACGCTGGTGACGCTCCTCGTCCCCCCGCGACTGCGACGCCGCACGGCCGCGATGCTCGGCCTCGGCGCCGGGTCACACTTCTGTCTCGATTACCTCCTCCTGTTCCCGTCGGGGTACACCCATCCCTACCTCTGGCCGGTGACGGCGGCCGGACTGCCGGGGCCGAACCTGTACCTGAGTTCGGCGCGGTGGCCGGCGGCCGTCGCCGTCGTCGTCGCGGGCGCGGTGCGGGTCGCCGTGTGGCGACGGCGTGGCCCGGTGGCGCGGACCGACTGACCCACACGGTCCGTGGAATCATTTTGCTCCACGACAACATGCGGTATGTCGACGTTCGTCACGGGACGCACCTTGGACGAGGCGGGCGAGCCGATAGACGGCACCGGATTCGAAGTGGAGTCCGGCGGGCTGGTGGCGGACTTGCTGGCCGGGCGGACGGGACCGGTCACGTCCCATCCGACGCGGCCGGTGTGGGGGGCGCCGCTCGACGGGTCAGAGGGAACGATGCGACAGGTGAGCATCATCGGCACGGGCTACAGCGGCCCGCCCGAACACTACCACGTGCGGAGTGACGAGGTGTTCGACGTGCGACGGGGGTCGGTGACGTTCACGCTCGACGGCGACGACCGGACCGTCACGGCCGGTGAACGGATGACCGTCGACACCGGGGTCCGGCACACGTTCCGGAACGAGGGGCCGACCCGGGCCGTCGTGGTCACGACTATTCACGATCCTGGGCGGCTCAGACAGGTGTTACCGACGCTCGGCGGCCTCGCACACGACGCCGACAGGACGCCCGGCCATCCGCTCCAGCGGGCGGTGCTCGCCGACGCACTCGACGGGAATACGGTGTTCACCGACGGCGAAGGGCCGGTGGCCGAACTGGCGACCGGTGCGCTCGCGCCGATGGCCCGAATCGCCGGGTATCGCGGCGCCTACGCCGAATACACCCGGCCTGCATTCTGGCGCCGACACGTCGAACAACCCGACGTGTGATAGTGGGTGTTGTACCCGTTTCCCGGCGTGTTGCCGAATGGGGCGGCAACACGCCGGTACTGACGCACAATACTCACGATGAAACGGACCGCCGTGAGGCGGGACTAGCCGTCGACGACACGACCATCGCGACGGCCGAGGGACGAGCACGGGGGCCCGTATTCGGCGTCGCCGGCGGAAAAAACGCGTTCGCTAGCTGATGAACTGGTTGTCCCGCCAGTTCACGCCGTTCTTTTCCGCTTGGGACTGACTGGGGTTCTCGACGACTTCGACGGAGGCGGGCCGGTCCTCGCCTTCGACGATTCGTGTCGCCGTGAGTTCGTCGTCCTCCTCGACGATGGCGGTGAGCGTCCCTTTCTCGGCCATCCGGGCGATGTCCCGGAGCACGAGGAACATGGGGTATTGGAGTGCGGTGTTCTGGAGCACCGTCTCGCGGTCGCCCTTGAAACAGGCGAATTCGACGAGTTCGGAGGGAATCTCCTCCTCTTCCTCCTGCCACGGCCCGCCGGCGCGTGGCGGCTCCTCCTCGTACACCCGCGTCTCGGTGACGCTCGCTTTCAGCTGGGCGGTGGGAGTGTACTTGCTCAAGTTCTCGTCTTCCGAGACGGCCTTGAGGATGAGCGTGTTGTTTCGTCGGGTGAGGGTTACGTCGGCGATTTCGGGGGGGAGATCGGGGTCCCCCTCGAAGTAGTCCTGCACGTCTTCGAGTGGCAGTTCGAGCGTCGAATGGAGTCGATATACGCGGCCTGACATAGTTTGTTCTCGGCGAAGGTGGCACCACTACGCCCGTCTACCGGACTGTACGGGGCGTATGCTTATATGACCTGCTGTTCGCATTGGACGACGAACAGGTTTGGCTACTCGCCCGCGAGCGTCGCCTCGAGTTCGCCCCGCTCGTCGAGTTCCGCGAGCACGTCGCTCCCGCCGACGAACTCGCCCTCGACGTACGTCTGTGGCGTCGTCTCCCACCCGCTGTGGGACTCTAGGGCCTCGCGGAACTCCGGCAGCGCCGGGAGCACGTCGACCGTCTCGAAGTCGTCGACGTACTGATCGATCAGTTCGAGCGCGCGCTGGGAGTAGCCACACTGTGGCATGAGCCGATTGCCCTTCATGAACAGGACGACGTCGTTGTCCTCGATGGCGGCGTCGACTCGCTCCTGAACGGTCTCGGCGTCGAGGTCGCTCCCGGGTTGGAACGTCATGACTCCACGTATGACGCCGCGAGTAAAATGGGTTGCGCACCGGCGGCACCGGCATCGGGGACCCAGTACGGCGCGCTCACTCGGCCGGTTCCGAGTCCACCACCGCCGCCGGCCCTATTCCGGCGGCGTCTCCGCCAACGACGCCGCCCGCCCCGTATACCCCGTCGGCGTCAACGCTCGAAGCTCCTCGCGCACCGACTCGTCCACGTCCAGATCGTCGAACAGCGCCCGGAAATCCTCGATGGTGACCCGCTCGCCCCGCGTGAGGGCCTTCACGCGCTCGTAGGCCTCGGTGTCGCCCTCGCGGCGCAGGATGGTCTGGACCGCCTCGCCGATCACTTCCGGCGTCGCCTCCAGTTCCTCGCGCATCACCTGCTCGTTCGGGACGACCTTCCCGAGGCCGGCCTCCGTTTTGCGGTAGGCGATGAGGCAGTGGCCGAGCGCGGCGCCCATGTTCCGCTTGACCGTCGAATCCGAGAGGTCGCGTTGGAGCCGCGAGGTGGTCACGTAGTCGGCTAGGAAGGTTAGATCGGAGTTGGCCTTCGAGAGGTTGCCCTCGCTGTTCTCGAAGTCGATGGGGTTCACCTTGTGGGGCATCGTCGACGACCCCGTCTCGCCCTCGACGGCGCGTTGGCCGAGGTAGCGATCCGAGACGTAGAGCCACGCGTCGAGGTCCAGGTCCCGGAGGACGTTGTTGACGCCGCGGAGGGCGTCGAACAGGGCCGACAGGTCGTCACAGGGGTTGACCTGCGTCGCGAGCGGCGTGTGCTCGAGGCCGAGGCCGGTGACGAACTCGCGGGCGACGGCCGGCCAGTCCACGTCGGGGTAGGCAGCGACGTGGGCGGCGTAGGTACCCGAGGCGCCGGCGAGTTTGCCCGAGAGGCCGTCCGCCGCGTCGCGAACCCGCCCCATCGTCCGCCCGAGGCGGGCGGCGACGACGGCCATCTCCTTCCCGAACGTCGTCGGCGTCGCCGGCTGGCCGTGGGTCCGGGCGAGCATCGGCGTGTCCCGGTAGTCGTGGGCCAGCGCCGCGAGTTCGTCGCGAACGTCCGCGAGCGCGGGCAGAAGCACCTCTTCGACGGCCGGCTTGAGCAGGAGGCGGTGCGCGAGGTTGTTCACGTCCTCGCTGGTCAGCCCGAAGTGGATCCAGGGGTGGAGCGACTCGCGCGTCCGCGTCCGCAGGAAGTACTCCACCGCCTTCACGTCGTGGTTGGTCGCGCTGTACCCTTCGGCGCCCTCGGTTTCGAGGCGCTTGATCAGGCGGGCGTCGTCGGCGCCGAAGGAGTCGTAGCAGTCGCGCAGGGCCTCGCGTTCCGCGTCGTCGACGGCGACGGGCGTCGCGTCGAGGGCGGCAAGCGCGAGCAGATATTCGACTTCGACGCGGACCCGGGCCCGCATGAGCGCCGACTCGCTGGCGTAGGGAACCAGCGGTTCGGTGTAACGCGCGTAGCGCCCGTCGAGCGGCGAGACGGCCGCGAGCGGGTCGCTCCGTGGTAAATCCGTCATGGGCGGTAGTGCCCGGAGCCGACGCAAAAGCGTACCGGTCCGTCGAGTCGCAACTGTTTTTCCCTCGCGCGAACCTCCCTCGGTCATGATACGACTCGCGGGCCTCGCCGGCAATCGCGGACGGAACCTCATGCATATCGCGGATCTGGCGCCCGGCGGCGCCGAGATGGCGGCGGTCCTCACGGACCACGAGTCCGCCCCGGTGCTCTCGGCGGCCGCCGACCGCGGCATCCCGACCGAAGTCGTCGAACGCGGCGACGACGAATCCCGCGCGGACCACGAGTCGCGGGTACTCGACCACCTCGACGACTACGAGTTCGACTTGGTCTGCATGGACGGCTACATGCGCGTCCTCTCGGACGACATGCTCGACGCGCTGCCGACCGTCCTCAACGTCCACCCCTCCCTGCTCCCGGCGTTCCGCGGCGAGGACGCCCACGAACAGGCACTCGACGCGTGCGTCCGCACCACGGGCTGTACGGTCCACGTCGCCACGGAGGACCTCGACGCCGGCCCCATCGTCACTCAGGAGGCGGTGCCCGTCTACGAGGGCGACGACGCCGACGACCTGAAGCGCCGCGTCCTCCACGGGGCGGAGTTCAAAGCCTACCCGCGCGCAGTGCAGTGGTTCGCCGAGGACCGCGTCACCGTCGACGACGGCGAGGTGCGCGTCGAGGGCGACAGCGCGGGGCAGTTCCCCGCCCGCCGCGTCGTCTCCGACGACCGGAGCCGGACGCTCCGCTACGGCGAGAACCCCCACCAGGAGGCGGCGCTCTACGCCGACGCCGCGAGCGACGAGGCGAGCGTCGTCGGCGCCCCCCAACTGAACGAGGGGGCCAAGGCGCTCTCGTACAACAACTACAACGACGCCGACGCGGCGCTCGACCTGATCCGGGAGTTCGAGGAGCCGGCCGCGGCGGTCATCAAGCACACCAACCCCGCGGGGTGTGCGACGGCCGACTCGCTCGTCCAGGCCTACGACGACGCCCTCGCTACCGACGCGATGAGCGCGTTCGGCGGCATCGTCGCGCTCAACCGCCCCTGTGACGCCGAGACGGCCGACTCCATCGTCGAGTCGTTCAAGGAAGTCGTCGTCGCGCCCGGCTACACCGACGGCGCCCTCGACGTGCTCACCGAGACGGAGAACCTCCGCGTCCTCGACGTGGGCGAGTTGGGCGAGCGGACGGGAATGCTGACGGAGAAGCCACTGACCGGCGGCCGCCTCGTCCAGGAGCGCGACGACTGGGCGCCGACCGCCGACGACCTCGAAATAGTCACGGAGCGCGACCCAACCGAGGACGAAATCGAGACGATGCTGTTCGCGTGGCGGACGCTGAAACACGTCAAATCGAACGCCATCCTGTTCGCGTCGGGGACGGAGACGGTGGGCATCGGGATGGGACAGGTCAGCCGCGTCGACGCCGTGCGGCTGGCGGCGATGAAAGCCGAGGAGCACGCCGAAGGGAAAGACGCCCAAGGCGCGGTGATGGCCTCGGACGCCTTCTTCCCGTTCCCGGACGGCGTCGAGGAGGCGGCGAAGTCGGGCGTCTCGGCTGTCGTCCAGCCCGGCGGCTCCGTCAACGACGAGGACGTGATCGCCGCCGCCGACGAACACGATATGGCGATGGCGTTCACCGGAACGCGGTGTTTTAGACACGACTGAACGGAGTGCCTACCGCTCGTTGCACGAGCAAAGCGAGTGACGCGGTGTTTCCGGCACGATTGAACGAGAGGCGCGAGTCCAGCGGGCGAGCGACTGCAAGTCCCGTGTGACAACGTTTAAGCGCGGCTCGGCACCACCACCACCCATGACGACAACCGTCCCCGGACCGACGCTCGGCGTCGTCGGCGGCGGCCAACTCGGCCGGATGCTTGCCGAGGCGGCCGCCCCACTCGGCGTCGAGGTGATCGTCCTCGATCCGACGCCGGACTGCCCGGCCGCGCCCGTCGCCCGCGACCAGATCGTCGGCGATTTCGACGACCCCGAGGCGATCGGTCGGCTGGCCGACCGCACCGACGCCCTGACCTACGAAATCGAACTCGCGGACCCCGATCATCTGGCGGCCGCGAGCGCCGAGGCGGACGTGCCGGTCCACCCGACGCCCGAGACGCTGCGGACGATTCAGGACAAGTGGCTGGAAAAGGAGATGCTCGCCGAAGCGGGGATTCCGGTGCCCGCGTACCGCCGCGTCGACTCGGTGGCCGACCTCGAAGCTGCCGTCTCCGAGTTCGGCGGCGTCATGCTCAAAGCGCGGGAGGGTGGCTACGACGGCCGGGGGAACCTCCCCGTCCACTCGCCGGACGAGGCCGAGGCCGCTCTGGAGGAGGCCGTCGGTACGGCCGAGGATCCGAGCGCCCTCGCCGAGACGTTCGTGGACTTCGAGCGTGAAGTCTCCGTCATCGGCGTTCAGGGCGACGGCGAAGTTCGCACGTTCCCCGTCGGCGAGAACGTCCACGAGGAAGAGATCCTGCGGGAGACGGTCGTTCCGGCGCGGACGAGCGACGACGTGAAAGAGCGCGCCCAGTCGGTCGCGCGCGACGTCCTCGACGCCCTCGACGGCCGCGGCGTCTTCGGTATCGAACTGTTCGAGACGGCCGAGGGCGACATCTTGGTCAACGAAATCGCACCGCGCCCACACAACTCCGGACACTGGAGCATCGAGGGGGCGGTCACCTCGCAGTTCGAACAGCACGCCCGCGCGGTCCTCGGGTGGCCGCTGGGGTCGACTCGCCAGCGCGCCCCGACGGTGAGCGCGAACGTCCTCGGCACCGTCGACGAGCCCCGAGCGGCCGAACTCGGCGGCGTCGAGGCCGTCCTCGAACGCGAGGCGGCCCACCTCCACTGGTACGGGAAAGACGAGGTGCGACCCCTGCGGAAGATGGGGCACGTTACGGCGACGGACGAGGACCGCGACGGCGACCTGACCGCCCTCCTCGAAGCGACCCGCGAACTGCGCGACAGCCTGACCTTCCAATGACCGACGTAACCGACCTGATCGACGAACTGCACGCACAGGCCGACGCGGACCGTCCGACCGAGACGACCCCCGAGGTGGGGATCATCATGGGGTCGGACTCGGACCTCGACGTAATGGCGGGGGCGTACGACGCCCTCCGCGAACTCGGGTTCGCCGAACAGACCGACTACGACGATTCGCCGGAGGCGCGTTTCACCTTCGAGAGCTACGTCGTCTCGGCCCACCGGACGCCGGACCTGATGTACGCGTACGGCGAGACGGCGGCGGACCGGGGACTGGACGTGATCATCGCGGGCGCGGGCGGGAAGTCGGCTGACCTGCCGAACATGACGGCCTCCATCGCCTATCCGCTCCCGGTGATCGGGGTGCCGGTCCAGGAGAAGTCGGTGGACTCGGTGATCGGGATGCCGACGGGCGCGCCCATCGTCGCCGTCGACGCGGGGAAGTCGTACAACGCGGCGCTGTCGGCGGTCCAGAT
>Ga0102935_1000523_pt1 | contig 13880 bp, 13 predicted proteins | sample SalPonR2_A_D2_MG_FD_78508 | JGI IMG/M metagenome (GOLD analysis project Ga0102935, IMG submission 78508) | Salt pond soil microbial communities from South San Francisco under conditions of wetland restoration - Salt Pond MetaG R2_A_D2_MG | ecosystem: Environmental > Aquatic > Marine > Intertidal... | reverse complement strand
GGCCGGGCTCGTCGACGGCGAACTCCGGGTGAACCGCTCGCCGAAGAAGGGACACCTCGCGCGCTCGACGCCGGAGCTCATCGTCGAGAAACTCGCCGGCGACCGCGGCGGCGAGTTCTACGACGACCTCTTAGAGAAATTCTGAGCGACGGGGCGCGGTCGGCGGTCTGCCCGGGTTCCGGTCGCGGCGGTCGCGCTCGTCCGAGCCGGTTCCGGCGCTACGCCGTCGTCCGAGCCGATTCCGGCGCGTCGTCGGCGGGACGGTCGCCGTCGACCGGGTCGCCGAACGCGTACACCGTGTTGTGGCCGGTCACGGTCACGTCCAGCACGTCGCCGACCGCGACGCCGCGTTCCGTCGCGTCCTGGACGATTATCTGTCGATAGGCGCTGTCGCGGCACTTCACGGAGTCGCCGGTCCCCTCCTCGACGACGAGCACCTCGAACTCGTCGCCGACCATCGACTCGTACGCCTCGCCGACGACCGTCATTTTCAGCTCCGACATCGCCTTCGAGCGCTCCTTTTTCACCGTGCCGCCGAGCCCCTTCATGTCCGCGGCGTCGGTGCCGGGACGCTTCGAGAAGCGGGTGACGTTGATCTTCTCCGGACGGACCTCCGCGAGCAGGTCCATCGAGCGCTCGTGGTCTGTCCCGCTCTCCGTCGGGAAGCCGACGATGAAGTCGGTCGAGAGCGTCCAGTGATCGAGCCGGTCGTCGAACGCCGCGACGACCTCGCGGAACTTGTCGACGCGGTGTTGCCGGCGCATGTCTTCGAGCACGTCGTCGGAACCGGACTGGACCGGCGCGTGGATGAAGTTGTACAGCTTCTCGTTTCGCGCGAACACGTCGGCGAGTTCCTCGTGGATCCCGTGGATCCCGCCGGGGTTCGCCATCCCGAGTCGAACCCGGAACTCGCCGTCGATGTCGCAGATCCGATCGAGCAGCTCCGGGAGCTTTCGGTCGCCCGTGTCCCAGCCGTAGACGCCCGTGTCCTGTCCCGTGACGCGGATCTCTTTCGCGCCGGCGTGGACCAGCGCCCGAGCCTTCGCGACGTTCTCTTCGACGGGCGGCGAGTCGACGCGGCCGGTCGCGAACTTCGTGATACAGTACGAGCAGTTGCTCATGCAGCCGCGGGCGATGGGCAGGATGCCGACGACGCCGTCCAAGACGGGTTCGGCGTCGGGCGTTGTCGTCGGACACTCACCGTTGAGCGCGTAGGAGGGGACCTCATCCCAGTGGAGGATCTCCGCGTCGATCCCGGCCGACTCGAACATCTCGCCCTGCGCGAGCGCCATACAGCCGGTGACGACGAGGTCGGCCGTCTCCTCGGCCAGTTCCTCCGCTCGCCGCAGCATGTTCTGCTCCGTCTTCTCGACGACCGTACAGGTGTTGAGGATGGCGACGTCTGCGTCCTCGGGGCTCGCCGCGGGGCGGTGGCCGCCGTCGCGGAGCGCCCGCTCGATCTCGCGGCTCTCGCCTCGGTTCGAGCTACAACCGTAGGTTTCGATGTGATACGTCGCCATCGAGTACGTACGTTACCCGCCCCGCGGGCAAAAACGCGACGGATTGGCGGCGATCGGATCAGTCCTCGGCGACCGCGGTCGCCGTCGGGGCCTCCACGTCGGGGTCGCCTGCGGAGCCCGGATCGCTTGCCTCGGTCGGGTCGACCGCCTCGTACACCGACCGCCGGGCGTCGGTGGGACAGAACCCCTCCTCGACCAGGCCGACGTCGATCAGTTTCTCGACCGCGAATCGGACGGTACGCGTCGAGAGTCGGGTCTCCTCCGCGAGCCCCGTCTGGTCGAAGCGGCCCTCGGCTTCGAGGACGTAGTAGACGAGCTTGGCGCTCGGGGGAAGCGGCGAGAGCAGTTCGCGGGTACCTTCGTCCATGTACACGCACACGGGCGAGTCGGTCATAATCGTGGTCCGGGTGTGCGCGGTCCTCACACGTCCACGAACCGTTTATACGGGTTCGCGACTCGCGAGAGACGGGGACGGTCACGGTCACCAGCGGTCCGAAGGCGCTCCGGGTCGGTCTCGACCGCGGCGTCGGCGGCGACTACGTCGAGCTCGCCCTCGTGGTGTCGACGGTGCGCCACGCGCGCTCGGCGGCCATGGCCAACGAGACCGGCTCAGGGCGGCGTCCCGCGGTCTCGGTCCGTGTCGCGTCCGGATCGCGCCGGCCCGCTCCCGGACGCGCCGTCCGGTCCGTCGCGGCAGTCGCCGGGTCCGGGATTCATGAGGCCTGCAGACGCCGCGTGCTGTTTTATTTTTCTCCCCGAAGATCAGTGTTAAGAATCGGCCGGAAAACGGCTGTGTCGGCCAGCCGACGGCGCGCGCTACAGGAAGTCCTCGACGTGGTCTGCGACTTCCTCGGGGGTGTCGCCGACGGGGACGCCCGCGTCGTTGAGCGCGTCGATCTTCGACTGGGCCGTGCCCGTGCCGGAGCCGGAGACGATAGCGCCCGCGTGGCCCATCCGCTTGCCCGGGGGCGCGGTGCGGCCGGCGATGAAGCCGGCGACCGGCGTGTCCATGTGCTCGCCGATGAACTTCGCGGCCTGCTCTTCGTCCTCGCCGCCGATCTCACCGCACATCACGACCGCGTCGGTGGCGGGGTCGGCCTCGAACGCGTCGAGCGCGTCGATGAAGGAGGTGCCGATGATCGGGTCGCCGCCGATGCCGATCGCGGTCGACTGGCCGAGCCCGCGCTCGGTGAGGTTGTCGACGACCTGGTACGTCAGGGTGCCGGACCGGGAGACGAGCCCGACGCGGCCCCCGCTGAAGATGTTACCGGGGAGGATGCCGAGCTTCGCCTCGCCGGGAGTGATGATGCCCGGACAGTTCGGGCCGATGAGACGGGTGTCGACCTCGCTCAGGCGCTTGTTCACCTTCGCCATGTCCTGGGTCGGAATCCCCTCGGTGATCGCGACCGCGAGGTCGAGGTCGGTGTCGAGCGACTCGAAGATGGCGTCGCCCGCGAACGCCGGTGGCACGAAGATGACGGACGCGTCCGCGTCTTCGGCCTCGACGGCCTCGTCGACGGTGTCGTACACGGGGACGCCGTCGACTTCTTGGCCGCCTTTGCCCGGCACCGCGCCGGCGACGACGTTGGTGCCGTACTCGATCATCTGGCCGGCGTGGAACTTGCCTTCCCCGCCGGTGATTCCCTGCACGACCACTCTGGTGTCGTCGTCGACGAAAATGCTCATTGGGTCACCTCCTCCGCGTTCCGCACCGCGCGCTGGACGGCGTCCTCCAGCGTCTCCTCGACTTCGATCAGGTCGGTGTTCAGGATCTCCATCCCCTCGGCGGCGTTCGTGCCGGCGAGCCGGACGACGACCGGCTTCGGGATCTCGTCGAACTCGGCGAGCGCCTCATTTATCCCCTTCGCGACCTCGTCGCCGCGGGTGATCCCGCCGAAGATGTTGAACACGACGCTGTCGACGTTCGGATCAGAAAAGACCATGTCGAGCGCCTGGGTGACGCGCTCTGCTTTCGCGCCGCCGCCGATGTCGAGGAAGTTGGCGGGCGAGCCGCCGTAGTAGTCGACCAGATCGAGCGTCGTCATCACGAGTCCAGCCCCGTTACCGATGATGCCGACGTTGCCCGACAGGCGGACGTAGTCGAAGCCGTACTCGCCGGCCTTCCGCTCTAAGTCGTCCTCGTAGGACTCCTCTGCCATCTCGGCCAGGTCGGGCTGGCGGAACAGCGCGTCCTCGTCGATGTTCATCACGGCGTCGGCGGCGACCACGTCGCGGTCGCCCGTGATCATGACGGGGTTAACCTCGATCTCCGAGGCGTCGTTCGCCTCGTACAGGTCGTACAGCGTCGAGAGGATCGACGCCACGTCGAGCGCGACGTCGCCGTCGACGCCCGCCTCGTAGACGACTTTCCGAGCCTGGTACGGGTGGAGGCCGAACGCGGGGTCGACGTGCTCGCGGGCAATCGCGTCGGGGTTCTCCGCCGCGACTTCCTCTATGTCCACGCCGCCCTCGGTCGAGACCATCAGGACGGGTTCGCCCTCGCCGCGGTCCATGGTGACGCCGACGTACAGCTCGTCGACGAAGTCGACGCCGGCCTCGACGAGGACCGAGTCGACGGTGTACCCCTTGAGGTCCATGCCGAGTATCTCGTCGGCGTACTGTTCGGCCTCGTCTCGATCGGTCGCGATCTTGATCCCGCCGGCCTTCCCGCGGCCGCCGACGTGGACCTGCGCCTTGATCGCGGCCGGATACCCGATCTCGTCGACGGCGTCGAGCGCCTCCTCGACGGTCGTCGCGAGCCGGGAATCCGGAACCGGGATCCCGGCGTCCGCGAAGATAGTCTTCGCTTGATGTTCGTGAAGTTTCATCCGTTTGGGATCGGTATCGACGGCGGCTTAAATGGTTCCGATCCGACTCGAACGGCCGGCTGGCGTCGGGGCTCGACAGTCGCCTGATGCCGGGGCCCGACAGTCACCTGATGCCGGGGTTCTGCGACCAACTCGGCACGAGCCCGCTCGAAAACGGACCCTGCCGGCGGGGAAAGAGGTATACAGGACGCCTCGTGTGCGATCGCATGGGAACGGAACGAAGTGGAGGACCGCCGGGGCCGTCTGGCCTTCCGGTGGTGGGAAACGCCCGCCAGTTCGCGTCGGATCCGCTGTCGTTCTACGAGGAGGTCGCGCGCGAATACGGGCCGATCGCCCGCTACGCGCTCGGTGGTAGGGAGTTCTACCAGCTGAGCGACCCCGAACTCGTCGAGCAGGTGCTCGTCCACCAGAACGGCCGGTTCGACAAGGGCGAGGAGTACCGTCGGATTCTCACCCCCGTCATCGGCAACGGGTTGTTGATAAGCGAAGACGAGTTCTGGCGACGGCAGCGTCATCGGATGGAGCCGGCCTTTCACCCCGAGGCGCTCGCGGAGTACGCGCCGACACTCGTCGAACACACAGAGCGGCTGCTGGGAGACTGGCGCGACGGTACGGTGCGAGACGTCCACGCGGACATGATGCAACTCACCGTCGAGATCGCGGCGAAGACCCTGTTCGACACGGATATTCGGAAGTACGAGGCCAACATCTCCGACGCCCTCGAAGCGGTGATGGACCGGTCGGAGAAGCGGCTCGAACGACCGATCGAGATACCCGATAGCGTCCCGACACCCGGCAACCGACGGTATAAGCGCGCGCTCTCGACGCTCTACGAGATCGCGACGGAGATCGTCGAGGCGCACGACGGGACCGGAGACGATGTGGTCTCGCGGCTCCTGCGGGCGAAGTCGAACGCGGACGGCCTCGACGACGAACAGATACGAGACGAGGTCGTGACGCTGCTTTTAGCGGGCCACGAGACGACCGCGCTCGCGTTAACCTACACCCTCTACCTGCTGGCGACGAACCCGGAGCAGGCGGGCCGACTCGGTGCCGAACTCGACGAGAAGGCGGGGGGCGGTCCGCTCTCGACGGACGTCATCGAGGAGCTGTCGTACACGAAGCGGACGCTGAGAGAGGGGATGCGCGTGTACCCGCCAGTACAGAGCGTGATACGGGAGGCCACCGAACCGGTCGAGATCGACGGCTACGAGCTCGACGAGGGGGCCGTCGTGACGGCACCACAGTGGGTGCTCCACCGCGACCCCCGGTTCTACGAGGAGCCCGAGTCGTTCCGCCCGGCCCGGTGGGGAGAGTCGTTCCGTGAGTCGCTCCCGCGGTTCGCGTACTTCCCGTTCGGTGGCGGGCCACGGCGCTGTATCGGCGAGAACTTCGCCAAACAGGAGATGCGGCTGGCGCTCGCCACGATCGCGCGGGACTGGGAGTTCGAGGCCGTGACCGACGAGTTGTCGCTGTCGCCGTCTATCACCCTCCGTCCGGACGGGCCGGTGAAGCTGCGAGTCAGCCGGCGGTAGCGGGCGTTCCCCTCCCGCCTCGGTTCACGTCCGCGAAGCCGATACGACACGCCGATCCCGTGCTCGTCCGTTCGCCCAGCTCAGTCGTCGTCGCCGAGGATGACGCGGTGGGTCATCGCCTCGGGGTCGAGCACGTCGTCCGCTTCGTCTTCGGTGAGGTATCCGGCGTCGACGGCGGCCTCGCGGACGCTCTTGCCCTCTTTCAGCGCTGTCTTCGCCACCTTCGAGGCCTTGTCGTAGCCGATCGCGGGGTTCAACGCGGTCGCGAGCGCCATCGACTGCTCGACGCGGGTCTCGCAGTGCTCCTCGTTCGCTTCCAGCTTGGCGACGAACCGCTCGCCGAACGTCGCCGCGGCGTTCGAGAGCAGCTCGGCGGATTCGAGGAAGTTGTGCGCGATCACCGGCTTGTAGAGGTTCAAGTCGATCTCGCCGCGGGCCGCGCCGGCCGAGATGGCAGCGTCGTTACCGACGACCTGCTTGTGGACCTGGTTGACCGACTCGGCGACGACCGGATTGATCTTGCCGGGCATGATCGACGAGCCGGGCTGATTCTCCGGCTGTTCGACCTCGCCGAGGCCGTTTCGCGGGCCCGACGCGAGCAGCCGGAGGTCGTTCGCCATCTTGTTCATACTCCCCGCGATCGTGCGGAGCGCGCCGTGCGCTTCCGCCATCGCGTCGTGTGCCGCCTGCGCCTCGAAGTGGTTCTCGGCCTCGCGGAACGTCGTCCCCGTCTCCTCGGAGATGTACTCCGCGGCGAGCCCGGGGAACTCGGGGTGGGTGTTGAGCCCCGTCCCGACGGCGGTGCCGCCCAAGGCGAGTTCCCGCAGGTTCGATTGGACGCTCTCGGCGCGCTCTATCCCCTTGGCGACCTGCGTGCGGTAGCCGCCGAACTCCTGACCGAGCCGGATCGGCGTCGCGTCTTGGAGGTGCGTGCGGCCGGTCTTGACCACGCCGTCGAACGCGGTCTCCTTGGCTTCCAGCTCGGCGTGAAGCGTTTCGAGGGCGGGCACCAGATCCTTCTCGACGGCTTCGAGCGAGGCGACGTGCATCGCCGTCGGGATAACGTCGTTCGACGACTGGCCGTAGTTGACGTGGTCGTTCGGGTGAACGACGCGATCGCCGATCTCCGCGCCGGCGATCTCGGCCGCGCGGTTGGCGATGACCTCGTTGGCGTTCATGTTCGAGGAGGTGCCCGAGCCGGTCTGGAACACGTCGACGGGGAACTGGTCGTCGTGCTCGCCGGCTATCACCTCGTCCGCGGCGGCGACGATCGCCTCCGCGGTGTCTTCTTCCAGCAGGCCGAGGTCGCGGTTCGCCTGCGCGGCCGCCTTCTTGACGACGCCGAGCCCGCGAATGAACCGTCGGCTCATCGGGATCCCGGAGATCGGGAAGTTCTCGACGGCCCGCTGGGTCTGTGCGCCCCAGTAGGCGTCGGCCGGGACCTGCATCTCACCGAGGCTGTCCTCCTCCGTGCGGTAGTCTTCGCCCATGCCTGCGGCTTCCCGCGAGACCGGGTAAAAGCTACTGAAACCGCTCACCGTTCTCACGGCACGGGAGAGCGGCTACCACGGACCGATTCAGGCCTCGTCGACCGGGAACAGCCCTGCTTCGCGGAGGTCGGCGTCGAGGCTCCCGTCGCCGTGTTCCGCGTAGGCGTCGGGGGTGTACGTCTTGATCTCCAGCGCGTGGACCGAGCGCGTCATGTGGTCGCCGACGGCGTCGTACACCCGCTGGTGCTGGTCGACGAGCGATTCGCCCTCGAAGGCGGGCGAGACGACGAGGGCGGCGAAGTGCGCGTCTTCGTCCTCGTCGTCGTGGATACGCGGGTTCGTCACGCGAGCGACGGCGTCCGCGACGTTCGCCTCGATGAGATCTTCGACCGCTGCCGGATCGATGGTCATGGTCGGTTTCGGGTCCCGGCGGGCAAAAAGCGCCCGCATGGATCCAAGCGGTGATCGTCGACGTCCGCGTCCGCCGACCGATCACTCCGATCAGCCGGCCGACCTCCCCGGTCCACCGGCCGAACGCTCCGATCAGTTGATCGATCGCTCCGATCACCCGGTCGCCCACTCGAATACCACCCGCTGACGGTCGAAGAGGGTCCCGAGATGGTCGCTCTCGACCGCGGTCAGGCGACCGCCAACCGCGTCGAGATACTCTCTGACCGGTTCGATCGGAGCGTTGTCGTCATCGATGCCGTGCCACGCTCGCACGGCCGCTCCGTCCGAGGGTCGATCGATCGACACCTCGCCGAACCACCGGGCCTCGCGGGCGACGGCCTCTGTCCCCCGTCGAAGCGCCTCGTGAAAGTCGGCCGCCACGGCGTCGGCGACTGCCGGGGACACTGACCGGTCCGTGTACTGGGCGATCACCGACTCGGGACCGCGAACGCGAGCCAGCGGCTTCGAGAGCCGGAACAACAGTCGAACCGCGAACGGGATCACAGCGAGCCGGGCGAGGCCGGTCTCCGCCGGCGGGACGACGGTTGACACCAGTCCGACGCGGTCGTCCGGTCCCGCGGCCGCGAGCGCGAACGGCCCCCCGCCGGAGAACCCGACGTGGGGCGCGCCGGTCGACCGCGCGTTTCCGTTCTCGTCGTTCGCACCGTCGCCGTTCGCGGCCTCGGCCGCGACTCCCTCGGTCGCGAGCAGTGCTCGGACGTCGTCTCGCCAGTCGGCGAGCGACCAGCCGGACGGCGGCGGCGAGGACCGCCCGTATCCGGGGCGATCCGGCACCACGAGCCGCACGCCGGCCTCGGTCGCAGCCGAACCACACACGGCCGCGAACAGCCGCGATCCGGGCGTTCCGTGGTGAAACAGCAGCGGGTCACCGGCCGGATCGCCGACGACCGCGTACGCCAGCGTCCGACCGTCCGGGAGCGTGCGCTCGTGGGTCGGGACCGCGGACGTCGGTGGTGTCGGGGTCGGGTCGTGTGGCGTCATGGCCGGGCGATCGGTCCTACGACTCGAACACGAGGCCGTAGTGGTACGGCGGGAGATCGACCTCGCGGGCGAACCGGAGGTCGGTCGCCGACTCGACGGCGCGTCGCGTCTCGGTGGGACCGATCCGGAGGTCGGTTGGCGGCCCGCGCGGCTCCTCGGCGACAGTCGTCTCCGCTCGGGGGAGCGTCCGCCAGTTGACTACGACGAACCGGCCGTCGGGCGCGAGGGCGTCGCCCACGGCCGCGAGGAAGGCGTCGCGGTCGTCGATCCCGTGGAACGCGTTGGCGAGTACCGCGACGTCGACCGGCTCGGGGAGGTGTGACGCGAGCTCCCGGGCGTCGCCGCGAATCGGAACGACCGTGTCCACCTCCTGGTCGGCCGCGAGCGCCGCGAGTTCGTCGAGAAGGGTCTCGTCGAGGTCGACGGCGTACACCGGCGCGGGGTCGACGATCTGCGCGGCCGGCAGCGCGAAGTATCCGTTGCCACAGCCGATCTCGACCGTGCGGTCGCCCCGTTCGAGGCCGAGCCGACGGAGCGTGTCCGCCGGCGTCGGCCAGAGCCGACCCCACCAGTCCCAGTCCGGTTGTCCGGTGTTCTGGAAGCGTTCCATACCAGATGGTAGCGCGGATGTCCGCCTTATCGGTTCCGGGGCGGAGCGAGTCGGGATCGACTCACTCGCCGGTCGCGATCCGACGCAGCCGCGGCAGCGCCTGCTCGTAGCCGAGTCCGACGACGCCGACGTACAGTGCGAGAAGGCCCATCGCGATCCCCCACGCGCCGAGCACGAGGTCGCCGGCCGTGACCGCCGAGAGCCCGAACTGTTCGAGGACGACGCCACCTGCGGCCGCCGCCCCGGCACCGAGGGTGACAGCGACGAGTTCAGCGATCTCGACCGCGACGGCGGGTACTTCGACCATACTCGACCGACTGCGGCGGCGCAATATGACTCTTTTGGACCGACGGGATGGTGAGTCACCCGTGAACGCCGCGCCGAGAGGAGAACGCTCCCGGTATCGGCGACGGAGAGCGGCCCTTTTATTTTCGTGAGCGCGTATCACCGCGTACGCATGAGCAACGGAGACGGCGACGGTCGGAACGACCTCCGGATGCCCGAGGACGACGAGGTGTTCGCGGAGGTCGTCGAGATGCTCGGCGCGAACCGCGTCAAAGTCCGCTGTGCGGACGGCACAGAGCGGACAGCGCGCATTCCGGGGAGGATGCAAAAGCGGGTCTGGATCCGCGAGGACGACATCGTTCTCGTCGATCCGTGGGACTGGCAGGACGAGAAGGCCGACATCTCGTGGCGCTACGAGAAGAGCGAGGCCGAACAGCTCCGCGAGGAAGGTCACCTGCAGTAACCGGCTCGGTAGCCCGAACAGGTCCGCGATCCACCGCCGACGCCACGGCCTCGGTCGGCTCTCTCGGTCTCACTCTCTTCGATCGTCGACGAACCGCTCCCGTTCCGCGAGCGCGAGCGCCGTGCCGTATCGTTCGACGAGCGGAACGTACGCGTCGCCGAGCGCGCGCATGCAGGCGGCGGTCGAGACGAACCCGAGGTCGTCCGCCACCGACGCCGCTTTCCGGCCTTGCAACACCTTCTGGACCAACAAGCGCTCTTCGCGGTCGTCGAGGGGGGCGTCGCCCGCCTCGTCGCCCTCGATCAGCGCCGCGAGCGCGAGGTCGCGGAACGCCCCCGGCGCGCTGTCGTACATCCCCGGACCGAACGACGCCCCCACCACGGAGCGCCACTCCGCTTCCGTCAGGTCGATCGGGACCGGAGCGGAGCAAGCGCGGAGCGCGCCGCGGACCACGTCGGCGTCGACTTCGCGGTGGGCATCCGAGAGGCCGTCTCGCTCCCGGTCTCGGAAGGCGCGAGCGTGGCGGTCGAGGAGATCCCCTCCCGTCTCGCCGGCCGGCCGCAGCATGATCGCGGAGTGCTCGCCGGAGGTGTCGTTGCGGGCGGTCGAGAGGTGGACCGTCCGGTAGCCCGCGCGTCGCCAGAACCGGAGCAGCGGAGGGGTCGCGCCGTACCCGACCGAGAAGTAGTCGACCTCGTCGCCGGCGGCGTCCGCGCTCCCGAACTCGGCGTGGATCTCGGAGAGCAGCCGCGAGCCGAACCCCTCGCCGCGGAGGGCGGCGTGGGTCGCGATCCGGACCGTCCGGATGCCGCGCGGTTCGGCGGCCGCCTCGTCGCGAAGTTGGCTCGTGAGGAGGTCCGGAACCATGTTCCCGCGGACGCGCTCGCCCTCGTACATCTCTCTGCGGGTCGCCGCGTCCAGTCCGCCTTCACGCGCGAGCAGGGCGACCGCGACGATCCGGCCGTCGGCGACGAGCGCCCGCGCGAGGAGGTTCGGCGCGTCGAGCAGCCGCGCGAGGTCGTTCGGCTCCGTACGGTAGTGCGCGGCCACGAGCAGGCCGAACGCCTCGCCGAGGAGCGGTTCGTCCGCTACCAAGTCGGCCGGATCGAGGGGTCGATACGTCGCGTCCGCGGCCGTCGCTCCCGCGACGGCCTCCTCGACCGCCGGCCGCGCGTCGAGCAGGAGCGCGTGCGACGCCCACGCCTCGACCGGGTCGTCGCGCGCGTACCGGATCGGGTCGTCGAGCCGCACGTCTCGCACCGCGAGCCGACTCGCGAGCAGGCGCTCGCGGAACCGGACCGCGAACCCGCGCCCGGACCCCTCATAGCCGTGGACCGTCGTACAGAAGGCGAGCGACGGCGCGTCGAGAAGGCGTTCGAGCAGTCGCACCGGCAGTGCGGCCGCCTCGTCGACGATCACGACGTCGGGACCGTCGGGGAGCGCCGACGCCGCTACCGGGGGGAGGTAGCGGACGCGCCCGCCTCCGGGCGCATCGAGGCGACGCGTCGCCTCCGTCGGCGCAGACGCTCCCGTGCCGTCGGGGGTGTCGCGCCCGACCAGCTCTCTGGCGCGCGCGAACACCTCCGCGGCGTTTCGAGCCGCCGGTGCGGTGACGAGCACGTCCGCGCCCGCGAGCGCCAGCGCGCCCGCCGCGAGTCCCGCCGCACTCGACTTGCCGCGACCCCGATCCGCCTCGACGACGACGGCGTTTCCGGGAGTCGAGAGCGACTCGAACGCCCGGACGGCGCGCGCCTGATCGGCCGTGAGACAGGCCTCGTACGCCGCGGTCGGGAACGTCGCGTCCGGCGGCGCAGTCGGCGGGCGCGTCGCCGAGACCGTCCCGTCACCGTCCGCGGACCCTGCAGAGAGCGCGTCGCGGTCGAGCGCGTCACATCCGCTCGGGTCGCCGGCGAGCGACACGATCGCGATCCCCGGGTGGGTTCGGAGCGTGTCGACCAGCCGCTCGCGGAAGCGGCCGGTCACGTCGTCGAGGCCGTACGGCGGAACTGCGAGCGACTCGTCGAAGCGGTCGCGCGTCTCGGGCCACGCGTCGAGCGCCGGCGCGACGAGGATCAAGAGGCCGCCGCCGTCGACGGCCCCGACGCACCGGCCGAGCGCGTTCGGCACGAACTGCTCGTGACAGTCGAGCACCACGGCCTCGCGGGTGCGGCCGAGAAGCCCGTCCGCGCGCCGCGGCCGGTGTTCCTCGAACCGGAACCCCTCGCGCGTCGAGACGATCGAGACGTCGTCCGCGCGGGTTCCGAGAGCCGCCTCGATCGCCGTGTACGCCGCGTCGATCCCACGGTCGCGGTCGCCGGCGAGGACCAAGACGCGTCGCTCGTTCGTCGCCTCGGCCGCCCGTTTCGCCCGCCGCGCCAGCGTCGCGATCATCCGTCGGTTGCCCCCCGTTGTCCGGGACGGCGGATGTGTCTTGTCCTCCGCGGCGGCGGTCGGCCGCAGCAGGCGCGGCGGGCGGCACAAGAGAGGCCCGGTCCAGCCGAGGCGGGAGGCTTACGGCGGCGCGGAGCGTCGGTTCGGATATGACCACGGTCACGCTCGTCGGTACGCGGCTCGCGGACGTCGGCCGCGAGTTCGTCTACGAGGGCGAATCGCCCGACTGCGAGGGGTGTCCCTACCGGGGACAGTGTCTCAACCTCACCGAGGGGACACGGTACCGCGTGACGGGCATCCGCGAGAACGCGCAGACACTCGACTGCGCCGTCCACGACGCCGGCGTCCGCGCGGTCGAAGTCGAGCCCGCGCCGGTCCCCGCTACCGTCCCGTCGAAGCGAGCGTACGCCGGGAGCAAGGCCTCCCTCGCGGGGCCGTGCCCGCACACGGAGTGTCCGAGCCACGGGTACTGCGTCCCCGACGGGGCCGACTTCGGCGAGGAGCGCGTGATAGATCGGGTGCTCGGCGAGCCGCCCCACGACGAGTGCGCGCTCGACCGCGACCTGACGCTGGTCGAGTTCCGCGCCGAAGAGTAGCCGCCGTGGCGATCGAGTCGCGCCGGTCGACTACAGCGACGTGACCGCGTTCAGCGTGATCCGTATCGCGCGTTCGACGTTGTCTTTCGCTTTCTCCGGCAGTTCGTCGTCCGAGTCCGCACCCTTCTGGGTTCCCGAGACGAGATTGCCGTCGACGGTGCAGATGGCACCCGCGCGCAGGCCCTTGCGTCGCGCGAGCGCGAAGACGGTCGCGGCCTCCATCTCGATGGCGAGCAGGTTCGCGTCGTTCCAGTCGTCGACGTACGCGTCGCTCTCGTTGTAGAAGGCGTCGTCGGAGACGATCGGTCCGACGTGGATCTCCTCGTCGTTGGCCTCGGCGGCGCGAACGAGTCCGGAGAGGGCGTCGTAGTCGGGGACCGCGGGGTACACTTCGTCTTCGTACCGCTTGCTCGTCCCCTCCTCTTTGGCCGCGCCGGTCGCGACGACCATGTCGCCGACTTCCATGTCCGGCTGCAACGCACCGCAGGTGCCACACCGGAGGAATGTCTCGACGCCGACCCGAGACAGCTCCTCGACGGCGATCGCGGCCGACGGGCAGCCGATCCCCGTCGAGCATATCGTCAGCTCCGTCCCCTCGTAACTCGCGTTGACGACCCGGTACTCGCGGTTTTCCGCGACGAGTTCACTGTCGTCACACAGGTCCGCGATGCGCTCGACGCGGCCGGGATCGCCCGGGATGATCGCGATCT
>Ga0102935_1000518_pt1 | contig 13963 bp, 14 predicted proteins | sample SalPonR2_A_D2_MG_FD_78508 | JGI IMG/M metagenome (GOLD analysis project Ga0102935, IMG submission 78508) | Salt pond soil microbial communities from South San Francisco under conditions of wetland restoration - Salt Pond MetaG R2_A_D2_MG | ecosystem: Environmental > Aquatic > Marine > Intertidal... | reverse complement strand
GGTTCAGGGCGGCACGGGAACGATCCTCGACCACGCGGATGTTCGGCGGATGCTGACTGGGATGAAGGCGGATATCTTCGCGTCCCGCGCGCTCTCGCTCGATCTGGCGGTCGCCATCGACATGGCCACCGCGACGGGCGCGCTTGCGTGGATCGCGCGTGCGGCGTTCCTGACGCCCATCGCCAAGAATTTCGGCGCCGAGACGGGCATGGCCGTGGCCGATGCGGGCATTCAGGTCCATGGCGGGATGGGCTTCATCGAGGAAACCGGCGCGGCGCAGTTCGCACGCGACGTGCGGGTCTCGGCGATCTACGAAGGGACTACCGGCATCCAGGGCGCCGACCTCGTCGGCCGCAAGCTGTCGGACGGGGGTGCGGCTGCCTTCGCGTTGCTGGACGAGGCGGGGCGGACGGCGGCGGCCGCGGGCGATGCGCGGCTGGCGGGCACCGTCGAGGCGCTGCGGGAGGCGACGCGCGCACTTCTGGAGATGGAGATCAACGACCGCCTTGCCGGGTCCGTGCCCTACGCGCGTGCCTTCGCACTGACGCTGGGCGGGCATTACCATGCGAAGGCCGCGATGGCCGAGCCGGACGGGCCGCATGCAAGGCTGGCCGAAAGCTTCCTCGCCCGGCAGATGTCGGCCGTCCCGGGGCTTCTGGCCGAGGCCACGCGGGGGGCAGGCGATCTCTATTCCCTCTCGCCGGACGACCTGGCCGCGTGATCCGGTATCCCTACGAAACCGCCCCTGCGCCCGGCGCGGCGATCGAGATCGCGCCCGGGCTGCTGTGGATGCGGCTGCCGCTGCCGATGGCGCTCGACCACGTGAATGTCTACGCGCTGGCCGATGCGGACGGCTGGACGCTTGTCGACACGGGGCTGAACGCGAAGCGGTGTCGCACCGCGTGGGAGGCGGCGCTGGCCGGTCCGCTGGCGGGCAGGCCGGTCGCGCGGGTGCTCGTCACCCATCACCACCCCGACCATGTCGGCCTCGCCGGCTGGTTCCAGTCGCAGGGTGCGGAACTTCTGATGACGCGCACGGCGTGGCTGTTCGCCCGGATGCTGACGCTCGACGTTCAGGACACTGCGACGTCTGAGCAGATCGCGTTCTGGACCGCTGCGGGCATGTCGCCCGAGATCCTGAAGGCGCGACGCACCGAACGGCCGTTCAACTTCGCCGACGTGGTCGCGCCGATGCCGCTGGGTTTCACCCGGATCGAGGAGGGGCAGCGCCTGAGGCTGGGCGGGCGCGATTGGATCGTGCGTTTCGGGCACGGCCACGCGCCGGATCACGCGACGCTCTGGTCCGAGGACGGCGAGATCGTGCTTGGCGGCGATCAGCTTTTGCCGTCGATCTCTCCCAATCTCGGCGTCTACGCCACCGAACCCGGCGCCGACCCTGTCGCCGAGTGGATCGCGGCCTGCCGCAAGCTGCAACCTTTCGCGACCGAGGCGCAGCTGGTCCTGCCCGGCCACAAACTGCCCTTCACCGGCTTGCCCAACCGGCTGCGGCAGATGATCGACAACCACGAAGGCGCCCTGAACCGTCTGCGCGATCACCTGCGCGCGGGTCCCCGCACCGCGGCGGATTGCTTCGCACCGCTCTACAAGCGCGAGATCGACGCGGGCACCTACGGGCTGGCGCTGGTCGAGGCGGTCGGTCATCTCAACCATCTGCTGGCGCTGGGCGAAGTTACACGGGAGCGACGCCCGGACGGCGCGTGGCTCTGGTCGCTTGCCGCAGATCGGCAACACCCCTGACACTGCGCCGCACCTGTCGCGCTCGCACAGGGCTGACAGGCAAGGCCAAATCCGGTAACGGACATTGCGCGTACAGGTTTTCCGGAGGACGGGCTTCATGGCCGACAACGATCACAAGCGTGGCGAGATGGACATCACCGAACACGAAAAGACGTTCAACGGGTTCATCCGGCTGAGCACGAACATCGCGATCGCCTGTATCGTCATCGTCATCTTCCTCGCGATCTTCGCCGTCTGAGTGATCAATCGGATGCGTGCCCCCGTCCGTGGCCTTTTCAGACCCGTTGTCGCCCTTGCGCTGGTTCTGGGACTGGGCGCCTGCGCGGCCGATTCCGTCTGGGCTCCTGACGAAGTGGTGTCGCAGGCGCGTTACGTGCCGTCCGGTCCCGCGAAGATCCAGCTTCTGACGATGATCTCGAACCGCAACGGGTCCGGCGGGCACAGCGCCCTTCTCATCGACGGGCCCGAGCGTGTCCTGTTCGATCCCGCGGGCAGCTGGCGCCACCCGATGGCGCCCGAGCGCAACGATGTCCTCTACGGGGTGTCGCCGCAGCTGTATGGTTTCTACATGGATTACCACGCGCGCGAGACGTATCACGTCGTCGTGCAGGAACTGGACGTCACGGCGGGCCAGGCCGCGGCGCTGATCGAGCTGGTCGAAGCTTATGGCCCGGTTCCGCGGGCGCAATGTTCGACAGCCGTTTCTTCGGTGCTGATGCAGGTTCCCGGCTTCGAGGGGATGTCGCGCAACCTCTTTCCCACGCGGACGATGACGCAATTTGCTACCATCCCCGGCGTGCGGGAAAGCCGCGTCTACGATGACGATTCCGACGACAATTACGAGCTGCTGAACGCGCAGGCCGCCGCCGCCGCGAGCATGGAGCGCGCTGCCACCGCCGTCGGCAACTGACCCGAAGCTCCGCGTAAAAGAAAACCCCCGGGGCGTGGCCACGGGGGTTGTCCGTTCACCTTGGCGGCCGTTCCACGTATGTGGTGGGCTGCCTCAGGCTCGCTTGTCGACGGGAGCCTTCAGAGAAGACCTTCGCGCTGCGCCTTCTTGCGCGCCAGCTTGCGGGCACGGCGAATGGCCTCGGCCTTTTCACGCGCCTTTTTCTCCGACGGCTTTTCGTAATGCTGCTTGAGCTTCATCTCACGAAAAACGCCTTCACGCTGAAGTTTCTTCTTCAACGCGCGGAGCGCCTGATCGACATTGTTGTCGCGAACACTGACCTGCATAGTGGGTGTCACCACCTTTCTAGGTTTGAGTTGGATATCAAAGCAGGAGGTGGCGCTATAGCAAAGCGCCCCTAGCTTGTCCAGCGACCGAAACAACGACCACCGGAACAACGACCTTCGAGGACCGTGCCATGACCGAGACCGCCGATCGCATTCTGGATGCCGCGTTGATGCATGTGCCCTTCGACGGCTGGTCGGACTTCACGTTCCGCAGTGCCGCGTCGGATGCCGATGTGCCATTGGCGGAGGCAAAGGCGCTTTTCCCGCGCGGCGCGGTTGACCTCGCTCTCGCCTTCCACCATCGCGGCGACCGGCAGTTGGCGCTGACGCTGGAAGGCGAGGACCTTGGCGCGCTGCGCTTCCGCGACCGGGTGGCCCATGCGGTCAGGCTCCGGCTCGAACTGGTGGAGCCGCACAAGGAGGCCGTGCGCCGTGGCGCGACGCTCTTCGCGTTGCCGGTCTACGCCGCCGATGGCGCGCGCGCATTGTGGGAGACGGCCGACACGATCTGGACGGCGCTGGGCGACAGGTCGGACGATCTGAACTGGTACACCAAGCGCGCGACGCTTTCGGGCGTCTATTCTGCCACGTTGCTCTACTGGCTGGGCGATCAGTCGCCCGATCACGTGGCGACATGGTCCTTTCTGGATCGGCGCATCGAGGACGTGATGCGCTTCGAGACGCTCAAGAAGCAGGTCCGGGGCAATCGGCTTCTCGGGCCGCTGATGGCGGGCCCCGACTGGCTGGCCAAGCAGGTGCGCGCGCCCTCGGGATCGCCACGCCCTGACCTGCCTGGCCGCTGGCGCGCCTGAGCCGCGAAGGACGCGGGAAACGCGGTTTTTCGATCGCGGCCTTGCCGACGGCGCCCGGACCCGGCAAGCCTGACCTCGAACGGCAGAGAAGGAGCCCGCCATGTCAGCAACCATGCGCGCCATCGAGATTTCCGAGCCCGGAGGCCCCGAGGTCCTGATCCCCACGATGCGGCCGGTGCCCGAGCCCATGGCCGAGCAGATCCTGATCGCCGTGGACCATGCCGGCGTGAACCGCCCCGACGCCCTGCAGCGTGCCGGCAGCTACGCGCCGCCGCCCGGCGCCTCCGATCTGCCGGGGCTGGAGGCCGCGGGCGTGGTGGCCAAGGTCGGCCCCGGCGTGTCGCGCTGGAAGGAAGGCGATGCGGTCACAGCGCTCCTGCCGGGTGGCGGATACGCGGAATACGCGCTCACGCATCAGGATCACGCGCTGCCCGTGCCGAAGGGCATGGGCATGGCCCAAGCCGCGGCGCTCTGCGAGACCTTCTTCACCGTCTGGACCAACGTCTTCATGCGCGGTGGCCTCAGGGCGGGTGAGCGGTTCCTCGTCCATGGCGGATCTTCGGGGATCGGCACCACGGCGATCCAGCTGGCGCGCCATTTCGGGGCACGGGTCTTCGCCACGGCAGGCTCGGATGAGAAATGTGCCGCATGCGAGGCGCTGGGCGCGGAGCGCGCGATCAATTACCGCGAGGCGGATTTCGTCGAGATCCTGCGCGCCGAGGGCGGGGCGAACCTGATCCTCGACATGGTCGGCGGGCCCTACCTGCCGCGCAACGTCAAGGCGCTGGCCGACGACGGACGGCTGGTGCAGATCGCCTTTCTTCAGGGGCCGAAGGTGGAGTTGAACTTCGCGCAGGTCATGATGCGGCGTCTGACGATCACGGGTTCGACCCTGCGTCCGCAATCCGACGCGGCCAAGGCCGATATCGCCGAGGCGCTCCGGACCCATGTCTGGCCGCTTCTGGATGAGGGCCGCATGGCGCCTATGATGGACCAGGTCTTTGCGCTGGAGGAGGCGCCCGCCGCCCATGCGCGCATGGAAAGCTCGGCCCATATCGGCAAGATCGTCCTATCGGTTCGATAGGAACCTTTGACGGCTGCGTCACCGAACTGTCATGTCGCGCCGATATCCCTGCGCCCATGCGGTGGGCGCGCCGACTCGGTCATGTGCTCAGCCGCGATCCACCTCAGGTATCCAGGGAGACACGACATGAAAGATGTCGACACCACCAAGATGTCCGCGGACGATTGGGACGAGCTCAATTTTCCGCGCCCCGAAGTTCAGGAATTCGACCGCGTGGTCGAGCGCGCGATCTCTCGTCGCGGGTTCCTCGGCGGCGTTCTGGCCTTCGGGTCCGGCGCGGCTGTCATGGGCACGTCCTTCCTGAAGGGCTCCACCGCCATGGCGCAGGGTGCCTCGCGCTTCCCGTTCACGCCGATCGCGGCACAGACCGACAACACCATTCACGTCCCCGAGGGTTACAGCTGGGACATTCTCGTGCGCTGGGGTGATCCGCTCTTCGCGGATGCCGAAGGCGCCTTCGATCCGGCCGCCGGCGTATCGGTCGACATGTCCGACAAGGTTTTCGGCGAGAACACCGACGGGATGGAGCTGTACAATATCGACGGGCGTGAGGTCATTGTCGTCAACAGTGAATACACCAACCGCCCCGTGAACCTGCCCCACACAGGCGACGGCACACCCGGATCGCTTGACGATGTCCGCATCCTGCAGAACTTCCAGGGTGTCTCGGTCATGGAGATCGCGGAAGGCGAAAACGGCTGGTCGGTCGTGGTCGACAGCCCCCTGAACCGCCGGATCACCCACCTGACGCCGATGACCTTCGACGGCCCGGCGGCCGGGCATGACCTGCTCAAGACCGCAGCCGATCCGACCGGCATGAACTCTCTCGGCACCTTCAACAACTGCGGTTCGGGCCGGACGCCCTGGGGCACTTACCTGACCTGCGAAGAGAACTTCAACGGCTACTTCGGCTCGACCGAAGAGCGTCAGGACCAGAAGCCGCTGGACCTCGACGCGGGCTACCAGCGCTACGGTATCGGTGCCGACGGCTGGGGATACGACTACCACAAGTGGGACGCCCGCTTCGACACGGCGAAGAACCACAACGAGCCGCACCGCGCGGGCTACATCGTCGAGATCGACCCCGCCGACCCCGACTCCACGCCGGTCAAGCACACCGCCCTCGGCCGCTTCAAGCATGAGAACGCGGCCTATGCGATCGCTGACGACGGACGGCTCGTCGTCTACCTGGGCGACGACGAGCGCGGCGAATACATGTACAAGTGGGTCAGCGCCGCCCCTTACGTCGAAGGCGGTGACACTTCCACGCTACTCGTCGAGGGCACGCTTCATGTCGCGGTGTTCGACGACGATCAGACCGGCGCCTGGGTGCCGCTGACGCCGGAGACCACCGGAATGGACGCCGCCCGGATCGCGGTGTTCACCCGGATGGCGGGCTCGGCGGTCAATGCGACCACGATGGACCGTCCCGAGTGGATCGCGGTCAACCCCACCGCGCCCGAAGCCTACTGCTGCCTGACCAACAACTCGCGCCGGGGTGCCATCAACGACGACGGCACCGTTCGCACCAACGCCGGTGGCGAGCCGATGACCGTCAACGCGCCGAACCCGCGCGAACTGAACCGCTACGGTCAGATCGTGCGTTGGCGTCCGGCGGGCGGTGACCACGGCTCGACCGATTTCGAGTGGGATCTCTACGTGATGGTCGGCAACCCCACGGTGCATGGCGACGCCTATGCCGGTTCGGACAACATGAACGCCGGCAACCTCTTCAATTCGCCTGACGGGATGCAGATCGATACCACCGGTCTCATCTGGATCCAGACCGACGGCAACGACGGCAACGAGGGCGACTTCGCGGGCATGGGCAACAACCAGATGCTCGCGGGCGACCCCGAGACTGGCGAGATCCGCCGCTTCCTCACCGGCCCGAAGGGCTGCGAGGTGACGGGCCTCACCTGGTCGTCCGACCGCCGCACTATGTTCGTCGGCATCCAGCACCCCGGTGACGACGGCGGTACCTGGCCGGACCACAACGGGTCGCTCGCGCGGTCGTCGGTCATCGCGGTCAAGCGCGACGACGGCGGCCTCACCGGCTGACCCGGTCGCGACACCTCGAAAAAGCGAAGGCCCCGCGCGAGCGGGGCCTTCTTCATTTCGCGAAAGGTACAGGCTCGCGGATCACTCCGCGGGCTCTTCCTTCTTCATCTCCTCGCCGGTCTCCTGGTCGACCATCTTCATCGACAGCTTGACCTTGCCCCGGTCATCAAAGCCCAGAAGCTTGACCCAGACCTCCTGGCCCTCCGAAAGGACATCGGACGGATGGTTCAACCGCCGGTTCTCGATCTGCGAGACATGGACGAGACCGTCGCGTTTGCCGAAGAAATTCACGAAGGCGCCGAAGTCGACGATCTTGACCACCTTGCCCTTGTAGATCTTGCCTTCCTCCGGCTCGGCCACGATCGAGTGGATCATGTCGTAGGCCTTCTGGATCGCGTCGCCGTTCGGGCTCGCGATCTTGATGACCCCGTCGTCGCTGACGTCGACCTTGGCGCCCGAGGTTTCCACGATCTCGCGGATGACCTTGCCGCCCGAACCGATCACTTCCCGGATCTTGTCAGTGGGGATCGTCATCGTCTCGATGCGCGGAGCGTGGACCGAGAAGTCGGAGGTTTCCGACAGAGCCTTGTTCATCTCGCCGAGAATGTGAAGCCGGCCGTCACGCGCCTGCGCGAGGGCCTTTTCCATGATCTCCGGCGTGATGCCCTGCACCTTGATGTCCATCTGCAGCGACGTGATCCCGGCTTCCGTTCCGGCGACCTTGAAGTCCATGTCGCCGAGATGATCCTCGTCGCCGAGGATATCCGTGAGCACCGCGTACGAACCGTCCTCCTCGAGCACGAGGCCCATGGCGACACCGGCGACCGGAGCTTTCAGCGGCACACCGGCGTCCATCATGGACAGCGAGGCCCCGCAGACCGATGCCATCGACGACGACCCGTTCGATTCCGTGATCTCGGAGACCACGCGAAGCGTGTACGGAAAGTCCGTCGGCGCCGGCAGAACCGCTTGCAGCGCACGCCAGGCGAGTTTGCCGTGGCCGATTTCGCGCCGTCCCGGAGGCCCGACCCTGCCGACTTCGCCGACCGAGTAGGGCGGGAAGTTGTAGTGCAAGAGAAAGCTCGAGCGGAAGTTCCCGTGCAGCGCGTCGATGATCTGCTCGTCATCGCCGGTGCCGAGCGTGGTCACCACAAGCGCCTGGGTCTCACCGCGGGTAAACAGCGCCGAGCCGTGGGTCCGTGGCAGGAGCTTCGTCTCGGCCACGATGTCGCGCACCTCGTCGGTCCGCCGTCCGTCGATCCGGATTCCGTTTTTCACCACGTCGCCGCGCAGGATGCCCGACTCGAGCTTCTTGAGCGCCGAGCCGAGGTTGGGGTCCTCGAGCTGCTCCTCGCTGAGAGCGGACAGGACGGCGTCCTTCGCCGCAGCCACTGCCGCGACCCGCTCCTGCTTGTCGCGGATCGTGTAAGCCGCGCGCATCCGCTCTTCTCCGGCGGCTTTGACCGCTTCGTAGAGGTCGGCGTAATCCGGCGCCTGGAAGTCGAACGGCTCCTTGGCGGCATCCTCGGCAAGGTCGATGATGAGGTCGATCACCGGCTGGATCTGCTCGTGGGCGAAGTTCACGGCCCCGAGCATCTCGGCTTCGGAAAGCTCGTAGGCCTCCGATTCCACCATCATCACCGCACCCTTGGTGCCGGCGACGATGAGGTCGAGCCGCTGGTCGGCGTTGTTGCGGAGGTTCTGCATGTCCTCCACCTCGGGGTTGAGGACATATTCGCCGTCCGCATAGCCCACGCGGCAGCCCGCGATCGGCCCCATGAAGGGTGCGCCCGAAAGCGTCAGCGCTGCCGAGGCCGCGATCATCGCGACGATGTCGGGGTCGTTGACGAGGTCATGCGACAGCACAGTGCACATCACCAGGACCTCGTTCTTGAAGCCCGGCGCGAAGAGCGGCCGGATCGGCCGGTCGATGAGCCGCGAGGTGAGCGTTTCCTTCTCGGTCGGCCGGGCCTCCCGCTTGAAGAACCCGCCCGGCACCTTGCCGGCGGCATAGTATTTCTCGTTGTAGTGAACCGTGAGCGGGAAAAAGTCCTGCCCCGGTTTCTGCGCCCGCGCGAAGGTCACGTTCGCCATCACGGAGGTCTCGCCATAGGTGGCGATGACAGAGCCGTCCGCCTGACGGGCGACCTTGCCGGTTTCCAGCGTGAGAGTCTCCTCACCCCACTGGATGGATTTCCTAACTTCTTTGAACATCTATCGTTTCCTGATTGGAGGCGCTCCCGGGCGGTCCCGGGTCCTCCGTTTCAATGGCGGCCCCATTGCCGCCGACCCCTTCATCATTCCATGCGCCGGGGTCAGAGCGTCACGTCTCAGATACCCAGCGCGTACAGGGTTTCACGCAGTTTGGAAAGGAGTTATCTCGTCAAGGCTCTGTCGGGCATGCCTTGACCTGTTCCGAAACAGACACCGGCGTGCCGGTCGACCTGACGAACTGCGCGTCGCTGAGGAAAGCCGCGAGAAGGGACGGACGGCGAACCGTCCGTCGCGTTCTCAATTGCGACTCGCTGTCAGCGACGGATACCGAGGCGCTTGATGAGGTCCTGGTAGCGCGCTTCGTCCTTGGCCTTGGTGTAGTCGAGGAGTTTCCGGCGCTGGGCGACGAGCTTCAGAAGGCCACGGCGGGAGTGGTTGTCCTTCTTGTGGGTCTTGAAGTGCTCGGTCAGCGTCGTGATCCGCGAGGTCAGGATCGCCACCTGGACATCGGGCGAGCCGGTATCGCCGTCCTTCGTCGCGAATTCCTTGATGATCTTCGTCTTTTCTTCAGCCGTTATCGACATCGGGGTCTCCTTTTCTGGGTCATGGCACAAGCCGGGATGTCGTCCAGCGCGGCCCATGGAGCGAAGCCGGGCGTATAGGGAAGAAAACCGCGCTTGGAAAGACCTCAATTCGCGCTCCGGCCTCGACGTGCCGAGCGATCTCTGAGGGTCATTTCGCGATTGTCGGGAGAGTCTCGATCTGCGCCACCGGGGCCGCGCCCTCACCACCCGGGACACCGCCATCAAGACCGTCGGCTGGCGATTCGGACCCGAACAATTCGTTTCGAATAGAATGGCTCTTCTCAAGGGATAATTGGCTCGAGGCTGCTAACCCGGCAACCGTTGCAAGCCCCGGGTCGCCCCATGCTCCTTGCCCTCGCCCTTGGCGCCTTCGCGGCCGCCTTCGCCGCGCCATTCCTTCTCCCGTCCGACGACGACGAGGAAGACCCTGACCTTTCCGAACCCGAAATGGATGGCAATGCACCCTCCGGGAGCCTTCTCGAGTTTGCCGAAGGGGAGGAAAGGGGCCAGGATTTCGAACTCGCGGCCGATCCGGGCGACTTTCTGCTGGAGAATTTCGATCCCGAGACCGATCGCTGCATCATCACGGTGGAGGAAATCGACGTGTTGGTCGAAACCGGCTGGGATGGCGATGGCACACCCTTCCTGAAGACCGGAACCGTTGCGGGCCCCTCGACCGTCGCATTTCCCGATCTTGGCGAGGTGCCGACCCACGCGGTGACCTTCTGCGTTCCCGCGAGCGACGACGGAGAGGCGGTCAGCCTTTCGCTCTCGGATGTTCTCGATCTCGGCACTCCGGCCGAAGTCGTCGCGGAGACGACCACATATCTCCTCGATGGCGGTCCCGAGCATCCCGCCGATGTGTTCGAGGAAACGCTCGCGGATCTCGAGGGTTTCCTGCCGGTTCTTCCCGGATCTGACGACCTCGGTGAAGGGGCATCGGGGTTGCTCGACCTGTTTCCCCTGGCACCTGGCGGGGGCGATGAAATCGATGATCCGACCGAGCCGCCCGACGGCTTGCTGCCGATTTCGCCGGGTTATGGTGAGACGACGGACGTACTGCCCGTTCCGCTGACAGGTATCGTACCCGTCGCACCCAATTCCGGAGACGAGGCCGATAGCTAGGTCAGAGCCGTCCAGGGCTCCGGTCTGGTGGCGTAACTGATGTAGAGCGGGTGTCTCGGGTGCCCGTCGCGCGTCAGGCCGAGATGGTGAAGCCGCCATCCGCCGCTGCGCAGGAGGGTCTCGACCGCGGCGCCGCGCCCCAGGTGGGCCCCGTGGGTGCCCCACGCACAGACGACGACATCCGCCCAGTCACAGGCGTCGACAATCGCCGCATCGTTCGCGGGGCCCACCGGTTCGACAGCCTTGCGCATGGCTTTCGGGTCGGTGTCACGCCAGGCAAAGATGTTGATGACCCGGAACGCACCGTGGCCGAGCGCCCGCGCCCGGCGCTCGCATCGCTCGACCGTGGGGTCGTTCTGCACCTCGGTCGCGGTCGAGGGGTTCAGCATGATGAAGGCGGCGCGACTGCCGGCAGGATCCCAGACCCGCGTCAGGGAATAGCGGTAGCTTTCGCAGGGCGAATAGATGGCCACGCTTTCAGCGTCGCCCTTCCGGTGGTGCCGCTCGATCAACGGACAAAGACCCGTGCGGGGTGCAGTTCGCCTGCCTTGTAGTGGCCGATCGCCACCGCCTGGCCGGCGTGCGATGCCCAAGCCAGATCGCCCCAGTTGAGGCCTGACACCGCGACCTCGGCGGGGTTGCCGTTCTGCAGGCGTGCCGCGGCGAGCTCTGCGACGGGAACCTCGGGCAGGTGTCGCAGGCCGGCCTCGAGGGGCAGGAGCCTGCCGTCGAGTTCGGGACTGCGCGCGAGTTCATCGATCTCCTCGAGGCTCACCGCCTGGTCGAGACCGAAAGGGCCCGACCAGACCCGGCGCAGGTCGCGGACGTGGCCGCAACAGCCGAGTGCCGCGCCGAGGTCACGGGCGATCGACCGCACATAGCCGCCCTTGCCGCACACCATTCTGAGGGTGACGTGGTCGGCATCGAGACGCTCGACAACTTCGAGTTCATCGACGTGGAGCGGTCGCTCCGCGAGTTCCATCGTCTCGCCTTCCCGGGCGAGATCATAGGCTCGCGCTCCGTCGACGCGTACCGCCGAGTACTGCGGTGGAACCTGGAGGATGTCGCCCCGGAAGGCATCGAGAGCCGCCTCGATTTCCTCGGTGGCGGGCCGGGTATCCGAGGTGGCGATCACCTTGCCGTCGGCATCGTCGGTGTCCGTCGCGGCTCCGAGGCGAACCGTGAAGCGGTAGCATTTCAGCGCGGCGGCGATGGTCGATACGGTCTTCGTCGCCTCCCCGAGGGCAATGGCGAGAAGGCCCGTGGCGGCAGGGTCGAGGGTGCCGGCATGGCCTGCCTTGCGAGCGTCGAACGCCCAACGCACCTTGCCGACCGCCGCGGTCGAGGTCATGCCGGACGGCTTGTCGAGGATCACCCAGCCCGAGAGGTCGCGGCCTGTCTTGCGCCGTCTTCCCATGCGTTCCTCCTTAAGGAGCGGGGTGACTAGCAGGCCGGCAGCCAGACGGTCAATCCGCCCGGCGCACCACCCCGATGATCGGGCCCATGGGCAGCCCTATGTCGGCGCGCCCCAGTTGGGGAGCGTAAAGCCGTGAGACCCGGCCGTCGATGTAGAGTGCGTCCGGCGCGCCGAGCCGGTCCCGGAACAGTCGCGCGAAGCGGTGGAAACTGACCGGCGCGTCCGAGATCGCGAGGACCAGTGCACCGTCGGGCCGAACCCCCACGCCGTTGCGCAGAAAGCGCGAGGTGCTGCCCCGCAGGAATTCCGGGTGCAGCCGTCCGTCCTCGACCAGAAGCGGACCGGACTGGCTGGCAAAATCGCAATGCAATTCTTGCCGGGCGAAGGTGCGGCTTTCCACAATCCGCGCCCGGCCGTCGCCGAGGCAGAAAACGCCGTTGGGCAGTAGCCCGAAATTTCCCGGGCCGTCTGACAGCACCAGCGCCGAAATCTCCCGACCGTCTTCTATGTAGAGGCCAACGGGCCGCCGGTCGGGGTGATACATGCCCCCGTTCATCGCAATCGCGAGAACCTCGCCGGCCGCTTCGAGCTTGTCGGCAAGCGCCGCGAAAGAACCGATGAGGGCACCGCTTTCCGTCCGGTAGAAAAGACGGACATTCTCGCCGGCCGGGTCGACGATGCAGGCGGTGTAGGGGATGCTCTCGAATCTGCCCTTGTCGCAGGAGGCGCCGGCGGAGCTCGAGGTCGCAGACAGAATGACAAGTGCCGCGAGCCGGAAGGCCCTAATCATCGTCGAGATCGCGACGGACCCCTTCAAGAGAGAAAAGCCGCTTCGTTTCCTCCATGCGGTCATAGGTCTCGTCCAACTCAAAGCGGATTTCCGGGGCGAACTTGAGCGCGAGCCCCTTTGAAACGGTTCGCCGTATCTCGCTCCTGTTGCGCCTCAGCGCGTCGAGCGCGACGTCCCGGTCCTCGCCACCGAGAGGCATGACATAGGCGGTCGCCACCTTGAGGTCTGGCGAGACGCGCACCTCGCCCACGGTTATGGAGAGTGTATTGAGAGCAGGGTCATGCACCTCGCCGCGCGCCAGGACTTCCGAGAGCCGGCGGCGAATGAGTTCGCCGACGCGAAGCTGACGTTGAGAGGGGCCTGAACCCTCGTTGAAGCGCGAACGGGCCATGCCTTCCGAGATATGCCGTTGCCCGGCGTGCCGCAAGCGCCGCTTTGCCAAGTTCGCGGGAAGAGGATAGACCGCGAGACCGAAAGAGCGGAGGGGCGGATGGACGACAGACCGGGCTGCGTTGTAACGGGCGCTTCGGGCCGTATGGGCCGGATGCTGATCGACGAGGTGCTGGGCCATGCCGGGCTGAGGCTCGTCGCGGGCCTCGAGCGCACGGGCCACGACTGGGTGGGGCGGGATCTCGGGGAAGCGCTGGGCGGGGCTTCCCTCGGCGTCCCCGTGCACGACGATCCGCTGGAAGCCTTTCGCACCGCAGAGATCATTCTCGATTTCACCACGCCCGCGGCGAGCCTCGCCCATGCCGCGGTCGCGGCGCAGGCCCGCTCGGTGCACGTGATCGGCACCACGGGATTCTCGGATCGAGACATCGCGACTCTGGGGGCGGCCGCGCGCCACTCGGTACAGGTGCGGGCCGGCAACATGAGCCTCGG
>Ga0102935_1000517_pt1 | contig 13973 bp, 14 predicted proteins | sample SalPonR2_A_D2_MG_FD_78508 | JGI IMG/M metagenome (GOLD analysis project Ga0102935, IMG submission 78508) | Salt pond soil microbial communities from South San Francisco under conditions of wetland restoration - Salt Pond MetaG R2_A_D2_MG | ecosystem: Environmental > Aquatic > Marine > Intertidal... | reverse complement strand
TCGGCGGCGGGCAAACGCCGGCTCGCCGAGGCGCTGTCGGAACACGGCACGGTCTACATCTCCTCGGAGCGACCACTGTCGCCGGAGCTCAGCGACTACGAGTCGCCGGTGCCACCGGAGGAGATCCATCAGCTGCTCGCCGGGGCCGCGTTGATGGTCGGCGACAGCGAGACGATGGCGACCGAGGCCGCCCTCCTCGGCACCCCGACGATCCGGGTGAACTCCCACGCCACCGACGAGGTCCTCGGCGTGTTCGTCCAGCTCGAAAACCGGGGGCTCGTCGAGTCGATCGGCGACGAGGAAACGGCCCACGACCGCGCGGTGGAGCTGGCTACCGATCCAGAGGCTGTCGACCGATGGGCCCAACGCCGGGATGCCCTGCTCGACGACAGCGTCGACGTGACCGCCCATCTGCTCGATATCATCGAGGAGGCCGCCAATGAGTGAGTCGGCGACTACAGGGCCGGAGCCAGCGGCGGCCGACAGCGACCCCAGCGGCCTTCGGGTGTTGAGCCTCGTCACGAACCACCGGGCACGGTTCTACCTCCAGCAGCTCGATTCGCTCAGGGAGCGGGGGATCAGGGTCGACGTCGTTACCGTCCCTGACGGGACGAGCGGCTCGGGGTCCCGCCAGCCGCTGGATTATGCCCGGTTTTACGCGGCGGCACTGTGGGCGAGCCGTGGACTACGACGTGGTACACGCGAACTACGGGCTGTCGGCCCCGCCCGCGGTGCTGCAGTGGTACCATCCGACCGTCGTCTCGCTGTGGGGGAGCGATCTGTTCGGCACCTACGGAGCGGTCGGCCGCTGGGCGGCCCGGTTTGCCGACGAAGTGATCGTCATGTCCGAGGAGATGGCCGCCGAACTCGACGACGACTGCCATGTCATCGCTCACGGGATCGACCTCGAACGGTTCCGGCCCGAGCCACAGGCCGCCTGCCAAGCGGAACTCGGTTGGAACCCCGAGGCCGCCCAGGTCCTCTTTCCGTACCCGGCGGATCGATCAGTCAAAAACTACCCGCGGGCCGAGCGCATTGTGGAGGCGGCCGCAGCCGAGATCGACCGCGAGGTCGAACTCCAGACCGTCAGCGGCGTCCCACACGAGGAGATGCCCACGTATATGAACGCCGCCGACGTGTTACTACTGACCTCCCACCGGGAGGGGTCGCCGAACTCAGTCAAGGAGGCGATGGCCTGTAACCTGCCGGTCGTCTCGGTCGACGTCGGCGATGTCGACGAGCGGCTCGCAGGCGTCGAGCCGTCGGCAGTCCACACTGACGACAGCGCGCTCACCGATTGCCTTGTCGAAATCATCCAGCACGGCGAGCGGTCCAACGGCCGAGAGCAGATCAGCGAGATCAGCCTACGCAGGCAGATCGGCCGCCTCGTCGGTGTCTATCGGCGCGCACTAACCGCTTAGCGGATATCCCATATCGTGACCCGCCGGTCGTCCGGGTCGGTCGGGAACTCGTAGCTAGCGGTCTCCGGTGGCCACATCATAGACTCCGTATCGAGGGGGCCCAGTGCGGCCCCGGCCGGATCGGAAAAAATTCCAAATATTCGGTTATTTATCGGACGTGGCGGATCTCTGTAAGCTCTGATTGGAGCGCCGTGTAGCGTTCGTCGACCACCGTCTCTCATGCCGGTCCGTTGATTCGCCCGATACTGTAATCGAACAGTAAACGTTAGTATCACCTTTTCGAACTGGTTTGCCGATTTAATAACGGTCTCTCTGGATCCTCTCTCCTGTCGTGTTCGTTCCGAATCGGCGCACAGTCGACCGAGTGTAGTCGCTATCAACAGTGAAATGATTGCGTTATATAATATATCAGTCAATAACTGGGAATTTATACATGGCCTTTCAACCGCGTCAGTACGTATCAGTCAACAGGTCGTACAACACGGATCAGAGTCGTTGTATCGCTACGTATCCGCATCCCGGTTTGGTATTCGAATGCTCTTGTTTCCCCACCCGGTAACTCACGACTACTGCTGTCGACTGCACGCTCTCCGTTCGCTACCGGTCGTTGACTGAGAATCGGGACGGTGACTTTTTATTCACGTATCCCTTCAGGTCGGCTACTAACCGTTTAGCCTACTTCGACCGTATTATGAATAGTCACACCCAATCATCGGATCGCGCCAAAGTCGACGTGATCAACTTCTGGTGTGTGGCAGTACTGATCGTCTCGGCCGCCTCAGTCGCGGGTGTTGTCGGGGCGGCAGTCGTCGCTGGCGAGTTCGACGACCGCAACTTCAGGGCGAACGAAAGTCAGGACGGCACCGACGTCGGGGTGTTGATGGAAACCGAAACCGACGGCACCACGAGAGTCCGGTGGTCCGAGCGGGGAGGGGCCCAGTACTTGGAAGTCAGAGTCGACGGCGAAGTCGTCGAGCGACTGAACTTCATCGGCGACGAGACCACCGTCGAGAGCGGCGAGTTCGAAGTGTATGCCGTCTACGAGGAGCGGCCAACGACGCTGATCGACTCACGCGGGTGATCGGTCGGAGTAAGGTCGGCCTATACCCCGCCGAGAGGGTCTGTTTTCGCCTCCGGACGACAGTTCCGAGCGACTGCCTCACGTTCCGTCTACCGGTCGGCTGTAGACACCAAGTCACCGTGTCCTGCTCGGCTCACTCCCAGCAGGCTTGGCCATCCTGCGAAGCACTCGCATACAAAGCGATACATAACAAAGTGGATCTCGGAGCCAGTACTCGGCAGTTCGCTTTCGTGCCGCCCGACGGCGGCAGGACACTACGTATGAATGACACACGACGACAGGCGACCGTTCTGAAGGCACTGTTGGCGGTTGGATTCCTTGCGTTTGCCGGGGCCCTCGCGGTTGCATACAGTCGGCCAGCGACCGCCTACGAGCTTTCGATCTACGGGTCGACGCCGCTTGGCTTCTGGGTCGGGAGCGGTCTCGCCGTGATCGTCGGCCTCACGGTCGCGTTCGCACCGCCGACGTCCCGCCGGATTCGTGGCCTCGCGCTCGGGCTCCTGACGGGCGTTGCGCTGTCGGTCTATGCACTACCGCTCGTTCGCAGCTACTTTTTTTATGGTGCCGGCGACTCGATGACGCATCTCGGCTGGGCACGCGGGATCAGTGGGGGAACCGGCAGCCCGTTCGGGGTTATTTATCCCGGTATTCATCTGATGGCGGTGTTTCTGCGTGATCTCACCGGGTTCGATCTCACCTACACCCTTCAGTTCGTTCCGCTGGTTGTCTTTCCCCTCCTGAGTATTTTCTTTACAGTCCTTTGTGTCCGATATCTCACCGATAGCCGGTGGGCGGTTCCCATCGGACTCGCTGCCGGACTGTTGTTGATCCCGATCAACCACCTCAGTATCCATCTGCTGGCCCATCCATCGAGTCAGGCGATACTCTACCTCCCTTTCGTCCTCTATCTCGTGTTCCGCTTCGTCACCGAGCCCGACGATGGGTTCGCCTTACGGACGTCGACCGGTATCGCCCTCGCGATCGCCTGCGTTGGCATGATCTTTATTCATCCACAGGAGGCACTGAGCCTGCTGCTCCTGTTGGGGACGATCGCGGCCGTTCAGTTCGGCTACAAACGGTTTCGGCCGACCGACCGGATCGCCCACCACAGGCCGGTCTACGCCCACACGATCCTGACGTTCCTCGTGTTCGCCTCGTGGCTGCCGCAACACGACCGGGCAACCGGTCGCATTCGGTTCGTGATTTCGCAGTTCCAACAGGTCGGGGTAACGGCTGGTGCCGAAATGACCGAGACACAGACCTCCTCGCTGACCGCACTCGGCGGGAGCGTCGACGAGCTGTTCGTGAAACTGTTCGGTGTCGCCCTGATCATCTCGCTGTTCGCGGCGGTGCTCATGGCCGGGAACCTGTTGGGGCGGCTCGACGGTCGCACACCCGGCCGCAAGGCGTTGCTGACCTATCTAACCGTCGGGCTCGTCCCGCTCGGACTCGCCTTTCTGTTCGTTTTCGTGGCCGATCAGGGCGACCACTACTTCCGTTTTATGGGCTTTATGATGGTCCCGGTGACGATCGTCGGCGCAGTCGGGATCGCGAAGCTCGCATCGCGGCTTGAGGGTTCGGTCTCACCGAGGACAGTCGCGACGGGTCTCGTGGTGCTGTTTACGGTGATGATTGCGATGCAGGGACTCGCCGTCCATCCCTCGCCGTACTACTACCAGTCGAACGGTCACGTCACCGAGAGCTCGATGGACGGTCATTCGGTCGCCTTCGACCACCGCGTCGATGACACCGTATTTATGGGTATCAGAGGTGAACCCCGCCGGTACGTCCAGACCTACTACGGCCGACCGGCTGCCGACCAAGTGGAGTTCCCCGGTGACGGTGTGGGCGGCGAGGTGTTCAATTCAAATGTGTCGACGGCCTACGAGGAAGACCGGTATCTGGGGGTCCAGGCGTCTGACTACGCCACTGAGGTCGAACTCTACGAGGGGCTTCGGTACACCGATCAAGGGTTCCGCTCGCTGGAGACGGCAAACAACATCTACCGAGTCCAGGACAACGGTGGGTTCAGGCTGTATTACATCAACAACGAGGGTAACTGATGGCGTTCGCTGACCGCATCGCCCACGGCGTCAAAGCGAGCTTCGCGGCCCGGCTAGTCAAGATCGGCACGAACGCGCTGCTGTTGGTCCTCCTGACCCGGTTCCTGTTTACGACCGACCAGTACGGGCTGTTGTACACGGTCATCTCGGTCGTCGGCGTTGCGTCGATGTTTGCAACCCTCGGCCTGCCGTCGTCAGCCGCGCGATACGTCGCCGAGTACTCCGAGACCGACGCCTCCCAGGTACCGCGGATTCTCAAGCTGTCAGTACTGTTCGTCCTCGGCTTCGGCCTGCTTACCGCGATCGTCTTGGCGGCCTTCAACACCCGGATCGCCGCCCTCGTCGGCGAAAGCGCGGTCGCGCCGCTGTTGTTCGTTGCGGCGATCTACGTCGTCTTCGAGTCGCTCCACAAGTATCTGACCGGCATCTTTCAGGGGCTCAACGAGATCGCGCTGAGTGCGGCGGTCAACGCCACTGCCCAGATCGGTCGACTCCTGTTTGCGGTCGGCCTCGTCGTCGTCGGCTTCGGCGTCTGGGGGGCGCTGGCGGGCTATCTGCTCGGCTTCGTCCTGTCGGTCACCATCGGCGGCTACCTGCTGTACACGCGGTTTTATCAAACGCTTCCGTCGGCCGACGAGACCGAGGAGGGCCTCGTCCGACGGATTCTCGAATACAGCGTCCCCCTAACGGCGACTCGTGGGGCGACCGTGGTCGACAAGAAAATCGATACGATACTCGTCACCTCCATCGCCGGACTGACCCCCGCCGCGTTCTATGCGGTCGCCAAACAGATCTCGGAGGCCTGTGTTTCCCCGGCGAGTTCGCTGGGGTATACGATCTCGCCGGCGTTCGGCGAGGACAAGGCTGGCGACCGGCTCGAACGCGCCGCCCGGCTCTACGAATACTCGCTGGAACACATCTTGATCTTCTACATTCCGGCCACTGTCGGTCTGGTTTTGGTCGCCGAGCCGACGATGCGCCACGTCTTCGGCCAGGAGTATCTCGGCGCGACGTCGGTGGTACAGGTGTTCAGCCTGTTCATCCTCGCGAACGCGGTCAACAAGATCACCACCGACAGCCTCGATTACCTCGGCCGAGCACGGATTCGGGCGCTGTTCAAAGGCGGGATGGCCGTCGGCAACGTTTCGCTGAATCTCCTTTTGATTCCGGTCTACGGGGCGACAGGTGCCGCAGCCGCATCCGTCATCACGTTCGGCAGCTACACCCTCCTCAACGTGTATATCATCACCACTGAACTCCCGATCCAGTTCGGGAGGGTCACGGGATCGATCGGCCGAATCGTCCTCATCACCGGGATTATGGGTGTCGGTGTCCGGCTCCTGTTGCCCTACGTGACGGGAATCGGGACGCTGGTGGCCATCATCGCTGTCGGTGGCGGGATCTGGTTGGCACTCTCGGCGGTGTGGGGTGTGATCGATATCGAGCAGCTGTGGTCCTACGTCATGCCCTCGTCGTCGAGCGCCGAGTAACGCCAACTGCGAGGATCGAAAACAGGGTCGACGTCAGTCGTCGGATGGAACTTCCGACTCCGCCGATCCGTCGGACCGTTCGTCGGCTGCCTCGGCTGCAGACGGGGTCTCGCGGACGCTGTCGCGGATCGCCTCTTGGAGCTTGACTGTCCACCGGGCCTCCGCGACTGAGACGCGGGGTTCGGTCCCGGTCAACAGCGCTTCGGCCTCCTCGTCGAACTGGTAGTAGCTCCCGTTGCGTTCCACGGCGGTCTCCCACTCGCCGGCGCGTTTGTCCTTGAGGACGACACCGACGTTTTCGGCCGTCCCGCGGACGCGGTCGACGATCTGATCGATATTGTTCTGGGCGCGGGCCAGTGCCGAGGCCTTGTAATCTCGGTCGAGCCGGACGAGAGTTTGGGAGACGAGATCGGCAGCCAGCGTCGATTCCGAGCCGTGGACGTAGAGGATTCTGACTGGCTTGGTCCCGGAGAGCATCTTGATCGTACACAGCGCCCCCGACTCGCTGACGTACTGGAGTTGGGCGCAGTCGTAGCCGAACTCCATCTCGTAGTCGCCGACCAGACTCGTCTGGGCGGCTACGTCCTCGTCGCTCTGAGGCAAGCCGCCCGCGTTAAGTCCGAGATACAGCGGGTGGGGGAGTCCCTCCTCGAACTCCCCGCCGAGGAGTTCGAAGTTCCACGCCCCGCGGTTGGCCGTGTCGGGTTCGGTCGACCCCGTGTACAGGAGGTCGATGCCCCGGATCTCGCCGAGTTCGCCCGACTCGATCTCTTCGAGGACGGTCCGCATCACGAGGCCGAACTTGTGGTTGTGGACGACCGAAAACGGCACGTCCTCCCGTTCGGCGACCGCCGCGAGCTCCTCGAACTCCTCGATGGTTTCGGTGACCGGTTTTTCGACCAGCGTCGGTACCCCGGCTTCGAGCACCTCGGTTGCGACCGCGAGATGGGTCTGGGGTGGCGTACAGACGTGGACCCAGTCGAGACGTTCGGACTCCAGGAGTTCACCCACCTCGAAGTACGCCTTGATTCCGTAGGAGGTGGCTTTCGCTCTGGCCGTCTCCTCGTCGAGATCACAGATCGCCACCAGATCGGTCTTCGGGTTTTGAGAGAGCCCCGAGAGATGGTTTTCGGACACAGTCCCGCCACCGATAACAGCCGTTCGAAGCGACATCGAGTCCATATGGCACAACGGGCTATTTTGTTATGGGCCTGTATCCCGTCGACGACCCCACTGGCCGGTAGCTGTGATCGGACTACCGACGATAGCTTTCGGTAGTCCGACAGGCGCGTCACAGGGCTGTCGGCTCGACGCGAGGTATTCCCTTCTTACTCCGTTTTTATATACTGCCGGTTGCGCGGTCGTCCCGTCGACCGCGCTGCCAGTCTGAGTGGCGCTGTGCCAACGGATCGACCCGAGTTCAGAACACAGCCGACCATTACAACTGTATGCTTGTAATTATATGGCGGCGACGGGGCGTTAGATACCGGCTATTACGACTTCAGTTTTTGAGAAGGCTGGTAGGAGATTCCTATAGGCCGCTCAGTCCGCGATGTAACGCCCGAATATTCTATGTAAAGTGAATAAACTCGGGATAACAGAAACGCTTTTGATGAATGTATTCTACTCGCCAGTGTACGCTTTCACCAACTATGATAGAAGACATCTCTCCGGGCACCCACGAGCCGACAGACCGATCGGATGCCCAGACACACCGCTTTACTCACGATCCACAGGGCGAGTCGATCGTCGTCTCGGTTATCAGGGCCGTGGCATCCGTTTCGGAAATCGATCCGCTCTCAGTGGAGCCACGTCTGTACGACGTGGTCGACCCGGATGCCCTCGAAACGCTGCTCAGTGCCGAATCGGCCGGTAGTGACGTCCAAGTCTCGTTTCCCTTCGGGAGCTGTGCGGTGACCGTAACCGCCGCTGGCACGATCATTGTCCGTGACGATGCTGCCGAAAGTTGCGGGGCGTGAGCGCCGGAACCAGACCACTCACGCGACTACAGCCGTTCATCGTATCCGCGTTTTGAGTGGTACCTCTACATTTTTATATTAGTGTGTTGAACGTGACTCTGTATGTCTGATTGGCTGACGGACGAAGAGTTAGATCGTATCTCACAGTTCGTAGAGACGCCCGCCTACGCGCGGCGTCCCGAGATGCTTCTGCCGGACTCCGACGACGAGTAACGGTCCGACCGATCGCCTGCCAACTACACCACGTATTCGTGTGTGCCCTCCAGTCAGTGGCCGTTGTCACTGACGATTTCCGTCGGCTGAGCGACAGTGCTTCGAAAAGTAGTACGACGGCTGCTCAGTCGATGAGGTTTTTCGCCTGTATCTGTTCCCAGAGCTCCTCACCGCGTTCGGTAACACCGTAGACGCGTCCTTTCTTCCGCTCTTCGGGGACGAGCAGCTCGACGAGCGACCGCTCTCTGAGCCGACCGAGGGCTCGTGAAACGTGTGTGATGCCGATGCCGGAGTCCTCAGCGATTCGAGAGGGTGTTGCCGGGCCGTCGGCCAGTCGTTTCAACACCGCGATCCGATACTGAGAGCTGATTACGAATCCGATTTCATCCCAATCTTCTGCCATTTCTTGTACCTCTATCATTGTTTCTCACTGCAGATCTCCCGTGTCGATTCGAAGGCTGGAATGCAGGGCCGACATCGACCGGCTCGTAGCCTATCCAACACCAGTAGACCGCGCTCGATCGGTCTCATCGCGGGCGTCACACGGGATTGGGTATCCCAGTGAGTGAGCGTGCTGTGCAGCTACGCCTCCCGCATTGCGCCGCAGCCTCTGTGCTAATGACCCCTTCTGTACATATGAGGTTGGCGATGCTACCCCTCTGTTACAGACTGTTTACGCGCTGTTTCCGGGTATTTCTCATATTATCCATTGTTTGAATCATCTTACCATCTCGGTAATCCCGGCTGAACTATGATTATTTAGCTGACAGCTCCGATCGGGGGTGAAAACGATCATCGATACGGGAAAATTCCATCGGCAAACAGTCCGAAACGGTCCTATGGGAGATTATAACAAAGCCGACCGGCTTCTTGCGGCCGTCATGGACACACTCCACCCCGAAGAGACCACCGCTGAACACCGGTCGACCAAACGGCAGTGTCAGAACTGTGGTCACTACGTTACCAAGCAGTTCGTCCGTGTCTTCGGTGCGAACGACGGCTCCCTCTACGGCTGTCTTAGCTGTTTGACGCTTCGAGACCTCCGCGAAGGCGGCGGGAAACAACCATAGATCCCCTGCAGTCGACCGCTTTTTACCACTGTCGACCTGTTACGCCGCTCGACCAACGAACCGTCGTGGCTTACTCCTGCTCGATGAGGTTTGTCGGCAACTCGGTTCGTTCCCGTCGTATCGAGACATAGTGTGCGGCCGCGACAGCACCGAAGGCAACGAGCACTGCGGCCCCGACCAAGAACTGCGCCCCGCTTGAGACGCCGACGATGTTGACGAGGACATACAGTAGCAATCCACCGCCTGCGAGGAGCAGATAGTAGTACTGCCACGGACGGGAGTCCGCCTGTTGCTGGAAGTACTCGCCGATCTCTCCGGCTCCCGAGGCGAGTTCGACCATCCCTGTTTCGGCGTTGTAGCTTACTGCACCCGCGTCTTCGAGCTTCGGGATGTGGGTCTGGTACAGCGAGACGTAGGTTCGCTTGCGCTGTTGGCTCGTGAGCTCGTCGACCGAGACCTCGTTTTCGATCGCCGCGATCTCCGCGGCGAGCTCGCTCAACCGGACGGGGCCGTCTGCCTGCTTGAGGTGATGCAAGACGAACCGACGTCTGGAGTTGCTCAGGAGGTCGAACACCTGGTCTTGTGACAGTGGGTGGTAGTCAGAGTCGGACATTCGATATTGATGTGTTGGTATTGGTGTGGTTACCCGATATCCGCCGGGCTTACGTGAGATTCGACTGAACACAGACTAGTCCTACACTTTGTTACGAGTCTATTATTTGCAGTAAGGGCTTGTTTCTCCACGCGTGCCGAGGGTTAGTGGCCATCTGCCGACCATTCGCCGCAACGACGACGCTCCTGACAAGCCGCCGTTTACCGTGGTAGACCCAGCTGCCACCGGTAGGGGATAGATACCACACACTGGCCGCGGCCACAATGAACGGCATAACAAAGCCACATCCGCTGTCGTAGGGAACGTATGTATCGCATCCGATCCATCCCCGACTCCGGCGACAGCCATCCCGAATGACGTTGCGCGAATCCAGCGAGTCACGGCTCGCGCTCTCCGGGCGGACGGTTCCGGTCGACATGGTCGTCGTCTCGATCGCCGTCCTCGCCAGCGTCCTGATTTATTATGTCGTCCCGTCGACGCCACTCCGGTTCCTGGTGTCGGTCCCGCTGTTGTTGTTCTTCCCCGGCTACGTGCTCGTCGGGATACTGTTCCCGCGGCACGGGGAGGTAGATCGCTCCCATCCGAACGGTAACGGATCGCTCGCGACGGTCCGTAATCTGGGCCGTATCACGATCCCCGAACGGGCAGCGCTCTCGGTCGGGCTGAGTGTCGCACTCGTCCCGTTCTACGGTTTCGGTCTCGAACTCCTCCCGGTTGAGGCCTTCGGTGGGGTGATCATCCCGACGCTGGTCGGGGTCGTCCTGATCGGTGCACTGGTCGCTTCCGCCCGACGGCTCCGCGTGCCGATGGGCGAACGGTTCAGCCTTCCGCTGGAGGCGATCGGGGCTGCGATAACGGCCCCGTTCAGCGGGCCGATGCCGCGGGCCGAACGAATCGCCACCATCGCGCTGGCGGCGACCGTCCTGTTGGCCGTCTTTTCGGCCGGCTACGTCTTTGCGGTGCCACAGGACGGCGAGGGGTTCACCGATCTCCGCGTGATGACCGAATCACCAGGTGGCGAGCTGATGCTCGGCGACTATCCCGACCGGATCGAGGTCGGCGAGACCGCCGAGTTCGTGATCGGTATCGACAACCGGGAGGGCGAGTCCCGCGAGTACACGGTCGTCGTGGTGGCCGAACGGGTGATCGACAACGAGGGCTCGGTAACGCCGATCGAGTCGACCGAGCTGGGCCGCTTCCAGACGACACTCAACGCCGGCGAACGGGCCCTCCAGTCACAGACGGTTACTCCCGAATCGCCCGGCGAGTTCCGACTCAGCTACTACCTGTATACGGATGAGCCTCCGGCTACTCCGGACGCAGACAGCGCCTACCGGAACGTCCACCTCACCGTGACTGCGGTCGAGGAGGCCGGGGCCAACAACACCGACGGTGGCGACGAGTTCGCGGTCGACGGCGGCATCGTCGACGAGCCGACAGCTGTCGAACCGATCGTCGACGAGCCGAACGCTGTCGGGTCGGCATCCCGCTGAGCGGCGTCTCCCGGGAATACCGACAGGGTAAGCGGGCTACTACCCGTCTCAAATGGAATCATAACAAAGGCCGAAACCCGTTTCCCTTCCGACACTGCGCTCGTGACTCGCGTGTCACGGCTGCACGCCCCTCCGTCATAATGTATCAGACACACACTGCCACTGATTCCGGTACCGTATCGCTCACGGATGGCCCACCAGTTCGGAGGCCACAATGAGAGAGATTCCGATCGCCGACCCCGACATCGGTCCGGAAGAACACCGTCGCGTCCAGGAGGTCCTCGAGGGCGGCCGGCTCGCCGACGGGCCGACCGTCCGGTCGTTCGAGGCCGCCTTCGCCGACTTCTGTGGCGCGGGCCACGGGGTCGCCACCTCGAACGGGACGACGGCGCTCGAAACCGGGATCCGTGCCCTCGGGCTGGGCGAGGGCGATACCGTCGTGACCTCACCGTTCTCCTTTATCGCTAGCGCCAATGCGATCCAGCTCGCGGGGGCGTCGGTCGCCTTTGCGGATATCGACCCCGAAACGTACAATCTCGATCCCGAGGCAGTCGAAGCCGTCGCGGCCGACCGAGGAATCGACGCTATCCTCGCGGTCCATCTCTACGGCCTCCCGGCACCGATGGACCGACTCCGCGAGATCGCCGACGAGTACGACTGTCTCCTCATCGAGGACGCCGCCCAGGCACACGGAGCCGCCATCGCTGGTCGACGGACCGGTTCGATCGGGGATGCAGCCTGTTTCTCGTTTTATCCGACCAAGAACATGACCACCGGCGAGGGCGGGATGGTCCTTACCGACGACGAGGCGGTCGCCGAGCGGGCGGCCAGATTCGTCAACCACGGCCGGACCGACAGCTACGAACACGCGACGGTCGGCCACAACTACCGGCTGACCAGTATCAGCGGCGCGCTCGGCCTCGCCCAACTGGAGAAGCTCCCCGACTACACCGCGGCCCGGCGGGAACACGCCGAGGCGCTCACCGAAGCACTCGACTCCGCCGAGTCGATCACCACACCGACCGAGCCGGAGGGGTTCACACACGTCTATCACCAGTACACGGTCCGAACCGACGACCGAGAGATGTTCCGCTCGTATCTGGATGCCGCGGACGTCGGCACCGCGGTCTACTACCCGACGCCGATCCACCACCAGCCGCCGTACGAGGATTACGAGGTGACCGCACCCGAAGCCGAGCGGGCCGCCCAGCAGGTGGTTTCGTTGCCTGTCCATCCGGGACTGTCGACGGCCGATATCGATCGGCTGACCACTGTACTGCGTGCCTACGGTCGGATCGACGACCCCACCGAGATCGAAGAGCCGGCCGCGGCCGTCGAACAGGGAGGTGAGTCGGATGACTGAGCGGCTGGCGGTCGGTGTGATCGGCGTCGGGAGTATGGGCCAACACCACGCCCGGGTGTATCACGAGCTTCCGACCGTCGACCTCGTCGGCGTTGCGGACGTCGACGCCCAGCAGGCCGCCGAGACCGCCGAGGCCTACGGGACGACGCCGATGTCGGTCGACTCGCTTCTGTCGGTCGCGGATGCGGTGTCGATCGTCGTTCCCACCGAATACCACTACGAGATGGGGATGGCGGCGATCGAGGCGGGCGTCGACCTGCTGATCGAGAAGCCGATCGCCGGCGATCCGTCGACCGGCCGGGAGCTACTGACCGCAGCCGACGAGGCCGGTCTCACGCTGCAGGTCGGCCACGTCGAGCGGTTCAACCCCGCCGTCCGGACGCTCTCGGAGATCGCAACCGAGCTCGACGTGATCGCCCTCGACTGCCAGCGGCTCGGCCCGCCCACCAAACGGGAGATCGGCGACGGCGTCGCGATGGATCTGATGATCCACGACGCCGATATCCTGCTGTCGCTGGTCGACTCGCCGGTCGCCGACATATATGCCGCCGAGACGGCGGCCGACCAGTACGTTGCGACAACCGTCGAGTTCGAAAACGGCGTCGTGGCGACGCTGACCGCCAGCCGGGTGACCCAACAGAAGGTCCGCACGCTGTCGGTAACCGCCGAGGAGTGTCGGGTTACCGTCGACTATATGGCCCAGTCGGTCCGGATCAACCGCCACTCGCTGCCGGAGTACATCGAGTCCGACGGCGACGTTCGGTACCGCCACGAGAACGTCACCGAGCGGCCGACCGTCGAAAACGGCGAACCACTGAAAAAAGAACTCACATCGTTCGCAGAGACCGTCCGGACCGGCGGGGAGCCGGTTGTCTCGGCGGCCGATGGGATTCGCGCGCTCGAATTCGTCCGCCGCGTGACCGCCGAGGCCGCAAGCGAATGATCGAACGGGCTACCGATCCCGACCGCTCCGGGGTCACCGGTGGTGACCGCAGGCTCGATCCGACCGATATCGGTGTCGCGGTCTACGGGCTGGGTCGGACCGGCCTCGCGCTGTCGGCACTGTCGACCCGTGTCGTCTCCGCAGTGACTGCCGCCGACACCAACGGCACTCCCGTGGCGGCGATCCAACACGGTACCTCGCCCGTTTCGGATCCGCTGCTGTCCGAGTGTCTAGTCGAGGCGAT
>Ga0102935_1000515_pt1 | contig 13979 bp, 12 predicted proteins | sample SalPonR2_A_D2_MG_FD_78508 | JGI IMG/M metagenome (GOLD analysis project Ga0102935, IMG submission 78508) | Salt pond soil microbial communities from South San Francisco under conditions of wetland restoration - Salt Pond MetaG R2_A_D2_MG | ecosystem: Environmental > Aquatic > Marine > Intertidal... | reverse complement strand
CGCTGTCCCGTCCAGATGGCGGTCATCGGCGTCCGTCTCGTCGGCCTCGGTGTCCTCGGGCTGGTCGGCGTTCGACACGGAGTCGACGGGCGTAGCGTCTTCAGGCTGGACGACTTCGACATCGTCCGGCGTCTCGGGCTCACCAGCCTCGCCGTCGGTTCGGCCTGTCTCGTCCGCCGAAGTCGCGGACGGCGCCGCCGGCTCGTCGCGTCTGTCCGAGCCTTGGGTCGACGGCCCGGCATCGCTGTTCTCGTCGCCGTCGGTCACGTGGGGCGGTGCCTCAGTCTCGGAATCGGCGTCCAGGGCGGGCGAGCCGCCGTCGGAGGAGGGCTCCTCGCTTCCGCCCCCGTCATCGAAGGCAGCCTCCTCAACCTCGGCCTCCTCGACAACGGGTACAGTCGGAGGCCCTCGGGGGCCGACGGTGGCGCGTGCGGGCGAGCCACGGTCTGCGGGCGAACCGCGATCCGGTACCGGTTCGTCGGCCGACTCTTGGCCGTCCTCAGCCGGCGGCTCGATGACTTCGAGGGTGTCAATCTCGCCAGTCGCACTGAAGCTGACAGTCACCGTCTCCGAGTCGCGGAACTCCGCACTGGAGACGGACCCACCCGTCACGCCGGCGGCGACCGCCGCACAGACAGTAAAGGCGGCGAGGAACACCGCGAGTGTGCGCGTGGTCACAGCTTGTCCTCCAAGTCGACACCGCCGTCTGCGGCGGTCGTCGGTTCGACGGCGCCATCGGACGAGCGGCGCCGGCGGTTGTCGAGCAACGTCCAGACAGCGAACAAGACGCCCAAGAGGCCGGCCGTCCCGACCGCGATAGAGACGGGATTGGGAGCACCGACCGTCGAGAGCTCACGGCTGACATTCCACCCGGCGTAACTACACGTGACCGCCGCCGCGACGAGCGTGAGCTTGAGGTCGGGCGCGGCCACCGTCACGGTCTGGTCCGACTCGGTAACCGGCGTCTCGCGGTCTTTCGCCGGCTCGGTGCCCGCCATCGCGGGGTCAACGTCGAGCCCGTCGAACATCGCCGCTAGAGCCGTAGCGTCGTCCATCACATCGGTTTCGGCAGGCGCATCGCTCGCCGGTTCGTCCTGTGACCAGCGGGCGAGCGTGCTCGCACCGAGCAGAACCAGGGGAACGACCACGAAGGCGAGTTGGCCGACCGGCGTGTTCGCCCAGATGATGACGTGCCCGATGGCGGGGATGGTGTAGACGACGCGCCCGACGACCGCAGACGGGGCGACTGGTTCGCTATCGATATTCTCGTTCGCGTCGCCTTTCGTGACATACTGGCCGTCCTCGACGGCGACCACGCGGTGCGTGATCGGAACCGAACCCCCATTGGTGAAGGTGATGACGTCGCCGACTCGTGCAGACTGGCCGTCGGCGACAATGACCACGTCGCCCGGCGAGAGCTCTGGCTCCATGCTCCCGGAGAGGATAACGAAACCGTGGTCGGCCCCGACAGTCTGGGGGACGGCAAAGATGAGGAACGGGACGAGTATCGCGACCAGACAGAGCGTGCCGAGCGCGTGTGCCATCCTGGCGAGCGGGAGCCGCTGGTACGGGAACGTCACCTCGTCGGCGTCGTCCCGCTCACTGCGCCGGGCGCGCCGCGCCCGGGTCTCCTGTCCGCTTTCTGGATTGTCTGTCGTCATCGGTTTCCTCCGCGGTCGCCGCTCCGAGCGTTCGCGACGATGTCGACCGGGCAGTCGTCCTCGGGGGCACAGACGGACACGAAGACGTAGCTGATGCCGTATCTGGCACCGCTATTCGTATTGAACGGCGCGTACACCAGACCGTCGACCGCGCCGGGGAACACGTCCGTCGAGACGCCGAACTCGGTGGGCTCGTCGTACTCCATCGGGTCGTCGGGGCCCCCTTTGACGTCGACCCGACACAGCGGCGGGGCCGGTAGCCCGTCGTCCCGCACGAGCGTGAATGCGGCGCCACTCTCCCCATCGATATCGGTGACTGCGAGCGAGTGGTTCGCCAGACCCTCGGTGAACGAGTACGACTCGCCCGCTTCGAAAGCGCCGTTGGGCGTCTCCTCGTCGATGTCCACCTTCCCGATGGCCCAGCAACAGCAGCCACCCGGTTCACAGGACCCAGTCTCGTTTAAAGAGAACGGGGACAGCGCAGCGTCGGTGTTGCGACACTGGACCGCAGCGACCGCTAGCGGCAGCGAGACGTTCTCGCTGCCTACGTAGCCGCCGAGTTCGTACTCTGCGAGCAGGAACAGGGCATCGCGCAGACAGCCCTCCTCGTCAGTGGCCGGCCCTCCGGCGAGTGGAACGCCATTCCGGAGCGTTCCCGCGACATCCCGCAACGAGCCTGAAACGATGGTTTCCCCGCGGGTCCCAGTCGCCTCGGCGTAGGAGAGTCGGACCGACAACAGTTCTCCGAGAAGAGTCTCCGAGGGGCACTCCGAACCGAGCCACACCCGCGCGGGGTTGTTGACTGCGGGGCCGCCCTGTGGGAGGCGGACTCGCAACAGATCGCGTATCGAGGCGCCGGGTTCGAGACCGCCAACACGGATCTCAGCGTCGGCCCCGTCGGTGGTGCTGTCGGGTGCGGACAGGTCGGGAGCGTCGTCCCCAATGTCGCCCCAGTAGTCGACGACGATGTCGACGACACCCGTGGTGAGCGCGTTCGTCGTCGACTCCCGATCGCCAAGCAGCGCGACAGCGCCGCGGCCGGTCAACCCGCCAGCGCTCCCGGCGGCCAGCGCTCCGAGCAGACCGCGACGGCTGAGTGTCATGCGCTGGACCCCCCGGTGAACGGGCTGGCCTCGTCGACGGGGACGGCGCCGAACCGGAGGTCGAAGACGACGCCGTCACCCTGCGAACGGTTGGTCGCCGTCTCGAACGGGAGCTCCCACTGGAACGAGATACACCGACTCTGACCGGGAGCCACGGACTGGAGGATACGCTGGCCATCCCCGTCGCCGACGTCGCTCGTCGGGCCGAAAGCGACGCTCATCGGCGCGGGCGCAACGATAGGACCCTCCAGTTGCTCGGTGAAGTCTCGCTGCCCGTTACAGGAGCCCAGCAGCGCGCCGTCGCGCCACAGTTCGACGACGAGTTCGTCGTCCAGTTCGCCGTCGCCCGCAGACGTATCGCCCGCGGCCCGTTCGGGCCCGTTGGTCTCGTTCTCCGTGTCGGCGCCGACGCCCGCCCGGAGCCAGACATCGACCGGCTCCGTGACGAACTCGTCGCCATCGGCGACCTCGAGGCCGACGACGAGCGTCCCGTGGTCCCCTGGGAGGACGTTGCCGACGGTGACCACCGGTCCCGCGCCATCGGTCACGAACGTCGCCTCGGTGACGTACCTGGGGGCGGTGTCGGGGTCCAGCGTCGCATCGAACCGCTCTTCGTCCGTCCCTGCCTGGGTCTCTTGGAAGACTCCGTTGTACCGCTCGTACCAGGCGACCCGAACCCGACGGTCGTCAGGGTCACCATCCGCCGCGTAGGTGTAGTGCGTGTACTGTGGCCGCCCGCGGCCGACTGCCGTACCATACGAGCCGAGGGCCCCCAGCCCGATACCTGCAAGCAGTTTCCGTCGTGTAAGTCTCATTGAAACCTCCTGATTGTCCTCTCTGTTGGTGCTACGTCACCGGTCACGGGCATAGGTATGGAGCTACTGCCACCCGGTGACGGAACGGTATGAACCCCGTAGCGGGGGTCAAGTACGGGAAAGACAGGTGCCGACAGACCGTGTCGGCACTCAAGTCGACTCGTCCCGGTCTGCGCTCAGGCGGATGCCGGCCCGCTCCCGTCGTTGTTGCGTTCCTGTTCGGTGTAGAACCCCAGGTCGAAGCCAACGGTATCGCCCTGGACCTCGTTACCGACCTCGAAGGGGAGTTCCCAAGAGAGTGCGACACAGTGCATCACGCCGTTGCCGCGGAACGCCTCACGGTCCTCGTCGTTTGCGGGGTCATCGAGTTCGTCGTAGATCGTCGCACGGTTCCCGTCGAGCGGTATGCCGTTCCCGTCCGCGAGTTCGGCGATGACGTTGTCGAGCGTATCCTCCATGATGACCTTCTCGCCGACGAACTGCGCTGCGATGTTACCGAATACCGAGGGAATCTCGATCGGGTCGTTGACATCGGTGAAGAACGCACCGTCACCACCAATCGAATCGCCTGCCGAACCGGCCATCGATAGTAGGGTGGCGTCGTCAGCGTCCGGACCGACGGCGATGGTGTAGACGTTCGTCGCCGGGGTGGGGTTGCTCAGACGCGCATCGTCGGCCGCGTCCTGCGGCGAGGTGAACGCGTTGCCAGACTGTCCGCTGAACGAGTTGCCGTCGGAGAGGACGATGTTGGCTGTACGGACGCCCCGTCCGTTGGCATCCAATTCGCCCTGAGCACCCTCAACACCCTCACCGATATAGGTACCCTCGGCGATGTCAGCTCCGTTTTCAGGATCGGAGTCGCCATCGCCGTCCGACGGGCCGGTCGGCCAATCTCCCGAAACCACGTTCGCCAGTTTCTGCCGGAGTCCTGACAGCGCGCCGTCAACCACCGATAGATCGCTGGTTAGTGGCTGGAGAATACCCGTCCGGGAGGTGTTCGCAGGATCGCCGTCCTGGCTGCCGTCAAAGTAGGCCACCCCGACTTCGACATCTGCGTTCTGGGCCTGCAAGTAGTCGATGAATTGCCGGGTTCCGAGTTCGACGAGGTCGATCTTCGTGGTGACGTCGTAGGAACTGCCGTTGATGTCGATGCCGTCTTCGCTGACAACGCCACCAAACCGGCGGTACAGCATCGAACCCGAGAAGTCGAGCGTCAGCATGATATCCGTCGGCTCGGCCGGGTCGTAGACGTTGTCGCAGTCCTCATCGTACCACAGCGTCGCGTTGATAGCACTCGCCAGATCCGGGAGGTTGTCTGGGTCGACGACGGCTTCGGCGTCGTTCGTTTCACCGCCATCCTCGCTGACGTTGCTCGCCTGCATCCAGATGTAGCCAGGGTTGTCACAGAGGTGCAACGAGAAGGTGATCTCGCCCTCGTCACCGGGCTTGACGTCGCTGAATTGGACCAGCGTCTCCATCGGCTCGCCAGTGATCGGATCCTCGCGGAAGTCCGCCTCGGACAGTGGGGGGATATTCGAACAGTCGAGCGTCGGGATGTTCGCCCCGTTGCTGTCCTCGTCGTTCTCATCCGGGAAGTCGCTGTACTTGATTTGGCCACTGTCGTTATCTGCAGCGATGGACTGCTCACCGTCGCCGTCGTGGTCGGGGTGAGCGTTGACGAAGACTGTCTCGTCGTTGTAGGTGTAACTCTGTTGCCAGTCGACCAGCAGGTCGAGCTCACCTGCGACGAGGCTGTTGTTCGCGAGCGTCTCGCGGTCGCTAAAGAACGCCGAGGTTCCCAGGCCTGCCCCCGCCGAAGCGACGCCGACGGCCCCGAGGCCGGCCAGCATCTTCCGTCGGGTAAGGTTGTGGAGTTGTTTCTTTTCGGTCATGGTTTGTGCCTACTGTGGGGTGGGGGTTCCCTGCGGGGTGCCGTTCTGGAAGGGGGTGTCGTTGTTCCGGACCTGTTCGGTCTTGAACACGAGGTCGAAGCTCACCGAGTCGCCCTGGACGACGTTACCAACTTCGAAGGGGAGTTCCAGCAGGAGGTAGAACCGGTAGAGGTCCGGCACGTTGGGGTCCTGGCCATCGTCGCTGCCGATGACCAGCGGGTCACCGTTGTCGTCCTTGATGACGTAGCCGCCGTTGGCCACGTCGAGAATGTCGTTGGCCTCGCGCGCGGTGGTGTGGTGCTGGTCTGCGTCGACCACGCCACCGAGGTCGGGTGCACCGTAGGACACCGAGAGGCTGTTGCCGGCGTTGTTGAACACCGGGTCCAGCACCGAGAGGTCGGTCTTCGCACCGCTGGAAACGCCATCGGTCGGGCCAGCGTACTCCTGCCAGACTGTGCTCAGCAGGAACTCGCCCAGGTCAGCGTCGTTGTCGGCATCGCCCTCGGCCTCCTGTTCGGGTTCGGGGTTCGCGCCGCCGGCCTCGGCGAACTCCTCCGTGCAGACCTGCACGTAGCCGGGGTTGTCGCTCACTTCGACGTCGAAGCAGATGATGCCCCAGTCACCGGGCTTGATGTCGTCGACCTGGAGACCCACCACGGGGTCCTGACTGTCGGCCGACGCCGAGAGGCCGAGCCCACCGTTGTCGACCCAGTAGTCGTTGGCCGCCACCACGGTGGCGCTGACGGCCATGTCGAGGGTGCCTGCGGTGAGTGAGTTGTTCTCGAACTCCTCGGTGTCGCTGAAGAACGCCGAGGTGCCCAGGCCCGCCCCCGCGGAGGCGAGACCGATGGCGCCGAGGCCGCCGAGCATCTTCCGTCGAGACAGGTTGTACAGTTGTTGGTTGTCGTCGGTCATGGTTGTTCCACCCGGCGTCAACCCCAGCTGGGCCGACTGCTTCGGGTTGTCCGTCCCCTGACCGGGAGGGGACTTGCTTATTGAGTCGTTCAGGCAGTAGCAGGTCCCTTGGGCCGATATACACGGTTTTCATACCGTTGGAATCTGGGCTGGCAGCCCCTCCATACCATCCCGACGCCGCCGTGGCAAGGAGTTCGTACCGGATAGTCCGAGGTACGTACCGGGTAGTCCGTAGTACATACCGGATTGACGGGTGAGCAGACCACACTATCCATCAATTTTACGTCACATAGCACCGAGCGCCAGACGACGGCACGGGGCCCGTACCGGGAGCGACACAGTCACCGGAACACGCGTAGGGGATACATGGCTAATTCGGCTGCCGATCACGGGACAGCAAGCGTCTATGTTCCACCGCCACCGTATCGCCGACGCCGACGCGTACAGGCTACTCAGCAACGCCCGACGGCGCGAGACCGTCGCGACCCTGATTGCGAGCGCCGACGAGGAGATCACCCTCCGAGAGCTCTCGGAGCAGGTCGCCACCCGGGAGACGGGGCTCGAACCGGCACCCCGTACGCATCGCGCCAGCGTCTACAACGCCCTCCACCAGACCCACCTCCCGGCGCTCCAAACGTTCGACCTTATCGAGTACGACGGGGACCGAAAGGTGGTCCGTCCACAGCCCGCGGTCCGTTCGCTCCAGCGGTATATGGACACCATCGCGTGCTTCGGGCTGTCGTGGGACGAGTACTACCGGCTCCTCGGCATCACCAGCCTCTGTACGGTCGTCGCGGTGCTCGCCGAGCTCCCCGTCGTCGCCACGGTCGACCCGCTGCTCATCACGACCGGCGCGCTGGCACTGTTTGCCCTCTCGACGGGCTACCAGCTCTCGAAAAGCCTCTCTGGTCCGTTCCCGCCGCTTTTGAAGTAACTATTTGATCTCACGCATCGGGTCGGTGAGCCGCAGTTCGAACAGCCGCGCCCCACAGCTTACACACTCGCCCGTGACAATCTCACGGGTCGAACAGCACGATTCGACAGTCTCCTCCCCGAGTTCGACGCGGCCGCCACATCGGGGGCAGGACTCGGCGAACAGCCTGAGCGTCCCGGCAATCTCGCCCCGCTCGGCGATCGACACGTCGTCCCACCCCGCGATGAGCGACCCCAGCAGGTCGACGCCGGCCATGTCCGCGAAGAACGCGGTCCGGGACTCCCACGAGCCGAGCGGCTCCCCGTCGAGGTGTGCGCTCACCCCCTGGTCGCCGCTTGTGACGAGCAGCGCGTCCGCCGGGACCTCGAGGAAGGCGGCCAGCACGGCCTGTTCGTCGGCGCCGGCTAGCAGTTCCTGGGTCCGTCCCTCCCAGTCGCTCGCGAACGACGGGTCGAGGCGCAGGTCGCTCCCGTCGACCGTCTCGGACAGCAGCCCCGCACCGAGCAGGCGCGAGCCGGGGTCCTCGTCGGTCACGGCGGCGGTGGGTGGTCCCTTCCCGAACCACCCGAAGAGCCGGTCCGGCAGATACCGCTTCGTCAGCGCCGGCGTGCCCGGGACAAGGTAGCCACGGAGGTAGATGCTGGCGAGCGCGACGACGGCAACCCCGACAGCGACCGGTGGTGACTGGGTCGCGACGACCGCCGTAACCCCGGCCGTAATGGCGAGGTTGACCACAGTGCAGGGCAGACACCGGTTGCTGCCGGTGTACTCCGGCCGGCGGAGGCGGAACCGGACAAGAGAGAGGCGTCGTGAACTCATTTGTATTTCAGCCAGTTTCTCTATGCGAGTGGCGGGCATAGGTATGCCCGGCATATTCCTGGCCGACGTCGGGTCACCACGAACGCGGTAGGGGTATCCGTTGCGACAGCCGGGAGACGTATCTCGAATCCAGATATAGAACCTATTCAGCGGACGGGTTGTGATATCGATTTTTTGGATTGCAGCTGCTATGTATCCTGCTGCAACTGGTATTAATAGCCGTAATAGATACAGATATAATCTACCGAAATGTCAGTTGCTGCATGAGTGGGAAAGGTGAAAAGGTAGGGACTGGGAACGAGCCACAGGTTTCGGGAGGGGCACGGGCCGAGAGCAAGCCACAGGTGGACGGCGGGCCGCAGCCGCTGGCGACAGACATCGTTTTCAAGACGCTCAGTAACCAGCGCCGCCGATACGTCCTGCACTATCTGAAACAGCGTGCCCGTGAGCAGCCGGTCACTATCCGGACGCTCTCGGAGCAGATAGCCGCCTGGGAAAACCGGATCGATTCCGCCGATGTAAATCCGAAGCAGCGCAAGCGCATCTACACAGCGCTACACCAGACACACCTGCCGAAGATGGACAAACTCGGTATTATAGAGTACGACCGCAATCGGGGCACCGTATCGCTGGTCGATTCTATCGACCAGTTCGACATCTACTTCGACATGCGTCGCACGACGGACATGCCGTGGAGCCACCTGTATCTCGGGTTAGGGAGCATCGCGAGCGCGCTGGTCGTCTGTGGCTTCCTCTCGGTGTGGCCGTTCTCGCTCGTCGGCGGCTACCTGTACGCGCTGTTGTTCGCCGGGTCACTGGTCGCCGTCGGCGGCTACCACACGTACCGGGAGCGCGCGTCGTATCTGGGCGCGAGCGACACGCCGCCGGAATTAGAGATTCAACTATCAGACGCGACTGCTACGGTCGAACGGCCCGACGCGGAACCGGAAAAATAGCCCGGCGACGGTCGCCGGGGTGCAGTCGGAGCTACCGCGGATCAGTCTCGGAAACTTCCTCGTGTGTGTCCGGCGACTCCTCGGCCGCCGCGCGGAGCTCCTGTTCTATCTGCTCACGTCCCTTTCTGAACTCGCCGATCGCCTCCCCCGACGAGCGAGCTAAGGCTGGCAACTTATTCGCGCCGAACAGCAGGATTGCGATCGCCAGAATGGCGAGTAATTCGATACCGCCGGGCACACCGATGATGAGTGTCGTCATATCCGGTCGAGATTCGGGGGAGACGGGTATCAGTATGGTCGCGATACCGCTGACGGCAGCTCCAAGCTGTCGTCTACTGGGCAGTCAATAACGCACTCGGCTTTGCATATTGAACTAAATGCGTGAAGTAAGCGGTAGCAAGGGCAAATGCTGCCGATGACGAGATTCGAACCTGTTTTCCAGCGACCTGCACGTACCACACTGGGAACCGAAAATGGCACACTCCTCTCGGAGGTCATCCCAGCCCCTATGTGGGTGCAATAGTTCACTTACTCATCGTCACTGCTCAACGAAGTCGAAGAGGTCGGCTCCTTTTGACAGAGACAGTGGTGGCTTCGTGTCTTCTTCTCCCGAAATGGAGGGATTCAGTCCCTCAAGAGGCGAAATACTTATAATCTAAATTATCAAATAAATACCATGGCTGGGCTGCCCCAAGAGAGTGAAGAAACCACGGCACCCCGAGAATCCGAAGCGGTACTCCGTGAATTCACACCACATCCATACCAGTCACTCACACCACAGAACCAAATCGTAACCGTCAATGACGCTTGGGTCGAAACACTGGGCTACGAGCGTGATACTGTCGAAGGCCGGCAGTTCGACGAGTTCTTGACCGATGAGTCCTCTACTCAGTTCGCGTCACAGCAGAATGAGGACACAACTACTTTCGGCGAAGACGAATCTCTCGAAGTTGTCCATGCAGATGGCCACCTGCTTTCTATTGTAATGGATATCGAAGATGAACACAGCAGTGACGGGTCACTTCTTCGCCGCCATTGTCATATCCGTGATGTGAATTCGCAGAGAGAAAGTAACAGAGAAATTGAACGTTTCAGACAAGTTCTTGATAAGTCTAACGAGGCAATTTTTATTCTCGACCCAACGGACTTCTCCTTCGTTGATGTGAACGCAACGGCGTGCGAGCGGCTTGGCTACACTCGGGCGGACTTGCTGGCACTCCATCCGTCCGAAATCGAGATGCAGATGCCCGACTTGAGTAACTGGGCGGAGGCGAAAGAGAACCTGCGAAACCGTGGGACACTAACAGTAGAGGGGACCAACCAGCGGAAAGACGGTTCTACGTTTCCCGTTGAGGTCACAGTGGCACTGGTGTCGCTGGAGGACGACTATATCGTGAGTATCGCTCGTGACATCACCAACCGCAAGGAGTATGAGCGACAACTCAAAGAACAGCGGGACAATCTCGACCTGCTCAACACGGTACTAAGCCACGACATTCGCAACCACTTGCAGATGGTAGTGGCCTACACCGACCTGCTCTCCGAACACGTTGACGCTGAGAATAAAGCACATATCGACACTATCCTCGAAAGCGCGACCCAAGCAGTCGAACTCACAAACACGGCACGCGAGATCGCTACCTTGATGCTCGAAAAAGAGGTGTCTCACAAGCCGGTGTCCCTCGCTGTCGTTCTTGAGCAGGAAATCGAGAACATCAGACAGGCCGCTTCGCCGGCAACGATTACTGTTGACGGGGAGCTACCGGCCGTCAACGTAGTTGCCGACGAGATGCTGGGTGCAGTGTTCCATAATCTGCTGCAGAACGCAATACAGCACAACGATACCGCGGTAGCCGACATCGATATCTCTGTGACTATAAACAGCGAGTATGTCACCGTTCGGTTCGCCGATAGGGGCCCAGGAGTGGCTGACCAGCGCAAAGAGAAAATTTTCGGTCAGGGCGAGAAAGGGCTCGAAAGTTCAGGCACCGGGCTCGGACTCTATCTGGTCAGGGAACTCGTGGAAGGGTACGGTGGACGCGTCTGGGTCACCGACAGAGCGGCAGAAGACACTTCAGAAAATCAGTCACAGACCGATGGGGTTGACCGCGACGGCGCAGTTTTTGCTGTTGAGTTGGTACGCGATTGCTGACTATCCCTACAAAATAGCGGTCCACCCAGCGGATCAATCATGGTAACCGAATTATATCGGTAGTCGGTGGCGGGGTACTGGTGGATGGTTATTTTGATTGCATTACTGTTTTTGATTGATTCTGGGAAACATCGTCCGACTCAGCGACTCTGAATCCTATTTCTAAGTTGGCCGGTATATCGCCTGTGTGGGTTAATTCGCTATTCTTGACCCGCTTTCTCAACGTGCAAGAGACGCGCTCTGCATCTTGCACGGCACTCAGAAAACCTACTAATATTGGTTGAATCGCTAGCGCTCAATCCGCAACCTCACTGAGTAGCCGATTCGCCCCTCTCGATTTGAAATCAACTCTTTAGGAACTGTCCGGTGGCTCCGTCTCTGCATATTCGGTTTCCGTTTGTGCCTCTCACGGCAATCAGAGGTGGCAAATCTCGACAGGAAACTGCTCTTGCTTCTCGCATCAATTAAGATATGGCTCTTGTCGAAAATAGCGAAACAATCTTTTCTGAAGTCTGTTAGGGTTTTCAGTGTAAAAAACGCGTGTATCTCTTATCCTCAGTAGACGGACGAGCTGGATGGTCGTCAGATATCTCCTACATTGCGAGGGTCAGTTAGAAAGGAGCAGATCGGCAGTTCTATCGTGGCCAGCACTCCTCCTCTCTTACCAACAATCGGCCCTGTAAATTGACGGTCAGGGTGTTCGAACCAAACATCTATACTCTTTCCGAGAGAGCCCTGATACGGATACCATGTCACTCCTTACCACATCCACGGCCGTCGTCACTGGCGGGTCCAGCGGACTGGGCCGCAGTATCTGTGAACACTTCGCCGCCGAGGGTGCAAACGTTGTCGTGGCTGACGTGCGCGAAGAGCCACGCGAAGGTGGTTCCCCCACCCACGAACTGCTCGAGTCCGAGTACGACATTTCGGCGGCCTACGTCGAGTGTGATGTGACCGAGAAGAGCAACCACGAAGCCGCGGTCGAGGCGGCGTCGGACTTCGGGACACTCGATATCTGGGTGAACAACGCAGGTGTCTTCCGGGCAGAGGAATTCACCGAGGTCACCGAAGACGAGTACGACTGGCTGATGGACATCAACGTCAAAGGCACCTTCTTCGGCGCACAGACCGCTATCGAACAGATGCTCGACACTGGTACTGAGGGAAACATCATCAACCTCTCCAGCGTAGCCGGTCTCTCCGGGTCCGACAACTTCGTCACGTACTGCACGTCGAAAGGCGCCGTGCGGCTAATGACATACGCTCTGGCTGATAAGTACGGGCCTGAGGGAATCAATACGAACGCTATCCACCCGGGTATCATCGAGACGAAGATGGTGAGCGAGGACGTGCCCATCGTCGGCTCCGAGAGTGAAGAAGCGTTCCTCCAGCAGGTACCCGCCCGACGGTTCGGACAGCCCGAAGATATCAGCGACGCCGCCGTCTACCTCGCCAGCGACATGAGCGACTACGTCAACGGCGAGTCACTGGTCGTCGACGGCGGGATGACTAATACCTGAGTAACCGAGTGAGGAACGACGTCAATCAGCAGATGGTACGACTTCCGGCTGTGTGTATTTTTCAACGTGATGTTTCAATTCGCCACCACTGATTGGCTTTGTCAGGTAGGCCTGATACGACAGAGCAGGTGCCTCCTGGGGTTCAACAGCAGAAATGAAGACGACTGGTGTCTCAAGACCGTTGGCCCGCATTTTGTGAAGGAATTCATCACCACCAATACCAGGCATGTGCCGGTCTAGAAAGACGATGTCAATTTCGTCGCGAATCTTCGCCAGCGATACATCGCCATCAGAAGCAGTCTGGACAGCGAAATCCTGGCTCAAGTGCAGCGCATAGATCTCACGAATCTCTGGTTCATCGTCGATAATCAACACAGTCGGAGTAAAGAAATCCCCTTCTTCATTATCCCTTCTGGCAGCCATACCTCAATTGTCTCGTTATATAACAAAGCCTGATATGCCAAACTAGTTAGCTTGTACAGGTGGTTTATGAGATATATCCCAAGCAGTCCACGGTGACCGCCTGTCCCGTACGGAACTCCGTCTGAGCTTCAATAGAGCTCTGAGGTGATTGATTGCTTGCTCAGAGCCCGAAGTGTGCATCGCGTTCAACTACTGTGTATCCCTGAGCCATGAGCGCAGCATCGCGATACCGTTCTGCGAGAACCTGCTGTGGCACGCGCCGGAGACCGAAACGCCGGGTGGACGTATACTCGACTTCGACGATGGTGTGGTCGTCGGCATCGCGGATTGTCGCGGTGTACGTCGCCCATGGGTTGTCGTTCACCATTATTTCGAGTTCGACGTGGTGCTCCGCGTTTGGGGTGGTTTCGGCCTGCGTCCGGACAGTCGGTTTGACAGAGCGCAATCCGAACAGATACGAGGTCGGATACGTCGGTATACCATCCTCTCTGATGACATCGTCGGCAACTCCCCACTGAAGAGCGAGCACCGGCGGTGTCGGACCCGTTAGCGCATCGAGAACAGTCTCGGGGTCGTCATCAGTTCGCAGTTCCACTGTTCCCGTAGACTGCATTATCGGAGCACGTGCAATGACGACCAATACGACGGCGACGACCACCGCTGGGAAGAGAGACGTCGTAACGTACGTGCCAAGGAACAGTGACACCACGAGCGTTACGACAAGTGCACTAACGAGACGCTCACGTCTATGGTATCGCCTGGCGACGCGCAGTGCTTCTCGTGGTCGCT
>Ga0102935_1000514_pt1 | contig 13983 bp, 7 predicted proteins | sample SalPonR2_A_D2_MG_FD_78508 | JGI IMG/M metagenome (GOLD analysis project Ga0102935, IMG submission 78508) | Salt pond soil microbial communities from South San Francisco under conditions of wetland restoration - Salt Pond MetaG R2_A_D2_MG | ecosystem: Environmental > Aquatic > Marine > Intertidal... | reverse complement strand
GGAACGTCTCCTCGAAGGACCGGATCGCCTTGGGGGTACCGAGAACGACGACCTCGTCGCCGGGTTCGACCGTCGTCTCCGGGGTTACGTCGCTGATCACCTCGTCGCCGCGTTCGACCGCGACCACCGTACATCCGGTCCGTTCCCGGATCTCCGCGTCGCCGATCGTCTGTCCAGCGAGCCCCGGCGCCGTCACTCGTACGACGTCGACGTATCCGGTCGACGCCACCGTGTCCTCGTCGTTGAGCAACCGCGACGCCGACAGCCGCCCGGTGACCGACGCCAGCGACAGGACGTAGTCGGCTCCCGCGCGGTGTGTCTTCGAGACGTTTGAGTCGTCCTCTACGCGAGCGAAGATCTGGGTTCGCGGAGCGGCGTCCCGGACGACCAAGGTCGCGAACTCGGTCGTGGTGTCGTCCGGGAGCGCGAGGATGACTGTCTCCGCCTCGTCGATGCCCGCCGCGGTGAGCGTCTCGGGGTCGGTCGCGTCCCCGACGACGTCGACGCCCTCGCGGTTCTCACAGTCGATAATCGTGTGTGGGACCCCCGCCTGGTCGAGTTCCGCGGCGACGGCGCGGCCGACCTGTCCGTACCCGATGACGATGGTTTCGCCCGTCTGAAACTCCCGAATCGGGGACCGGGCTGTGTCGGACAGCCGGTCCAGTTGGCGCGCGCGGCCGGACACGAGCAGCACGCTCCCCGCCGGGAGCCGTGTGTCGGGTGATGGTGCCGGGTGGAACTCGCCGGCGGTCCACAGCCCGACGACCGTCGCTCCCGTCTCCTCGCGGATGCCGCTGCCGGCGAGCCGGGAACCGGCCAGGCGGCTGCCGTGCCGGATCGAGACCTCCGCGAGCCGGACCCCATCCCCGATCGCCGCCGTCTTGTCGACCCCGGCCTGCTCGACGGTCGTGATCTTCCCGGCGAGAGCCTTACCGAGCGCCACCCGCGGGGTCAGGACGTGGTCGGCACCCGCCAACCGGTGGTACACGGCGGCGTCGGGGTCCTCGACGACGCTCACCACCGGCACGTCGGCGGCGACCTCCTGCGCGGCGAGGACGATACTCGCGTCGGTCCGATCGGAGACGTCCGCGAAAAGCGCCCGGGCGGTCGGCAGGTTCGCGGCCGCGAGGTCGGCCGTGGTCTCCGGGTCCCCCTGGATCACCGCCTGCCCCCGTCCGTGCAGCACCGCCGCCCGCTGCTCGTCGGGTTCGACGAACACGTACGGGACGCCGTGACTGTCGAGTTCGCGGATGAGTTCCTGGGCCCGCGTCGTGTCCGAGCAGACGACGACGTGTCCGCTGAGCGACGAGTCGACCTCCCGCGGGACGTCGGAGGAGAGCACCGTCTCGACGAACGGCCCGACGAACACCGGCAGCGCGCCGACGAGAAGCACCATCCCGAGCAGGTCTACCACGGTGATGAAAACCTGCATCTGGGGGGAGTTCCACGGCGCGTCGCCGCCGAACCCGGTCGTGGTGAACATCTCGACGGCGAACTGCAGAGAGTCCAGAAACGTCCGCGGCCGTCCCTCGTAGGTCGTCATCCCCCACCGGTACCCGAGTGCGGTCAGGACCAGCGCCGCGAAGACGACCCCGAGGTAGCCGACCGCGCGGCGCTGCCACTGGCTGAGGCCGCTGAACGCCTGAACGTATCGGAGTGGCATCTGTGGTATGTGACGTGGTGTCTCGGTCCGTCTCCCCGATTCGGCACGCGTCCGGAGCGGTCCCGTCGGCGGTTGCCGGGCCCTCCGTTCGACCCGAACAACAGCCTGTCGACGCGTCTCGTCGGAAGGACCGCGTCTCGATATAAAAACCGCCCGGATCACTCCACCCGAACAGCCGGTCGGTCGCGACCCCGGGGTGCTCGGTCACGCTCCTCACGTCGGCCACGCCCGGGACGGGGGTCCACTCCCCGGAAGCGGGCGCTCCCGGAGGGCGCGGCGCTCGTGTCGGTAGCCAGGGTTGGTCGCCCCGAGCGATCCCTGCGACACCTCTCCCGTCGTTACCGGGTCCGGGCGGCCGGCCGAGACGCCGTCGTGTGCGGGGCCTCCTCGGCGACCGCCCACGCGGTGTGTTCGCCGCTTATCAGACACATCGGCATTCCCACACCCGGACGGGTGTAGGCGCCGGCGTAATAGAGCCCGTCGACGTCGCCCCGGCGGTCCGGACGGAGCGGGCCTGTCTGTCGGAGAGTGTGCGCCAGCCCCAGCGCCGTTCCCTCGGGATCGCCGAACTGCGCGGCGAAGTCGTCCACGCAGGCGGACTCTTCGACCACGATCCGGTCTCGGAGGTCGACGCCGGTCCGCTCGGCCAGATCCGCGAGGACGAAGTCGCGGTACGCCGACCGCTGCTCGGGCCCGTCGTCGAGTCCGGGCGCGATCGGTACCAGCACCACGACCGCGTGGTGGCCGTCCGGCGCGACGGTGTCGTCGGTCTTCGACGCGACCGAGAGGTAGTACGCCGGATCCTCCGGCCACGCCGGGTCGTCGAAGATCGTCTGGAAGTGGGGATCCCAGTCGGTCGGCAACACCAGCGAGTGGTGCGTCAGCGGGTCGACGTCGCCCTCGACACCCAGATACAGCAGCAGTGCCGAGGGGGCGTACGTCCGCGACTCCCAGTACCCGGGGTCGTGGGCGCGTGCAGAGGGTTCGAGGAGTTCCCGCTCCACGTACGCGGGGTTGGCGTTGCTGACGACCACGTCCGCGCGCCGCGACCCCGCGTCGGTCGCGAGTGTGAACTCCCCCGCCGTTCCGGTGATCCCCTCGACCTCCACGCCGGTCTCGATCGTCGCGCCCTGCTCGCGGGCGACGTCGGCGACGGCATCGACGACGCCCGCGATTCCGCCCTCGGGGTAGAACACGTTCTGGTTGTGATCGACGTGGCTCATCACGCTGTAGAGCGCGGGCGTGTTGTGCGGGGCCCCACCCAGGAACACCAGCGTGTACTCGAGCAACTGCCGGAGCTTCGGGTGGTCGACGTACCGGGAGACGTAGTCGTCCATACTCCCGAACAGCCGGTACCGGGGGACAAGCGGGAGCAGATCAGTGTCGACGTACTCCCGGAGGCTGTCGCGACCGGGGTAGATCACCCGGTCCATTGCGAGCTCGTAGTTGCGCTCGGCGTCGTCGAGATACGCCGCGAGGGCGTCGCCAGCACCCTCCTCGTAGGATTCGAAGATCTCGTGGATGTTTTCCCGGTTCGGTCGAACGGAGACGCTGTCGCCGTCCGTCCAGAACACCCGATACTGGGGATCGAGGCGCTCGAGGTCGTAGTAGTCGCCCGGCGTCCGATCGAAGTGACCGAAGAACCGCTCGAAGACGTCCGGCATCAGGTACCACGACGGCCCAGTGTCGAACCGGAACCCGTCTCGCTCGAGAACGCCGGCGTGGCCCCCGACACGGTCGTGACGCTCGAGCACCCGCACGTCGGCGCCGTCGGCTGCGAGGTACGCGGCCGCCGACAGGCCACCGAAGCCGCCCCCGATCACTGTCACCGTCGGCTCGCCCGACAGGGAGTCTTGCATACCTGTCCGTTCCGACCCCGGACACAAGTCTTTGACGGCCTCTAAACACCTAACAGAATCTATCGGGGTGTGTGAGTGGTTTTCAAAATCTTGGAATCGGTTGGTTTCTTTATATACTCGTCGCCCAAACGGATCGATGATGAGCACGATCACGCCGGGGTTCGTACCGTCGTGGCATCGGATCGGTGGCGGGCGCCCGTCGCTCGCGCTCTCCCGGGGGACGCTCCTCGTCCTCGCTGCCGGGTTCGGCCTCCTCGGAGTGGCGGGGATATCGATCCCGCTGGACGCCCAGATGGTGGTGTATCTGGTCGGAATGGTCGCGTTGAACCTCCCGCACGGTGGGTACGAGCACTTCGAGAACCTCCGGCGACGCCGACCCGACTTCCGGCTTCGATACGTCGTGGGCTACCTCGCGGCCGTCGCGGGCTTCGTCGGACTCTTCGTGGTCGCACCGGTGCTGGGGCTGGGACTTGCCCTGATCGTCGCGATGGCGAAGGGGGGACTCGGCGGACTGCACGTTCTGGAGGCGACCGTCGGCACCGGTCACCTCCGGACCCGGCCACAGCGCTACCTCGCGGCCGCGGTCCGGGGTGGGGCGGTGATGCTCGTCCCGATCGTATTCTGGCCCGAGACATTCTACAGCTTCAGCTCGCTGATGGTAGGGTTGGTCGATCCCGGCGCGCTCGCGCCGTACACCAGCTACTTCGAGGTTACCCGCCCGGCGATCGCAGCGACCTACGCCGGGGGACTCGTGACCCACATCGGCCTCGGCTACGCACGCGGCGGCGGCCGGTCGTGGCTGGTCGACGCCGGGGAGTCGCTCCTGCTTGCGGCGTACTTCGCGTTCGTTCCCGTCTTGATCGCGGTCGGGCTGTACTTCCCCTTCTGGTACTCCGCCCGTCAGGTGGCTCGGACGAACCACGTCCGCGACGACGTCGGCGCCGACCAGTGGGACCTCCTCGGTGACAATCCCACGACCGCGGCACTGCGGGCGTGGGGCATCGCAGTCGCGGGCGCGCTCGCGACGTTCGTGGTATTAGGGGCGATCTATCTGACCGTCCCGAACCCGCTTGCCGGCGTGGAACTCCTGCCCGGTGCAGTGGCGTTCTGGAGCGTCTTCATCAGCATCATCGCACTCCCGCACATCCTCGTCGGGTCGGTGTTCGACACGGACCGTGGGATCTGGTACGTGCCCTGACCGGGCTGGCGACCGCCGCGGCTCCCTGTCCGACTCGCCCGAACCTCCGGAAGACGGCGACCGGATCGTAGCCCGACACTGCGAGTAACGCCCTCCCGGTCGCAACGTCGATCGCCCGTCGACGGCGCGTCAACGCCCCGAGAACCCGGTCCCGCCACGGCTCGGAAACGACGCCGACGGATGCCGGGTCTGTGGCGGGGTCGACCGTCGGGAGCCGCGACCGCGGGTGGCGGTCTGCGATCAGGACCACTCCGAAGGCTGCGAGCACCTCGAACGCGACCGGTGAGACGACCTTGACGACAGCAGTCAGCGACTCCTACAGGAGGGTCGTGCTCGCACATACTCTCCCAGTCGGGGGGTCGACACCAACCGCTGTTCAGGTTCCCTCCAGGTTCCGATCGGATTCGGCGCCCCCGACGGCGCGGCGGCGTCGGGACGACGCTCGTCCTACCGCGTCACCTCGCCGAGTGGGTCGGTGCCCTCGCGGTCGAACCCGCCGGGCCGGCAGTTCGGACAGAACCGGTGTCCGGTCTCGGTCTCGACGGCGCAGGCCGGACACCCGATCCGGTCGCCGCGGCTTCCGGCCCCGGTGCAGGCGCCCACCCTGTTGTCCGACCGCTTCCGGCACCGCTCAGCCAATGGTTTATGAATTCGTGGTCCAAGACAGGCGTATGGCTGACAGTCGCTGGCCGATCTCGGAAACGAGGGCCGCGTACGTTGTGGTCGTAACTGTCTTGATCGTCCTCGCCGCTGTCGCCGCCCCGATCGTGTGGAACCTCGGCTCGACTGCCGCCGCCGACAACCCCACGGTGCAGGTCATCACGCTCCGCGGCGGCACGAACGACGCGAACGTCAACGCCGTCTCGAACACCCTCCGGGAGGCACGGAACAACGACTCCGTCGCCGCCGTCGTACTCAGAGTCGATAGCCCCGGCGGCCCGGTGGCGCCGAGCGAGGAACTCTACCTCGCGGTCAACCGGACCGCTGCCGAAATGCCGGTCGTCGCGTACGTCGAGGGCTCGGCCGCCTCCGGCGGTTACTACGGCATCGTGCCGGCCGACGAGATCTACGTCAAACCCAGTTCCACCGTCGGCAGTATCGGTGTGATCGTCCAGGCGCCGCTGAGTGCGGTCGAACAGGCCGAGCAGGTGTCTGGCACCTTCGTCCGCTCCGGCCCCGACAAGGCGCAGATCGACCAGGACCGGCTCCGCGAGGATCTGGAACGACTTCAACGTGCGTTCGTGGGGACGGTGATGACCCACCGTGGCGACGAGCTTACGCTGACCCGCGAGGAGGTCGAAAACGGCCGGGCCTACCTCGGCACCCAGGCGGTCCAGAACGGCTTTGCCGACCGGATCGGCGACATTGAGGCCGCGATCGAGGCCGCCGCCGGCCGTTCCGAGCAGATCGACGGCGACCAGTACGACGTCGCGTACACGACCCGACAGGTACAGGTCACGCTGTCGATCCAGGCTGCCGCGGTCGAGGAGGTCGACGGGAACACGATCTACTACACCGAGGCCGACGCCGGCGAGTCGGAGTTCGTTCGCCCGGTGCGGTACTACGCCGTGTGGGGCGTTCCCGTCGAGGCAACGGCCGAAGGGGAGGACGACGCCAATGAGTGATCGCAGTCTCGTGCAGCCGATCGCCGTCCTCATCGTCGCCCTGACGGTCGTCCTGGCGGGCACGTTCGCCGTCTCGGCGCTCGTCGGATCGGCGCCCACGGGATCACCCGACGGAGCCAACATCGAGGGCCAATCGCCCGCGCAGTACCACCCCGAGACCGCCGGTATCGACGCCGACCCGGAGGACGGCGAGCTCTCTGTCGAACCCACGCAGGACGACAGCCGGATCGTCATCGACATCCGCCGGTCGAGCGAGACGACCAGGGCTGACCTGGAGCCGGTTACCGAATCGCTGTTCGAGGCCGGCCACTCGGTCACCGTGCTCGACGGCGAGGACGACGAGGCGTTTGGCGACGCGCTCAGCGGCTCCGCCGGACTGTTGATCGTCCAACCCGCCAGCGCGTACCCCGACGGCGAGCGCGACGCCATCCAAGGTTACATCGACGCGGGCGGCCACGCGATCATCGCTGGCGAGCCGACACAGACGCAGGTCGGCGGCGGGCTGTTCGCATCGGTCTCGCAGGTCTCCTTCGGCGCGACGGAACTCGCACAGGGCTACGGCGTCACCGTCGGATCCGAGATGCTCTACAACGTCAACGACGGGAGTAACGACAACAACTTCAAGAGCATCTACGCGACGCCGACCCGCGGCGGGGTGCTGACCGAGGGCGTCGACAAAGTCACCTTCGACCGGAGCGGATACGTCGCGACTAGCGGCGACGACGTCACCGTCCACTACACCGCCGTCGAGGGCACCAAGACCATCGATACCCGGCGGTCGGACACCCACCCTGTCGTGGTCCGCAACGACTCGGTGGTGTTCGTCGCCGACGGATCGTTCCTCTCCCAACCCGAACTCTACGACGCCGACAACGAGGTCTTTACCAGCAACCTCCTCTCCTTCCTGGCGAGAGGCGACTCCGGCAACTTCGGTGGTGGCGCGGGGACCGGCCAAGGGACTGACGAGGAGACAACGTAGGCGGGCACAGCGCGACGCCGAACGGACCACCGACGGCCTCTGCCCCCCGAAGCACGGTCCCCGACCCGTCATCGAACACCCGACGCCGACTGTGGCGAGGACCTGCACGGCCTCTCGGACGTCCGACACTGACGCGACGCGGACCGCACGGTACGCCCTCTCGAAGCCTCCACTGTCGCCCACCAATGGGGGACGTGCCGACGTCGGCGGTGGCGACGTCCCGCTCTAGCCTGCGCTTACTCCACCCGCGAGAGCGTGGCGTCGACGCCGTCGCCCGGCCGGAGCGTCGGCGTCACCATCAGGTTCGAGAGCTGGTCGCGGGGCACCTCCAGATCGAAGTCGCGGACCAGAGTCGCAAGTGCGACCCGCGCGCCGTTTTCGGCGAACCCGCGCCCGATGCAGGCGTGGGGGCCGCTGGCGAACGCGAAGTACGCCTTCCGGTCTGCGGGCCCACGGTCGTCCCACCGCGAGGGGTCGAACTGATCCGGATTGTCGAAGTACTGGCCGTCGCGGTGGACCGACCACTGCGGCATAATCACGAGCGACCCATCGTCGATCACGTAGCCGCCGAGCGACTGCGCGCCGTCGGCACTACGCAGGACCGCCCACGCCGGCGGGTACAACCGGAGCGCCTCGGTGAACACCTTCCCGGTGTAGGTGAGGTCGGCGGCGTGTTCGAACCCCGGCTCGTCGTCGCCGATGACCTCGCGGGCCTCCGCGCGGACCCGCTCGCGAACCTCGGGATGCCACGACAGCAGCGCCTGGGTGTAGGTCGTCCCGAGTGCGGTCGTCTCGTGGCCGGCGATCAGGAACGACACCACTTGATCGCGGAGGTGGTTCTCGGGGTAGTCGCGGTCGCCCGAGGCCTCCGCCAGCAGCAGGAAATCGAGCATGTCCTGCGGCGCGGCGTCGGGGTCGCGGTCGGCACGTTTCGTCTCGATGATCTCCTCGCCCATCTCCCGGAGCCGGGCGGCCATCCCTCGGGTCTCCGCCGACGGGCGGTCGGGGAACCACGCCGGCGTGATCGTGGTCGGTGACACCTCAAACTCGGTGGCGGCCTGCCGGGCGATCCGGTGCATCTCCGCTGCCCGCTCGGCACCGATGTCGGCCCCGAACAGCGCCCTGCTCGCAGCCCGCACCGTCACGCCGGTCATGTCGCGGTGGAGGTCTCGCTCCGGGTCGCCGGCGTCGGCGGCGGCGTCCCACTCGTCGCGGAGCGCCGTCGCCCGGTCGGCCACCCTGTCGACGTACGTCTTCAGGGGGCCGGCGCCGAACCCCGGCGAGATGTCCTCCCGCTGGTTGCGCCACATCGACCCCTCGGTTTGGACCAGGCCGTGCTCGGAGATGAGCGCCGCCGCGCCGCTTGCGGGGACGCGGGAGAAGTCGTCGATCCGGTCCATCGCCTCGTGACACAGCCCTGGGTCCGTCACCACGACGATCGACGGCCCGACGGGCAGCGACACCTCCGCGATGTCGTCGTATCGCGACTGGATCCCCTCCAGAAACCGGAGCGGTGTTCGCGTGAACCGCAGCGCGTTGATGACGTTGGCCTCGGGTGGGTTCGGTGGGCGCCGTCCCTGACTCATAGGTTCACATACGGCTCCGTGGGCTTGTGCGTTTCGCGGGTCGAGAGCGATCACGATCGGAATCGCCGATGACGGTCCCGAAGATGGGGATCGACGGCGTAAGCGACAGCCTATCAGAGATATGGAGCGCTAACGATATGTCGCTGCCTCGCCTCCCTACCCCGAATGACAGGCTCGGACGGAAGCGAGGCGGAGGCCCCCGAGGATGAAAGCCGGCGCCGGGCGTTGGGCTACCTAGGAATCACAGCGCTCGCCGGTACCGGTCTGCTCGGCGCGTGGTACGCGTCGCGGCCGGCGAACACCGCAGAGGACGTGACCGGCGAGGACGTGACCGACGAGAGAACCCCGACGGATAACGACGACGACTCGGAACCGACGGACGGCGTCCCTGCGACCGTCGAGCGGTTCGCGCCGGATCTGTACTTCGGTGCGTTGGAGAAGTGGTTCCCGACCGATCCGCAGCCCTACGTCATCGAAACCGACGATGGGTCGGTCGTCGACGGGTTCACCGCACTCGAGGAGTACTCCGCGGCGTTCCGCGAGACTGGCAGTCCGCCCGCGCCGACCGTCTTTTACAACGTCGTCGAGGCAGCCGACGGCATCGACGCGGTGCAGTACTGGCTCTACTCGGCGTTCGACCAGTTCACTGTCAACTTTCATTGGCACGACTGGGAGCTGTTGCAGGTGTTCGTCGACCGGGGGACCGGCGAGCCGTTGTTGCTCTCGGCAAGCGCACACTCCCGAACGAGCCCGAACAACGAATATCTCGACCCGAACCTCCCCGACGGATCACGCCCCGGAATCCTCGCCGAGGTCGGCTCACACTCGAGCGCCAGCGAGGTCAACGGGCTCGTCCCGAGTTTCGAGCGGCTCCCGATCACTGACCGCAACTCGGACGTGACAAACGGCGCGATAGACGCCTCCTCGTCCCTCCGCTCCCCGTTCGCCTACGGCCTCCCGCGCGACGAGGGCGCCCGCTTACCGTTCGTCCTCCCGGAACTTGACGGGTACCCGCTCTTCGAGCATCCGTCGCTGTCGATCGAACGAGACGACCTGATCGATGAGCGGGTGACCGTCGGCTCGTGGAGCGGGCTCCCGACGCCGCCGACGGACCTCCCGCTACGCGAACCCGGCCTCGTTCTCGCTCATCCAGACAGCGCGGTAGCGGCCGATGCGACCTACGTGCTCGAACCGCTCGCGCCCCTGCAAGACGTCATCGACGATTTCGCCGGCCCGCAGTTGAGCTTCGAGTTCGCGGTCCCCGGATTTGTCGAGGACGCAATCGCGAGCCACATCACATCGGTCGGAATCCCGTGGGAACAGGAACGCTTCACCGACCCGCTCGCCGACGTGACCGATCCACGCCACCGGCGTCGGATCGACGGTGCCGAGCCTGCAGGGTTGCGGAACCGGCTCATCGGCCGAGTACGACAGCTTTCCAGCGGTGTCGACGGCGCGCTCGACGGAATCGGCGAAGCGGCGCAGGACGCGGTCGCCGACGTCGCCAGCGTCTCCCTGTCCGCTCTGCCGGCCGAGTTGGCCGTTCGCCTCGCGAGCGACGACCCGACCGCGGTCGTGACCCGTGGCGGGGTCTTCGGCTATCTCCACGTCGAGGCCGGGCCGCACCTACTCGTTGTCAACGGCCCCGGGATCGCGCCTCTCGCGGAGCGGTTCGTCCACGATGGCGGGCTCGTTCGAGCAGGCCGCGACGGCGAACTCACGGTGGTCGCGACCGAGGACGCCGGGTGGATTCGGGGTGACGCTCGGGGGACGAACGGCGTCGCGCGGGTTCGCGTGATCGAAGACTACGCGGGCGTCGTCTACGACGGCGAGCCAGTCGAGTCGGATCGCTTCGCCGTCGCGGTCCACCGCGAGGGCCGCTACACGGTGGAGGTCGTTGACCGCGACGACCGCATCGGGGCGTATCGAGTCACTCCTGACTCCTTCGATGGCGACGGGAACGCGATTCAAGAGGGGATTCGGACGGGCAAACTGCCGCTCACGAGAACGCTTCGGGACGAACTCGAGGAGCTGTACGGCCTCGCGGAGACGTTAGCGGGGTCCGACGCCGATGAGACAACCGAGACGACCGACACGGCGGCCAGCGACACCGACCGCGAGCGTACGGGAGAGACACAGAAGTCGGTGCTCGATCGCCTCCGTCGTGCCCTTTCTCTCGCCGAGGAGGCGGTCACCGCAGCCGACAACAGCGACGAGGGGACCACAGACGAGCGGCTCGCCTCGGTCGTTTCGGTGCTCTGGGAGGTTCGCGAGACCCTCGTCGACGAGGGGCAGGGCGGCTACGACGACGAGGCTGTCGCCGCGATCGAGCCAAAGGTGGGTGCGGGGATCGACCGTGCGAACGCCGCCTTGGCTGCGGATCTCTGATCTGGCGATTCGGCCTTTGCTGTGCTAAGTACGTATGAGGCCTCGGCACTCAAATATTGACTTCTTGACATTAACTGGGTTCGGCTTCCAGATATTCATAGTACTCAGCATAGTTAGCACGAATATCTTCATAGAATTCGGCCTCAATTACTTATTGAAACTGCCAAGCGGAGACAGTACACTGCAATGCGAGCGAGATTTGTGACGGGGAAATCCGGCCGATCAGGTGGGCGGACACCGGATTCATACACGCGCACCGCCAGTACATCTACTTCACATAAAAGCTGGAAGCCCTGTATCGGGAGTGAATCGGGTCAGACGTCGTTGAGAAATGGAATCTCCAGGATTCGATAGTGGGGCTGGGCTCCGCTGCGGTTCTTGGTGCTCTCGACGGGATTTTCGTTCCAGGACGTTCTCGTCATCAATCATCAACACGAGTCGACGGAGCCTAGCTGGCTCCTGAACCCTGTTCGTAGACGCGAATGCCTCCGCTGCCGCTCACGATGATTTTCGAGTCAACCACGAACAGGCCGCGGTTCGACTCGAGCCGTCCGACGCCCACGTCCTCTATGACCTTGTGTGGCTCGAGCGAATAGTCGATTTGTATAAGGTTGTTGTCAATACTGAGGAAATATATCCCGTTCGCCACACACACGGGAGCAACATTGGTTGGAATGGTCAGGTCGGAATAACCCAATATGTCGGACATAAATTGGGCCTTTGCACCCTCTTTCGACACCCAGTACCACTCATCGCTGGTGTTCGACGGTCTGCACAGAACGGAATCGAACCCAGGAAAAATCCTTGTGAGCGGCGCAGATACGCCGGCTCTAAACGTGGCCGGGGCCGGCGGGAACCCGTAGTCGCTCACCTCCCTTTCGTATCCTACATCACCGGAATCCTTGTCTATCCTAAACAGATGGTTGTTACTCCCGTCGTCTATCGGTCCACCTTCCCGTCCGCGTGCCTTTATTCGATGGGAGGTCCCGATGTGTACGTGTCCGTCAACGACCATTGGCGGCGTGAACCGAACCTCCGGCTCATAGGTCTCACCTTCCGGCCCGACGTATCGGTCCGGGTCGGCCGTTACGTTCGTCCGAACAGTCCAAGCCACCTCCCCGGAATCCTGCTGGATGCTCCAAATCCACTGCTCCGTGCCGGACGATCGACTGAGATCGCCTGTTAGCGGTCCTGCACCGTATAGCTTCCCGCCGTCGGCGGCTAACGAACAGATCGACTTGACGTCGTTCGTGTTCCATACGACACTGCCGTCACGCTTATTCAGTGCAAATACTCCGTCCTCCGGAGAGTGAACGAACACCGTCTCTCCGGAGACGACTGGAACGTGGTACGGTAGCGCCGATTGAAGCCGCTGGTTATTCGAGTACGTGTCGTGTTCGAACTCCCAGACGTCGTTTCCATCGGTCGTAACTGCTCGCGTTCTCCCTCCGGAGTTTATTTCGGTGAAATACACGATTCCGTCGCTGACTGTGGCTCCTTCGAACACGTCGTTAGTCTCGGTCTCCCATACTCTGTCCCCAACGTCCAGGGAAAGACACACCAAGCTGCTCCCCTCGTGAGTGCTGCATACAAACAACTCGCCGTCATAACTCACGGGTTGACCGTACATACGCTCCTTTAGGGTCCACCGTTCCGTCGCCTCGTGATGTGGACCCCAACTACGCAAATTACGGAACGTGTTGCTCGATGCTCCGCCGTACTGATTCCACTCGTGCCGTGGTTCCACGAGCGTGATCGTCTGCGAACTCTGCTGGACTACCGACGGATCACCCTCTATACGGAGTTCGACCGAATCCGCCTGACCGAACTTGACGCTGTAGCGTTGCTCGTAGGAATCTCCCACATCAATCTGGCCCGAGACCGTCTCAAGCGGTTCATCACCCAACAGGATGGTATACGTATAGTCGGTCGAGGCCTGTCCGATGCTGTTTACGCCGACGACCCCCGGTCCGCCCTTCGGATAGCTATCAGGCGCAAACAGGCGCATTTCGACCTTCGCTTGCTCGCTCGCCGTGCTTTCGGTATCACTGTGGTCGCGTTCGGTAGCCTCTGAGTCAGCCGTAGTAACTGCAGTGTCTGCCTCCTCTGTTCGAACTGAACCGTCTGTCAGGGAAGTGCACCCGCTCAAACCTACGATAGCGGGTAAAACAGCAGACGCGAACGTTCTCCGTTTCATACAAGTATTAACAATCAGGCTATTATAATAATTCGCAAATCAACAATCAGAACCCTCTAAGTATACTAAAACTGTGAATGACGGCGGAATTTATTCGGGTGTTTGATATTACCGTCGGCAAACCTCAAAGCCATCAATCGAATCTAACTCAATAGGGTTGCCGAAGGTTTCCAGTTCGGTAGTAATTGGCCTCGGCACTCATAGGGGTCGTCATCGCCGGGCGCCACCCCGGCTCGGAGCGGTGCCGTCGTCATCGGCCGCTCCGGGCTACGACCACCGAACAAAAGAACGTTCCGCGCCGCCGACTCGCTTACACGACGCGTGCGAACGCCAGCGTCCCGCTGGTCCGCTCGATGATCGCCCGAACCGTCTGGCCCTCCTGGGCCCCGGAGACGAAGATGGTGAACTTCCCCTTCTCGGCGACGCCGTCGCCTTTCCGGCCGGTGCCGGTGATCTCCAGTTCGTAGGTCGTGCCCTCCTCGACGGCG